>Ga0214921_10005573_pt1 | contig 17737 bp, 20 predicted proteins | sample LL1505_MetaG_FD_177992 | JGI IMG/M metagenome (GOLD analysis project Ga0214921, IMG submission 177992) | Freshwater microbial communities from Lake Lanier, Atlanta, Georgia, United States - LL-1505 | ecosystem: Environmental > Aquatic > Freshwater > Lake | place: USA: Georgia | collected...
ATAACATTGATTGCAGAATTCCTAAATTAGGTATTGGGGATAATTGTGAGCTTGAAAATGTTATTGTTGATAAAGATTGCAGAATAGGCAACAACGTTATCATTAAGGGAGGAAGTCATCTAGAAAATGCTGACCATCATTTGTTTTCAATAAAGGATGGTATCATAGTAATAAAGAAAGGGGCTATAATAAATGATGGATTTCAAATGAATGCCTAATTAATTGCTGATTTTTAAAAATGTAAACCATCAGCAATTATAAAACTATTATCTTAACTAAAATCCTATAAAAATGGCAAGAATAATGGCAATTGATTATGGCGGAAAACGAACTGGAATAGCGGTAACGGATCCGCTTCAAATAATTGCTACTGGATTAACGACCATTCCATCGGAGGACTTGATTGCTTTTTTAAAAAAATATTCTGCTGAGGAAATAATTGATTTAATTATAGTTGGGTTGCCTAAAAACTGGGATGAATCTGATACACACGGCACACCACTCGCTCGTAAAGCCATAGAAAAAATAAAAAAAGAATTTCCATTAATTCCTGTAAAAGAAGTGGACGAAAGATACACGTCTAAAATGGCGAAAAATGCAATGCTAGAAATGGGGATGAAAAAAAAGGACAGGAAGGATAAAAAAAATGTAGATGTCATCGCGGCGACTATTCTTTTACAAGAATACTTGCAAAGTGTAGGATAGTCGAAATTTATTCGATTTTAATATATTTATGTATCAATTTCACTATTCAAAATACAAGCTTTTTGACTCTTCGATTTATATCTGCTAACTTTGAAAAAAAATCGCATAAAATTAAACAAATCAATAAGTAATGAAACTTCCAATTGTTGCATACGGATCTCCAATACTCAGAAAAGTAGCTGTTGAAATAACAGCTGATTATGAAGGATTACCTAAGCTAATTGAAGATATGTGGGAAACGATGTATGATAGCAATGGTGTTGGTTTAGCGGCTCCTCAAATAAATAAAAATATCCGGATTTTTATCATGGATAGCGAACAGATATTTGAAAATCAAGAAGAAGATGAAAAAGGATTATATCCAGATGAACCAGGCGTTAAGGGGATTTTTATAAATGCTAAAATAGTGAATTTATCTGGAGAAAAGTGGAGTTATAATGAAGGATGTTTAAGTATTCCAAAAGTAAGGGAAGATGTAATGCGTTACCAAAGTGTAACTATTAATTATCTTGATGAACATTTTAATCCCCATACTAAAACATTTAATGGACTGTCAGCTAGGATAATCTTACATGAATTTGATCATCTTGAAGGCAAGTTGTTTATCGACCACATTACTGCATTAAAAAGGACTTTATTAAAAAGAAAGTTAGATGACATTTCAAAAGGAAAGATAAAAATGGATTATCGCATGATTTATGAAAAATGATGAAATTTTATGCGAAATTATTTTATTTACTCACTGCTACTGATTCAACCTCATTTATTATTTGCTCAACATAATTCAGATTCTACATTTGAAATAGGTAAAAATTATATAACCTTAAGCCCAGTTGTTGTAGATACAAAATTAAACATCTCCACTTTTGTAGATAGAATTAAATCAGATACAAGTTTTTATAAATCGTTTAAAAACCTAAGAACACTAGGTTTTACTGCTATTAATGATATAAGGATGTTTGACAGCCACAATCAGCAATTGGCATCATTACATAGTAAAACAAAACAAATAAGGGAAAGTAATTGCAGAAAAATGCAAACATTGGAAGAGATTTCCACAGGAGATATCTATGATAATTCTCATGATTTCAATTATTATACAGCTCAGCTGTATGCTTCTTTGTTTTTTACTAGAGATTCGATTTGTAATGAAACTAATGTAGTTGGAAGTAATCAATTTGACGCCAAAAATAAATCGGGTATTGATAAACACAAAGAGCAATTAAAGATGTTATTTTTTAATCCTGGAAAAAGAATTTCGGGAATCCCTTTCATGAGTAATAAAACAGCCCTGTTTGATGAAACAGTAGCGGATAGTTATGATATGTTTCTTGATAAGGCTTTTTACAATAATTTCAATTGTTTTGTATTTACACAAAAAGTTAAAGCAGGAAGAGAAGGGGATGTTGTTGTAGATGAAATGCAAACATGGTTTGATGATAGTACATTTGATGTGATAGCCAGAAACTACACTCTTAGTTTTGATGCAGGTTTTTATGACTTTAAAGTAAGCATGGAAGTAAAAATGACCAAATTTAATAATGAGTATGTACCTTCTTTAATTAGATATAATGGAAACTGGAAGGCGATTTTTAAAAAAAGAGAACGGGGCGTTTTTACAGCAACATTGTATGATTTTCAGGAGTAATCACTTAATATTTTTTTAAATTATTCAACAAGAATTCCAGCCCGTTTAATTTTATTTCGTAAATAGTTTGAAGTTGAATTCCTAATTTCCCTGCAGGGAATCCTTTTCGATTAAACCATTCCAAATAACTCACCGGCAAGTTGCATAAAATAGTTCCTTTGTATTTCCCAAATGGCATACGAACTTCAATTAATTGTAAAAGTAATAATGGGTTTGGAGCTGTAGGTTGAATTTCTTCTTGCATATCAAATTTAATCTTCTGCATTTTTAAATTGGCTGTATTTTCTCCATTTTTCAATAATAGTATTCATATCCTCCGGCATTTCACTATCAAAAATCATTTCTTTCTTGGTGGTAGGATGAATAAATCCTAACTCTTTTGCGTGAAGCGCTTGACGCGAACAAATACTAAAGCAATTGTCTACAAACTGTTTATATTTAGTGTATACGGTTCCTTTTACTATTCTGTCGCCGCCATAAAAATCGTCATTAAATAGGGGGTGACCAATATACTGCATATGAACTCTTATTTGATGAGTTCGGCCAGTTTCTAGCCTGCATTCAACCAACGTCACATAATTGAATCTTTCTAGTACCTTATAATGAGTAATGGCATCTTTTCCGTGATCTCCTTCAGGATAAGCTGTAAATAGTTTTCTTGATTTTTGATGTCTGCCTACATGAGCAACAATTTTTCCTTGATCTTCATCAAAATTACCCCAAACCAAAGCAACATATCTTCTATAAACAGTATGGTCGAAAAATTGTTTAGCCAAATCGCTCATGCTTTTTTTATTTTTCGCCATTACCATTAGCCCGCTTGTGTTTTTATCAATTCTATGCACTAAGCCATATCGGGGTAATTCATTGTCATCAACATTGGGTAATTGTTGTTTTAAATGATAAGCTGCAGCGTTAATTAATGTTTTATCTGGATTTCCGCAGCCAGGATGTGCCACCATTCCAATTGGTTTATTTACAATGAATAAATCATTGTCTTCATAAATAATATTTAACGGGATGTTTTGTGGTTCTATTTCTGAAGGCTCTTGATGGGTTGTATCATAAATAATTACTTTGTCGCCACCTTTAATCTTATAATTATTTTTGATTGGTTTATCGTTTACCAATACAAGATCGTTTTCAATAGCTTGCTGAATTTTATTTCTAGTTGCCCCTTCAATTCTAGCCATTAAAAATTTATCAATACGAAGCGGCTCTTGACCTTTATCAATAACAATTGACATTTGTTCATAAAGCTCTTCTGATTCTGATAATTCCTCTTCAAATTCTTTATTCATTTTTTTATATTTCTTAGTCAAAAGTACTTGCATTTATTGATAAAAGATTAAATAAATACTCCTCTAATATATTGACACTATAATTGCGCAATTATTTTGTAAAAATTTAAACATTTAAAACGTTAATTTTACTAATAAATTCAATTACATAAAAAATGCAGGAAGTTTATTTTAAGGATTTAGGGCTCATCGAATATAAGGCTGCATGGGATATTCAGGAAAACATATTGTCAAAAAATGTAGAAATAAAATCAACCCAAAGGAAATCCGGTATAGAGGTTGATTTGCTTACAATTCCAACAACCCACCATTTATTATTTTGCGAACATCCATCTGTGTATACGCTTGGAAAAAGTGGCAATATTGATAATGTACTGATTTCAGATGAAGAAATGAATGAGAAAGAGATTTCATTTTTTAGAACTAATCGAGGAGGCGATATTACATTTCATGGACTTCAACAAATTGTAGGATATCCAATATTAGACTTAGAAAAATACTATACAGATATAGGAAAATATTTAAGAAATTTAGAAGAGGTGATAATTAAAACAATTGCATTTTATTGTCTTTCTGGTGAGAGAATAGCTGGCGAAACTGGTGTATGGATTGATGCGGGAATCCCAGGGAAAGAAAGAAAAATATGTGCTATAGGTGTTCGATGCAGTCGATGGGTTACTATGCATGGATTTGCATTAAATGTTAACACCGATTTGAGTTATTTCAATAATATTATTCCTTGTGGAATTCTAAATAAACAAGTAACTTCTATTCAAAAAGAATTAGGAAAAGATGTGGATGTAAATGAAGTGAAAATGCTAATAAAAAGTAATTTTGAAATTATTTTTAATTCAAAATTGGTATAATTATTTGTTTCCGGATTTTATATCACTGCTGATATAGAATCTATTTTTTTCTACACTAATTCCATTGTCAAAAAGTTCGAAATTGAACCATCCGGCGTGAACAAAATTCACTTTTTCTATAATGAGATAATCTTCGTGTAATTTAGTCAATTCAAACAGAAATTCATTTGAATCGTTAAAGAATTTTATTACATACTTTTTATTGGAAGCATCTGGCAGATGAATGGTAACGCTATTTTGTTTATTTGCAAATAGATAAGCACTTGGGTAAGTCACTACTTTTTCAATTGTTGTATTTTCTTTTTCAATTGGTGTTGCTTGTTGTGTTTTAGATTTTATTTCAGGTATATTAATAGTAGTTTGATTTTTTATTTTAAGGCTTGGGCTAATTACAGAATCATTTTTTTCAATTTTTTGTAACTCTATAACATCCATTGGTTGCCAAAATAGCTCTTTGGTGATTATTTTAGTTTGCAAATCTTTTATATCAATTACAGGGATGTCTTTTGATTTCCTAGTCGATCTTGCTGAAGGCCCAATTTCATAATCTCCGCCTTGAAATGTTATGGATACTCTATAATACATTCTGTTGTATGGAGGATTATTGTCGGGGTAGCCATTCTCTTTATTTTGAGGAACAAAAACTGATCCTATAGTTGTAAAGTTCTTTAAACTATCATAAGATCTTTGAATGAATATATTTGAAATTGGTTTTGTATAATCATTAAGCCAACTTACTATTACTTTTTCATTAAAACTATTTACGGTGATAGCAGGCAATGAATGTTGTCCTTTTGCTGAAAAAGAAATTAGAAAAAAAAACAATAATTTAAACGAAATAAATCTGGTCATAATGGGTAGTGTCAATGACAATAGCTATTTGTTTTTATTTGCAAATATATATTTATGTTGTAGTATTAAAAAAATAAAGAATTGGCGGGAAGAGATAAATTTCCCTGAATGCCACCTGTATGAATACATGCAATAGAACTGCCTTCCTGAAAGTAATTATTTTTTATTTGGTCATATAAGGCAAAAAGCATTTTACCTGTATAAACAAAGTCGGTTTGAATTGAAAAGCTTTTGTAAAAATTGTTCATGAAATCCAACAAAGCATCATTTTTTTTTGCATAGCCTCCAACATGGTATTGATCAAAAACCACAGGAGTAGGAATTGTTTTATTTTGAGATAAATAGGTTATTCTTGATGCTAGGTCATTCATATTTTTAATGACAGGAACGGCAATGATTTTTTCAGTGTAAGTAGCATTTTGCAATAGGCCGGCTAAAGTTGTTGCTGATCCAACAGCGGTGCATATATGGCTGTAATTATTCTTATGCAATTGATTCATTATTAATGATGCTCCAGCAGCACCTAAAGGATGATAGCCTCCTTCAGGTATTAATATTGAATTGGATTCGGTTAAATTTAAATCGGCGAGTAGGGTGTTTTTATTTTTATCATCATATTGTTCACGGGGAATAAACAAAAGTTTCATATTATATTTCAAACAATTCAGCAAAGTGTGCGAATAATTTTCAGGCTCTTCTCCGCGAACAATACCATAACAATCTAGTCCGATAGAATTAGTGTAGTAAGCTGTTGCCACTAGATGATTAGAATAAGCGCCACCAAATGTGATGATGGTAGAAATATTTTTTTCTAAAGCTTCTTTAATAAAGTAATGAAGTTTAAATAATTTATTTCCTGAAACGATACTATGAATTAAATCAAGGCGGGCGATAGACATTTTGATTCCTTTCGAAGAAAATAATGGGTCTATTATATCATCAATTTGATATGGGGTTTCAATATTAAACATTTTTTATTATTAAGTAATCTTATCCTATTTTTGCAAGCTAGTTTATTATTTTTAATACAGAAAATTCAATATACTCAAAATGAAACCAACACTTTTAATTCTAGCAGCAGGTATGGCGAGCAGATATGGGAGTATGAAACAAACAGAAGGGTTTGGGCCTTCAGATGAAACCATTATGGAGTATTCCATTTATGATGCTATAAAAGCTGGGTTTGGAAGAGTAGTATTTATTATCAGAAAGGATTTTGCCAATAATTTCAAAGAAAAATTTGCATCAAAGTTAGCAGGTAAAATTAATGTAGACTATGTTTATCAAGAAATGGATGCTCATGTTGTAGGTACTATAAATTCAGAAAGAACTAAACCATGGGGAACTGGGCATGCGATATTGTGCGCTTCAGATATTATACATGAACCTTTTGCAGTGATTAATGCAGATGATTATTATGGGTTAAATGCATTTGAAAAAGCGTATGAATTTCTTCATAATCAATGCAACGAAAAAACGTATGCTATTATTGGTTATCAATTAGATAAAACTTTAAGTGAGCATGGTACAGTGAGCAGGGGCGTTTGTGAAGTTGATTCCAATCATTCACTGATCTCCATTAATGAATGTACAAAAATATATAAAAATGAAGGTGTTGTACTATATGAAGACGGTGATAAATTGAATGTATTGTCACCAAGTGCTATGGTGTCTATGAATTTCTGGTGCTTTCATCCTTCTATTTTTAATTTATCAAAAAAGTTATTCGAGGATTTTGTTACAAGCAATATGCAAAATATTAAAGCCGAATTTTTCATTCCAATTATAGCAGATTATTTTATTAAATCGGGTGATAACACCATTAGCGTTATTTCCACTAGTGCTCAATGGTTTGGGGTTACTTATAAAGAAGATTCAGCAGGAGTGAAAGAAAAAATAAATCAATTAATCAAAGAAAAAGTATACCCGACAAATTTATGGCAATAAGTTTAAGGGGAATAAAACTAGTTCATCATTAAAATATTTACGCTTCTTTGTAATATATTAAAAGCAATTTCAGCCATTAGATTTTCTTTATCAAGGGTAGGATTTACTTCCGCAATTTCAAAGCAGCAGATTTTTCTGTTTTGCATAAACTTACTGATCAAATCTTCTGCTTCACGTTCTCTAAGCCCATTATTAACAGGGGTTCCAGTGCCTTTTGAAATGGAAGAGTCGAGACTATCAACATCAAAACTTACATAAATATCTGTACAATCGCTTAGGTATCTTAACACTTTCCGACTAATATTTTCGGCTCCGTTTCTTCTTACTTCACTTGTAGAGATAACTTTTATTCCGTGTTTTTCAATAAGATATTTTTCTTCCTTCTCATAATCTCTCAAAGAAATGAGTACAATATCTTCTGGTAAAACTTTTGGATTTATTTTCCCAATCGACTTAAGTTGAGTCCACATTTTAGTTGTCTTTTCATCTAAGTCATGAACTTTCGATTCGATATTGTCTTCTGAAATAGCTGTTGCTAAGGGCATGCCGTGCATATTACCTGATGGAGTTGTATATGGTGTATGAAGGTCAGCATGGGCATCAATCCAAATTACCCCAAGTTTACTTTTAGGTTTTGCCATTTTAATACCTGCGATGGTGCCACCGGCATTGCTATGATCTCCACTCAATATTACGGGAAAAAAATTATTTTTTATACTATCACAAACAGCTTTACTCACTCTTTCATACATGTTTACTACACCGTGAATTCTTTTAGCAAAAGGAGATTGAATAGGTTCGAATAATAAATTATTTTCAGTTTCAACTTTTTCAGATGGGAAATGAATAAAGAAGTTACTCATAAAATCCAATCCTGCTATTTTGATGGCATCTACACCTAAACTTGCTCCCCTTGTTCCCGCGCCAATTTCAGAAGGCACTTCAATTAATTTAATATTTTTCATTTATGATTATTTTGACAAATACATACTAATAAAAAAGATTATGTATTTAATGATACAAAGTTAACGCTTTCTTTTTAGAGGGTTATTGCCATGTAAACTTCCAATGCTGTCAATAATATTAAATCTATAAAACATATCTTCGCTATACCATTGTTGTTCTCTCGTTTTTTTTATTACTTCACTATGTTCTTTCATGTTATAGGCAAAGTTTTTTAGGTCTTCTACAGAATCCCAGACACTAAAAGTAGCCTGTTTTATCCAGGGAACTTCGCCAATACCAACTGAGAAAATCAACCCTTTAGCCGTATTCATTTTTGCGGCAATAGGGGCCACATTTTTCCAAAAATGACCTAATTTGGAAAGTCTAATAGTAGCTCTTGTTAGTGTTGCGATTTGTCCTTCTGTTATTATCTTTGAGGTGGGGTTTTCAAATACTGCTTTATTATCCCATGTTCCATGCCCTGAAATTGGTTGTAATAATAATGAATAGAATTCTGCAGAAAAAAATTGTAACCATTTCATAATGAATATACCATAAGGTTTATATAAATTAAATGTATAATTATTTACACTCGATTTATGAGTTGCTAGTATTGCCCATTGGTGCAGATCTGGTATTTTATCAAATGTTCCATTTTTCCCAGACCCCATCAATTTAAAAAACACAATATTTTTATTTAAATATAATGGGATTCTGAAAATAATCATAGCAATAAATGCCAGGGGTATTGCCCATGTTTTGTACCTTATAATGGTTAATGTTGTTTGCATATTTGCTAATAAATTAATATAAACTAAGTACATAGATACAAAAAAGCTCCATTCCTAATTAGAACGGAGCCCTTTTGTTTTCATTAATTTGATTAAAATTGCTCAAGTTTACTAAAAAAGAAATCTCCTTCTATTGTTGCATTTTCATCGCTATCACTACCATGCACTGCATTTTCTCCAATTGAGGTAGCGTATTTTTTTCTAATGGTTCCTTCTTCTGCATTTGCAGGATTGGTAGCACCTATTAAATTACGAAAATCTTCAACAGCATTATCTTTTTCAAGTATAGCTGCAGTGATTGGTCCGCGACTCATGAATTCTACTAATTCTCCATAAAAAGGACGTTCTTTATGAACAGCATAAAACTCACCAGCTTTTTCCTTACTTAAATGTGTCATTTTCATCGCTACAATACGGAAACCAGCTTTGTTTATCATCTCTAAAATACCTCCGGTATGTCCATTCTTAGTGGCATCCGGCTTAATCATTGTAAAAGTTCTATTAGTCATTTGGGTTGTTTTTAGGGCGCAAAGATAATACCAAATTACATTTAACATCATTGAAATTTGAACATTCGTATTTTACGCTTACTTTTGCGCCTTCATGCAACCTATTTCCAATATATTTAATTTATTAACGATTCCTAAAAAGATTGTTATAACCATGCATCAAAAACCTGATGGTGATGCGATGGGTTCTACTCTTGGTCTGTATCATTTTCTAATACAATTTAATCACACCGTTACTGTAATTTCGCCTACTAATTGGGCTTCATTTTTAAATTGGATGCCAGCATGTTCTACTGTATTGGATTATGAAAAAGAAACCAACACCTCTAATCTGTTGATTAATGAAGCAGATTGGATTTTTTGCCTTGATTTCAATACCCTGAATAGAGCCAAAAATATGGAACAGGCTCTTTTGCATTCGCCTTCCACTAAAATATTATTGGATCATCATCAACAACCACAAACAGAAGTCTATGCTTATGGATTGAGCGATACATCAAAAAGTTCAACCGCTGAAATGGTATATGATTTTATTGTTAATACAGGTTATCAGGATAAAATAAATGACGATATTTCAAAGTGCTTATACGCTGGCGTGATGACGGATACTGGATCTTTTCGTTTTCCTTCTACCTCTTCAGCTGTGCATTTAATGATTGCAGATTTGCTGAAACGTGGATTGAAGCAAAGTAGTATTCATGAAAATTTATTTGATAATTTTTCGGAAAACCGATTGAGATTTATTGGTAACGTGTTGCTAAATCGAATGCAAATTTTCTATGAGTATAACACTGCTTTAATTTCTATCCCTCAACAAGACTTAATAAAATATGAAATAAAAACAGGGGACACGGAAGGGTTGGTGAATTATCCATTAAGTATTGAAGGAATTAAAATGGCAGCAATAATTATAGATAGAGGTGAAGAAAGGAAATGCTCTTTTAGAAGTAAAGGTGATTTTGATGTTAATACTTTTGCAAGAAAATATTTTAACGGAGGGGGGCATTTTAACGCGGCTGGAGGCAGCAGTAAAGACGCTATTGAGCTCGTTGCTTCGAAATTCAAAGAAGCCATGATTGAAAATAAAAAAGAATTATGTACTTATCAATTTTAAACTATAAAACAATGAAAAACGGTTATTACATTTTATTATTCGCAATGATTCCTTTTTTATCATGCAAACAAGATTTTAAGAAAGGGCAAAAAGGATTAGAGTATCTAGTAATTGAATCAGGATCTGGTCCGAAAATTAAGAATGGTCAATTTATGCAAATGGAGATTTGTCAGATAGCAAATGATGGCAAGAAAGATTCTGTATTGAATGACACAAGAAAAACATCAGGTCCTGTAATTGAGCCTTTTAATTCAAATTCGATTCCTCCTGAGTATTATAAAATAATTTCTTTGCTTAGAAAAGGGGATAGTTTGGTAATGAGAATTTTAACTGATTCTATGTTCGCAGCAAATCCAGCAGCGATGCCTTCTTTTTTTAAGAAAGGTTGTTATTTTACTACTACCATTAAATTGTTAAATATTTTTAAGGATTCAAAAGAAGCAGAAGCTGCAAAGATGCAAGATAGAATAGAAGCTCAAAAAAGAGACTCTATAGACAATATTGAAATTTTTGCAAAACAAGATAAAGCATTACAAGAGTACTTCAAGAAAAACAATATAACTCCAAAAAAATTATCTTCAGGTGTTTATGTGCAGATTGTAAAGCCTGGTTCTGGAGCTAACATTGATACATCAGTTATTGTTAAAACAAATTATACAGGGATGACATTAGATGGAGTTGTTTTTGATAGCAATACCGATTCTTCTAAAGGCCATGTAGAGCCCTTTAATGTAAATATGACAAACGATCGTTCTTATGGGGGAAGTGTTATTAAAGGATGGAAAGATGGTTTAGTATTACTTAATAAGGGTGCTATAGCAAAACTATTCATTCCATCTCCTTTAGCTTATGGAAAGCAGGGGGCTGGCGAAGATATCAAGCCAAATTCTATTTTAGTATTTGATATAGAAATATTGGATGTAATGTCAAAGGAAAAAGTGAAATCAGAAATGGAGGCAAAAAGAAAAAAAATGATGCTTAATAAAAAATAAATTATTTTATTAGCTTATCATCAAATAGCATCAATGCCGTTCTGATCCAGGACGGCATTGTTATAGGCGTCAAATAATTGTATTGTTTCCATCGCCTCTTTTACGTCGTGTACCCTTAATATATTAGCTTCATTTTGAATAGCTAAGGTATTTAATACAGTGGTGCCATTCAGCGCTTTCGATTGATCGATGTTTAAAGTTTTATTAATTAAGCTTTTCCTGGATAATCCTGCAAGAATCGGATATCCTATCATAGAAAGCATTTTCAAGTTTTTTAAAAGTGTGAAATTATGTTGAATGGTTTTCCCAAATCCAAATCCAGGATCAATTATAATATCAAGGATACCTGCTTTTTTGCAATCTTCTACTTTTTGTATGAAAAAAGTCAAAATATCATTTGTTATATCCTCATAAACTGGATTTTTTTGCATGTTTTCCGGGGTGCCCTGCATGTGCATGCATATATAGGGCACTTTTGCTGATGCAACGATAGGAATCATTTCTTCATCAAATTTACCGGCACTAATATCATTCACCATTGATGCACCGGCCAAAATAGCTTCATTGGCAACCTTACTATAATAGGTATCAATGGAGATGATTGTTGTAGGAAAAGTTTTATGTATAAGCTCAATGATAGGCAATACCCTGTCAGATTCCTCATTTTTATTAATTTGAACACTTCCTGGTCTGGTACTTTGACCCCCAATATCGATAATACTGGCACCGTCTACAATCATTTTTGCAACCCGGGAAAGTAAGTTTTCTTTTGTGTCACTGATATGGCCTTCGTAAAAAGAATCAGGGGTTGCATTGATAATACCCATGACTACAGGCTTTTCAAGTGTTAGCATTTTTCCTTTACAATTGAGTGAAAACATTGGCAGAGTAATTGTATTTTTGTTTAATTATAGCAAAATAGCAAATATTAATTTGTATGATTGAAATATAGTAAATGTTTTTTAATTCAAAACCACTAATCGATGAATACGTCTTTACAATATAATGAAGTTATTAAGAACTGCAGAAATGTTTTTTTACAAAAGACATCCGATTATGGTACATCCTGGAGAGTGTACAGAACAATATCGATTGTAGATCAAATATATATCAAAGCCAAAAGAATTAAAACCATTCAGGAAAAGCAGCATCAAAAAATTGATGATGGCATAATAAGTGAATTTGAAGGTATTTTTAATTATGCCATCATCGGATTAATTCAATTAGATATCAATGATGAGGAAGTGGAGCAATTGCCTGTAGATGATGTTGCAAAAAGGTATGATGAAAAAGTAACTGAAGCAAAAAAATTGATGACTGATAAAAATCATGATTATGGGGAAGCATGGAGAGAAATGAGTCAGGAAAGTTTCATTGATTTAATTCTAGCTAAACTATTGCGAATCAAACAAATCATTTCTAACAAAGGGGTTACATTGATGAGTGAAGGGATAGATGCTAATTATTTTGATATTATGAATTATGCCGCATTTGGATTAATTCTGATTCAGGAAGGAAAACATAAGAAATAAGATAATCTGATAATTAATAAAAATAAAAAGATGAACAGTATTAAAAAGAATTTACCGCTGATAGTTAGAATTTTAATCGCAGGTATTTTTTTGCTATCAGCTATAGCAAAGTCATTTCCAATTTGGGCGTTTGAAAAGCAATTAGTTGATTTAGGTATCGTTGATTGGTGCAATGCGCCCTATCTTTCAAGATTAATTATTGCATTAGAAACAGCCATAGCTATTGCCATTCTTCAGCGTCACTATATTAAATCTTTTGTAATACCCATCACCATCATTTTGTTAGTTGCTTTTTGTTGTCATTTAGGAATTCAAATGTATGAACATGGTGCCATGAACGGGAATTGTGGTTGTTTTGGTCAGCTAATACCAATGACGCCACTTGAAGCAGTTATAAAAAACATTATCACTATTTTACTGCTAATTTATCTGTATAAAAATATTTCAGATAAACCAAAAGGTGAAAATAAATTTATAGTAATACTGTTTATTTATTTTTTATCGGCTTTTTTAATGTTTTTCATATTCCCTTTTTGTCCCTGCGAAAAAACAGTTGAAAATAATGTTATTTCTATTCCTAATTCCATAGATGATTCGCTCAATGTTAATAATGATTCAAACCAAATTTCTAATGGGGTTAATGCTATATTGAATAAAGACAGTGTTAAAAAAGTCAATATTAAAAAAGACACAATATCTGCAATTAAGGTTGTTGAAGGTCCTAAACAAACTCAGTCTAAATTTTCAGGGTTTTCGGATTTTTCCGGAAAGAAAGTCAATTTAGATGAAGGCAAAAAAATTGTATGTCTATTTGTTCCGGGATGCGATCATTGCAGAGATGCTGCTAAGGAGATTGGAATGCTTTTAAAGTCTCATAAACTGCCGCCTATATATGTATTATTTATGAATGAAGAGACTTTTAAAATTCCTGAATTTTTTACCGAAACTAAATTGCCGTTACCTTACTTTGTAATTAATGACATTCCCACATTTTTCAAATTATTGGGGAATAAAGCTACAACTCCAGGAGTATATTATTTATGGAATGGAAATATTATACAGTCATATGAAGGGATTGAAGCGCATAAGTTTAATCCAAAAGAATTGGTTAAGATTATTGAGTCGAATCAGAAATAACATCATTTTTATACCACCAATTATAAATTAGTAAACAGATGTTTTTTGTAAAAAAAATCGCACAAACACTGTTTATTTTATGGGGAGTGGTTACATTGTCTTTTGTTATTTTTCAATTATTGGGAGATCCAGCAAGGTTAATAGTTGGCCAATCAGGTGATAAAAAAACATTGGAAAATATCCGAAAATCGCTTAACCTGGATCAGCCCAAATGGAAACAATATACATTGTTTATTAATGATGTATCTTTTATTAGTGTTTACAATTCCACTGAGATTGTAGAAAAGGAAATCAAAGGTATTTTTATAGGATCGAATAATAATATCGTTATTAAGCTTCCATATTTTGGGAAAAGTTATCAATCAAAGAAAAATGTAATTGACATATTATCAGAAGCAATTCCCGCAACTTTTTTATTAGCTTTTTTTGCTTTATTTATAGCAAGTGTAGTTGGTATTTTTTTAGGTGTGGTATCTGCTATTAATAAAAATAAAATACTAGATTATTGTAGTATCCTAATAAGTACTATTGGTATTTCTGCCCCATCTTTTTTTATAGCAATACTTATTGCCTGGTTATTTGGAATCAAATTTCATAGTGTCACTGGATTAAATTTTACTGGCAGTTTGTATGAAATAGATGATTTTAGTGGTGAAAAATATTTAGCAGTAAAAAATATCATACTCCCAGCAATTACTTTAGGGATAAGGCCACTTTCAATTATTACACAATTAACTAGGAGCTCAATGTTAGATGTATTGACTAAAGACTTTATTAGAACAGCATATGCAAAAGGACTCAATAAAACAACCATCTTTTTTAAGCATGCATTAAAGAATGCCATCATGCCCGTTTTTATTTCAATAACTGGTTGGTTTGCCGAATTGCTGGCAGGTGCTTTTTTTGTTGAGTTTATTTTTGGGTGGAATGGGGTAGGGAAAATAACTGTTGATGCATTGACTAAATTAGATTATCCTGTTGTGATAGGTTCTATTATATTTAGTGCTTCCATTTTTATCATTATAAATGTAATTTCAGATTATGTACAAAAGAAGATTAATCCAATACTGAACTAATCTTCTTTGACTGTATTAAATAATCTTTGATGTCTATTCCCATTATATTACCTTTTCTCATTTTAAAGAAATAAATTCCTATTATGAAAAAAACATATGATGTAAGGAATTCAAATATTTCACCAGCGCTTTCGTAATAATTATTATTTTTTCCAGCAGGAAGAGAATATAGAACAATTTTAAATGCTAGCCAGCTAACAAAAAAAAACACACCTAAAGAAATAGGGGGATTGGAATTTTTATTTTAAATACAATATTATTTATCCATTTATTATGAAATACTGATAATGGAAGTATAATTCCATATAGAATAATAAATATTCTGAAAAGAAAATTTATTTCAAATAATCTACGCCATCCTTTTTTTTGTGTATGATCAAAATTATTGGTATTGAATATTTCTATGTTGTGTAGGTTGAACTCTTTTTGAACATTTATTTTTTTTAATTCATCAGGAGTTTTAAATCCTATAAAATTCTGTCCCCAACTTAATTCTTCCCCTGCTCCAAAAAATAGTAAAATTGATAAGAGTAAAAGAAAAATATTTCTATTATAGCTAAACGATATAAGGCAAAAAAAAGAAGTTGTTAAAAATAAGATAGCGGTTCCTAATTCGAAAAATTGATTTTCATCTTTCATTTTTTCTATTGTAGTGTCTGAACAAAATAGATATATTGAGTAACTTAAAAAAATCACAAATGGGATTAGGTGGCTTGTTTTGTGTTTAAGCAACTGGTTAAAAAAATACCAACAACTACAATAATTAGTATGTTTAAATTCATTGCTTTATTTTATTTAATGCTAGGAGTAATAAAAAAAACATTCAATAATTCAGTAAAAATCATTTTATGATGATATTATTAACTAAATGGAATATTCCCTTATTTTTGTTTTATAATATTCCTACAACTTTTTATAATACAAAATGAAAAATGTCATTATATTCAAGGATGTCTATCATTTTAATGATTTCGTTACTTTTTAAATAGATATTTCAATGAAAAAAGAAGTGTACATTATTGCAGCGGTAAGAACTCCACTTGGAAGTTTTGGAGGTTCATTAAAATCATTTTCCGCAACTCAATTAGGTGGCTTTGCTATAAAAGGAGCTATTCAGCAATCTGGCATTGATCCAAATATAATTGATGAAGTAATTATGGGTTCTGTTATTCAGGCTAATCTAGGGCAAGCTCCAGCAAGGCAAGCGTCTAAATTTGCCGGCCTGCCTGATGCCGTAATTTGTTCAACAGTTAATAAAGTATGCGCTAGCGGAATGAAAGCCATTGCATTGGCTACGCAAAGTATTTTACTTGGTGATGCATCAATCATTATTGCTGGTGGTATGGAAAGTATGAGTAATGTACCTTTTTATGTAGATAGTGTAAGATGGGGAAATAAATATGGCAATACTTCATTGATAGATGGTTTATCAAAAGATGGCTTAACAGATGTTTATGATGGCAAAGCCATGGGGAATGCAGCAGAATTATGTGCAAATACTTGTGGCATTTCTAGAGAAGATCAGGATACATTTGCAATTGAAAGTTATAAGAGAAGTCAAGCGGCTATTCAGGATGGTAAATTTGAGCAGGAAATTATTCCTATTGAAATACCGCAACGAAATGGTCTTCCGTTAATTTTATCCAAAGATGAAGAACCCTTTAACGTAAAATTCGATAAGATACCAACGCTAAAAAGTGCTTTTATAAAAGAAGGGACTGTTACTGCAGCCAATGCTTCAACCATGAATGATGGCGCAGCAGCATTGTTGCTCATGAGTAAAGAAAAAGCGGATGAATTAGGATTGAAGCCTATAGCAAAAATTGTTTCTTATGCAGATGCAGAGCAAGCGCCAGAATGGTTTACCACAGCACCTTCCTTAGCAGTACCAAAAGCTGTAGAAAAAGCTGGATTACAAATGAATCAAATTGATTATTGGGAATTGAATGAAGCCTTTTCTGTTGTTGGAATTGAAAATTCAAAAAGAATGCAATTAGATCCTTCTAAAGTAAATGTGAATGGTGGTGCCGTATCATTAGGTCACCCTTTAGGTTGTAGTGGTGCAAGGATAATAGTGACACTCATTAATGTATTAAAACAAAATAAGGGAAAATATGGTGCAGCAGGCATCTGCAATGGTGGTGGCGGAGCAAGCGCAATGGTTATTGAAAATTGTTAAGCACTCTTATTTAACGAATATTTTTAAGGATGTATAAAAAGCATCCTTTTTTTATATCTTTTATTAAACAATTTATATTTTTTAAAATAATCATCATTCAAAAGACCTTGTATTTGTTTGTGTGGTCACTATAAGATAAATTT
>Ga0214921_10005574_pt1 | contig 17736 bp, 15 predicted proteins | sample LL1505_MetaG_FD_177992 | JGI IMG/M metagenome (GOLD analysis project Ga0214921, IMG submission 177992) | Freshwater microbial communities from Lake Lanier, Atlanta, Georgia, United States - LL-1505 | ecosystem: Environmental > Aquatic > Freshwater > Lake | place: USA: Georgia | collected...
GCCCCCAACGGGATTCGAACCCGTGTTACCGCCGTGAAAGGGCGATGTCCTAGGCCCCTAGACGATGGGGACGTTTGAGGCTCGCAAATCGTACCCTTTAACGGGTCACGATCAAAACTCGATTAATTCCACTCGAATAGGGCTCTATTTGCTCGATATCTGAGCGCCATTGCAGCAAAAAACCGAGGAAAGAACTCAATATTTGCGAACTTACCTCGGCTATCTGCCTTGCTAATCCTTCAAACTATTTTGAACTAATTAGCTATTGAGATTTAGATAAGCGCCCAACGAACGGTGACGCTAACCGTTACATCTTGTTGCCCAAGATCAACAACCGTTGACATTGAATCTTGCGCTTTGCCCAACATTGATTGAACTGGATATGAAGCGGGTGCATAGTTCTCAACAATGTAAGTAACTTTGCCTAACTTAACGCCAAGTAACTTGGCATAAGAAGCAGCCTTTGACTTTGCATTCTTAACTGCAACTGCGCGAGCGGATTCTGCAGCCTTAGTTGAATCTAGAACAAATGGTGTTACGCCATTAATCTGCAAGTTATCGCCACCTGCTGCAATTACTGAATCAACAATGTCGCCAGCATTTGCCGCATTACGAATAATGATGGCAAATGACTGTGACGAACGGTATCCAATCAACTTAGATCCAGCTTCTTGGGTGTAGTTATATTCGGGATAAACTGTAATGCTCTGTGTCGCAATATCTTTCTTATCAATCTGAGCTGCAACCAGGGCTGCGCGAACCGCAGCTGAAGTTGTCGAAACTTGTGCCTGTGCCTCTTTGCTCGTGCCTGCAATAAGAGTGACAGTTGCATTCATGCGAACTGCATCAGGAACAACCTTGACTGAACCATCTGCTGTAATCGTGACATAACGGCTAGGAGAAGTTGCCGCGGAAGCCATGGGCATTGAAGCAATGCCGCCCGCCAAAGCCAAAGCAACTGATAGAACAGCAATATTTCGTTTCGATGTAAGTTTCATGCCTTAATTATGGCCGATTTGTTTAACCAATAGTTAGTCAGCGCTGCGAATTTGATGTGAATAAGAGATCACTTAGGTAGGATCAAGCCATGAAGAAAATCGCGGTCACGGGTGGGGCGGGCTTTATTGGCTCGAACCTCGTTGAGCGCCTTTTATCTCAAGGCCATGAAGTAACTGTTGTCGATGACCTATCTACTGGCCTAAAGCGCAATCTTGATCTAGATAAAGTTACATTCCACGAACTCTCATTAACGGATCGCGATGGTTTAGCTAAGGCAGTAAATGGCGTGGATGCGATTGTGCACTTGGGCGCTCGCGGTTCAGTGCCTCGATCACTGAAAAACCCAATTGCTACCCATGATGTAAATGCCACCGGCACTCTTAATGTGCTTGAGGCGGCACGCAGTAACGGCGCCCATGTTGTTTTTAGCTCTTCTTCATCGGTTTATGGTCGCAATGGTCAATTACCTAAAGATGAAAGCATGTGGCTTAGCCCGCTAACACCATATGCCGCAAGTAAGTTAGCTGCTGAAGGATATGTGCAGGCATACGGTGCTGCTTACGACGTGCCAGTAACTCTGCTTCGTTTCTTCAATGTATTTGGCCCAAAACAACGCCCAGATCATGAGTATGCAGCAGTGCTACCAAAATGGATCTGGAAAGCGATGAATAACGAATCAATCGATGTTTATGGTGACGGTAGCCAAACCCGTGACTTCACCTATGTGCGCACAGTTCTAGATGTAATTGAAGATGCACTTAATCGTGGAGTTCGCACTGAAGGTGCCGTAAATCTTGCTTACGGAAACCGCATCTCACTATTGACCACAATTGAATTGTTGAAGGCTCATTTCCCGGATCTTAAAGTTAACTTTCAAGGCGATAGACCTGGCGATGTTAAGAATTCACAGAATGATCCCATATTACTGAAGCAACTTTTTCCAAGCGTTGTGCCAACTGAATTTGATGTTGCTCTTAATGAAACAGTTAATTGGCTCAAGGAGTTTGGCCAAAGTGTTGCAAATGGACCTGCGACAGTTGATTAATTCAAACTATAAAAATCACACGTTGAGTAGCAACTAAATGTGCGGCATTGCAGGTGGAATTGGGCCAAGCGCGCCGAGTAAATTACTACTTGATAACCAACTAAATTCGATTCATCACCGCGGCCCTGATGATCAAGGAACCTATGTAAATCAAGGAATTGCGCTAGGCATGTGCAGATTGGCAATTGTTGAAATTGCTGCTGGTAAACAACCCGCATCAGATGCCCGTGAATCAATCCATCTAGTTTTTAACGGCGAAATATACAACTACCGCGAATTACGTCAAGAGCTTGAATCAATTGGAGTTCAATGCAGAGATTCAAGTGAGTCAGAAGTAATTATTAATCTTTATCTTAAGTTCGGCTTAGATTTTATCAACAAGCTAAATGGCATGTTTGCAATTGCCCTTCATGATCAGCGAGATAACTCATTACATTTAATTAGAGACCGATTGGGTAAAAAGCCAATCTGGATTTCACATACATCAGACGGCACCTTGTATTTCGCATCTGAAGTCCGCGCCATATTGCCTACCCGTCCTGATCGCACTCTACGCACGGAGATGGTTGCAGAGGTTATGCAGTATGGCTACGTAAATTCGCCGAATTCTGCTTTTAATGAAATTGAACAAGTGCCACCAGCTTCAGTTCTAACTTGGAAAGATGGGAAGACAAAAACTTCTACTTACTGGGAACTAGATTTTGATACCAAAATTGATCATTCTTATGAGGAAGCGCTAGAGACAACCAAGGAATTAATCGAAGCCGCCGTTTCAAGACGTCTAATTTCCGAAAGGCCACTTGGATCATTTCTAAGTGGCGGCTATGACTCAACTGTTGTGACTGCATACATGGCACGGTTAATGAGCGAAAAAGTTCAAACATATTCAATTGGTTTTAATAGCGCTCAGTTCAACGAAGCTCAACATGCTAAACAAGTAGCTAATTTCTTGGGCACTAATCATCACGAAGAGATTCTTAATCCAGACCCAGCGCTTTTGGTGGAAACCATCTCAAAAGTGCTTGATCAGCCTTTTGCCGATTCATCAATAGTTCCAACCTATTTATTAGCTAAATTCGCTCGCGAGAACCTAATTGTGGCCCTAGGAGGCGATGGCGGCGATGAAGTCTTTGGTGGATACGACCGTTATTTAGCAACACCAGTCATGCAGAAACTAAATCCTTTCTTAAGTTTAGCTAGAACAGGTTTGAATCTTGCTGGTAGACAATCAATTGGAAATAAACGAAAGATTAATCGTGTTGGATCGCAACTATCATCTAAACCTTCTTTGGCCGCAAGATACAGTTCAATTCTTTCGCTAACCCAACCTAATGAAATGGCTGCTTTATTGAGCAAAGATTTTTACTCGGCTGGCGCTGAGAGCACCTTCATTTCTCAATTTGCAAATGGAGATGCTAGTTCTTTCGATCGGATGATCCGGTCTGATCTAAAGGCTTATCTGCCCGGAGACTTACTTGTCAAGGTTGACATTGCCACTATGGCAAATAGCTTAGAACTACGATCACCAATGCTCGATGTAAATGTTGTTGAGTGGGGCATATCCTTACCTCGCAAATACAAAATCAAAGGCTTTGAAACCAAACATATTCTTAAAGATGTTGCTCGCTCATTAGTACCTTCAAATTTAATTGATCGTCCAAAAATGGGATTCGGTATTCCGCGCGCTGAATGGTTACGTACTGATATGAGAGAAATACTCATTGACACTTTAACTGATCAATCTGCCTCTCAACGTGGTTGGTTTAATCAGTCAGAAGTGAAAAAAACTATCGATCTGCATATGTCGGGAACTGACAAAGATCAGATTCTTTGGCCGATGCTGATGTTGGAACTCTGGGCTCGCAACTGGCTCTAGCAGGAGAAATTAAATTATCTTTCGTGCTTAAGTAGCTTCAAATATAAATCTTGATGATCTCTAACAAGGCGAGCAACACCGTATCTAGCCATAGTGTGCTCCTTGCCCGCGGCCCCCATTTTGGCTCTTAAGTCACTATCTTTAGACACTTTAGCTACAGCATCAGCTAGTTGATTAACAGATAAATCAGTCAGTAGGCCAGTTTCACCATTAACCACAATTTCATTCGTTGATCCAACATTTGTTGCCACAACAGGAATTCCAACCATCCCTGCCTGAATCAAACTTAGTGGAGTTCCCTCGTTGTCGCTAGTCAGTAATACAAAGTTAGCAGCAGCCAAAACAACTTCAATATCTTCACGCCAGCCTAAAAATGTGACTGGTAATTTTTCGGCCTCTGCTCGATCCTGGCAATACTCCAAAAGTTCACCAGCACCCGCGACAATAAAATGCAGATCTATGTCACGAGATTTGACTTCCGCTACAACATCTAGGAATCTATCTGGGCGCTTTATTTGTGTGATGCGACCAATAAAAGCACAGTAGGTAGCATTTTCATTCAAACCTAGTTCCTTTCGTGCAACCGCGCGACTTGGTACCCCTGCAAGTTGAAGCCCCGGAGGCATAACACCAAACTTATTTATGTTTCCAATTCCTACCGCAAGTAGGTCGTCCATGACCTTCGTGCCAACTGCTAAAAGTTGATCAGTGAAAAGTGCTAATAACTTTTCAACCAAAATAACTAGTTTTGTTTTTCCAAAACCGAAATAGCCATTTAGCAAGTGACCATGAAAGGTATGAACACGAATAGATTTATGTCCACTCAAAATCGATGCGATTCTGCCAACAACTCCAGCTTTAGCGGTGTGTGTATGAATAACATCTGGTTTGAATCTATGAATCTCTTTTATTATGGCAAAGAGCGCCGTTAAATCAGCTCTTGGTTTAATTGATCTGCCTAAACCATCAATGCGAATGGCCTCTACATCGGTGGCAACTTTTTCTAAGTAATCTGCTTCATCGGCTGCGCAGAATCCAGTAACTAATTCATGCTCGAAAATAGAGGAATCAAACCCTCTCATTAGCCCAGAAACCTGTACAGCAGGGCCACCCACGTTCATGCGGGCGATAATGCGTAAAACCTTTACCTTTTTTGGCGTGCTCACTTCTTTATTGTATGAATTGATCACGAGGCTATCTTCTCGTAAAACCCTAAAAATTGCGGCTTTTAGGTCTCATGTTTCATTCCGCAAGTCTAGTTCAAAAAGGTATCTATTTATTAACGATTGAATTAGTTCTAAATCGGGCCAGAAATTCGAAAATCATTGAGAAAAAGGAGTGCAGAGGTATGCTGAGACCATAAAAAAGATGGAATAGTGAGTCTAGAAACCAGGAGCAGAATTATGTCGCAGTTAGATGGAGCATCAATTCTAATTACGGGCGGTACTGGGTCTCTTGGAAAGTCACTCGTCAACTATTTGCTTACAAATACCAAAGCAAGAAGAATTGCGATCTTCTCTAGAGATGAACTGAAACAGCACGATCTTCGAATTGAATTAAAAGATGACCCGAGATTACGTTGGTTTTTGGGCGACATCCGAGACCTAGATCGCTTAAAGAGAGCTTTCCATGGTGTGGATTTCGTCATACATGCAGCAGCGCTAAAGCAAGTTGATACAGGTGAATATAATCCTATGGAATTCATAAAGACGAATGTATTAGGAAGCCAAAATGTAATTGATGCATCAATAGACTCCGGAGTTAAAAGAGTTGTTGCACTATCGACAGATAAAGCGTCATCACCAATTAATCTATATGGTGCAACAAAACTTACGGCAGACAAATTATTCGTGGCTGCGAATAATTACAGTTTTAAGTACGGCACTACTTTTTCAGTGGTGAGATACGGAAACGTTATGGGTAGCAGGGGATCAGTTATTCCGTTTTTCCGAGAAATCGCAGCACAAGGGAAACCCTTGCCCATCACTGACTTAAGAATGACAAGATTCTGGATTAGTATAGAAAACGCAGTTAAATTCGTAATTGAATCACTTGAGATGATGACTGGTGGCGAACTTTATGTCCCACGTATTCCAAGTATGAAGATCACGGATCTAGCTTTAGCCGTAGCTCCCGATGCTACTTTCGTCGAAATTGGGATGCGGCCTGGCGAAAAATTGCACGAAGAGATGATTTCGGCGGATGACAGCCGTCGCACAATCAAACTAAATAATAGGTTTGTCGTCACCCCAGTTGTTGCAGAATGGGGATATGAGATTCCCGCAGGTGAGCCAATGCCAGAGGGGCAAGCCTACAGATCAGATACAAATGATCTTTGGATGTCGGAATCTGATATTAAGTCATATATAAATGGTTTGCCGAATAGCTAGAGCAAGTCAAATCAATGCCTGTTGAAAAAATAAGAGTTTTGCTTGTTGGTCTTGGTCAAGTTGGGATGAAATACGATCTCGAATCAGAACACAGCCAAGTGCTAACACATTTAAAGGCAATTCGTAATTGGGAGGCTAATTCACAACATGAGTTAGAGTTGTTTGGCATTGATTCAGATGTATTAACAGAGAAAACTTTTAAAAATATAGCGCCAGAAGGAATTTGGCTTAACACTTACGAAACCTTAAAGAGTGAGGAACCATTTAATTTAGCAGTTATTGCCACACCAATACATTCGATTGCGGCAAATGTTTTAGACTTATGTAAGAAGTTAGAAATACAGAAAGTAGTAATTGAAAAACCCGCAGCAAAATCACTAGCCGAGCTAGCGACTCTAAATTATTTGAATGATTCTGAGAATAAATTTATCGTTGGATTTCCAAGACCCAGCTTGCGTTCTAGCAATTACATAAGAGAATCAATAAAATTATTTGGGGAATCCGAAACATGGAAAGTAGATATCTACTATGGCGGGGGAGTATTAAACATACTTTCACATTTCCTAAACTTAGTTGAATTTTTCTTTTCAACATTTGAGTTGGAATCGCATTCTTTAGATAACGAAGGCAATCTACACGCGGAGTTTAAATCTAAAGACGGGTCTTTAAATATTTCAACTCATAAATATTCTGACCGAAATGACGAAAAGAATAGAATAGAAATACTTGGACCACTCAGAATCTCATATCTTAATTCTGGTCGTGAAATAAGAATTTGTAAATTTGATTCGCAAGGTAAAGAAGTATTTGAGTTAATTGACGCTCGAGAAGAAATTTCGCAAATGATCGGAGTATTTGGAAAAGATTATATGAATTGGGCGGTCTATAGTAAGGGCTTCAACTATACAAACATTAATTCCAATGCTCTCTACCAGACGATCAAATTATCGGAGGTATCAAATGGATAATAAATTGGCTATCTACGGTGGGAAGCCGGTTATCGGATTTAATCTTGAAAAATACATTTGGGTGGACAAGGGAGTTATGCCCAGAATCGAGTCTTTAATTCTTTCAAACTCTTTCTCTGGTTTTTTAGCACAACCAACCCCAGAGCACTTTGGTGGACCATCCGTTCGTCTATTCGAAGCTGAGTGGTCCAAATTATCTGATGTTGAGCACGCAGTAACTTTCAATTCATGGACTTCGGGTCTAATGGCCGCTGTTGCAGCGCTTGATTTAGAAAAAGGTTCAGAAGTAATTGTCACCCCTTGGACGATGTCAGCTTCTGTTGCATGCATTGTCGCGAATAATCTTGTACCAGTTTTTGCAGATATTGAAGTAGATTCATTCAACATAGATCCAGATGATGTAGCCAGAAAGATTACAAGTAAGACTTCAGGAATACTCGCTGTGGATATTTTTGGAAAACCTTGCGATGCCCCCGCTCTAGCAAAATTGGCAAGTGAGAGAGGCCTTAAATTCTTAGTAGATTCAGCACAAGCCCCTCGTGCGCAAATTGCAGGGAAAAGAACAGCCGCTTTTGCAGATATTGCAGGGTATAGCCTGAATAGACACAAGCATATTCAGGTTGGAGAAGGTGGAATCGCTGTAACTAACAACCAAGAGTACGCAGAGCGTTTGAAGCTTATGAGAAATCATGCCGAGGTCTCTTCAGGATCTACACCTAACAATTCAATACAGGTGGGCCATAACTGGCGTATGGGTGAAATAGAGGCAGAGTTAGCTCGCTACCAGATTGAATCATTCGATTCGCACATTGACCATAGAGTTAATTCGTCGCTGAAACTATTGAGAATGTTGTCGCAAGTTCCAGGGCTTATTCTGCCTAGAAGTGATAACAATTCGGATCATGATTTTTATATTATAGGGATGCGATTACATGATGATTTGAAGGGGAAAAGGGATCTAATCGCAGAGGCATTGAAAGCGGAAGGCTTACAAATTCTTTTGGTTGGATATCAAGCACTTCATAGACTTCCGAGCTTTAAAGGGTATCGACAAGAGGATTTGTTGCAAGTTAATGAATTACACGATTCATTGTTTCTTGGCCTATACATGTGTGGTCATTATTTCTCAGATACAGACCTTGAGAAAATTGCAGAGGCCTTTTCTAAAGTTATGGAATATTACATAAAGTAATAGTAGTAAGTCTAAATTTTAGAAGAAATCTTGTGAAGCAATTCAGCTTTCTGCCAGTCTTCCTCGTCGTCAATGTCTACACACCGCCACTTATCAATTTCAATTCCTATTGTATTCATAAGCATTGGCTTTCCAGAAGCCCATGTTTCTGCTTTAGCAAAGTAAAATTGGCCAGCGTCGTGCCATCTTTCTTCTAAAGATTGACTATGTCTCAATAAATTTTCGGGAAGAGCCATTTGCATTAAGTTATGGGTATCAACTTCAAGCGCTCGTTGAATTGGATAGTTATACTTTGCAACAGCGCACGCATAGTCAGCTTCAACTGAATTCAAAATCAAATTAAATCCAGAAATCAAATTTTTAGAATCAAGAAAAGGATTTGTGGCATAGGTGCAACAGACCAATCTAGAATCCTCTAAGTCTAGAGTTTTTACTAAGTCAGCTATAACTTCAACAGTACCTATTGAGTCTCCACCTAGAATTTCGGGTCTCATAAAAGGTATATAGGCCCCGAGTGACTCGGAAATTTGCGCGATTTCTAAATCATCTGTTGAGACAATGATTTCTTCAAATAAACCAGTCTTCTTGAGAGCGTTTATTGCATAACTTATCATGGGCTCGCCATTGAAAAGTTTTATATTCTTTCTGGGTATCCTCTTACTCCCGCCTCTCGCAGGAATTATCGCTATCGGCTTTTCAGAATTTAATAAGGAACTTAGTCTCTCGGTGCTCGCATTCATGAAACTAATGTTATCTAATTAACCAATGAGCGGGCTAGAAAATATCCTTATTTTAGGCAGTAAAGGCTTTCTGGGATCTTATCTTGCTGATTCATTCAAAAATCAATCCAATATATATACCTGCTTTAAAGACTTTAAAGGTGATTTGGTAATAGAAGCGAATGGCCAAGTAGTTGGTACGTTTGAAAACACCCCAGGTTCGTTCATTAAAATAACTTCTGAGATTATGCCAAAATGTATTTTTAATGCGATTGGACTTATTGATTCATCTATATGTGAGAAAAACCAAGAATTAGCCTTTAATGTTAATGCCGAGATACCGCATGCCCTCGCTAAAGCTTCCACCAAGTATGGTTCCCGTCTTATTCATTTTTCAACAGACGCGGTTTTTGGTCAATCGGGTTCTCAATTTACTGAATTGGATAAACCTTTACCAAGTTCTGTTTATGGAGCAAGTAAACACAAGGGCGAAGATTTTATACGCCAATATTCAGAGAATCATGTAATCATAAGAACTAATTTTGTTGGATATCATTCAGAAAAACGGACTCTATTCAATTTTTTCTATAACAATTTCATTCTATCCATGCGCGTAAATGGATATAGAAATGTCATCTTTAATCCCACGTATGTTGTTGACCTAGCAAAAGGAAGCAAAGATATTTCGAATTCTGAGCATATTGGAACGGTACATTTTGTTGGTGGTGAGGCAATTAGTAAATTCACCTACGGTTCAAGAATTTTGGAGATTCTGGATTTGCCGAAAAGCCTGCTTACAGAACAAGTTTTTCTAGCAGAAAACGATGAAGGAAAGAGAAAGCTAGATTTAACCCTCAAGAGCATTGTCTTGGAATCCTTATATAGACCTAGATTTGATATAAACTCCGGCATAAGCGATTCAATATTGAGAGCAAAGGTCGACGCAAATGAGTCTTGAAATTAGAATTGGCAAAACCCTCGTAGGACTTGAGCATAGGCCCTATTTTATTGCAGATATCGCTGCTAATCATGATGGTGATCTTGAGCGGGCAAAGCTATTAATTGAGCTGGCCGCAAAATCCGGCGCCCATGCGGCGAAGTTTCAACATTTTCGTGCAAAAACAATCGTTTCCAGAAAAGGATTTGCCGAGTTGGGGAGCAAGCTCGCACACCAACAATCTTGGGATAAAGATGTCTATGACGTTTATGAGTCCGCTGAGGTGCCATGGGAATGGACAGAATCGTTAGCTGAACACGCCAAGTTATGTGGAATCGACTTCTTTACAGCGCCCTACGACTTGGAGGCGGTAGATCATGTTGATGAGTTTGTAGTCGCCTACAAGGTTGGCTCAGGCGATATCGACTGGATCGAAGAAATCGAATATATGGCCTCAAAAGGAAAAACAATGATTATTGCAACAGGTGCCTCATCATTAGAGGATGTTGATAGGGCAGTTGATGCCATGAAGAGAGTTGAGGCACCGTTAGTATTAATGCAATGCAATACAAATTACACAGGTTTGGCAGATAACTTAAACTATTTGAATTTGTCTGTGTTAAAGCAATATGAAGCTAGATACGAAAGTATTGTTCTCGGATTATCAGATCACACGCCAGGATTTCTATCAGTTTTGGGATCCCTTGCACTAGGCGCAAGAGTTTTCGAGAAGCATTTTACCGATGATACTACGAGGCCAGGTCCAGATCATGGATTCTCGCTCGATCCTAAAACTTGGTCCGAGATGGTTACAAACTCCAATATTCTCTTCGATACTCTCGGAGATGGCAACAAAAAAGTTGAACAAAATGAAATCGAGTCCTCTGTCGTTCAAAGAAGAGCGTTGAGGTTTGATAAGAGCCTAAAGGCCGGCACGACAATTAATCGAGAAGATTTGATCCCACTACGCCCTGCCCCTGCAGGTTCTTATAAGCCCTTCGAAATAAATCAAATAATTGGGAAAAAATTGCAAGTCGATGTTGAAGGAGACGAGCTCGTTCTCCCAAGTCACTTAATGAAATAATCCATGAAAATTCTTTTCCTAGATTCAGCACCAAGCAGCCATCATGAGCGATTCAAGAAATTAATTTCAAGTTTAGGTGAGGTCCATAGCGCCTACTCCAACAGTTCACTCGAGGACTTCAATTCTTCAACTTTTGGGTTAGTAGTATTTGCCGACTTAGACCTAACTATTAGTGAAGCATTGAAATTTGATGCACCTAGAGTTGGAATATCTTGGGCATGGGATCTACAAATGATAAAGCGTCAAGGAATAGATGTTCTTAACAAATTGCAAATCGCGTTAAAATCTTCCGAACTAATCATTGTAGATAATCCAAGTATCATCAAGGAAATTGAAGCTCTAGGACCATATCCTAAGGAGACGTTGTGCCTTCCCTACGGTATAGAACTTGATAAGTATCCATTCCGAGATGTAGCTGCAAATACTTCGAAGAAGTATCTACTCTATTCGAATAGACAGTGGGAAGACCTGTACAGAGTTGATTTACTCTTAGAGGCAGCTTCGGAACTAGACAGGAGAGGATTCGATTTCAAACTAGTTCTTGCCAATGATGGATCTTTGCGTAAATTGTTAATCGAAAAGTTCAATAACCTATTTGAATCTGGAGTTTGCGATTGGATAGGGAGAGTTTCACCTGAAGAAAATGTTGAGAAATTAGAAAAGTCTGATCTCTATATATCAGTCGCTAAAAGTGATGGATCATCTTTATCACTTTTAGAGTCCATGGCTATCGGAATTCCGGCTTTAGTGACTGACAATTCTTCCAACCGTGAGTGGATAATCGATGGAGAAAGTGGCTATCTCTATTCTGGTCAAAGTTCATGCGACCTCGCAGATACAATAATATTGGTATGTTCAAATCATAAGAAGAATATAGAAGTTGCTCTCAAATCTAGGCGGAAAATAGAAAAGATGGCGAATTGGAATGAAATATCAGAAAAGATATTAAATTCTATTTCTAATGTACTAAAATAGTTTAAATACAAAAACGTTAATTAGTTAAGAAGTTTTTCCAGGAAACAACTCTAATGCAAGATCCAAGAGACTTGAGTCAGACCCCTTCGTGGCCACCAAAGATAACCCAATAGGATTATGGTCTTTTGAAATCAAAAGAGGCAGGCTAATTTGAGGCAATCCAAGTGCCGTCCAGAAGAGATTTGAGTCCATCACATCTGGTTTTCCATTAGATGGAGCTTCATTTGCGGCAGATAGTGCGAAGATAACTGTGTTTCTTAGTTCGGAGTTTGCCACTTTGCGTTGTATGCTTAAGAACGTTAACATCTTATCATATTCATCAATCGAAATACGATCCCCATATTCGGTGAATTCACGCAATCCTTTTGACACAGACCCGAATTCAACCTCTTGCTTTAAAAAATATGATAATTCCTTAGCGTAGATCACATTATGGCAAGCTCGAAGCTCCTTGAAATTTATTTTTGAAAAGTTAGTTAGATAATTTTGTTGAGTCTCCCGAGTTAAATCTTTAATTTTTTCAATAGCTAAATTTCTTATGTCTTCGTTTGCTTCATCAAAATCCGCTCCAATTGCAATCATAATTCGTGGATTTTTAAGACTATTTATTGACTGCTTAATGTGCAATGGGTGATTCAAATCGTTTACTCTAGCGGTTTCAAAAACGCTACGTATATTGGTTATCGAGTTTCCGATTAATCCAACTGTGTCAAATGATTCAGTAGTTTTCAGCACACCGGTCCTAGGTAATTCCCCAAAACTTGGCTTGAACCCAATAACACCGCAGTAGCTGGCAGGTCTTGCGATTGAACCTGCAGTCTGTGAAGCCAAACTTATTGATACATGTCCAGCCGCCACTGCAGCAGCACCGCCACTCGAACTAGTCCCAGGAGTAAGACTATGATTTCTTGGATTTACAGTATTGGTGGGTTCGTGAACAGCGAATTCCGCTGTTTTGTTTTTCCCAATAATAGTTGCTCCACTGTTTCGCAATTTAGAGACCACTCTTGCGTCAAAGCTTCCCGTTGTGCCGACCCAAGTTGAATCATCGGTACCCATACTTGTACGGCTTTCAATTGTCGCAAAAATATCTTTGACTCCGAGACATAATCCAGATAGAGGTTGATTATTAGATGGCTCAGGTTGATCTTTTATGGGAACTAAGCTCTCCCAAGCTTTTATTGTTTCTTCATTTGAATTAATTGCGTTGTAAGCAGATTCTAGAATCTCGTCAAACGTAATTTTTCTTGATTGCAAAGACTCTTTAATGCTTGGTAAATCCCATAGATGTAAATCAGAGTTCATCAGCTTCAATCCACGCCTTTAAATCTTCAATAAATAATCTAGGCCTAGTGTTTAACTTTGAATTCTCGACTATGGGTAGAGGCACTCCCTTGAGTAATGGATGTCTCTGATTCTCAAGTGTACTTATGAATTCTTCTCGCGAGATTCCAGTTATTTCTGTGTAATATTCAAGAGCATTTGGTTCAACTTGATCTAAAGGAACTAGATTTTCAAATGCCTCATCTCTAGTAACTAGTCCGGCTCGAACATCGTTACTTGCATGAAATGAAGCACGTCCATATCCTCTCTTCAAGTAACACGCAAAGTCGTGAACCCCCGGCATGATACATTCGGCGCTCTTATAACGCTTATAGGTACCTTCAATATTTGTCTCCTTCCAACCATACTCTTCCTTAACAAACTCAGTTTGTCGCTCCTCGTCCCAAAAAATGTAGTCACCTAAGTGGATTCCGTGAATTTCTGCATCTTTGTATTCTTCAGAATTTGGTTGTTTGTAGGTTGATAATTCAGCCATGTTCAAGTCATCGCTTGCCATACTTTCTACTGATACTTTTGCGGATACTTTGGCAAAATAATCTTGATCAAATTTCATAATTGGATTCTTGTATGTGCCACGAGAGGAAGACTCTGCCACGGATTCACCCCAAATAACTAGTTTTATGCCATATTGGATGGCAGTCTTTAGGGGGAATGCCCCAACACCAGCGTGACAATGCCAACAGGCGTCACCTATTGCACTTAAAGATTTTTTGGCAAGCTTATTGACTTGCCCCCTTTTGGGGGTGAACATTACATGATCAACATCAAACTTTTCCAAAGAATTTAGTAAGTTAAACATTCCAACAGAATTAAACCAATTGTGGCTGAAAGTTACTGCAAGCGGTCTCATCTTATATTCATTTACAAGAACATGTAGTTGAAATGTACTGTCTTTTCCGCCGCTTATCGGTATCAAACAATCATATGGCTTATCAGCATTTTCTGTTCTAGCTTTTTCTAGAATCTCTTCTAGACCCTGTCGTCTTTCTAGCCAGTCGATTCGCATCTTATGTTCTGCTGATTGACATACATTGCAATAACCCATCTCGTCAAAAGCCTGTCCATCTTGTGTCTCAGGCATGCAACATCTTTTGCAGTATGTCAGTTTAAAGGTCATGAGCCTTTTCTCCTCAGAATTATAGATTGAGCGTAGCATTAAACTTCCGATAATCTGAAGTATATAGTGAGTTTTTGTGGGTGTTAACTCGAAAAGGAATTAAATCAATTTCTTAAATTACATCACACTACTGATTTTAGGGAAATAGTTGGTCCAATGCCCGTTTATTCCTGAAAAAAGACTAAAAGTCTTTATGTTACATTCACTTGCCAGATACAAACCATAAGTGTTAATACCGATGACGCAATTAGCATTCTTTAAGTCATCTACTAGTTCAATTTCTTTCGATATCTCGAAATTTTCACCTAGGACATTTATAAGTTGCAGAATTTCCTTATTACTAACTTGTGAGGGATGAAGTCTAAGAAGCATTCTTTCTGATCCAAATTTATGCGAGATGTCTTCCGCAGAATTAATAAGATTGATTAAAAGTTCTAGGGTAACTTCAAAACCCTCGTTAAGTTGATTGATTGGTTCTAGCAATACTAAAGTACAATTCCTCTCGTTGAAATTTTGAATCAAAATTTCATTGTAATCAATCAATTGAAAATCTGGAATTTGCCAAACGACTTTACCTGGGAATTTTGCCGTTGCAATATTGAATGCTGGCAAGTTTGTAACTAGTAAAGCATCTGGGGTATTAATTGGCCCATCGAATCTTTCTTGGTAATTTACCCAATGATCGAGGAGTGTAATAACTGGGATACCGAGCCCCCTTGCTCTCTCAATGGCATTCTTTTCCAGACTTGACATCCAACCCGAGCCCGTAAGTATAAGATCGCATTTATAGATCGAATCCAAGCAATCCAAAAGAGTATGTTTAGTATCTGAGCGATTAAAAATCTCTGCCGCCGGACCTTCAGCATAGATAAGTACCGGATTCCTTAAATTTCTCACCAAGTATTTAACTTGCTGCGCGCCGCCTGCATCAAAAACCACAACACCGACATTATGCGAGCTAAGGACAAAATCAGGAATCTGACAAGAAATCGCTGTGGTTTCAGCCCTTCTTCTATAGATGATAGTTTCGGTTCCATTCTCCGATTTCTCATCGGTTTGAATGAACCTTAATTTCTCTGCAACTTTTTGCATACCTACATTGCTTTTGTGCGTCCCGATAACCATAGTCATATTTGGAAATTGGTTTGCCAAATAGGGTATAACAGTTTCTAGCGATTCTGACACAAACCCTTGGTTGGCGTATTTCTCAAAAACGAGGAACCCAAGATTGAGCTCCATCAAATCGAAGGAGATGTAGCAGTTTAATGAGCCAATCAAGGCTTTCGTTCGTGAATGGAAAATACCCAAAAGAATATTTCCGGTCTTTAAAAAATCTGTAATGTATTTCTGTTGAGATTCATAAGTATGAAACTGCATTGAGTGTCTGGAGTATTTCATATACTCAGCGTTGTTTAATGTTTGCAGATACTCATCGGAAATGTCTTCTACACTAAGTCTGCGTAATTCAATTCTACGTGCTTCAAGTTTGAAAATGTCTTTATTCATTTAAACAACTCATCGACTATCTATTGCCCCTGCTGTATTCATTTCTTTCTAAAGAGCCAGTAGGTAATATCATCAAAGCCAGCATTATCGAATTGGTGACCCCACAAAAATCCGTAATCAACAATTTCGCAATCAAAGTTTTCTATGAACAACTTTCCAAAATCTCTTTTGAATAACATGTCTAATTCCCCTCGATATTCGATCATTACGGGAGTTCGATTAAAGTATTCACAAATCAGGATATACTTTGACGAAAATTCATACATTTTCTGCATAGATTTGAGTAGATCATCAGGATTTACATGGATTAAGACTGTGTTTGTAAATACTAAATCAAATTTGTTTGAAAAAGCTGCATCTTTTATTGGCCCTAGGTAAGAATCTGAGATATTAAAATCTTTCTTACATTTGTTATACGGATCTTCTGCCAATTCAATGATGTTTGCCGAAGCGTTAGGCAAGAATTTGCCCAGGAAGCGCACGTTGCGACCGATATTTGATCCACAATCGAGAAAACTCTTGATTTCATTTAAGTCAACTTTTTCCAACATTTGTGACCATGCCAGTAGACCAAGCTTTTCATCAAATTGTGAGTTATCTTCGGCATAACTTTTTGTAATTCTTTTCTTCCAAAAGTCTTCTTGTGGTCTGGTCACGGCATTTATTCGCTCTCTGTCGGTTTCAAAGTACCGTTAGGGTACCTCACACCATTTAGCTTTACATGACTTTAATTCAAAGTTTAGCAAGATTTTAAATAGATAAAGAATTCAGAACTCGCCATTCGAGTATCGACTTCAACTCATCTGGGCTTTGCAGCTGGTCAATACCTAAAAGAGCCAAGGACTTTTCGGTAAAGATCTTCTCGGTTGTTATTTTGCCAAAGTGACTACCGGTATTTGCCAATAGCCAAACACGTTCTTGTGAGAATAGTGGCGACGCTGCAATTTTACGATCTTCAAATCCAGTTGCAAAGATACCAAATGGAATTTCAAGTGACGAGGCATAAAATATTGCACTCGTAAATCCTTCAAAAATACAGTAACTCGCGTTGATCAGAAGAGAGTATAAATTCTTGTAGAAGTCTAATCGGCTTTCGGATTTAGACCAAAGCGGATCTGTAGCACCTATTCCAACGCAAGTTAACTTCACGCCCGCCTTTTCAGCCGCTCTATGCCATCTTTGATCAAGGAACTCAACCCAGTATAAACAGATAATTATCTTGTCATTTTTGGCAATCTTCTTCCAAGATTCAATCCGAGAAACAATACCTTCTTCAGATGTGATCTCAAGGTATGCAAAGTTGGTATGACTTGGGAATACAAGGCAATATTCGCGTTTTGATGTTTTCGGTAGAAGACTATGAGCATTTTGATTCATCGAATAGAGCCATGGCGACCCAATAGCCTTCACAGCTCTTACTCCGAGATTTCTTAACTCAACTTCATTTTCTTTGCTATAGACCCATAGGGGCGTTCGATTTAATGTATTAAATCGAGGAGTTGGCCAATCTGAATAAAGTGTAAAAGTCGGACCTACCCCATGCTGAACAATTCCCATTAGTAAGGTATTTTCAGGCAATTCTGC
>Ga0214921_10005575_pt1 | contig 17734 bp, 16 predicted proteins | sample LL1505_MetaG_FD_177992 | JGI IMG/M metagenome (GOLD analysis project Ga0214921, IMG submission 177992) | Freshwater microbial communities from Lake Lanier, Atlanta, Georgia, United States - LL-1505 | ecosystem: Environmental > Aquatic > Freshwater > Lake | place: USA: Georgia | collected...
TGACGTGGCAAATAGCCATCTTTTGCGATGAAGTTAACGAGCAATGGGAAAGCGCTATATGTGGTGTTGGCACCAGCAAATAAAATAAGCATCGTCGCAAACTGCACGAAGATAAACATTGCAGTTCCAAATGTTCCAGAACCCATCGCAGCTTTAACGATCTGCGAGATAACAGTTGGTGTTCCACTCTCATATGGCATTGCATGAATCTTGTGCGCAAACCATGAAACACCTAGAACTAAAGACCCAAGCAAACAGCTCATGATTACCAATGTGCGACGAGCGTTGACATGCTCAGGAGTCTTAAAGAGAGCAACGCCATCAGAAATTGCTTCAAGACCTGTCAGTGATGATCCACCATTTGCAAATGCACGAAGCAAGATAAAGATGGCTGCAAATGTCAGCAATCCACTCGGTTCACCCAGTGGCACGGCTCCAGGCAGATTTGTATCGAGCATTGGCAGCGTTCCGCTGAAATAGCGATACATACCGATTGCAAAGACGATAAACATAGATCCAACGAATAAGTACGTAGGCAGCGCAAATGCTTTTCCTGCCTCTTTCACTCCGCGCAGATTTCCATACGTTAAGAAGACGATGATGCCTAAAATCATCGGAATCTTCCACGGTTCAAGCTCAGGGAAAGTCGAAATAATTGCTGCAACACCCGCTGCTGATTGAATTGCAAGGGTCACGATGTAATCAAGCATCAGAGCAACGCCTGCGACCTGTGCGACTACTGGTCCGAAGTTATCTCTGGAAACAATATAAGCGCCACCAGTTTTCGTATACACATCGATGACGTTGCGATACGACAAGGTAACGATTAAAAGAATCGCAAGAACAATTGCTGTCATCGGCATCAAGATTGCAAAGGCTGCGATACCGAAAGCTGGCAATAAAGCAATCAAAATCTGTTCGCTGCCGTAAGCGGATGATGAAATACAATCTGAAGATAAAATTCCTAGCGCATACTTTTTATCTAAGCGCTGATGGCTCAAGGTGTGACGATTAAGAGCGCCACCCAGTAAACGCCGCTTTATTTTGTAGGAAAGCGGATCCTTTAGATGCGCATGATCTTGCAATGCAACCGGGGCAGGCGCCCCATCTGTCCACGACTTCGGCATAGTAGACTCATCTTATGCGTACAAAGATGTATATCGATGGCCAATGGGTCGATGGCATTAAGACAATGCCTGTCACCGATCCCAGTGACGGTTCAGTTATTGCAGAAGTAGCCATCGCCGGCCCCGAGCAATGCGAAGCTGCCGTAGCAGCAGCTGATCGCGCCGCTGCCGATTGGGCAAAGACCGCACCACGTGTTCGCTCTGAAATCTTGCGCAAAGCATTTGAAATCATGGTTTCCGAAGCAGATGAAATTGCAACGATTGTCTCTAAAGAAAACGGCAAAGTTCTCACCGATGCTAAAGGCGAAGTTATGTACGCCGCGGAATTCTTCCGTTGGTTCGCCGAAGAAGCAGTACGCGTACCCGGAGATTTTCGTAAATCACCAAGTGGTGACAAGCGCATTCTTGTTACACACCAACCAATAGGTGTCTCACTTCTTATCACTCCCTGGAACTTCCCAGCAGCAATGGCCACACGCAAAATTGGTCCAGCAATTGCAGCAGGCTGCACGATGATTTTAAAACCAGCATCTGAAACTCCACTCACTGCGCTCGCAATCGTTGACATCATGGAACGCGCTGGTGTTCCTAAGGGAGTTATTAACGTCATTCTTCCTGAAAAAGTGGGCGAATCTATTTCAAAGATTTTGCATGATCCACGAGTTAAAAATCTTTCTTTCACAGGTTCCACCGAAGTTGGTCGCGTTCTTATCCGTGAAGCAGCTGATCGCGTAATCCGTTGCTCCATGGAACTCGGTGGCAACGCACCATTTGTTGTTTTTGAAGATGCCGACATCCCAGCAGCAGTTGCAGGATTAATGCTCGCCAAGATGCGCAACGGTGGTGCTGCATGCACCGCGGCAAATCGTGTCTATGTACAAAAGAGTATCGCTGATCAATTTACAAAAGAGTTCTCACTAGCAATGTCACAACTGAAAATGGGTAAAGGCACAGAAGCAGGAATACAACTCGGTGCAAGCGTCTCCATCAAGGAACGTAACAAGATTGCAGAACTCGTTGATGCTGCAGTCAGAGATGGCGGAAAAATACACACCGGCGGCACCACGCCAGAAGGCGCCGGTGCGTTTTATCCACCAACTGTTATCTCAGTTGATAAATCAAATGACATTCTCAATCACGAAGTCTTCGGTCCGGTTGCGCCAATCGTTACCTTTGATACAGATGCCGAAGCAATTCAACTAGCTAATTCCACAGACTTCGGATTAATTAGTTATGTATTCAGCAAAGATCTTGTACGCGCTATTCGCACAGCAGAGGCAATCGAATCAGGAATGGTCGCCATCAATAAAGGCGTTATCTCTGATCCAGCAGCACCATTTGGTGGCGTGAAGCAGAGCGGCCTAGGACGCGAAGGTGGCTTCGACGGAATTCATGAATTCCTAGAAACCAAATACATCGGCGTCGAAATTTAACTTATTTCTTTAGCTTGTATCCCGCAGGACACTTAGGGTTTGTACCAGTTCTCGTAACTGTCTTTTTGCCCTTTACGCAAGAAATAGTCTTCTTCAGAATCGGCTTCGCAGTTGGAGTTGGTGTCACAACAGGTGCTGGAGCAACCACAGGCTGCCCATCCTTAAGAATTTCAAAACTTATTGTGTACAAATCAGACGCCAGATACGTTGAAGTAGCTGTAGTTTGGTAAGTAAGTTTGCATGTACCGCCTGCAATGAGTTTTACATAAAAACCACTTGCAAAACAAATAGTTGGTGTCGCACTTTGAGGAAGCACCCAACCTTCAGAAGCACTGTACACGCGACCAATTTCAATTGATTTTCCCAAATCTTTAACATCTTGATTGGCAATTTTATCGATTGTTAAAGTTGGCTTAACTCTTGCTGCCGTAATTGTTACTGATTGACTACTTGTTTTAGCAAGATAATCCTTTGTCTTTACAGTTGCAACAACAAATGAACAAGTACCTTCTTTGAGAAGTGAGAGTGTCTTTCCATCAGTTGAACAGACTGTGGGCGTTGATGAAGTTAGTCCGAGAGCTAACGATGGAACTCGTAATTCATAATACTTTGCAGGATCGAAGCTTTCACCAACCTTCCAAATCGGTGTATTTGTCGAGTTAAATTTTGCAGGATCGTTGTAGGAAATTCCTAGCGTTGTGTCATAAGCCGGGCCAACGAACGTTGCATAATCAAAATTTAAATCGCCACCAGAACGAACAAGCAATCCACTTTCCGCGCCGAGCAGAGTTCTTACTTTTCCACCCTCAATAGTTCCCGTTTCGTATTGATAACCTGCGGAAGAATTATTTTTTACACCAACTGCAGAAAATGTATAGACACCCGGATTAATATCGCGCGGAACGATGAGAGATCCCTTAAAAGTAACTTTTGTAGCTGCTGTATTCGAATCTGTTCGAGTGAGGTAAGTAGACAATGTGTCATTACGAGAATTTTTCAACGTGAGAAGTGTTGAAGTTGAATCTATGCCAGCAGGATGAGAAACAACTAACTCAAAAGTAACCGTGGTGCTTGTTCCCGATAAATCTATGTCTTGAGGCGAGAAGGTGAAGGATTCAATAGTTGGTTTTTCACTTGCCTGCGCAGTTGGTACAACAACAACTCCGGCCATAAGCAAAACCGCTACAAATAATGATTTGATCTTCATTGCTCTCTCCTTATTTATTCCTTCAGCGGAGGATAGGGGATTTGAACCCCTGAAAGGTTGCCCTTTACACGCTTTCCAAGCGTGCGCACTCGGCCGCTATGCGAATCCTCCTGAGGAGACGAACTCTATCGGTGCGCTAACTATGCTTAGACCAGATCCCTCGTGCGGCATTACCGCACTGAACTCCCTCAGGGTAGGAATACAGCAAGGGTAGGTGCGCTCTAGCGGGTGCGCGAGGGATCCCTTAAGTTTTATTGTTTATTGAATTAGTTGAGAAGAGAAGGGGAAAGTGATGTCACTAGCGTTGTATCGCAAGTATCGCCCTTCTGTATTTGCAGATGTTATTGGTCAAGAACATGTGACTGTTCCTTTAAGTAATGCATTGTCTTCAGGTAAAACACATCACGCATATTTATTTAGTGGTCCACGTGGTTGCGGTAAAACATCTAGTGCACGCATTATGGCTAGATCACTTAATTGCGAAAAAGGACCAACACCAACTCCGTGTGGGCAATGCCAATCTTGTAAAGACTTAGTAGCTAATGGACCAGGTTCAATTGATGTTATTGAATTAGATGCTGCGACTCATGGATTAGTAGATGATGCAAGAGATTTAAGAGATAAAGCTTTCTTTGCTCCAGTAAATAGCAAGTACAAGATTTATATTATTGATGAGGCTCACCAGCTTGGTCCAGGAGCAGCAAATGCGTTGCTCAAAGTTGTAGAAGAGCCACCACCACACGTTATTTTCATCTTTGCAACAACTGAGCCAGAAAAACTAATTTCAACAATTCGATCTCGTACACATCATTACCCATTCCGCTTAGTACCACCTGGGGTGCTTTCAGCGCACTTAGAGAAGATATGTAAGGCCGAAGGCGTCGAAGTTGCCAAAGGTGTATTGCCATTAGTTGTTAGGGCTAGCGGTGGTTCTGTGCGCGATGCATTATCTGTGCTTGGTCAATTACTTGCAGGCGCTGGTAAAGAAGGCGTTAGCTATGACATCGCAGTGCAGCTACTTGGTTTCACCGACGGTGCATTGTTGGATGATGCAATTGATGCACTCGCTGCACACGATGCAGCAACGCTGTTTGCAACTATCGATCGCGTTATTGAAAGCGGACATGATCCAAAGAGATTTACCGCAGACTTTCTAGAGCGTCTACGCGATTTAATCATCGTAAACGCACTGGGCGCAACAAGTGCCAATTCAATCTTGCGCGATATGCCAGATGATCAACTAGAACGTATGCGCACACAAGCAGATCGCATCGGTACCGCATCGTTATCCCGCGCCGCAGACATCGCCGCACAAGGATTAACAGAGATGCGTGGTGCTACCGCACCACGTTTAATTCTCGAGCTCATTTGCGGTCGCATATTGCTACCAATTAGCGATGTGACAGAGAGCGGATTACTTGCTCGCATCGAACGCTTAGAACGCGTCGAAAACATTGCACCAATGCCTACGGCAGCTCCTGTAGTAACTTCTAAGGTTTTACCTAAAGCAGACACTAAAGAAGCACTTCCCGTGGCTGCGGAGGTAAAACCTAAAGAAGTTAATTCGAACATGGACATTGCTGGACTGCGACGTTTATGGCCCGATGTAATTGAAAATGTAAAGAAGCGCCGTAGATTGACGTGGTCGCTCTTGTCTGCGAGCGCGCATATCTTGGGCGTCGATGACAAAAATATTACGGTCGGTATTGCTAACGCTGGTGCACGTGATTCTTTCGTGCGATCCGAAAGCGATGAGATTCTGCGCCAAGCATTCATAGAAATTGTAGGACTCGATCGAAAGATCGAAGTTGTTCTGGATCCTTCAGTGACACCAAGTACTCCCGCGGCGCGAGCGGTGCGAGTTGATGAATCTCCGAGTGATGCAGAACAACTAAGTGGTGCTGCTTTGTTGGCTCGCGAATTAGGCGCTCAAGTTATTACGGATAAGAAGTAATAATGAGCGGTATGTATGAAGGCGCAATACAAGATTTAATTGATGCGCTCGGTCGCTTGCCAGGTGTGGGTCCAAAGAGCGCGCAGCGAATTGCTTTTCATATTCTGCAATCTGATGCGGACATTGCCGCGGCTTTGGTTGATGCAATTAGGACTGTTAAAGAACGAGTGAAGTTTTGTACTCAGTGCGGCAACGTTTCTGAAGAAACAGAGTGCCGTATCTGTCGAGATCCAAGGCGTGATAACTCACAGATATGTGTTGTTGAAGAGAGCAAAGATGTGATTGCAATTGAAAGAACTCGCGAATTTCGCGGCAAGTACCACGTGCTAGGTGGCGCCATCAGTCCTATCGATGGAATCGGTCCTGATCAATTAAGAATTAAAGAGTTGATGAGTCGTTTATCCGATACTGGGATTACTGAAGTCATTTTGGCAACAGACCCGAACCTCGAAGGCGAAGCGACTGCTACTTATCTAGCTCGATTAATTAAGCCTCTAGAAATAAAGGTCTCGCGCTTGGCCAGCGGTCTGCCAGTGGGCGGGGACTTGGAATATGCCGATGAGGTCACGCTTGGTCGCGCATTTGAAGGGCGCAGGAACGTAGATAACTAATTATCTTATTATTTGAGATGCCTGATGTCTCATAATTCGAGAAATCCCGTAATTCGATTACAAAAGAGGGTTTGAGCCTGTCATGCTTTGCGCATGGGATTGATCGTTCAAAAGTACGGCGGATCTTCAGTAGCCGATGCCGAAGGCATGAAGCGGGTGGCTGCTCGCATCGTTGCCTCTAAGCGCGATGGCAACAAGGTCGTTGTGGTTGTTTCTGCGATGGGCGATACAACGGATGAACTAATTGATCTTGCGAATCAGATTACTCCAATTCCTACTGGCCGCGAGCTAGATATGTTGCTGACAGCTGGAGAACGAATTTCAATGGCATTGCTAGCCATGGCTATTTCTAATTTGGGTCACGAAGCTCGTTCATTTACAGGAAGCCAAGCTGGTGTGATTACAGATAGCGCACATGGTCGCGCTCGCATTATTGATGTGACACCGGGACGTATTCAAGAAGCACTAGAAGAAGGTGCAATTGCAATCGTTGCTGGTTTTCAGGGAATCTCTCAAGATACAAAAGATGTAACAACACTTGGTCGCGGTGGGTCAGATACAACTGCAGTTGCACTGGCTGCAGCACTTGAAGCAGACGTCTGCGAAATTTATACAGATGTTGATGGTGTCTTTAGTGCAGATCCACGTGTTGTTCCGGCTGCCCGCAAACTAAAAACTGTTACGTATGACGAGATGCTCGAACTAGCGGCATCCGGTGCAAAGGTTTTACATCTACGTTGCGTCGAATACGCACGTAGATATGACTTACCAATTCACGTCCGTTCATCTTTTACAACCAACGAAGGAACATGGGTGGTCAAAGACCACCCTGAAGGAGGCACCATGGAGCAAGCAATCATCTCGGGTATCGCACACGATAAATCCGAAGCAAAGATCACTATTGTCGGTGTCCCAGATCGCACAGGTGTTGCAGCTCGCATCTTCCAAGCAATTGCCGATGCTGACATCAACATCGACATGATTGTGCAGAATGTTTCTGCCGCGTCCACAGGACTCACAGATATTTCATTTACGTTGCCAAAAGCAGAAGGTGCAAACGCATCAAAGATTCTTCAAGCTATACAAGGCGAAGTTGGTTTTGCTTCAATTCAATACGATGATCAAATCGGCAAGCTCTCATTGGTTGGTGCGGGCATGCGTTCTCACCCAGGCGTAACAGCAACGTTCTTTGCTGCGATGTCAGATGCGGGAGTAAACATTGAAATGATTTCAACATCTGAAATTCGCATTTCAATTGTCTGCCGTCAATCTGATCTTGATCGCGCAGTAAAAGCAGCGCACACAGCCTTCGAACTCGATGCAGATCAAATAGAAGCTGTTGTATACGGAGGCACAGGACGATGAGTAACAAACCATCACTTGCAGTTGTTGGGGCTACTGGCGCCGTCGGCACAGTAATGCTCAGCATTTTGTCGGAGCGTCCAGATGTATGGGGCGAGATTCGTTTGATTGCATCCGCTCGAAGTGCTGGACGAAAACTTAAGTGCCGCGGTGAAGAACTCACTGTTGTTGCGCTTTCACCAGAAGCATTCGATGGCATCGACGTTGCAATGTTTGACGTGCCAGATGAAGTTTCAGCCGAATGGGCACCGATTGCCGCTTCTCGTGGCGCAGTTGTAGTCGATAACTCTGGTGCTTTCCGAATGGATGCAGATGTTCCATTGGTTGTTCCGGAAGTAAATCCAGAGATGGTTAAGCAACGTCCACGCGGAATTATTTCAAATCCAAATTGCACAACACTTTCAATGATTGTTGCGATGGGCGCACTACACAAAACTTATGGATTAAAAGAGTTAGTTGTCTCTTCTTACCAGGCAGCATCAGGTGCTGGCCAATCAGGTATTGATGCACTTCGTGCACAGATGAAAGAAGTTGCCGGTACAGATGCAGGAGATTCTGCAGGAGATTTACACAAACTTGTTACAGATCTTGGTCCGTTCCCATCGCCACTTGCTCTCAACGTTATTCCTTGGGCTGGTTCACTAAAGGCTGATGGTTATTCATCTGAAGAGTTAAAAGTACGCAACGAATCACGCAAGATTCTTGGACTTTCAAACTTAAAGGTCGCCGTAACTTGTGTACGTGTTCCGGTGATTACAACTCACTCATTGACTGTGCATGCTGTCTTTGAAAAAGAACCATCACGTAAAGCAGCGCAAGACATTCTTGCAAACGCTGCTGGAGTGAAGTTGGTTGATGACCCAGAGAATTACAAATTCCCAACACCTGCAGATGTTGTTGGCACAGATCCAACATGGGTTGGCCGTGTTCGTAAGAGCCTTGATGATCCAATGGCTCTGGATCTATTTGTCTGCGGCGACAACTTACGTAAAGGTGCTGCGCTTAATACAGCGCAGATTGCCGAACTACTTGCTGTCGAATTTACGAAGTAGGGTATATCCATGAGCATTAAAGAAACTCTGCAAGCAGATCTCACCGAAGCCATTCGTGGCCGTAACGAAATCGTTTCTGGCACTATACGGATGGTTTTAACCGCGATTACGAATGAAGAAGTATCAGGTAAAGAAGCACGCACTCTAACTGATGCCGAAATCATTACTGTGCTTTCACGTGAAGCCAAGAAGCGCCGCGAAGCAGCAGAAGCATTTGGTGATGCGGGTCGCGCCGATAAAGCTGCTCTTGAAAAAGCAGAGGGCGAAGTAATTGCTAAGTATTTGCCAGCGCAGATGTCAGAAGATGAAATTAAGAAACTTATCGCTGCTGCAATTGCTCAAACTGGTGCAAGTGGACCAGGGGATATGGGCAAAGTAATGGGAGTAATTAAGTCACAAGTAGCAGGTAAAGCAGATGGTGCAACAGTTTCCGGCCTAGTGAAAGAAGCATTAAACAAATGAAATATGAATATGCAACAGTTCCATTGTTATCTCACGCAACAAAGCAGATCCTTGATACATGGGGATCTGATGGTTGGGAACTCGTGCAAGTTATTCCTGCGCCAGGTACAGGTGAACAGCTTGTTGCTTATATGAAGCGAGAAATTAAGTGAGTGTTGATGTTCGCGCAAAACTTGCCGAACTTGGCCTAGAACTTCCTGTAGCTGCAAAGCCGGTTGCTGCATACGTTCCTGCCGTACGTACAGGCAATATTGTTTTTACCGCAGGACAACTGCCACTAGTAAATGGTGAAATGGCAGGCACAGGAAAAGTCGGTGGGAGTGTTACACCTGAGCGCGCTAAAGAACTTGCACAGATCTGTGCGCTCAATGCACTGGCTGCTGTTGCATTGGTTGCTGATGTAAACAAGATCTCAAAGATTGTTCGTGTTGTGGGTTACGTCAATGGTGCACCTGGTTATGTGTCACAACCAGGTGTTGTAAATGGAGCATCAGAACTCTATGTACATATCTGGGGCGAAGCAGGTAAGCATGCGCGCTCTGCCATTGGTGTTGCTGAATTACCTTTAGATTCACCCGTTGAAATTGAATTAACGGTCGAAATCGCGGATTAGTTTTACTTACCGCGTTTTGATAGACGTTCTAGATCTGTAATTAATACAGACCGTCCATCGAGTTTGAGCCAGTTACGACCAGCAAAATCTGCAAGTGCTTTATTAACGGTTTCGCGTGATGCGCCCACTAGTTGCGCGAGTTCTTCTTGAGTTAAGTCGTGATTTACAACTAGTCCTTCATCAGTCATCTTTCCAAAGCGCTCACCGAGATCAAGAAGTGCTTTTGCAACGCGACCAGGAACATCAGAGAAAACTAAGTCACCGACTGCTTCATTGGTGCGGCGCAAACGCTGTGACAAACGTGCAAGCAAGTGAAGTGCAACATCTGGGTTTTGACGGAGCCACGGAATTAACTTGTCGTGGCTAAGAGTTAAAAGTTTCGCATCTGTGACAGCAGTGGCTGTTGATGTGCGTGGGCCCGGATCAAAGAGGGAAAGTTCACCGAACATTTCACCTGGTCCAAGAATAGAAAGTAGGTTTTCGCGACCATCACCGCTAGAAGTACCGAGCTTTAACTTGCCTTCGAGGATTACGTAGAGGTGATCGCCTTCATCGCCTTCGGCGAATAGGACGTTTCCTTTAGAAATTTTGACGCTATCCATAGATGCGCGAAGTGATACGGCAGAGGCTTCATCTAGCGCAGTAAATAGTGGTGCGCGACGAACGACATCTTCTTCAGGGGCCACGAAGGGTACTTTACTCGCATGAGCGCAGATAGGGAAACTCGAAGCCAAGCAAGGGCTATCTATCGCATTTTATGTAAGACGTATCCAAATATCAGGTGCGAATTAGATTTTACAAATCCTTTGCAATTGTTGGTGGCAACTGTTTTATCAGCACAGTGCACTGACAAGAGAGTCAATCAAGTAACACCAGCGCTCTTTAAAAAATATAAGAGTGCTAAAGATTATTCACGAGCAAAGATTGAAGATATTGAAGAGTTAATTTTTTCAACTGGTTTTTATCATGCAAAGGCTCGGAACATTAAAGGCTTGGCAGTAAAGTTGCAGAGCGACTTTGGCGGCAAAGTACCTTCATCACTTGAAGAACTAATCACATTGCCAGGTGTGGGTCGAAAGACAGCAAACGTTGTGTTGGGCCACGCATTTGATATTCCAGGCATAACAGTTGATACACACTTTGGTCGCTTATCTCGCAGGTTTGAGTGGAGCGATTCAAAGGATCCTGTAAAAGTAGAAATAGATGTGCAAGAGTTAATTCCAGAGAAAGAGTGGACTAACTTGTCACAGAGAATGATTTGGCACGGGCGACGCATCTGCCACTCTCGTAAACCTGCATGCGGCGCATGTCCTGTGGCAAAGATTTGTCCTTCAGTTGGAATCGGTGAGATGGATAAAGAAAAAGCCAAGGCTCTTGTGAAGACGGATAAGGACTTTAGATGAAGCGTTTGGCAATTCTTTTTGTTGTGCTTTTGTTTGTGAGCGGCTGCACAACAACGCCTTCTGCGATTTCTAAAGGTGAATTAGTTGATTGTTCTACGTTAACTGTTGATTCAACGGTGACTGGCACCCAATTAGATTGTCTAGATGGAAGTGCCGGAATTGTTTTAGAAGCGCTGCGCGGTCCGGCCGTAGTAAATGTCTGGGGCTCATGGTGCGGGCCGTGTCAGGATGAAATCCCATTATTTGTGGATTTTTATAGCAGAGCAAAGGACAAAGTAACCTTGCTTGGGATAGATGTAGAAGAAGCGCAGGTTTCTGATGGACGCCACTTTGTTGAAACTCGCGGAATTACGTGGCCGAATCTTTATGACAAAGATGGTCGGACAGCTTCAATTATTGGTCCAGGTGTGCCAGTGACTTATTTTGTTGATGCGAAAGGCGCAACTGTTTACACAAAAATAGGCGTGATCACATCTGTAAAAGAGTTGGAAGAACTCACACGAAAATACTTAGGGATCAGTATTTAATCTTCGTCTTTAGAAGTGCTTAGACCTTGAGAAATCAGCGCCATCACATTTGGATCGGCAAGTGTTGTTGAATCACCAACTGCGCGGTTTTCTGCAACATCTTTAAGTAAACGTCGCATAATTTTGCCGCTTCGAGTCTTTGGCAGTTCTTGCACAACAACAATTTGTCGTGGCTTTGCAATAGCGCCAATCTCTTTTGCAACGTGCGCGCGTAACTCTTTAATGAGCTCTTCTCCACCAACATTTGGAATTCCACCGCGCAAAATAACGAAGGCAACAATTCCTTGACCTGTCATCTCATCAGCCGCGCCAACGACTGCGGCTTCTGCAACTGCTTCATGTGAAACGAGTGCGGATTCAACTTCTGTTGTTGAAATGCGGTGGCCAGAAACATTCATTACGTCATCGACTCGACCCAATAACCAGATTGCGCCATCCGTATCAATCTTTGCGCCATCGCCTGCGAAATAAACTCCATCAAAGCGTGACCAATACGTTTCTTTGTATCGCTCGTCTTCTCCCCAAATTCCGCGGAGCATTGATGGCCAAGGCTTATCCAAAATCAAATAACCACCGTGACCAAGACCAACTTCTTTACCGTTGTCATCAACAACTTTTCCGCTGATCCCAGGTAGCGGACGCATTGCAGATCCTGGTTTTGTTGCAGTCACGCCAGGCAACGGTGAAATCATGATTGCACCAGTTTCTGTCTGCCACCACGTATCAACGATTGGACATTTGTTTTGTCCAATAACTTCGCGGTACCACATCCACGCTTCGGGATTAATTGGTTCACCAACAGAGCCCAGTAAACGTAATGAATTGAGGTTATGTGCTTTAGGAAACTCATCGCCCCACTTCATCCATGTGCGAATAAGTGTGGGCGCTGTATAAAGAATAGAAACCTTATATTTTTCAATGAGTTCAAAGATGCGACCTTTGTGCGGCGTATCTGGAGTTCCTTCATACATCACTTGTGTAGCGCCGTTAATGAGTGGGCCGTAAACGACGTAAGAGTGACCTGTAATCCAGCCAACATCTGCAGTAGACCAATACACATCAGTTTCAGGTTTGATGTCAAAGACCATCTTGTGTGTGTAGGCAACCTGTGTCAGATAACCACCAGTTGTGTGGCTAATTCCTTTTGGCTTTGCAGTGGTGCCAGATGTGTACAAAATAAATAGTGGATGTTCGCTGTCAAATGATTGTGCAACGTGTTCTGTGCTCTGACGATCGACGATGTCGTGCCACCAAATATCTCGATTGGCATCCCATTCGGTTTCTTGTCCTGTGCGCTTTACAACGAGAACATTCTTAACATTTGTTTTACCTTTGAGCGCGCCATCAACTGCAGGCTTCAGAGCAAAAGCTGCGCCTTTTCGATAACCGCCATCTGCTGTGATCACAAGTTTTGCATCAGCATCTTGAATACGAGACAAAAGTGCATCGGCTGAAAACCCGCCGAAGACAACAGAGTGCGGTGCTCCAATACGTGCGCATGCGAGCATTGCAATTGCAGCTTCAGGAATCATCGGCATGTAAATAGCAACGCGATCGCCATCTTTAATACCAAGTTCAGTTAAAGCATTTGCTGTTTTCTTAACTTCTGTAAGCGTCTGCGCATATGTGATTGTGCGAGTGTCACCAGGTTCGCCTTCAAAGAAGAATGCAACGCGATCTCCGCGGCCTTCATTGACGTGACGGTCTAGTGCGTTAACGCTTGCATTTATCTTTCCGCCAACAAACCACTTAGCAAATGGAGCTTGCCAATCCAACACTTGTGTCCATGGCGTATCCCATTGCAATGCACGTGCTTGTTTTTCCCAGAACGCTAAACGATCTTTATCTGCTTCGTCATACATAGAAGCCTGTGCATTTGCTTGTGCGCTAAATGCAGCACTTGGTGGAAAGAGCCGATTCTCGTGGCCCAGATTGGCTAGGGACTCTTGATTCTCGGACATATAACGAAGATTAGTCTGAGTGCCGATTTTTCAGAAGTGGCTAAAGGTGGTTGGATTAGCCGTAAGCCTCGAGACGGCCCAATGAAGCGCTCGCTCAAGAGATTTACACCGGAGCCACATTCATTGGAGTTATAAATGCCAATTGCAACCCCCGAAATTTATTCCGAAATGTTGGATCGCGCCAAAAAAGGCGCCTTCGCATATCCAGCAATTAACGTCTCATCTTCACAAACTCTTATTGCAGCACTTCGTGGTTTCGCCGAAGCAGAATCAGATGGAATCATTCAATTCTCTTGGGGTGGCGCTGAATACGCATCTGGTTCGACAGTAAAGAACATGGTCGATGGCGCAGTTGCGCTCGCAGAGTTCGCACATGTTGTCGCAAAGAATTACAAAGTAAATATTGGTATTCACACAGATCATTGCCCAGTTGAAAAACTCGATGGCTACATGCGTCCACTGCTTGCACTTGGCGCAGAACGCATTAAGTCAGGCAAAGCTCCACTCTTTAGTTCTCACATGTGGGATGGCTCTGCAGTAGATATGCCAGAGAACATGAAAATTGCTGACGAACTGATTGAAAAGTCATTGGCTGCAAAAACAATTCTTGAAATCGAAATCGGCGTTGTTGGCGGCGAAGAAGATGGCGTTGAAGCAAAGCACGATGCCAAGTTGTACTCAACTCCTGAAGATGCGCTCATGACTGTAAAGACACTCGGCATGGGAGAGCGCGGTCGATATATGGTCGCTGCAACATTTGGAAACGTTCATGGTGTTTACAAGCCAGGAAACGTTGTCCTGCAACCAAAGATTTTGCAGACTCTTCAAGACGCAGTTTCTAAGGAAAAAGGTTTAGCAGCTGGAAGCAAGCCAATGGACCTCGTATTCCACGGTGGTTCCGGTTCGCTACTTTCTGAGATTCGCGAATCACTTGATTACGGCGTAATCAAGATGAATATCGATACAGATACTCAATACGCATTTACTCGCCCAGTTGTTGATCACATGCTTAAGAACTATGACGGTGTATTAAAAATCGACGGCGAAGTTGGAAACAAAAAAACGTACGATCCTCGTGCATGGGGCAAAGCTGCAGAAGCTGGCATGGCTGCTCGCGTTGTACATGCATGCGAAGATCTTCGTTCAACCGGAACGTCTTTACTTAAGTAAATGCCAGCACTCGTTCTGCTCGGTGCCCAATGGGGCGATGAAGGTAAAGGTAAAGCCACCGACATTCTTGGCGACCGCGTTGATTATGTTGTTCGCTATCAAGGTGGCAACAACGCTGGTCACACAGTCGTTATCGGCGATCAAAAGTATGCGTTGCACCTATTACCTTCAGGAATCTTGAGTCCAAACGTAATTCCAGTCATTGGAAATGGCGTTGTGATTGATCCGGGCGTTCTACTTGAAGAGATTAAAGGATTAACTGAGCGCGGTATTGATTGCTCTAAATTAGTAATCAGCACCAACGCACATTTGATTACTCCGTATCACCGCACTATCGATAAAGTTTCTGAACGCTTCTTAGGCAAAGCAAAGATTGGTACTACTGGTCGCGGAATCGGACCAGCGTATGCGGACAAGATCAATCGCATCGGTATTCGCGTACAAGATCTATTTGATCCATCTATTTTGCGTCAAAAAATCGAAGGCGCGCTCAAAGATAAGAACCAAGTTCTGATTAAAGTATTTAATCGCAAGAACATCGAAGTCGATGAAGTACTCAACGAATATCTTGGCTATGCAGAAATTTTGCGACCATATGTTGCAGATACTGTCTTGTTACTTGATCAAGCACTTAAGGCAGGCAAAACAGTTCTGCTCGAAGGTTCACAAGGAACACTCCTTGATGTTGATCACGGTACTTATCCATTCGTAACTTCAAGCAACCCAACAGCTGGTGGTGCATGTACTGGTTCAGGAATTGGACCAACACAAATTGGTCGAGTTATCGGAATCGTAAAGGCTTACACAACACGCGTTGGTTCTGGTCCATTTCCTACAGAATTATTCGACGAAGATGGCGAAAAACTTCGTACCATCGGTGGCGAAATCGGTGTCACAACTGGTCGCGCACGTCGTTGCGGTTGGTATGACGCACCGATTGCACGTTATGCGGTACGAGTTAACGGACTTACTGATTTCTTCTTAACAAAGTTAGATGTGCTTACTGGTTGGGAGAAAATTCCAGTCTGTGTTGCCTATGAAATTGATGGCAAGCGCGTTGAAGAATTACCTGCATCACAATCTGATTTCCACCACGCAAAACCAATTTATGAATACATGCCTGGCTGGAAAGAAGATATTTCCAAAGCGAGAAAAGTCAGTGACCTGCCAAAGGCTGCGCAAGATTATGTCGCCTTCCTTGAAAAAATTTCTGGCGCGCCTATGAGTGCTATCGGAGTAGGGCCAGGCCGCGATGAAACAATTGTGGTTAAGGATTTCATCTAAATGGGAGAGAGTGCACCCGTGAGCGTTCTAGCTGATCGGTATGCATCGCAAGCGATGCGAGAAATCTTCGCACCCGAATCCAAGATTATTGCAGAGCGCAAACTCTGGATTGCTGTTGCTCGCGCACAATCACAACTGGGTCACGCAATTGCTGAATCAGTCATTAAAGATTACGAAAAAGTAATTTCAAAAATAGATCTTGCATCCATCGATGCTCGCGAGAAAAAGAATCGCCACGACGTTAAGGCTCGCATCGAAGAGTTCAACGCACTGGCTGGTCACGAATCAATTCATGCAGGTATGACGAGCCGTGATCTCACCGAAAACATCGAAGCACTGCAAATTCGAAATGGTTTGCAGATTGTTAATGACAAAGTTATTGCTCTACTAGCCCGCCTTGCAGACAAAGCTGCGCAGTACGCAGATCAACCAATTGCTGGTCGCTCACATAATGTACCTGCGCAAATTACAACTCTTGGAAAACGTTTTGCGTCAAGTGCCGAAGAACTTCTCTTCGCTTACGAAAGACTAACTTCACTCCTTGAGCGCTATCCAATGCGCGGAATTAAAGGTCCTGTGGGCACTTCACAAGATTCAATTGATTTACTGGGATCAAGTGATGCGCATCAGAAGTTAGAAAAAGCGATTGCTAAAGAACTCGGTTTCGCACATGTTCTAGATTCAACCGGACAGATCTATCCACGCTCATTTGATTACGACATTGTCACAACACTTGTTCAGATTGCGGCATCCCCTTCTTCACTCGCCACATCGATTCGATTAATGGCTGGTGCCGAATTAGTCACTGAGGGTTTTAAAGATGGACAAGTTGGCTCATCTGCAATGCCACACAAGATGAATACTCGTTCATGCGAAAGAGTAAATGGACTCTCAGTAGTTTTGCGTGGTTATGCATCAATGGTTTCCGAACTTGCTGGCGATCAATGGAATGAAGGCGATGTGTCATGTAGCGTGGTTCGTCGAGTTGCGATGCCAGATGCGTTCTACGCAATCGATGGGTTGCTAGAAACAATGTTGACTGTGCTAGATGAATTTGGTGCATTCCCTGCTGTGATTGCTGCAGAACTTGAAAAGTATTTGCCTTTCTTAGCAACCACAAAGATTTTGATGGCAGCTGTTAAAGCGGGAGTTGGGCGCGAAGTTGCTCACGAAGTTATAAAAGAACACGCAACGAAGGCAGCGCTAGAAATGCGCGAAGGTAAAGCCAATAATTTAATTGCTGCGATTGGTGCTGATTCACGAATTCCACTTGATGTTGCAGCGCTAAACGCACTTATTAAGAATCCAATCGAATTCACTGGCGATGCTCGTCAACAAATTGCGCGGGTTTTAAATCGAATTGAAGCAATTACAAAAAATAATGAAACTGCCGCGCAATACAAACCAGGATCCATTCGTTGAGCCGTGACCCGCAAATTTTGGCTGAAGTAAAACGCACACTTGCTTTACTTCAATCAAAAGCACCGGGTCGTGCAATTGAAGTTCGGATACCGCCATACGCAGCGATCCAATTCGGGGACGGTCCCACTCACACTCGTGGAACACCA
>Ga0214921_10005576_pt1 | contig 17731 bp, 15 predicted proteins | sample LL1505_MetaG_FD_177992 | JGI IMG/M metagenome (GOLD analysis project Ga0214921, IMG submission 177992) | Freshwater microbial communities from Lake Lanier, Atlanta, Georgia, United States - LL-1505 | ecosystem: Environmental > Aquatic > Freshwater > Lake | place: USA: Georgia | collected...
ATAGTTAATGGATGAATGGAATGCATCGTTTCTATTTCTAATACTTCTCCATCATATGGATGTTCAAGTACATTTTGAATAACTTCGACGTCTCCTTGTAAATTATAAATTTCAGTTTCATTCATAACACAATGTTGAATTTGTATAGGACCTTGTGTTGTATAAATAATTGTTTCTGGAAGAACACATTGATCTACATAGCGCGCAGTATTATTGAACACTCGTAACATGGGAACAATTCCATTGGAAGCCCCATTAGTTCCTCGGATGTGACTACCCGATGCACGAACATTGTGAATATGTAGGCCAATACCACCGGCCCACTTGGATATCAATGCGCAATCCTTCAATGTATTGTAAATACCTTCTATACTATCGTTTTCCATAGACAACAAATAACAACTTGATAATTGAGGATGAGGTGTTCCTGCATTAAAAAGAGTCGGGGTTGCGTGTGTAAAGTATTTTTGTGACATACAATCATATGTTTCTTTGACATTTTCTAAATTATCGCCATGAATACCAACAGCAACACGTAACCACATATGTTGAGGGCGTTCCACTGTTTCTTTGTTAATTTTCATCAAATATGCGCGTTCCAGCGTCTTGAATCCAAAATAATCAATCAAATAATCGCGACTATAATCTAACATAGATTCTAATTCAGAACCATATTTTTGAACTACGTCATATAATTCTTGTGAAACCAATGGCGATTGTTGTCCATGTTTATCTTTGTATTCATATAGTTCTGTCATTACCTGACTAAATGAACCAACTGTATTTTTGTGATGATTTGATATAGTAATTCTGCTGGCTAATACATTATAATCTGGATGGGTGGATGCAAGTGATGCACATTGTTGGGCACTTAATTCATCAATTTGAGTGGTAGAAATACCGTTATACAATTGATCAATGACCTTCATCGCCAATGTAGTGTAGTTGATTTTGATTCCGACTTCGGTTCCAATTGTTTTGATACGTCTTAAAATCTTATCAAATGCAATGACCTCCATATTCCCGTTTCTTTTCTTAACAAGCATTTCCTCATCTTCTACCATTGACTTTGGAGATGACATTTCTTATATAAATAATAAAAAATATATTTATATTACTTTTATTATTTTGTTATTTTGTAAATAAAAGGTTTTTGTTTTTTCTTCAAAATGTCCTAAATAATTAATCCAACTTGATCAAACATATTCCATTGTTCACTTGCAAGTTTTTTATGACTTTGTTATTATCCGCATTGGTTTCTACTACAACTTCATTTCGTTTTTTCTTTGTCGCGCGATGTTCATATCCAGTTACACGTTCTTTTTCTATTGTATTCCAAGCTTCTTGTATTTTAGGCACAGCGGCTTCAAACCATTTACGATTTCGTTTCACTAAAATACATGAATATTCATCTAAATACCAATAAATAACGGTAAATAAAGCATGAGTTTCTTTTAATATTTCTTTCTGGGTTTTTATCCACTCATCAATGACGTCTTTTTCAATAGGCGTATCAAGTGGCATATAGACATATTTTGGAACATTGCTTGTGAATGCTTTTGATATGAAATGGCATATGACGCTGCGAAAAGGAGGTTCTTCCACGTTTATTACCGTTTCTTCTTCGCTTGGTAATTGTTCTTCATTGTCTTCTGAATTTTCGACAACGGGGTCCAAGTTTACGGCTGTCAAGTTTACGTCTGTTAAGTTTACGACGGGATCAATAAAATCCAATTCTAACTCTACATCAGTTGCGGTATCTATTTTTTCAACCACAATATCAACACTCTCCTTGCGTCTGCGAATATTGTTATAAAACATCCATTCGTTTTCATATTCTCGGAAACGTGTTTCAATAAAATCACATGAATCCAAATCACATGTTTCTAATTGCAGTTGCATTTGAATCCAATATTCTTCTTTTGGAATACCAGTAATTTCACGGTTTACAATATTTTTGATTTCTACCATATGACCAAATCGTTCGCTAGATGGGTCAACCACAATACCATCCGGTGATGCACCAATACATTTATACACCGGATGTTGAATGCAACCAAAATCCCCTATTTTTGTACTATTGAATAATTCATACATCATTATACTTACCGGTTCATATTTAACACCCCAATGTAGAGCGGATTCGGTATTGACATATCCACTCCCAGTTTTATTATCAAATGGAAGACACTTTTCATATATTAAACTATTGTATTGCGATTCGCTAGCAAATACTTTCCAAATATTACTTGCAGTTATCATATTGTGTCTATATTCATACCATTCAGCGGTTCTTTGGTCAGGTTGATATGTAGCTTCCAATTTTTTGATTTTTTCTTGAATGGCATCACAATCACGTGATTCATTCAAAATGGTAATAGAATATTGACGAGGAGGTATATCATAATTTTCAAAATAATCATTGCAAACGTTTTCTACAAAATCGCAAATTTCGTCATATATTTCGTCAGTATCTTCACATATTTCAGCAGATGTCCATTGTTCAAATAAAATATCACTGATTTGATTGACAAGTTCATTATGGAACCCTGGTGACGACATTTTCAAAATTTCATCTTTTACATAGTCATCGATTAATTCAGATATTGTAATTTGAGCATCAAACATATCATCGGAATCAGGTTCAATAAAACTTAACATTTTCGGTTATTGTCTTTTGTATATAAAATATAATTATATAGAAATATTTATATACTTTCAATTTTTCAAAATTAAGAAAAATCAAAATCAACAATTACAGGATAATGATCCGAATTGTATTTACCACAATATTCTGCGTATTCCTGGTAAATAAAGACATTTTTCACTTTATGCATCAAATTGGGTGTCAATAAAATATGGTCTATCATAGAGAATTCCGATAAAGTAGATTTACAATCCTTATTACTATCGTACCAATCGCTATATCGACTGGATTGTGGAATTAACGACGCTGCGTTTTGCAATGTATATACACCCGTATTCGCGCCTTTCAATATATCGAGAACATGGGACGTGGGTTTATTATTATTTCTATCTAACGTGTTCTCATCAAAATCATTGAAATCACCTAACATGATAATTTCATAGTTTTTTTTGATATAGGAAAGAATGACATTTTGTAACACGGTTGCCTGGGCTTCTCTTTCAGCGCATCGCATTGTGTCCGTTGGGAATGCCAATAAATGTGCACCAATAAATGCAATATTCATATTATTCCGTGCAAATTCGGTAATATAATGTTTGCTGACACCTGCGGTACCCGGTGCGCCGGTATATCCGCATTTTGAATTGATTATAGGATAATTCACATGTTCTTCGGTTCTATATAAACTGACGCGTGGGTTTATTTTTGTAAGCATTCCGACATTTTGTCCGGTGGACGTGTCTTTTCCATTAATCAAATAGGGCGAATATTCGGTGTTTTTCAACAACATATTCAATTCATCGCAGCCCTCAATTTCACATATATTGACTATATCAGGTGCCATATTGCGAATTACTTTTGCTACATAGGATAAATGTGTTTCGGCTTCACTTTTATTTTTCCAGGTACATCCTTGTCCTGGACAGTCAGATGAAGCATAATAATCAATAAACAACCATTCTGTATTGTACTGCATAATACGTATATTTGTTTTTTCATTTTTGATATTGGTTTCATTTTTTTGAAATATGGTGTTTATGTAACTTTTGATTGTAGCGCAATCTGGTTCAGCAATACATACAAATGCATATGATAGCAAACAATATACGACCATTTTATAATATGTATAAACGTTCATAGTGTATATATATTATATATAAAATATATTGCAAGAAAATATATCTTACAAGTCTTTTGAGTCCTCTTTGTTTTTCTCACTGATTCGTTTTGGTGTAAGCGATTTTATAGTGGATACGCGTTTGGCATCCATATTTTTCAAACTGAAATTATGTGATTCTGAATTAAAATGCAATGCAGGTATACTTACCAATTCTTTTTTTTCTTTATCATACACAACGTCCTTCGTTTTTTGTAACTTTTGTTTTTCTAAACAACCAATGAAAAATTGTTTGAGTGATTTGATTTCTTTTACGGGTAAACCATTATCCTTTCCATATTTCTCTGCAAATGCATGCAATTTTTGAATTTTCACCGTCTTGTCTAATTTATTCCAAGGGTCGGATTTGTTTTTCTGTTTTTCGTTTTCCAAGATTTCATCAATAGCATTATAGGTAAGGTCATTAAACGACGATGTTTGTGGTATAATCGATTTATATTTTGCATTTGCTAATGTATTATCGATTTTAGGAGATGGTGGTAATGTGGCTTCATTCTTTTCATTATTAAACATATTTATTTTGTTATGTCTTTATGTTATATTCTAAAATAATGTTTATTATGTTTTAAAATATATATTTATTATGTTTCTATAGCAAAAGAAATACCTGGTCATTTATAAACATAGAAAAGATGGAACAAGAAAAAGAAAAAGAAACAAAAAAGATTATTTTCGAGAACAAGACAACAGAAAAATCCGAAAAAAAAGTAAATACGACAAAAGAAAAAACAAAGCGCGTCATTGTAGAAACTGATAAATGGACATTTACTGAAAACGACTTGAATTTCGAGAACATAATACAGGTTCTCAACATGATTCAAAAAAAAGAATTTGAGAACCCAGAATATACAAATATAGTCAAATGTATCATACAACAATTGAATCAAAAAATAAACGGATATAAATCACAAGACATTCATAAAAAACTATTGGATTTGGAAAAATTAGTAGATTTAGAAAATGTATTACAATTGTTATTACAAAGTAATTTAGAATGTTTTTATTGTAAAAATAAAGTCAAGGTTCTCTATGAACATGTTCGAGAACCTTCTCAATGGACATTAGACCGCATAGATAATGATTATGGACATAATAAAGGCAATTTAGAAATTGCATGTTTATCTTGCAATGTTCGCAGGAGAACCATGTATGCCGACCGGTATGTTTTTACAAAACAATTGAAATTGGTGAAAAAAGAGGGGTAAATTCAATAATTAATTATATACACAATATATAAATGAAAATAAATAAAATTATGGTTATACCATTTGTAATATTTTTAATATTATTTATTTTGAATCGTCAATGTCAATTTAAATTTAGTCATATTTTTGAAAAAAGTATTGGATTATTATTGGTAATATACTATACAATAATTGATATTAAATATGGAATACTATTCGGTGTCATGTATATGATATATTTGATGAAATGGAACCATAATTTTTATATTGAAAAAATAGAAAATAATAATAAAGTTGTTGAATTTTTTATAAATAAACCACAAGAATCAATCACAACTGATAGAAAATATACAGCAGTAATAGTTGAACCGCGACAGCATAAAGCATTAGAATTTGTATTAAATAATTTTATGGAGAATCTAAATGATGATTGGGCATTTATAATTTTTCACAGTAATACCAATAAAAACATGGTTGAAAATATCATGAATACAAAACTTGAAAAATATAAAAGTAAAACCAAATTAATCAATTTAAATATAGAAAGTAAAAATTTTACAATTAAAGAATATTCTACATTGTTCTATGATAAAACATTTTATGATTATATACCTAGTGAAACATTTTTGATTTTTCAAACGGACAGTATTATATTAAAAGAAAATAAAGATAAAATAAATGATTTTTTAGAATATGATTATGTAGGTGCACCATGGCCTAAAACAACAGGTAATTTAGGTGATATTCAAGTAGGCAATGGAGGACTATCTTTAAGAAAAAAAAGCAAAATGCTAGAATTACTTAAATATAAAGATATAGCAATTGATAATTCAAATGAAAAGCCTTGGGGGAAATATATACCAGAAGACCGTTTTTTCAACGGATATAATGAAAAAATTATAACTATAAATAAACCATCGTTTGATAAAGCAAAATATTTCTCAGTCGAATGTATCTATTGCGAAAACTCATTTGGTATTCATAAAATATGGGCACATTTAAACAAAAATCAAGTAAATATATTAAAAAATAAATATCCCGATATTAATACTTTGATAAATTTACAAGAAACATTTGATACAAATATTGTAAACTCTAATGAAGAAAAAAATCCAAAAATATTAATTATTATCAGTTCTAAATCACCAAATCCATATTTGTATAATTGCATACAAAATTTATATAAAATACAAATAAAAGACAATCGAAATTATAAAATATGTGTTATTGATAGTGATAGTAATGATTTTACAAATTATAATAAAATTCGAAAAGAATTTCCAGCGGTAGAATTACATTTCGTTAAAAATAAAAACTATGAATTTGGGGCATGTAAATATGCTTATTCAAAATATCCTAATTATGATATATATTTTTGTATCCAAGACTCTAATATTGTAAATAATTATATAGATACAAGTATTGTAAATAATACAAATGCATATACATATCATCATAAAAGTGGGTATAATTCACATTTGACTATTAAAGACAAAGGTATAAATTTGTTGAATAATACCGGTCTTAATTATAGTTCAATAATAGATACAAATTTTACATTAGCACAGCATTCAATAATGATTGTAAATAATTATATTATGACTGATATATTAAATACATTCAAAATATTACCAGTTGATAAAGAAGGAAGTTGTTGTTATGAAAGAAATCTTGGAATATATTTTATTGTTAAGAAAATAAACACGCATAATTTAAGTGAAAAAATAAATAAAAAAACAGGAGGAAGAATGTAATTTGTTATTTTTGAAAACAAAACATAAAAAAACACTTTTATATTCATTATATACCTATGAATATAAATCAATTACCCATCCATAAAAATATACAAGATAAATTGGATTATTTCCATAAAAATAACAAAATACCCAATATTATTATTCACGGTTCATCGGGAACAGGCAAAAAAACAATCATCCACAATTTTCTTCATAAGATATACAATGGTGATAAACAAAAAATAAAGACCAATGTCATGTTTGTAAATTGCGCTCATGGGAAAGGAATCAAGTTTATTCGCGAAGAACTCAAATTTTTCGCCAAAACGAATATACAATCCAATAGTGGTGTACCATTCAAATCCATTGTTCTCTTCAATGCCGATTATTTGACGATTGATGCTCAATCAGCACTGCGTAGGTGTATTGAATTGTTCAGTTTCACAACACGTTTTTTTATTGTGGTAGAAAATAAACATAGGTTGCTAAATCCTATATTATCCCGATTTTGCGAAATATGTGTTCCCGAATATATGGATGAAAATGGAAATACAATCAACCTACATCAATATAATTTGAACAAAAAATTTGATTTCAGAGAATATGAGAATTCCAAAAAAGAATGGTTAAATGAACATATGAAAAATACTATATGCATACAAGATATGAATCATAATCATTTATTGGATTTAGTAAATACCATGTATGAAAATGGTTGTTCCTGTTTGGATTTGGTTGAATGGTTAAAACGAACTAAACATGAAAAATGGAATAATTTACAAAAATCGAATATAATCATGCACTACCAATCTCGCAAAAGTGAATTCCGCTGTGAAAAAATGTTATTGTTCCATTTATTGGATATATTATTTTTTCGTTAAAATACTATTTAAAAAGTAAACGTATAATTTAAAAAATGGACGATTTTGTTTTATCCAATTTACAAGAATCCAAAAATGAATGGTGTAGTCGTTTAGTTAGTATTTTTTCGCCACTTGTTATTGAAGGTATTCGTTCTATATTCAACGAATCATGGAAGATGTGTGTAGAAAACAACGAAATAGATAAATATTTAATGACTTTTCAAAATTTGCTTTCCCGTATTCCAAAATGGAACGCTATTATAGTAGAAGAGGAACGTAAACGAATCATTGAACGCAGTGGTTGTAATTATTTAGAAGATTTGATTACATGTGTTCATATTATACAATTAAAGGTATTAACATGTATTCGCGTTGGCAATAAACAGAAGAAAATCGATATTTCTATTCCAAATTTAGACAATTTCATTCACAAAGTATATATCAATGTTGCTCGTAAATTATACATGAATGTATATTTATTTGAGAAGAATATCAATCCATTGCAGGTGCAAAAGAACAATCGTGAACTAGAAGTGATTGTTCAAGAATCTATTATGACTGCTATACGTGAAAGTATTCCAACCGAAGCAATTATTCGTGCTTATATGGAAGAAGGTGTCGAACAAGAAGAAGAGGTCATTATTGAGAAATTAGAAGACCCGGTTATTGAAACCCCGGTGACAGAAAACGGAGAAGAATCCGCACTAGTAAAAGAAACTTCAACCGAAGAATTACCATCAGTTGTTCCTTCTATACAAAACATTGATAATGAACCAGTTATTACCCGTTTATCGTTTAATGATTATGATTCTATAATGGATACCGAAAACAAAGTAGATACTGTAAATGCACCAAAAACAATTGAACGTTTAGAAGAAATCAGTACATCCAGAGCAATTCAACGTAAATTAGAAGAAGAGAGTGACAGCGATGAGGACAATGACCGCATTACTATTGATACAGAGCCTATGGATTTAACCGGTTTTGAATTATTAGACGGAGACAATACGTTATCTTCGAATGATATCCCATTATTTGATTTTGAAGAATTACCATAAATGCGTAATATTATCTATAAAAATATTTAGTAATTATTATATATTTTTATGGAAAAAATACTGATTATTTCATTTTTGATTACTTTTATATTTTGCGTAATCAAATTTTTGGAGGCAAAATATTTAGACAAAGAATGGAAACCATTGAAATACTTTGTTAGAGACGCAATTATAGTATTTGTTAGTACAGCAGTTGGGTCCTTCATCTTTTTTCAAAATAATAACGCTATTTCTGAATTATTCAATGTAGTTACTGAAACCAAAACTTTAAATACAGCAAATACGCAAATATTCACAGACGCGCCTGGGTTTTAACAAACATGTCAAAAGCCCGATTATCCCAATTTTTTATATATTTGTATTATATAAAAATGGAAAGAGGCTTGATTATGTTAGTACATTCAATAGTAATTGGGGTTTTTATTTATATTTTTATGATTTATTTAGGACAACCTCCATTAATAGCTGAAAACAGAACTATATTAATATCAGCATTGATATTGGTATATATGATATTATTTGGACACGGATTACCAATTTCAATAAATAAAAACTTGATATAGAAACTTCATTCATTTGAAATTAGAAAGATGTAAAAGATATTTGTAATATATATAATATATGTCACAAATAATAAATGAACAAAAACGATTATTCAAAGAAAAAATGGCTTTGGAAAAGAAACCGCGTAAACCGAGACAGACGAAGAAAAAAATGCCGGAAAAATCACCGGAAAAATCCCCTGAAAATATTGTTGAAAACAGAGAACCTATGAACGAAAAGCTGGTTGATTTAATGGAAAAATTAACAGTATTAATGAGTAAACGCGGCGACCAAATACGGTCGAGAGTATATAAACGAGCACAAGAAACGATTCTTGCATATCCTGACCCAATCACTCGTGTTTCACAATTGAAAGGATTACCGGGTATTGGATCGACTATAATGGAAAAATTAAAAGAATATCAAGAAACTGGAACATTAGAATTATTAGAACGCGAAAAGAACAAACCCGAATATATGTTAAGTAATGTATACGGTATTGGACCAATTAAGGCAAAAGAGTTGGTAGAAAAATATGGAATCAAAAGTATCGAAGAATTACGAGAACGTCAAGACGAAGTTCTCAATGCTGTCCAAAAAATAGGGCTTAAATATTATGAAGACATTGAAGAACGTATTCCTCGTTCAGAAATAGATGAATATAACAATATGTTCTCTTCTATTTTCAATAAAGTGAAAGAGGGCGATTCTGCATATGAAATCGTTGGTAGTTATCGGCGTAAACTTGCAAATTCCGGGGATATAGACGTTATTATTACTTCTAAGAACCCAACAGTATTTGAAAAATTCATCGATATGTTAATAGAAAATAGAATTATTACCAATGTTCTCTCTCGTGGTAAAACAAAATCATTGGTTGTAGCTAAAATACCGTCGAGTAAGGTTCATCGCCGTGTTGATTTCTTGTATACAAAACATGAAGAGTACCCTTTTGCAGTATTATATTTCACCGGTAGCAAAGGATTCAATACTGTTATGCGAGGACATGCCTTGAAAATGGGATATAGTTTGAATGAACATGGTATTTCAAAAATGGTGGATAAGAAAAAAACAGAACAACTGCAAAATACGTTTGATTCAGAGCGTGATATTTTTGATTTTTTAGGATTAGAATATAGAGAACCAGAAGATAGAAAAGATGGAAGAGCAGTTATTCCTAAATCAATTCCAAAAGAGGAAAAAGGAGAACCAGGTTCTCAAAAAATAGTCGAAAATATTGATGATTCGGCAACTATTTTTTCTAAATCAATTCCAAAAGAGGAAAAAGGAGAACCAGGTTCTCAAAAAATAGTCGAAAATATTGATGATTCGGCAACTATTTTTTCTAAATCAAATGAAAAAGAAGAAAAAGAGGAAAAAGGAGAACTTGTCCAACCAGAAAAACAAAAAACAAGGAAAAAGAGAGAACCAAAAGAACCAAAAGAACCAAAAGAACCAAAAGAACCAAAAGTAAAGAAATCGCCTAAAAAGAAAGTTCCAAAGGAACCAAAAACAAGAAAAACAAAAAAGGAAAAGGAAAAGGATGTTTTAAAAGAAGAAATAGAAGAACCTGTTCCTCAAAACATAGATAGTATGCAATCCAATTTTTTAAACACAGTTCCAAAAGAAGGGTTTGGAGAACAACCAAGAGAACTTGGTTCTCAAAAAATACCAGAAAATATAGAAGTTTTGAAAACTATTTCTCCTAAATCAATTCCAAAAGAGGACAAAGGAGAACCAGAAAAACAAAAAACAAGAAAAGCAAGAAAACAAAAATCGCCTAAAAAGAAAGTTCCCAAGGAACCAAAAACTAGGAAAAACAAAAAAGATAAAATTGAAAAAAAAGATAAAATTGAAAAAATAGAAAAAATAGAAAATGAATTAAATATAACCCAAGATAAGAAGGTAATGACCGTTGATAATATACCCAATACAGAAATTGAAAAAATAAAAACACATATTACCAATTTCAAAGACCAAGGTATAACTATTTTAGATTCGCTAAATGAAAAAGAATTGTCCGAAATGATTGTTTTAGCAAGTGATAGGTATTATAACACAACCGCACCATTAATGACCGATAACGAGTATGATATTGTAAAAGAATACACTGCAAAAAAATATCCTAAAAATGTGGAAGTTGATTTGATTGGTGCTCCTGTTAAAAAAAACAAGGTAACGTTACCATATGAAATGCCATCGATGGACAAAATTAAACCAGATTCAAATGCTCTCTCCAATTGGATGAATAAATACAAAGGACCATATGTATTATCATGCAAATTAGATGGAGTTAGTGGTATGTATTCAACCGAAGGTCCACAGCCTAAATTGTATACCAGAGGTGATGGAAAGGTCGGTCAAGATATTAGTCATCTATTAGGTGTTTTAAATTTACCAAAAATGCCAAATATGGTTGTCCGCGGCGAGTTCATTATTCCTAAACAAGTATTTGAAGAAAAATACAAATCCGTTTTTGCCAACCCGCGAAACTTAGTATCCGGAATCATCAATAGCAAAACCATCGATGAAAAAGCAAAGGATTTACATTTTGTAGCTTATGAAATTATTCAACCAAAAATGACACCAAGTCAACAATTACAAAAATTAACCGAAATGAAACATGAAGTTGTTATGAACAAATCGTTGTCTTCACTTTCTAATGAAATGCTTTCTGAAATACTTGTGGATTGGCGAACAAACTATATGTACGAAATTGACGGTGTTATTGTAACAGACGATAATATATATCAACGTATTTCCGGTAATCCCGAACATGCATTTGCATTTAAAATGGTTCTTTCTGACCAAATGGGAGAAGCAAAAGTGGTAGATGTTATATGGTCACCAAGTAAAAATGGTTATTTGAAACCCCGTGTACGAATTGAACCAATTCGTTTAGGTGGAGTTACCATTGAATATGCCACTGGTTTCAATGGAAAATTCATAGAAGACAACAAATTAGGTATTGGAGCAATTGTCCAAATGATTCGTAGTGGTGATGTAATACCCTATATAAAAGCAGTTACAACACCAGCCGAAAAAGCCAAGATGCCAAGTGTTCCTTATACATGGACATCGACCCATATAGATGTTATATTGGAAGACATCAAAGGTGATATTACCGTATTGGAAAAGAATATAACCATGTTTTTCGTAGAATTGGAAGTGGATGGTTTATCCAGTGGAAATGTAAAGCGTATTATGGAAGCGGGCTTCAATACAGTTGGTAAGATATTGAAAATGTCCAAGACCGATTTTGAAAAAGTAGAAGGGTTCAAATCCAAAATGGTAGAAAAGATATACAATGGAATTCATGAAAAGGTCGATAAAGCATCCTTATTGGATATTATGGTTGCATCCAATACGTTTGGAAGAGGACTTTCAAGAAAAAAAATGCAGCCAATGATGGATGAATATCCAGATTTATTAACATCACAAGACAGTGTCGAAGAAAAAGTGAAAAAATTGCAATCCATCAAAGGAATTGGACTAGAAAACGCAAAAGGATTAGTTATTAATATCCCTGCTTTTATGGCATTTTTGGAAGAAACCGGGTTAAAAGGAAAATTGAGCGAAACAAAACAGCCAGAACAAACAAGTGAAATAGCCAATATAGTAATAGATACAAGTGACCCATTATATGGTAAAAAAATAGTCATGACAAAGGTTCGTGATAAAGAAATCATTGAAAAAATGGGAAAAGTCGGCGCTACATTGGAAGATTCGGTGAATAAAAATACGTTTGCGGTAATTGTCAAATCAAAAGAAGATGATTCCAATAAAATCAAAAAAGCCAAAGAATTAGGAATACCGATTTACACGCCAGAAGAATTCAAATTTCAATACATGAAATAAAATATTGCTACAACTATATGCAAATATAATTTGTATTATACAATATAAATTATACAGAAATACGCTAAAACATCTTTTTATTTACGTAAAACATTCGATACTAATGCAGTTTTAATTTCTTTTGCAGGCTCTGCACATCTTGATGTGGCAGGTATTTTTATAGGATTATATGATGTTTCTATTTGATAATGTTCCAGTTTCTTTGCAAATCGAACATGCTTTGTCTTGTTCTTTTTGTTTTTTTTATTTTTTGCATTTTTTGTGTTTATTGTGTTTATTGTATTTATGGTATTTTTTATAGTTTTATTTTTCATTTATAATATAAAACTATATTTTTTCTACTTCTTACAAATATATTACATATACGATGGTATTTTGTCAATATTGATAACAGTTTGTTTCTCTATATCACTCTCTGCAATTTCAAATTGTGATAACAATGGAAATTTGAATTGTTCTTCTGGTGTATGTTTATGAACAGTTCGTGCAATCATTTTATACAATTTAAAATTAGGATAACGTTCATCCCCATTTGCTTTATACAAAACATTTTTGTCATTATCGTCCATACACCATCGTACAATCGTTTTTTGGAAATCATCCATTTTTTTAGGATTGTTCTCATCGTCTATTACAAAATCATAGATAGAGCAACCTAATCTACATAAATCAAAACTCATATTGGGTTCTAAACGAGGTTTGCTTTCATTCATAAATGGTTCGCAATTATATTGTGTAACTGCGTCGCCACCGGGTGCAAAACTATCACTGCATAGAGTTTTACCTTGATATTTATAAATACTTCTTCCGAAATCGATTATTTTATATATTCTTCCGTAACTAGGAACTTTGTAATACTTTTTATTATAACAATAATACAAGAACTCAATATCCGTATTAATATACATGATATTATTTGTATGTAAATCATTATGTGTGAAATTAAACGCTTTTTGATAGGTTGCTATTGTGATAATGATTTGAAAAATCGCACTTGCGCATTGTTTTTCATTCAGCATATCTTTTTCAAAAAGGTCGTCAATTGTTCCATCGCATTTTTCTAAACAAATCATTTGGACCGGAAATTTTGATATATATGCATATATTTCTTCTTCGGAGTCTTCATCTTCGTCACCACTTGTTGAGTCGGATTCATCTGAACTACATGTTGAATAATTATCATCATCATCTGAATCGTCAACTTCATCATTGTCATCACTTGTATAGTTCAATTCACTTTTATCACATGAAGATGATGACGAACATGATGAATTCTTTTTTGAATTATTTTTATAAACCAATTCACTTTCATGTTTACAATCATTTGATTCGTCTAAAATATCAGCACCCAACGAAATCGCCGATAAATTATGAGGATTCGATAATGATGAAATTGCTAATTTTTTTCTATTACAACGAGAACCAAAATCCATTTTTTCATCATTTTCGGTAATCGAAAATAAAACACCTACATTTTCATTAAAGAATTTCGAATTGTTTAAATAGTCTAAATCATCCGTTACGTTTGCCTTGAATTTTTCTTGAATTCCCAAAAAAGACCCGTAAAAATCAATTCCATGAACAAACCCATGATAATTCAACAATTGACTACTTAAAAAACTAAAAAAACAATCGGTGTATGCCATATTATTATGGTCACTCAGTTTAGAAAAACATGCAATATTGTTATCAATGCTTGGAAGCAAATAATTTTTATCTAAATTTTGATATTTACCAATCATATATCGTATAGGGTCTAGTAATGGTGAGAACTTGATAAATACGTTTTTTTCATGGGTGGTATTTGTTTCTAAACATTCAACCTCTTGTAAATTTTTAAATTGATACTTCGAATTTAATGAAATACGGTTGTAGTTAGTATCATCCATGTCAAAATACTGATTATAAATTGGATTATAATTTTGAAATTTTGAAATGGAAAAAGGTTTGTATTCATTGTCTTCGTCTATTTTATTCGGAATATATTGTTTTTCTAATTCATCTAAATCTATTTCTTTTCTTTTACAAAAATTAATTTGAAATAATTTTACAGGATTTCCTAAATCTGTCATAATAGTTTCTGTATATTTACTCATGAATATTAAAACAATAATATTCAAACTTATTTTTACTAATAGGTAGGTCTTTATATCCTATTTTCACGTATATACGTTATGTTGTATACAATTAATTTATATCTATACATTATTAAATCAATAATTTAGGAAAACATGACGTTAGAATTAAAGAAATTTGATATGAGAACAATTACTTTTAAACCAGATGAAAATAAAGGTCCAGTCATTGTAATGATTGGTCGTCGTGATACAGGTAAGTCGTATTTGGTGAGAGATTTATTATATCATCATCAAGATATACCAATTGGGACTGTTATATCTGGAACAGAAGCCGGAAACGGATTTTATGCAAGTCATGTGCCAAAATTGTTTATTCATGATGAATATAATACAGTATTAATTGAGAACATATTGCGTCGCCAAAAAGCAGTGTTAAAACAGGTGAACAAAGAAATCGAAACATACAAAAAAACAACCATCGACCCTCGCGCGTTTGTAATTTTAGATGATTGTTTATATGACCAAACATGGACCCGTGATAAAATGATGCGCCTTCTTTTTATGAATGGTCGTCACTGGAAAGTCATGCTTATTATAACCATGCAATATCCATTGGGTATTCCGCCCAATTTGAGAACAAACATTGATTATGTATTTATTTTAAGAGAACCTTATATGACAAATCGTAAAAGAATATGGGAAAATTATGCTTCTATGTTCCCCACACTGGAATCGTTTAATTCAGTAATGGACCAAACTACGGAGAACTATGAATGTTTAGTCATAAATAACAATGCAAAGTCGAATAAATTACAAGACCAAATATTTTGGTATAAAGCCGAAGGCCGTCCCGATTTCAAGTTGGGTTCCAAAGAATTTTGGGAAATTTCGAAAAATATGGGTTCTGACGATGAAGATGAAGCATATGACCCAAGTAAATCGAAAAAGAAAAATAGTGGCCCGGCTATCAATGTTAAAAAATCCAAATGGTAATTCGAACCAGATTAGATAATAATCATAACAAATGATTATTATATAATAATTATATTCATTCATTTATTCATGTATTTATTCATCATTCATTTCTACTTGAATACTATCTGCACGCTGTTCATTATGTTTTTCAGCTTCTTTTGTTTCTTGTTGTTTTAATTTGGTTTCACGAAGCATTTCATTGCGAATGTTTGTTGTTTCAACGTCAGCAGCTTCACGTTCGTCGAAGTTAACTGTCTCGCGAACACCAACCAAATTTCCGTCTTCGTCCATTGTTTGAGTTAATACGTTTCCTGATTTTTCGGCTAATTTGATATTTTCTTCAATTGCCTTCTTTTTAGTATCCTTGATACGTTGTTCAAATTCTTGCTTTGCCTTGGTTTCATTTTTCAATTTTTCTTGGTGTAATTTGTTTAGTTCTTCTTCCATAAATTCAACACGACCAGTTTTGTAAGCATCTGGATCCCATGGAATCCACATACCAACCGGTCCTACAAAAATGTCATGATTTGGGTCATATTCACGAAGCTTCTTGCAATGTATTTCAGCTTCTTCTTGAGTTGAAAATACACCTCTAACTTTTAAACCACGAACAGATGTTTGGAAAGCATTTTCACGTTGGAATTGAGTTGCCAGACGGTCTTCATTTTTATCCATGAAATTATTGAAATCGTCATCGACAGATGATTCTTTTAGCTTAGTTTCTTCTTCCTTTGAAAACTCATTGAAATCATTCATGACATCTTCTACATTCAAATTGTATTTATAAGATAAGAAATGGATGAAATCAAAGAATTTAGTCATAGATTTAGTAAAATCCCATTGTTTAAGAAAATGTTCAAACATGAACAATTCGCGTTTTTTTAGTATTTTTTCAGGTGAAATAAAAGACATGCATGCGAATTTTTGTCCGGCGATTGGAGTATCCTCGTCACATAAATCAATATATTTAGGATTTGGTTTTCCGTTGTCTAGATTTTTTCTTTCAAAGTTTGCCATAGTATTATTTTAGCAATAAATATGTTTAAGTGTTTTTTAAATTAATATATTAATTTTTCTATTTTTTCTAATTTTTTTGTTAGTATTATTTATAATAGTAACTATGACATTCGATTTAGCAGAATTAGTTAAGCGTATCATTAAATACCTTATTGAAGGTCTTGCAGTTGCCGTTGTTGCAATGATTGTACCACGTAAACCACTTAATGTTGATGAAATCCTTATCATCGCATTAATTGCCGCTGCATCATTCAGTATTTTAGACACTTTTGTTCCATCCATGGGTTCATCCATGAGAGGCGGTGCCGGATTCGGTTTAGGCACAGGTTTAGTTGGTGGTATCAAACTAGCTTAAATATAATATTGAAAATACAATAGTATTGGTGTAATTAGTATTGTATTTTACAAATTTGTATAGTTCTCAAATAATTGGAATAATCCTTACACAGTCGGAATAATCCTTACACAGTCGGAATAATCCTTACACAGTCGGAATAATCCTTACACAGTCGGAATAATCCTTACACAGTCGGAATAATCCTTACACAGTCGGAATAATCCTTACACAGTCGGAATAATCCTTACACAGTCGGAA
>Ga0214921_10005577_pt1 | contig 17724 bp, 14 predicted proteins | sample LL1505_MetaG_FD_177992 | JGI IMG/M metagenome (GOLD analysis project Ga0214921, IMG submission 177992) | Freshwater microbial communities from Lake Lanier, Atlanta, Georgia, United States - LL-1505 | ecosystem: Environmental > Aquatic > Freshwater > Lake | place: USA: Georgia | collected...
TTCTTCAACCAGGTAAAGATTCTTGGCGATGAAGTCTTCGTCTCGCATTTTTTTGAGATTCATCAGAAGGATGCCGGCGTTATAGGTGTCGGCGGTGAGATCGCCGGTTTCGTGAGCTCGGCGTCGCAGAGCCCACGCCTGCTTTGCAGGAAGCGACAGGCTAACTCGAGTGATCACATCGATGAGGCTCGACCAACCATCGAGGCGGCTTACCTTGCCACCGAACACTTTGTCGCCGAGCTTCAAGTCGTAGAGTTTTCCCACGTCGCCGCGAATCAGAATGTCAACATCGAGGTAAAGCACCTTGTCTAGATCTTTGAGCACAGCCGGCAAGAACAACCTGTCGAATGTTGACACCGTGATGTGCTTCATCAGGTTGACCTTGTTGCCATATTGAATCTCGCTGAAATCGTGAAAATGGAAATTCACCTTCGGAAATAGCTTCGCCACTTTCTCGAAGTAGTCATTGCCAAGGCCGCGCGTGAGGATGTGTGCATTTACTTCGCGCGAAGTGTTTTTGACTAGCGAAGCCAGAACAACAATCAGTTCGTTCTGTAGGTTTTGGTCGCAGGCGAAAGCCACATCGACGGCCTTCGTTCCGCGCTTGTTCTTGCCTAGGCTCACGACATGCGATTCGAACTTCTTATAGACGTCAGGAAGGTCAATTGCCGACTCGCCAAGCGGTTCCAGGTTTTGGCAGTAGTCATCGGCGAATGCAACATCAGGCGCAACTAGTTCTCGCCAAATCTCCATAACCTCAGCGTGTGACTTACCGGCAAGGATGTTGCCGATCACAACTTCGAGCTTCTGCTCAATGCCGCTACGAATCTTGTTGAAGTCTGCCTCGTTGAGGTCAAGTAGACCCTCGAATCGCACATCTGAGCGCTTGCCTGGCACGAACTCGACAGGAAGCCCCATCGAGCGAGCTGGCAAGTAGCAGTGCAAGCGCTTTGTGATTACCTTGCCGTAGTCGGCATACTTAGCAAGCATGCTTCGGGCATCTTCGAGGCCCTCAACCAGAGTGAATTTGCGAACATAGTCGCCAATCTGAATGTAAAACCACTTCCACATAAACAGGTAGCGCCACTTGTTCCACTTGAAGCCTGCTTCGACAACAGCGAGCTTGGGGATTTTGCCGGCGAAACGAGCCTTCGGCAGAACCTGGCCGACTGTGGTGGTTACACATCCCGAGAAAAAAGCAGGCACACCGTAGTCACGCAGGCGATAGACGGTGGTCCAGTCGCGGCAACCGATTGGGCCAAACTTCTTGAGTTCGGCAGCAACCTCCTCGTTCATGACGCCAGCATCCTGGATGTGGAAAGAGATCATGATCGGGTTGATGTTCTCAGGGTATGGAAAGTCGACCTTTCCCAGGTATGGGCGGTGCATGAACCAACCGTTGCTGATCAGCCAGGTGTTTTTGGGGTAGCTCTTGCCAGAGGCGAAGTCACGCTGCAGCTCGATTGGCTGCACCTTCACCGGCGAGCCATCGAGGCGGCGGTTTTTGTGAATCTTGCTCTGAAGCCCGGTTAGGTAGCCGGCCAACTTAGAACCACCAACGAACTCCACGTTCTGAAAACGCAATAGGTGAGAAATGGCGGCGAGAGTTTGCACGTAGTCTCCGCGGTTCGAGGATGAACGGTCGTAGTCGAGCATCTTGTAGTCCATCACGGCGAAGTTGATGGTCTTGGCGAGGTTCTTGGTCTTGCTGCCATTGTCGGCGAGCATTCGCACCCACCAGTCGAGTTCCGTGCGCTCGACATCGCTAAGTGTGGCGCGATTTGCAGGTGTGTCTAACCCAGCAACCCAGTGGCGAACATCCGCGATGTGCTGATGCTTGATTGCCACGCGAATGAGGGTGGCTCGGTAGGAGGCAGAGATCGAGTCGCTGGCAAGTAGGGCGTCAACCTCGGCAAGGGCTTTGGCTCCGTCAACCTGAACCAGCGAATCGAAGTATTCGAATGCGGCAACTTGCTTTACTCGATCGACTCCTGCTTCGCGAAAGAATCCAAGCGCGGCCTCGTGCAGGCCATCCGTGGCCAAGAACGTGCCGAAGCCAATAGCTCCGAGTGCGCGCGTTGAGGGAGCATCGTAGATGCGCTGGAGAGCCGATCGCGCGGCAACGCGGTTGCCCTTTGGGTAGCTGGCACGCACGTGGCCAACCAAAATTTCATCGAGTGGCTTACCGTGCTCGAGGCGCTTAACCAGTTGTGCGCTTAGTTCATCTTCGGTCTGCAATAGCAGCTTCTCGCTGAACTCATTGATCTTCAGTGTGTAGCGGCGAACCTTGCCTCTTTTTAGAACATATCTAATGGCTCGGATCAGAAAATCGCGCACTTGAACCTCTATCGGCTAGCAGTTTTAGTCGTTCTCAACCCTACCCGAAAGGCTCTGGCAAGCCTCAGAAGCCAGCTAGCAATCGGGCCGCCCGTCTTCCAAATTCTTCTATCTCCGACACATCTGGTTTCGACGGTTCGACCCCTGGTGAGGCAAAGGTGAACTCTGGGTGATCGAGCAACGCTTCGAGTCGAGCAACATCTTCGACGAGCCAGCCACCACCAAAAATCCTATGGAACTCGCGCACCTTCTCATCACCTGGCAGCGCAATGTAAGGCAGCCCAAGTCCATAGGCGATGATCGCCCCGTGCAAACGCGACGTCACGATTAGCGAACTCTCGCAGTAGTAGTTATAAATGATGTCATCGATGCCTTCGGCCTCGTTTTGAACGTTTAGAGTCTTCTTCAGTCGGAGACCACGTTTTGTAAGTGAGGACTCCACCTCTTCATGCACGTCTTCGCTAATCAAATCCGGGTGAATCACAAGGGTCACGGCATCCTTGACCGGTGCCACTCGGAAACGCTGCAGATAAAGAATGGTCGGGCATTCGGTAACGCTGATGCTGTCTTGGATGCCGCCGCCATAGGTGTCTGCCGTCAAGTCGTCACGCACGTTCACCGCGAGGGCACGCTCGAACACAGCGCTCGCGACATCGGGCGAGACAAAGGTTGGATCGTCAATTGAGTCGAGGCTGCAGAGCCCCACGCCCCAAATCACAGTTGGCAGGGTGCACTTTTCGGCAAATTCTTTCCAGAAAGGTTCGAACACCTTGTGCAAAAGTCCAGCGCCACCAATCACCGCAGACTCATAACTAGCATTTATAAAGTCATAGTCGATTTTGCCGTGAATGTTGAACACATCGGTGTTCTCACTAAGCATCTGCTGAATCGCCAGCACCGGTAGGTAATTTCCAATATTAGGGTTGGTTGAAACGAACTGAACAATCTTCGACTTGGCCACGTAGTCATCCGGATCACGCAGCTGAATCAACTGCATGTTTCTCAGAGCCGTGCGCCGGTCGATGCCACCCGATGCAGCCCCTGCAAAGGAATTCTCAGGCATTTTCACCTCGCTCGCCTAACACCGCACAAGACTATCGGTTCGAGTCGATCGTTATCGGAGTTAGCCTTGAACTATGAACACCCGCACCTGGCTGGCAGGTTTTAGAAACCCTTGGTTTTGGGTCTTCTTTATGACCACAGCACTGCAGGTTTTTCGGGGAAGCTCTCGGGACACAATCATTTTCTCGCTTTCGACTCTGGCAGTCTGGGTCAGCGCTTCGGGAATTCTGGGCAATCGATTCGGCAACAAAATCGAAGTAAACCGAGCGTGGACCTTTTGGGGTGTGGTGGTTTTTGCCATCGCGCTTACCGCCATCGACCGACATGGCTACATTCACGGGGTGCTGATCGTTGCGCTGCTGCCCCTGGTCTTGAGACTGGTTTGGTACAGCGACCGAGGACCCAAAGACAAACCAGACAGTTAGCGCTTCTAGCCCAGCATTGCCTTAAGCTGAACCAGCATCTCGAGGTAGGTTCCATCCACATAGTGAAAGGGTGCTTCGCCCCACTTGTGGTCGACCCGCGCTACGACTTTCGACTGGTCGACTCGAATAACCTCAAGCCCGCGCTTTTCAATTTCTGCGTAGTAAGGCTCAATCGACGAGTTGTAGTTGGCGGGCTTGGATGAGTCGCCATTGACGGGTTCGCCCTTGTCGTTCAGAAGCGCCCATGGGGTGGCGTTTACAATCACACGGATGCCCGCAATCGAAGTCACGAACTGGTCGAGAGCGTGTTTCCAAAGCTCGAAATGCTCCTCGGTCCCAAGGGCAATCTGTCTGCCCGCAATCGGGTTGCTCTTGTAAACCACGTTGCCGGTGATGAGTCCGTTGCCCGGGAGTTGGATTACACCGCTTCGTTCATCGCACAAGTCCCACAAGATCACGTCTGGGTTGAGGCTCTTTATCTGGCTGCCTAGGTTGCCGGTGACATCTCCCTTTGCCATGCGTTTTGCAAAGCTTGACGCAATCGACTCGAAGTCAAATTCGACCGATTGAACATCAACGTGGCTCTGGCTGCTTATAAGTGACTGACGCGCAACATAGCCATCAAGCTCAAAACCGTATTCGGGCCACCAATCCACGCCGTCTCGGGTGACGCAACTTCCGTGGATAAATATTTTTTGCACACTGCCAGTCTAGTTAGCCAAAACCCTAGGCCGTCCGAAGCGCCAAGCAGCGCGCAATAACCAAAGCCTCGGTCCTTACTTTTTCTTAGGTCTCTGTCGTATTGTGAGAGGAGTTTCAAAGACTGCAATCTTGCCATGCATCTCGTCGCATCGAAAGTTGGTAAAGCATGAACACCTTCACGCGTTCTCGGCGCATTTCTGCTCTTATTGCACTCGCGGCTTTACTTATGGCTCTCGTGTTGCAGCCGTCTGGCGCATCCTGGGGCGTCACCAGCTATCGCGTAACCTTCATGGCAAACGGCGGAACTGGCACCATGGCTACTCAAGTTGTTTCGGCCTCCGGCGCAAACCTGAAGAAGAACACTTTTAAGAAGACTAACTATCGCTTTGCGGGTTGGGCAAAAACTTCTCAGGGATCCGTAGTTTTCAAGGATTCGGCGCGAGTCAAGCTAACCGCCGCAATCAAGCTTTATGCCAAATGGCTGAAGAATTCGGTGCCGGTCGCACCTCCAACCGCTCCTAAAGTTTCTGGGCACACTGTCGGAACGCTGCTTTGGGCGGAAGAGTTTATCGGAGCAGCGGGAACCACCATCAGTTCAAAATCTTGGACGGCCCGTTACTGTGGCCACGAAAACGACAACGGCGGCGGAACCTGTCACAACGCAGAGCCTCAGTGGTACATACCCGAAGCTATCAAGCTAGATGGCTCGGCACTTGGTAACGCAGTAATCACCACCAAGCACACAACCGAAGCTCCTCCAGGTGCTATCTGCCTTGCCGAACCGTGTCAATACACCAGTGGGCGATTCGACACTCAAGGCAAGGTTTCTTTTAAATACGGCTACATCGAAACTCGCATCCAGATGCCTGCGGGCGGGGCCAACTGGCCGGCCTACTGGATGCTGGGTGACAGCATGCCCACCGCCGGCTGGCCTTATTCGGGCGAGATAGACATTGCCGAGCAGGGTGGTCATCAGCCTTGGCGCAACTCAGCCGCGGTGCACTACTCGGTCACCGATAGCCCTGGTGAGTGCTGCGGAAATCACACCTACCAAGTGGGTGAGCGCATTTCTAATGTGAACTACTCCGCTGACTTTCACACCTACGGCCTTGGCTGGCTTCCAGATCGCCTCGAGTTTTATGTTGACGGCGTTCTTTTCTACAGTCTCAATCGAGCCGACATTGGTGGCGCACACTGGTCTTTCAACGACTACTTCTTTTTGATTCTCAACAATGCCACCGGAAATTTTGGCGGCAACTGGGATGGCTGGAACGAGAGCCGCATGACCATCGATTACGTGCGAGCTTGGACATTGGATGGCCAGGGTTCGGTAGTCAAGCACTAAAGCGAGAACGAAAACTCTTGGCGGAACGCTTGTTGGGCGTGAAACGTTTACAACAAAGTAATAACGAAAACGCGAAATTGCCTGAAACCGCTTCCAAAGAAACCGCTTTCAGGAGTAACTTTTCTCTTGGAACGTTAATAACGTAATCCACATGGTGAGTGTTCTTTCGGGTTTACCCGGGTGAACCCGAGTCATTCATTCATAACCTTTCGAAAGGAAACAAAGATGTTCTCAAAGACATTGGCTAAGAAGACTCTCGCAGTCTCAGCTAGCCTCGCACTAGCATTCGGTGGTGCACTTGCACTATCGGGTTCGGCATCTGCTGCAGGTTCTGCAATCGCAATGAGCTTCGGCGCAGGCGACGCAGTTGGCACCAACGCTGCAGTTACTGCATTTGAAGGCGGCACCAGCTCAATCGATGATTCACCTGCTGCCTCGAACGGCGTCGGTGGAGACGGCAAGGCCTTCAAGTTCGTCAAGACTGGTGCGCCATGGAGCGGTGCAAACCTAATCCTTCCAGGATTTTTAGACACCAGCCTTGGAAGCAAAGTAACCGTTGACTACTTCAACGGCGGAGCTGCTGCAGAGCCTGTAATGCTCAAGTTCCAGGAAGGCGAATGGCCTAACATGGGCGTTCAGCCTTGCAAGTCTCTAGAAGCCGCTCCAGGTTGGAACCGACTCACCTTCGACATGACCACTGCAAACAACTGGGATGGATCGAAGACTTACAAAGTTGCAGCCATCTTCCCGAACTTCGGTGCTGATGACGCAGGCTACACCGGAGCCGGAGCCGGAGCTGGTGGTTCAACCTACTACGTTGACAACGTTCGCTTCAACGGTGGCGTATCGGTTACCAGCCCTTCGAAGAAGGTTCTAGCCATCAGCGTTGCAAACCCATTGGGTCAGCGCATCAGCGTTCGCGTTCCTGGTGTTCGCACCTGGAACTCTTCTGGCGTAGGTGGCTCTTCGGCATCGGTAGTCAAGCTAGCCGTTCCATCGGGCTCATACAAGGTAACCGTAACCGTTGGTTCGGAGACCGTTGTAAGAACCCTTACCGTCAAGTAACTCCTGATTCAAGCATCGGTGGGCGGGGTCTTCGGACCCCGCCCATTGCTTTAAGCGCGACATCCGAGTGCTTAGGACGGGGGTGAATCTAGACTTATCGGGTGCCCCACAAAGCAGGGCGAGAGAAGACATGACCGAGCGCAAACAGATCAAGCCGACAACCGAAGGCTGGACCCAGCAAAAAGACGAGCAGGGTCGCCCGTTGCTGCAGTTTGCCGAACCCAAGCGCAAGCAGCCTCCGGTGCATCTGGCCGACCTCTCTATAGAGGAGCGTTCAACCAGAGTCAAAGAACTCGGCATTCCAGGTTTTAGGGCCAAGCAGCTTTCGACCCACTACTTCAACCACTACACCAGCGACCCAGCCGAGATGACCGACCTTCCGGCCGCCGGTCGAGAAGAACTCGTGGCCTCGCTGCTACCGCCGCTTCTCACCGAGGTGCGCCGTCTGCAAACCGATAAGGGCGACACCATCAAGTTCTTGTGGCGCCTGTTCGATGGCGCGCTCGTGGAGTCGGTGCTCATGCGTTATCCGGGCCGAATCACACTCTGTGTTTCTTCGCAGGCTGGCTGCGGCATGAATTGCCCGTTCTGCGCCACGGGCCAATCGGGGCTGACCCGCAACATGTCGGCTGCCGAAATCGTTGAACAGGTGGTTCGAGCCAACCGCGTGATTGCCGCCGGCGAACTGGGCGGATATAAAGGTAAGCCTGGCGAAGGCCCCGAGCGTGTCGGCAACATCGTGTTCATGGGCATGGGAGAGCCGCTGGCCAACTACAACCGTCTGATCTCTGCACTGCGCACCATGGTTGAGCCTCAACCCAACGGCCTCGGCATGTCGGCCCGCAACATCACGGTGTCGACCGTCGGCCTGGTTCCTGCCATCGTCAAGTTGGCGGCAGAGAACCTCGCCGTCACCTTTGCGCTCTCGCTGCACGCACCAGACGATCAACTTCGCGATGAACTCATCCCAGTTAATTCAAAGTGGAAGGTGGACGAGGCTTTGGATGCCGCCCGCGCCTACTTTGATGCCACTGGGCGCAGAGTGTCGATTGAATATGCGCTCATTCAAGACATGAACGACCACGGATGGCGCGCCGACCTGCTCGCTAAGAAACTCAACGATCGCGGCCGAGGCTGGGTGCACGTCAACCCGATTCCGCTCAACCCAACACCGGGGTCGATCTGGACGGCTTCAACTCCAGAGGTAACCCGTGAGTTTGTTGCCCGCCTAGAAGCGGCCGGAATTCCAACTACGCTTCGAGACACCAGAGGTAAAGAGATCGACGGGGCATGCGGTCAGTTGGCAGCAGCCGACTAGCCCTAAGCGCTCGAACTCAAGTTGGCTCGCTCGCGCAGGCCAAGCCCGCCGAAGCTATTTGCGAGCCCTCGCTAGGCCTCGTCGAACCGCGGTAAACCCGAAGCCGAAGACAACCATGGTGCCGGCAATCATCAGAATGTATTGCAACATTGCTGGTACGCCCTCGCCATTCGCACCCGGGTTCAAGAACCAGTAGGCCCACCAGTGGTCGGGAGCGTATAGCCCGCGCAAAATTGAGAAAGCCAACCAGCAGAGTGGATAGACGATTACCCACCAAACCTTCTTCCAGGCATAAGTTGGCAGGCCACCGGCAATCAGCCATTCAACCGTCACGATGATCGGAGCCCAGGTGTGCAGGATCTCGTTTGGCAAGACCGGCCAGTCGTAACCGGCATCGCGCACATCGCCCGCGCTACCCCTGAGTAGCACGTTGTAGAAAATACCCACCACAACTTCGTAACTAATCACCCAAAGTCGAAGCAGGGTGATGCGGTGCGAGTCTTGAGATTTGCGGAGCGCCGAGACACCGGCAAACGCCAAAACCGTTGCCGAAATGAGCCCCGTTTGAATCGTGAAATAAGTGAAGTACTCGTATGGGCGAAAAACATTATTCGCGATGCGGTCTGCCACCTGGTAAACAATGCTGAAGAAAATTGCCGCGGATGTTCCGAGGCGCAGGATTGCCGAAAGGTTTCGGTTGATGCTTCTTTTCACGTTTGACTCCTATGTCAAAAAGTAGTTTCCGCCGTCGCTAAACCTGCGTTATTGGCAAGCATAGACCCGCTCGTAGCCGCGGAGCACGAAGGTCGGGCGTCTAATTGGCTCGCTCTCTAGTCGCAGATTTGGAAACCGCTCAAAGAGCACCGGCAACGAGGTCGACATCTCCATGCGAGCCAGCGGGGCACCGATGCAAAAGTGGATTCCCGCGCCGAAACCAATGTGCGGGTTTGGGTCGCGAGTGAGGTCCAGTTCGTCGGCGCGGTCGAAGACCGAAGCATCCCGATTGGCCGAGCCAAGCAGGGCGGCAATCTTCTGCCCAGTTTTCACCAGGACACCACCGATCTCGGTATCGATAGTTGCGGTGCGCTCAAACAGGTGCAGGGGAGCATCGAATCGCAAGAACTCATCAATCGCCGTTTCGGCTAGCTCGGGCGAGCGGGTGCGAAGCAACGCGGCTTGATCTTCGCGCTGAAGGGCTGCGACCAGCCCGTTGCCAAAGCCATTCACGCTCGCCTCGTGCCCAGCGTTCAGCAACAGCACGCAGGTAGCGATGAGCTCCTGCGCGTTTAGACGCTGACCCTCCTCTTCAACCTGCACCAGGTCGGAGATCAGGTCATTGCCCGGATGCGCTCGCCGAACATCCATGAGCCCACGAACATATTCGGCAAACTCGTGCGACGCCAACTTGGCAGCCTCTCGGTCGTCGTCGGTCGGCGCCACCTCATACATCTTTACTATCGCTTGCGACCAAGGACGCAGCAAGTGCTCGTCACTTGGCGGAAATCCGAGCATGGCCCCAATCACCTTCACCGGCAGCGGCTCGGCATAGTCGGCGATCACATCGAATCGACCCTCGGCGACCAGTTTGACTGCGCAGTCGTCGGCCAACTCGTTTGCCAACCGTTCAACCAGGGGTCGCAAACTCTCAATTTTGCCGCGGTTGAAAGCCTTCGCAATCAGCGAGCGAAGTCTCGTGTGCTTCGGAGGTTCAGAATCAAGGATGCTGTCGGCATGAAGCCAGTTGAACTCAGCCCATTCGCCCTCTGGCTGCTTCGGGCTGAAGATTCTGCCAAGCCCTTTGTTTCGCAACACGGCGTTGGCTTCGTCGTATCCGGCGGCCAGGAATAGTCCCAAATCCTCATGCCAAACCGGATGCCCTGCTGCCCGAAGTTCCGCTAACTGCGGGTATGGATCTGCCAGAAAAGCCGCGTCGTTTAAGTCAATCACGTCACAAACCTAACACCGCCAGGCTTTTCAGCAGAAAAGGCAATTCACTTTCCGTTAACCTTTGCAATAGAAGGCATTAACCCCTCTTAGCCAGACTTTCCCTCATGAGCACTACCTCAGAGACGCCCAAGCCAGTAGCGGTAAAACGCAAGCTTTCAGTTAAGCCCTTCCGCGTTCAGGACAAGGTGTTTTTCGGGGTAGCCCGAGCAGCCGCCATCGGCGCAGTAGCTGTAGTTGTGCTCATCCTGTTTTACTTGCTCTCCATGTCTGGCGAGACCATCCTTCAGCAGGGCCCAAGTTTTATCTTCGGTGACAAGTGGAGCGCTGACGACCCTAATAACCTTCTTTTTCAGATTGGCCCCATGCTGTGGGGATCGCTCCTTATCGCATTTAATGGAATTGTGATAGCCGTTCCTATGGCGATAGCGGCTGCATACTTCATCGAGTTCTTGGCCAACAGCCGTGTCGCAAAGATAGCCACCACAATTGTTGATCTTTTGGCTGCAATTCCCTCTATCGTGATCGGTCTTTGGGGAGTGAGCGTGCTAACTCCTGTCGCGTCGCATTGGGCGAACTTACTGCACGACTACCTGGGGTTTATTCCGCTTTTCGACAACAAAACCGGATCGTTCGTGGGCAGCCCATTTATCGCTGGCTGGATCGTTGCTGTCATGGTGGTGCCGATCATCACTTCGGTGACTCGCGAAATCTTTAGTCAGCTCGACAAGGATGTGGTCAACGCCGCAACCGCCCTTGGAGCAAGTCGCTCCAGCACTTTCTTCCAGGTCATCCTCCCAACGTCATCCGGCGGTGTAGTCGGTGGAGTTCTGTTGGGGCTCGGTCGCGCACTGGGTGAAACCGTGGCAATCTACTTCGTGCTGAATCTTTCCTTCGAAATCAACTGGGTAGATGTTGTCGAAAGCCGAGGCGGCTCTATCGCTTCTCACATCGTGAACCGATTCGGAAACGCTTCGCCTGTCGAAATGAAAGCCTTGATGGCCGCGGGGCTCGTTCTATTCGTCATCACTCTTCTCATCAACTGGCTCGCTGCCGTAATCGTGGCGAAAGCCCAACCCTGGAGGAAGTAAGATGAGTCAAAATCTGACGGCAGGCGTTGCCCAACCTAGGCCAGCACTTAGCCCCTGGCAGGTGAAGAATCCGAGGAATACCCGCAACATCATCTTTGCTTCCACCATTCCTGCAATATTTTCACTTGCAACAACGCTGGTTTTGTCCCTAGATGGAGTTTTTGGCCTTTTACTAATCTTTTTACCGATTCAAATATTAAGCGCCAGCTGGGTTGGCTTCAAGATTTTTGGTCGAAAAGGTGTTTCGGACTCCCTACTTGTAATCTTCACGATTTTCTTCAGCACTCTGGTGGGAGTGCTACTACTTTCAGTTCTCTACTCAGTTCTCTCTGAGGGTTTCAAGGCGATAAGTCCTCAGTTCTTCTATCAAAACAACGTGTACATAACCGACACTACTTCGCTGGAATATGGAGGCGTCGGACATGCGATTCTTGGCACCTTCATTATTGTGGGGCTGACGACATTAGTCACAGTGCCGCTCGGAATCGCCCTAGCCGTCTATCTAACCGAGACTTCTGGAAGAGCACGAGGTGCTGTGAGGACTCTCGTTCAGGCCATGTCAGGCCTTCCTTCGGTAGTAGCAGGCTTGTTCGTGTTCTCAGCATTTATCGCGTCGGGTGTTACAAGATATGCTGGCTGGCTGGGTTCGCTAGCTCTTATTCCCCTGATGCTTCCAACCGTGACGCGTGTCGCCGAAGAAGGCCTTCGATTGGTTCCGGTCGAACTGCGCAACGGCGCGCTTGCTCTTGGAGCTCCCTCATACCGTGCTTTTTTTCAAGTCACCCTTCCTGCGGCAAAATCTGGAATCATCACGGCCTTTCTGCTGGGTATTGCGCGCATCATCGGTGAAACAGCTCCACTTCTACTAACAGTTGCTTACGCAAACGACACAGTAGCCGACCCGCTCAAAGAAATGGCATCTCTACCTACTTATATTTTCCAGAACTTGGGCGCAAACGACACAAGCATGCAGAGGGCATGGGGCGCAGCCCTTGTGATTCTCATCATGGTAGGAATTGTCTTTACTGCCGCTCGAATGGCTACTCGATCTAAGAAAGCAAAAATCAAGAAGGTTAAAAAATGACGTCAGTATTCAGCACAAGTGAAGCACACCTCAGATCAGAAGACGTAAACGTATGGTTTGGAGACCGACACGTCCTGCAAGATGTGTCACTCACCTTCCCCGTCAACCAGGTAACAGCCTTGATTGGCCCATCTGGATGTGGTAAGTCAACATTCATTCGAACCTTGAACCGTATGCACGAGCTCATTCCTACCGCAGGTTTCGCTGGGCGAGTTCTTTTGGCTGGTGAAGACATCTATGAAACTTCGGTCGATCCAACAAATATTCGTCTCAGGATTGGAATGGTTTTTCAGAAACCAAACCCATTTCCAACCATGTCGATTCGGGATAATGTGCTCTCTGGGCTCAAACTCTCTGGTCGCAAAAATTACAACGCTGCCGAAGTTGTCGAAACATCGTTGCGACGGGCCTCTATTTGGAATGAAGCTAAAGACCGCCTGAGCGACCCAGCAACCTCGCTTTCGGGAGGCCAGCAGCAGCGCCTGTGCATCGCACGCTCGCTGGCCATGAACCCCGAGGTGATTCTTATGGATGAACCATGCTCAGCACTAGATCCAGGTTCAACCCGCCGCATAGAGGAGACCATCGAAGAGCTTTCCGAGTCGATGACTATCGTAATTGTTACGCATAACATGCAGCAGGCGCAACGTGTATCCCATCAAACAGCTTTTTTCCTAGCGGAAGATGGAGTCCCCGGGAGCGTTGTTGAGTTTGGTAGAACCGAAGATGTTTTCAATAACCCTGTAGATCCACGCACCAACGACTACGTAAACGGCCACTTCGGTTAAACTCTCAAAAGTTAACTTTTCGTTTACCTAAAAGTCAACTATTCCCACTCTTTAGGTTAACCTTCATCATCTCTAATAGACGTGTTCAACGGAACAAAAACTCATTCAAATATAGGAGAAATCAATGCGTAAAACCGCAGGGCTAGTGGCATCACTGGCCATTATTGCAACCGCACTTTTAGGTGCTCCGTCTGCTCAGGCAGCCGCAGGTGACGTCACCGCTGAAGGTTCATCCTTCGCCGGCGCGATCCTTAGACAATGTGCCACCAACTATTCTGTAGCCAACCCAACTCAGGGAACCGTAACCTACACCAACAGCAACTCTGGCGGCGGAAGAGACGCATTCCGTTTGGGAACCAAGGACTTCGGAGCTACCGACATTGCTTACACCGGCCTCAACGGAGACAACATGCCTGCGAATGCAATGTATGTTCCAGTTACTTCTGGCCCAATCGCAATCATGTACAACCTGAAGGACAACAACAACGCACCGATCAACGCGCTCAAGATCACCCCTGAAGTTCTTGCAAAGATTTTCAAGGGACAGATCACCACCTGGGACGACTCTGACATCAAGTCACTGCAGAACCTAGGAATCCAGAAGAGGCTCGCAGCTCTTACCAACAAGAACATTCTGCCTGCCTACCGCACCACGGGCTCAGGCACCAGCGCTAACTTCTCGAAGTACCTAAAGGACGTCACTGGTAACTTCCAGGAGAGTTCCGACTGGACCGTTGCCACTGGCGACCCGACTCCTCGCGGAACCTCAAAGTCAAGCGGAGCGCTCCTCAAGGACTATGTTGTAAACAACCCTAACTCGATCAGCTACGCAGACCTCAAAGACGCCCTAACTGGCGTTCAGATTGCTGCGCTGCGCAACGAAGCCGGTCAGTTCTTGGCTGCTAACGCATCCCAGTCTCTAACCTTCTTGTCGCAGCAGACCGACATCGGAACCAAGGGCAACGTTAACATCGACTTCACCAAGCAGGTTACCGGTGGTTACAACGCGTCGCTATTCACATACGCTGTCGTCAACACCAACGCCACTGTAAAGCCAACCGTTGGCGTTTCGGTTAAGGGAGCAAACATAAAGAAGTTCCTAGGATATGTTCTGAGCACCTGTGGCCCAAGCGTGTCTAAGAACCTAGGATACGCTGCGATTTCAGGCGCTGTCCGCACCAAGGCTCTTGCAATCGTAAACTACATCAAGTAGTAACTTGCAGTAAAAGTAGTTTGGGAGTGGAGGCAGACGCCTCTGCTCCCAAACTGCTTCTGAAAGACCTTTGAATTATCGAGATAGGAAATTGGTCATGACGACAAGAACTTCGCGTTCAGCTCTAAAATTTGGCACTATCGCTGCGTTAGCGATTGGGTGCCTGGCAGGTTGCAACCCACCAATGCCGCCAGAAGCGTTAGCTGCACTCGCGGAGGCCTATTTCACTTGTGAAGCAGGGGAAGTGCCCGTCGCGTTTAGTACCGAAGTTGCCGACGGCTCAGATTACCTCGCAGACAACCTTGCGATCAATTGCCCGGGCATGGTCATGTCTTTCACCGACCCGGCGTCGGCGATGCTTGTGGCATCAACTAACTCGAGCTATGGTCCGGGAACCGAGCCCTATGCTGTCGTTCCATACGCCGTTGAGTCTGGAGTCTTTGCCATCACATCTAGCCTGAATGCCTCGGCGATTTTCTCCCCCAAAACAATCCAGGGTATTCTTGACGGCTCGATCACTGACTGGGGAGACCCTGCTATTGTCGCCGACAACGGCGGCGCATCACCCCTTGAAGGCCCCTTAACTCTGGTAACGAAAGCTCAAAGTGAGCCCGTTAAAGCTCTAGAAGTTTGGTATCAGCATTACACAGGTAAATCGCTCGTGAGCAACTTCGTAGTTGCGAAAGAGGTGACCCTAGCCGACTACCAAGATCTGCCGGAGGGCTCTGTAGCGTTCATGCCGGGAGGGCTATTCACACAACTGGTCAACAGCTCTATCGTCACACCCATGGCCGCGAGTGTTGTGGTCGACCCAGAAAAGTTTCCTTCTGGTTCCGTACCTGACTTTGCTTCTGTTCAATCGGGCTCATCGCAATGGGCCATTACCAAGTCAGCAACTGGCGTAAGCGTTGCCATGAATTTTGCCGCTAAAGCGTTACCACCGATTGGATTCGATGAAGGCCCTGAGCCGTATCAAATCATTTATCCGGTAAACATCAGTCTGTTTGGAACCGACAACCTTGCCGCTCGAGCCGTTGCTCGGTACCTGCTTCGGCAAGACTCGCAGGGTTCGCTGACTCTGGTAGCAGGGCTCCCCGTTTCGGTTCGGGCGGAATCTCTCGCTTTCGTCTCGAAAGGCCTGCCTGAGCCAGTAGCAACGGATGTTCCGACTAACTAGATTCCCCTGAAACTTAGATTCAATACGTTCACTTTCATTGAGTTTCTAAGGCCGTCTCAGGTCAACTAAGAATGTAGTTAAGTAGGTTACACTAACCACATGTCCTCTTCTGTTATTGGTGCTGGCTTAGGTCAACTCAGGATTGTTGCAAGAGGAGACTGCACATCGCGCCGGGCCATTGCTCTAAACCCGGATTTATTCGAGAAGAAACCAGTTCTTGTGCAAAGCGAAAAGAGCACATTCGGACAGTTTTTAGACTCGAGTCACAATCTTCAGTTGACTCCTGAGATGCTTGAAGAAATTTCAAATGTCGATGAAATGTCTAGGACCTTGGCATTTTACTACCTCAGTCAGGCGAATAGAGATGCTCTCAACTGCGAGGACGCAGATCTACTAATACTTGACTCCTACGCCGACCTAAACTTTTCTCTCTGGCGATCTAAAAATGGCGGCCCGCGTTTTTGGATTCATCCCAAATTTCTGAAGGATCGTGAGAAGTTTCTTTTGGAACACGAGGAGCTTGGCGCGACTAGTCTCGAGCAGTCGGTGGACGATGCAGTCCTGCTGATCGAGAAAATCCGAGAAACCTCTCCAAGTTTGCCGGTACTTTTTCTAAATCAACAGGTTGATTACTACCCCAAATTGGCGGATCGCTCTGTCGACTACTACCAGCTCGGCGCTCTGATCGCGTCCAGAGTTTCGGACGTCTTCTTTGGCGGGGTGGTCCCTAAAGAAGAGCTCGAGCTCGCCGACATCGGTTCCTGCGGCCCTGGAAACACCCTCCACTTCCAAGGGGCGACTTATAAACGGATGCTTGACACCGCTTTGTCGAACGGATTGAACGAGGCAATCGCCCGCAGGCGAGCTGCCAAACCTCAGCCTGAAGAACACAAAGTTAGTTCTGAGCCTCAGGGGGAGTTGCCAGGCAAACTTAGGGAACTTGGTCACGCCCACTGCAAATGGGCGGACATAGTCATTACCGAATTTGTTGAACCAGACTTGATGCTCAATGTCGAGAGTTGTAATGATTCATGTAGAGGGTTGCTTGGCGTGCTTCCTAAGGGGCTCGAGAATTACTTCTATCTAGCTCACAAGACCGACCAAGTCTCCCCACCTAGATTTACTCCGATGTTTATCGACCTCGAACCCGTCCAGGTTTTCAATTCGTGGCTTTACTCACGCCCAGCAACCTATCGTCACCAGTTCCAGAAATCGGAGAAAGCCGGCTTCACTTTTGAACCCTACAACCGAAAAAATCACGCTCCCGATATTTTTGAGATCAACACATCCAAGCTAAACCGGTCTGGCGGAGCTATAAGAGAAAACTTGACAAGAAGCGTGGAAGAAATGGGCGGGACGGCCACGACCCTCATGCCTTTAGAGGGCTTGCAGTGTTTGTTGCACTGGCGCCAAACTTTTGGCGTATTTTTGCCGTTGGAAGGTTACCTACAAGGCGATTTGGTAGTTGATAAGAGGATGTTGGCCTACATAACCGTGGTGCGTCATGGTGAGTTTGCAATTGTCACTCAAATCATGGGGCACGGTGATTTCCTTGCCAAAGGAGTAGTGAATTTTGCTTTGCAAAAATTCGTCGAGGCGTCTTTGGCTGAACAGTGGGGCAAGCACTCAGGGCTTCGGTTCATCATGTATGGCGGAGTGCAAAATGGTGGCGAGGGTCTCTATAACTTCAAACGACGCTCTGGCTTCGCACCCTACATCGTCTCACTGAACTTCCAAGACGGCTATGAGAAAGCCTCATTTCATGTTGAAGACAAGCAAAGCCTACTCAACCCTGACCCGTTGCCTCTTTCTGCGCGCGCCCGATGCATCGACATTCCAGGGATCGGCAGTCCAATATGGATTCAACACCACGGTTAGTTCTTCTGAATCTCGTTCTAGGATCGCTGCAGGATCTTTGCCGAACATCTTCGTGAAGTTAGTTCGCACATCTTTCACCTGTGAGCTGATCGTGCCAGTATTTTCTGAATTCATCAACACATAGTTGTGCCCCTGCACCTTTGGCATTCGATCGAATTTTACCGACATGGCTTTTTCGGTTGCTATTACTTGTCTGGCTCTTAGTGGCGTGTCTTTGCCTACTTCTTCGAGAAGGCGCCAAGCCATTTCTATGTTGTTTGCTAGGGCGAAGGTTTCAATTTCGCTGGATGGTTTC
>Ga0214921_10005578_pt1 | contig 17724 bp, 11 predicted proteins | sample LL1505_MetaG_FD_177992 | JGI IMG/M metagenome (GOLD analysis project Ga0214921, IMG submission 177992) | Freshwater microbial communities from Lake Lanier, Atlanta, Georgia, United States - LL-1505 | ecosystem: Environmental > Aquatic > Freshwater > Lake | place: USA: Georgia | collected...
TGCCGTCGCGAGCGATTTCATCTTTGTGTTTTTGAATCCTTGAGGCCCAATTTCTAACCTCATCAGTGATGCTTCTAACTTGCTCATACGCACGATTCAGCTTTTCTAGTTGCTTGATATCGCTGGCATCGACGTAGTACGTGCCGTAGCACTTGTTTGCATACTTCAGCAAAAAGAAAGAGTTTGATTCAATCTCTTTGTCTGTGAATAGAAAGTGTGACATTTCCATCTGTGCCCAGTAGCCTGCTTCTTTTTCTAAAGCGTTTGAGCTGACATAGAGGGATAGTTTTGCCAAGATACGGATGTAATCTTTGTGATGCCCATGGGACTTGTAGTAGGTGAAATTCTCCGTGCCAAGCAGCCTGATCATTTCTTTACGCTTTGGAAGTTCTTTTTCATCTTCAACATTCCAAAGCATGATTGAGCCGCGCTTGATTTTTTCAAATAAGTCGTAATACACATCGTTCTCCTTCCATGTGCTCCCTAAACCCGAAGGTCTAGGGATTGGGATTGATTGATAGAGTTAAGCGGGCTGATGAATCGTGACGCCACCGATGGTTGTGCTTTGTGGTGCATTGAGCATGACCTCGGGTTGAACAGCTCCATTAATAGCAGGTAAACCACCAGGTTGATAGCCTTTGTCGCCCGGCTTCATGCCCCAGCCAGAAGTAATGCCAAGTTTTTCGCGCAGTACGTCCAGTTTTTCTTGCATGGCTTCTAAGTCATCTGGCATGCTGGCTTCTGAGATCAAGTTCAACAACTGGGATTCAGTGGCCTGGTTCACTTTAAAGAATCTCACTACTCGTCGTTCATTGCCGCCGGGGTTCACGCAGACAGCAAACTCGAACATGCCTTCTTTTTTGCCTTCAGCCACGGTGTTCAATACAAATTGATCATCAACCTGCACGATGGTTTGGGCTGACTTGGCATTGGCCTGCAAAATCTTCTTGAGCATCTGAGTTTTGGCTTCCTTGTGCTCTTTGATGCTTTTGTTCGACTCTTCTTCTTCCTTGGTTGCCGTGATCTTTCCGATGCCACCACGCTCCTTGATGTAATTGGGTAGTTCTTGGGCAGTTAGGTTTTCATCATGTGCCACTTGTAATACTTTTGAATACGAATAGGCGGTTTGACGATCCATTGGAAGGATGAAACGTAGTACTGTCGTAATCCAAGGGGTGTTGATCTGAGTCTTGATCTCGTGCTCTGCCTCCATGCGCTCACGCATGCGTTGCAGGATGTGGTCACGAAGGGGTGACTCGTTGATCTGAAGGGCGTAGCTGTAAATGGCTCCCAAGAGGGCATAAAGCTCCTTGGTACCCCTGACGACATAGGTTTCCACATACTGGTCGTTCATCTTGGCTAGGTTCTGGGCTTGTCCCAAAACCATGTCCACTTGAACTTCATTGGCGCTCTTGTCACTGGGGCGGCGGCTGTCTGACCCCCCTAAAGCCCGGTTAATGAGCAGGCCAAAAGCCAACTCGTCTACGGGGGTGACAGCTGGGGCAGGGCTGGGAGATACCCCATTAAACCCAGGGGGGCTTGTTTGGGCAGATTCTTGATTCATAAAAACTCCTGATAAAAAATAACTTTTCGGACCGTCGGCCAGGATCGACACGACGAGCAAAGGTTAGTTTTCTGGTGGCGGAGTTTTTTCACTTTTTCGAAGGGGCACGAAAAAATGAAAGTTCAAAGGCTGGAATCGTGCAAGCAAAAAAACTTGATCCCTTTTATCGCTTCTGGGCGACTAAGGTCTGAAATCACTGAGCCATTTATTTACGGCACATATCTAGAGCTTTGGTGGCGATGTTTAAAGTGTTCTAAGGAGTTCACTCAAAGTTGCCGCACTGGGATATTTACTTCCAAAAGCGCGTACACAACGTATTGCATGTTTGGTTCAGTCGAGGACATGACTTTTCAGGACTGGTGGATGAGTAAGGGTCATGAATTTTTCAGCGAAAGCATTACTACCCTGCAAGTTACGCTTTATGTGAAACGCAAAAGTGGTGATTCATTTGAAATCACCGTAGATGCCTTCCAAGACGTATCAAGCCAGTTGGCTGGCAAAGAATTTGGGTTTTGGCTTGACCAGATATGTCTTTTGAACGCGAGGGAAGGGCTGCTGTCTGAGGCTCCTTTGTCTTGGCCAATTTTTCGTAGCCGAATCACCTACGATGCTATTTCGCAGCTCTTGAGCATCATGGAAATCCATGATCAAATCATCCGTAACGCGCCTAGAACCAAGCTGTGGCAAATTGGAGAACAACTACGACTCAATCCGCAGGCTATGCCTAAATTTGGAGACTTTCCAATTGATATTGCAGACAAGCACAAGGCGATGGGTCAGACTGTCAGCAGTTATTTGAGGAAAGGCCGGGGCCTAATAGAGAACGCCTGCAAAGGATTTTTTCCAAAGTTCAATTAGGGGTTTTCGCAAACTTTTAAAAATTAGAGATTTTCTAAGTTGCACATCACATTTTCAATGCTTTGTCTGATTACTTGTTCCAACCATTGACACAAAATTTGACAATGTGTGCATCGCACAGTCGACCATGAACTGCTCGGTGCGATCATCAAGGGTCAGTCGTAACTTAAAGAAAAAATCGCGAAATGGCGACACTAGAACAACTGACAAGATCTGACCGCTTTCAAATATTGTTAAGCGAACGCCCCCTTGTTCATGCTCACGTGCTGGTCGAGCTTCAGGATTCATCGAACGAAAGTCTGCAATTGCTTGGGCGTACTCCACGGATGCGGATTCATCAGGTCTATCGCTAATTTGATCCGAGAGGCCCTTGTCGTAGGCGTAGATCATCATTTTTGCTTTGGGAGCGGAGTACGCAATCGACACGCCAAGCCCAGGGTGTTCCGGCTCATTGTTGGTAAGACCGTCAAAGTGAAACCATCCGATTTGTCTTGGGAAATTTAACTCTGCAGGTGGACCTACAGGTACAGATGGATTTTCTAGATGGGCTTCATCAGCAACGATGACTGAACTCAAATCGAAATATAGGTTTCTTTTTTCAGTGACGATCTGGTCACCTTCAACGTATTTGACTTCACTTGAAAATTTTTCGACATCCGTTTCGATAACTCCAGCGGATGTTCTTTCAATTTGCCGCCAGTACCACCCTTGCGCACCATAGATGCGTCGTGCGATTTCCAACTGAACAAGCGCCGCCTCATCAGGGTCTTGCGAGGTCAGAACAATAGGGTCATCAGCGGATTGCCCCCACCCCCCAGCTATTGGCAAATCAATACCAAAGTCCTTGTGAAGCATTTCCCGAAGGGTCATCTGATACCTTTACTGTTGAGCCGACAAAGGCCAACTATTTTTCGAAAAGCTTGCTGTTTGGAATTCCATGGATCGAGGTAACTCATGTCGTCACCGCAGCAGAATCAATTGCGGTACGGCATCTAGATCACACCAAACGATAGCGTTTTGATTGAATTTTCTGCCTAGAGTTTTGGCTGCCTCCAAGGACAAGTCAAAGACAAGATAACTTGGCTCCCCAGGCCAATCGCCAACAGGGTGTTTACCTTCGCCAGCAATGTACGCAAGCCCCCTGAACTTGATTTCTTCTTCTAGTTGCTTTTGCAAATCAGAATTTTGCTCAGCACTGAGAAGCTCGCCAAGAGGATTGCAAGCAGTGATGAAGGCGCAAGTCTCGCTTCGGTGCGTTTTGTACAAGGCTAGCAAATCATCACTTTTTTCAGAAATTTTCAAAACCAGTACATCGCTGACAAAAACTCGAAACTCGGTTTCACGATATGCCTGGATAGTCTCAGGAGAAATTAAAGATTCAAATTCCAAAATCAAGCCCTAGCTTTACGTTTTATGACAGAGGGTAGTAGCCATTTTTTTTATTCAGTTGCGCCAATGATTTGACAACCAAAACTGAATCTCCATGCCCTAAGGCCCAAGAGTCTGAATCAAAATAAATTAGAAAAAGCTTTTTACTCTTACATTTAATTTCTACATACATGATGTTTTCAACACCATCAGATGTGCCGTCAGTGAGGACCTCGATAATTTTTTCTTTGACTGCAGATTTAGATTTAAAGTATTTTTTTGGAGTGAACTTCTCGTACGCATGTTGAAAATCTTCGGATTCGTAATCGACGATATCCCACATTAATTTGAGTTTTATATCCTCGCACCAGTACTCAAACTTTTCCCATTGCGCGAAAGTCTCATCGTCCAGTTTGGGGATTGTGAAAGACGTTAAACCAGTAAATTCCATGTGCTCGCCAAGCGCGTCATACAGAAACTGTTGCCCATCACCTTCTGGCCGCGCCCAGCCGCCAGGGCTGTTTTCGAATTCCTTAAATAAGTCTGGGGGGCACTCTGCAGTCATCTTCTGTTACCTTAAAAATTTCGAGATTCATTTGGGGCGTGATTTAAGCCCCATCACTTCGAAGTCTTCTTCTTTTTCTTTTGTACATCCCAAAAAGAAAGAATCTCAGTATCACTAATTTCATCTGCAAACGTATGAAGCAAAAAGCCTGCTTGTCGAAGGTAAGCGTAAAAGGCTTCTTTGTCAGTAAAGATTCCATGCCATTGCGGAACTGGTCCGGCTTGACCGTGTATCTCAACCGTGCAACCTAAGATAGCGCGCTCACCATCTTCACGTTCAATTAGAAAGCTGTGGATACTTGGGCTGTCATAGCCTTCGCTTTGCTCAACCGCATCTCTTATTGCTGCGCGGGCATAGTCGACTCTCATTTGCTCCGTTATAGCCACAGAGGCATCATGTCCTTCGTCGTCACGCAGGGAGGAGTCAGAAAATTTATAGACGACCCATTCTTTTAGATTTAAGGCAACGTCCTCATTTATCCAAGCTGCTAGAAGGTCATCCCAACCATCTGTGGCAAGCCAGTCTTGAAGATCAGCAATGCCTTCAGGTAACGGTGACTTTGACAAGAGGGAGTCAATTGCAGCATCGCGAATTTCCCAAAACTCTTTGGGCAACAAAGTTGCTTTAGTTGTTATTGCGTCATTTCTAGCTTCAACATCAGTAGATGAAAACTCGGAAACAATAGCTCGCAACTTTTCCATTGCGATTGGAAAATCCTGATATTTTCTCCAACCAAATTCGATTCCAAACTCAACTGCTGCTTGAATATCTGAGCTTAAAAATTCGATGTAGTTACCACGGTCCACAAGCTCATCAGTTTCGATGTACTCACCATCGGCGATACCTAAGACCTTATGTCCTTCCCAAACTTCCGGAACTTTGAATTCCCCGCTGTCCGTATATCGATCCTCCTCCGGGACGTCGTAAATACTGGCAGCCCAGTTATAACCAAACTCCCCAATAAACCACTTATCACCAATACGGCTGACGCATAGATGCTCCGTCCAGGTAGAAGCCATAGAGGAGCCTTCCCTTGACATCAGAATCGTAGGTTGCATACCCTCGTTTAAGCTCATACTGTTATTACTGATGAAATTATTTAAAAATCGCCATAGCGTGATTTTTTTGACATGCCATCGTCATTAAAAACAGCGCCAATTTCGGTGGCTGTACTTCCTATGCGAGTGCTGCCATCAGTACTAAAGCCGCCCATCTGGGTAAAAACAGACCCATCTGACCCGACGGTGGTAGAACCCATCTTTGTGTAGGTCGTGCCGTCAGACGCGACGCTTGTGGTGTCCGAGACTTTTTGCAAGGTTTCACCGGTGTCGGACACAGCGAATCGCCCCAATATTTGCCAAAACGACATGATTGACTCCTTTAACAACAGATACCGCTATGCTAGGTCTCTATGTTAGCTTGAATTCTTCATTGGTGCATCATTTTGATTAACTGTAGATGATTCTTATGCTAAAGTGGTATAGAAATAACATTGGGGAAAGATTTGGTCAGTAAACAAGCCTCTGAACAGCTGAAAAGACTCTCACAAGCCCAAAGGGAGAGGCTGTTCTATATAGAGGTCAAAGCCTTCTTCTGTGGCGATTTGACCCGTGCTGACATCGAGCGCCGCTTCGGGGTCAAACCTGCCGCTTCTGCAAGAGACCTCTCCAGTTATAAAAGTCTAGCCCCCAACAACCTCATTTACAACGCAGCTCTAAGAAATTACGAGCCAACCGACCGTTTCAACCCAGTTTTCGAGCACAGTGCTGATCGAGTGTTGGCATGGTTCCGAGACGGCTATGGGGACAGCTTGGATCTCAAGATCCACCGAACCGTGCCCTGTGAAGCTGCTTCTGATCTAGTTCGTCCTGACTTGGAGACATTAGCTGTGCTGACCCGTGCCATTGCTGGCCGTAAGCAAGTCAAAGTCAACTACCTATCTCTGACATCTGGAGCGTCTACAAAGACACTTTCACCATTGGCGCTTGCTGACACCGGGCAACGCTGGCACCTTCGCGCCTACGACTGTGAGCGAGAGCGCTTCGCTGACTTTTCAATCACACGTATTGTCAAAGCCAAGCCACTTGAGATTGATATCCCTTTGAATCAACGAATTGAAGCCGATGTGCAGTGGGCGAGGGTAGTTCGACTTGAATTGGTGCCTCATCCCGGAGTCGAACATCCTGAGGCTATCGAAGCTGATTATCAGATGAGGGATGGCATGCTGGTGTTGGACATGCGTGCGCCGCTAGTGGGTTACGCATTAAGAAGGTGGGCAGTGGATTGCACCTCTAATCACATACTTGATCCACACACTCACCATTTGTATCTAAAAAATCAACAGACCTTATATGGTGTTGAAAGTGCTGTCCTTGCACCAGGCATTAAAGATTTAATGAAATAAAAAATGAAAAAAATTAAATGTATTGATCTTTTTTGTGGGGCAGGTGGGTTAACACATGGTTTTCAACTTGAGGGAATTGATGTTGTTGCCGGAATAGATTTAGATCCTGCTTGTCGCTATCCGTATGAGTCAAACAATAAAGCTAAGTTCATCCAACGAGATGTTTCGGAAGTTAGCGAAAAAGACTTGCAAGAATTATTTGGAAGTTGCGATATCAAAGTGTTAGCAGGATGTGCTCCTTGCCAACCCTTCTCAACATACGCGCAAAGATACGAAACCAATGAGAAAGATGGAAAGTGGGGACTTCTTTATGAGTTCGCACGATTAGCCAAGAAGACATCTCCCGACTTTATAACAATGGAAAACGTACCTACAGTTGTGAAACACGCTGTGTTTAATGACTTTGTAAAGACGCTTAAACAACTAGGTTATTTTGTTTGGTCTGATGTCGTGGATAGCTCTAAGTATGGTGTGCCTCAATCAAGGCGACGTATGGTTTTGCTTGCTTCAAAGCACGCACCTATTCAGATGATTGCTCCATCTTGTAAAACACCCAAAACAGTTAAACAGGCAATTGGAAAGTTACGTTCCTTACCAGCAGGTGAGGCAGCTCCAAGAGACAAACTGCATGTGTCTGCAACTTTGAGTCCAACTAACTATGAGCGAATTCTGCATTCAATTCCAGGTGGAACTTGGAGGGATTGGCCCAAAAGATTAATAAATGACTGTCACAAAGCAGATAGTGGCAAAACATTTCCAGGAGTGTATGGGCGTATGGAATGGAATAAGCCCGCACCTACTATGACAACTCAATGTTTTGGATTTGGAAATGGGCGATTTGGACATCCTGAGCAAGACAGAGCAATCACTTTAAGAGAAGCTGCGATTCTTCAGAGCTTTCCTAAAAGCTATAAATTTATTGAAAAAAATAAAGAAGTGAACTTCAAAGTTTTGGGTCGATTGATTGGAAATGCTGTTCCAGTTGATCTTGGAAGGGCAATTGCTCAAAGCCTTAAGCTCCATGTTAGCGAGTTGAACTTGGATTAATGGTGAAACAACAAATGACCAATATTGACTTGTCGACTGCTGCTGAACATATTCTTCGGAGTTGTCCTGAGTCTGGCCAACTAGTTGAGGTAAGACGACGTCAGTGGATCGTTGCTGAGGTTGAAGTTTCACAATTAGGTGAAGTTCAACAGAATCTCGTCACACTCTCTTCACTTGATGAAGATGCACTTGGTGAAGAAATTCAGGTTATCTGGGAGATTGAGCCTGGTGCTCAAATCATTGAGCGTGCGGGATTGCCATCAATCACAGGTCAAGATGCATCTGAAACGTTGGATGCCTTTCTTGATGCGGTTCGTTGGGGCGCTGCTACCAATGCCGATCGTGGTTTTCTCCAGGCGCCATTTCGCAGTGGAGTGAGCATTGAAGATTTTCAGCTAGACCCTTTGGTGCGTGCTATTGATATGGCACGTGTCAATCTGCTGATAGCAGACGACGTTGGCTTAGGAAAGACTATTGAAGCAGGTCTCGTCGTACAAGAAATGTTGTTGCGGCATCGTGCCCGAACAGTATTGATCATTTGTCCAGCTTCCTTGCAGGAGAAGTGGCGCACTGAGATGCTGGAAAAGTTTGGACTGGATTTCAGAATTGTTGATACTTCATACATAAAGCAGCTGCGTCGTGAACGTGGTATTCATGCAAATCCTTGGACTTCGCACCCGCGTTTAATTGCTTCTATGGATTGGGTCAAAAGCGGTGAGGGCTTACGCGCCATGCGCGATGTGCTGCCTGCACACATTAGCTATCCCCGTAAATTCGATATGCTGGTTGTTGATGAGGCTCACAACATAGCTCCTGCAGCTGGAGCGAATTACGCCTTGGAGAGTCAGCGTACAAAATTTATCCGACTAATTAGCCCTCATTTCCAGCATCGATTATTTTTGACTGCTACTCCGCACAACGGTTACACCGAGTCATTCACATCTCTTCTTGAATTACTTGACGATCAGCGCTTTGCTAGAAACATCTTGCCCGACGAGAAGTTGCTAAGCCAGGTCATGATCCGTCGCCTTAAAAGCGATTTAGTAGATTCAGATGGTAAACCGCTTTACGCCCAACGAAAATTGCAAGCTCTACCTGCATTTTACTCTGAGCAGGAGCGTGGAATTCATCAAAAGCTCAATGTCTATTGCAAAAGTCGGGAGCAGGATGCTGAGAAAGCTGGAAATGCTTTTGGAACATCCTTTGTGAATCAGCTGTTGAAGAAAAGGCTTTTTTCCTCCCCCGCCGCTTTTGCTTCCACGCTTGAGAAGCACATAGCTAGCCTTGCTAATGGATACCAGCGCAAAGATAAAGATGCAATGGCCGAACGTATCTTGCGTAAAGCTATTCTTCGAGTCGAAGAAGATTATGCGAATGACCATGAGGTTGAAAATGCGCAGTCTGAAGCTGTCGAGGAAGCCTCTCGGTCTGCTCCGCCCTTGACGGCAGAGCAGCAGCAAATGCTGAACGATTTGCGAGCCTGGGCGCAATCCTCAAAGAGCCAAGTTGATGCAAAAGCAAAAGCAATCCTTGAATGGCTTGCACTTAATTTAAAAGATTCTGGAAAGTGGAATGATCGAAGAGTCATTCTGTTTACCGAATACCGAACTACTCATCAATGGTTGCACGAAATACTTGCTAGCCATGGCTTTGGTGGGGATCGACTAGCCATTCTTCACGGTGGCATGCCTCAGGATGAACGCGAGAAAGTAAAGGCAGCGTTTCAGACTTCACCCAAAGATTCATCAGTTCGGATCCTGCTCGCGACCGATGCCGCATCCGAAGGTATCGACTTACAAAACTACTGTAATTGCCTCATCCATTTGGAAATTCCATACAACCCTAATGTGATGGAGCAGCGCAATGGGCGTATTGATCGGCATGGACAAAAACAAAAAGAAGTTTTGATCTGGCATCCTGTTGATGGCGGTGAGCATGGTCATACGACTATCGGTGGCCATGGAGACGACATCATTCGTGCCCTGAGAAAATTGGAGTCTATGCGATCGGATATGGGTAGTGTCAACCCGGTGATCGCTCCTCAAATGTCTGGTTTGATTGAGGGTTCCCTCAAAGACCTTGATACACGTATGGCAGAAGCGAAGATCGTCAAGGCACGCCGATTTGTTCGAGCGGAGAGAGATCTAAAAGGCCGCGTTGCCAAACTTCACGAACGTTTGCTAAGTACGAAGCATGATTTCCACCTAATGCCGGAACATATTCTTTTGGCAGTTCAGACTGGTCTTGAACTCGCAGCTAAGCCGCCGCTTGAGCCTTTTAATTTAAGTGACGCTCCTACTGGTAGCGTATTCAAAATGCCCCCTTTGTCAGGTTCTTGGGCGCGTTGTTTAGAGGGCTTGCGACATCCGCACACTTTGCAAATTCGCCCCATTACTTTTGATCATGCTGTTGCGACGGGACGTGATGATGTCGTCTTAGTCCATTTGAATCATCGATTAGTACAGATGTGTTTGCGTCTACTTCGGGCAGAGGTTTGGGCACAAGACGACGTCAAGAAGCTCAATCGCATAACAGTTCGAACGGTGCCTGATACCGTAGCTAACACTCCTGCTGTTGTGGTTGTGTCCCGGTTAGTGATTACCGGCGGTAATCATCATCGACTGCATGAAGAATTGACCTTTGCAGGTGGCTACTTAGGCGATAAGTCATTCCGACGTGAAGAGGGCGTTGCCAAAGTTCAAGAATTGTTAGATCAAGCTAAGCCCGCATTTCTCTCGGATCCTTTATTTAAATCCTTGCATGATCGATTTGATCAATCTAAAAGTGCAATTTTGCAAACTGTTGAGGCTAGATCTAAAGATAGGCTCAAGTTTCTGACCAATACGCTTCACTCGCGCAAGCAGCAAGAACAAGCCGATATTGGTACTGTGTTGGATGAGCTTGAAAAATCGATTCAAGAAGAACTACAAAAAGATCACCTCCCAACTCAGTTTTCATTGTTTTCTGAGGATGAAAGAACCCAAGTTAGACGTGATACGGCGGCATTAGAAATGCGCCTTGAACGCATACCTTCGGAGCGCAAGTTAGAGGCTCAGTCAATTGAGACCCGTTACGCAAAACTTAACGAAAGAACATTCCCAGTGGCTGTCATCTTTCTTATGCCTGCTTCTATGTTGATGGGGGAGGTCGCATGAGTGCACTTGACTTACATGATGACTGGCTCTCGTTAATTGAAATCTCTGGTCCTTTTCTCGCTGTACCCGTTCTAAAAGAGGCATTTCCGCAAGGGCTCGAAGGACTGGATGTCATCAAAAAGAAGCGTTTGCGTCAAGCCTACGAAGAGTGGCGTGAAGCCTTGGAGCTCGAAGACGCGCAGTTTGCCGAGTTACACGCAGCTTGGATTGAGGAGGTGCTTTCGCGAGGCCTTGAGCTTGATGAAGACAGAAAAGGTGACGTGCTCAAACGCGGTAACTGGTGCGAAGCTAACCTTAATGTCAGGCTCCTTGAGCATGGTGTAATGTTGTCACCCGATCTTGCGGTAGTAGATGAACAACGAACCAGCAAGCCGCTCCTGTTAATCCAAACCTATTCTGAGAATGTCGACCTTGGCAAAATCCTAAAACTGGATGGCTGGGGCTCTACACCCGCCGATCGCATGGTTGCTTTGTGTCGGTCGCTGGGATGTCGCCTCGGGCTTGTGACCAATGGCGAGCGCTGGATGTTGGTGGATGCTCCAGTCGGTGCCGTCACTACTTTCGCAAGCTGGTATGCCCGCATATGGATCCAAGAATCCATCACACTGCAGGCCTTCGTGCATCTGCTTGGCATCCGTCGTTTCTTTGTCGATGAATCCGAACAACTGCCTGCACTGTTCGATCGCTCTCTGAAGTTTCAGGATGAAGTTACCGACGCTCTAGGCGAGCAAGTACGACGCGCCGTTGAGGTGTTGATCCAGTCTCTTGATAAAGCAGATCAAGATCGGAATCGAGAGCTTCTACATGATGTCAAAGAACCCGAGCTGTATGAAGCGGCGCTGACAGTGATGATGCGATTAGTATTCCTTCTTTCCGCCGAGGAGCGTGGCCTGCTGCTGATGGGCGACGAACGCTACGAAGCTAACTATGCCCTCTCCACACTTCGCATGCAGTTGCGTAAGGAATCAGAGGAGATCCTTGAGCGTCGTTGGGACGCCTGGTCTCGGTTATTGGCGATCTTCCGTGCCGTATTCGGTGGCATTGAGCACGAAAACTTGCGTCTCCCGGCACTGGGTGGGTCGCTTTTCGACCCTGATCGGTTTCCATTCCTTGAGGGGCGAGCTAAAGGCTCGAACTGGCGTAGCGATGCTGCTAAGCCGCTGCCTATCGACAACCGCACCGTCTTGCTATTGCTGGATGCTATTCAGCAATTCCAAGGCCGCACGCTGTCTTACCGTGCGCTAGATGTCGAACAGATCGGCTACGTGTACGAGGGTCTACTCGAACGCACCGTCAAGCGCACCGATGAAGTCACGCTGGAACTGGACGGAACTAAGAGCGCCAAATCACCATGGGTCAAGCTTGCTGAATTGGATTCGGCTCAATTGGATAGTGCTGTTCGATTAGCCGAGTTGCTGCAAGAACGCTCCGGCAGCTCCTCAAGTCGGGTGCGCAATGATCTAGCTAAAACTGTCGACGACACCCTGGCTGACCGCTTGTTGACCGCTTGTCAGGGCGACGCCCTGCTTCGTGACCGCGTCAAACCCTATGCCAATCTAATGCGCACCGATCCGTGGGGTTATCCTCTGATTTATCCTGCCGGAGCTTTTATTGTCACCACTGGATCTGATCGACGCGAAACTGGCACCCACTACACGCCAAAATCGCTGACCGAAGCGATCGTCACCGAAACCCTCATGCCAGTGGCCTATGTCGGCCCGGCAGAGGGCACACCGCGCGATCAATGGGTGCTTAAGTCTCCCGCCGAGCTGCTTGACCTTAAGATTTGCGACCCAGCCATGGGCTCGGGTGCCTTCCTGGTGCAAGCCTGCCGCTGGTTATCGGATCGCCTCGTTGAAGCTTGGTCGATGGTCGAGGCTGAGGGTAAGACGGTTAGCGTAGATGGTCAAGTCCTGGACGCTGAAGTCATCAAAGAGAAGATGCCTCGTGACAGTGAAGAACGCACAATAATTGCACGCCGCCTGATCGCAGAGCGTTGCCTGTATGGCGTTGATTTGAATCCGCTGGCCGTCGAGCTCGCTAAGCTCTCAATCTGGCTCGTGACTTTAGCTAAGGGGCGTCCTTTTGGTTTTCTTGACCACAATTTGCGTTGTGGTGATAGTTTGTTAGGAATTCATCGAATTGATCAGCTCACCGAGTTAGCTATGCTTCCTACGGGTAAAGGTCAACAACGACTGTTCGGACAAAATATTGAGCAGGCGGTTCAACATGCACTCAATTTGCGTCAGCGGTTGCGAGATATTCCTATTCGGGACATACATGATGTCGAGACAATGTCTCAGTTGGATGCCGATGTCCGTGCATTACTTGAATCTCCGGAGCAAATTGCTGATGCTTTCATCGGCTTGGTATTCTCGTCTGGTTCCAACAGCAAAGCTTTAGAAAACTCCATCGCATCCTTGTCAATTCAAGCAGGACTGGCTATTGATGGTGATCAGAATGCGATTGATCAAGTAAGTCAAATAGGAAGACTTTCTTTGTCGTATGAGTTATCAGTAAATGAGCGACCTAAACGGCCATTCCATTGGCCGCTAGAATTTCCAGAAGTTTTTACTGCAAATGGTTTTGATGCCTTTATTGGAAATCCTCCATTTTTGGGTGGAAAAAGAATCTCTATCGAATTAGGCACAACATATGAGAAATATTTAAAATATGGATTTTCTGCAAAAGGTGCGGCGGATATAAGTTGTTACTTTTTTCGACGTTCATCTGACTTGCTGGTCGAAAAAGGTACATTAGGGTTTCTCTCCACTAATAGCATTACACAGGGCGATTCTCCTGCAATTGGTCTTGAGCCGATAATTAATAATGGAGGTGTAATTTTTTTCGCCCGGTCGTCTTTCCCTTGGCCTGGAAAAGCTGGTGTATTCGTATCTCAAATACACATATATAAAGGAAACTACTCGGGTAAAAAAATACTAGATGAGAAATCGGTCTTAAATATTAGCTGCATGCTTAGTGCAGAATCTAATGAGAAGCCATTCAAGCTAAAAAGAAAGATCAGTAGATGTACTGCAGGTAAACAACTATATGGAAAAGGATTCATAGTAAATAGTCAAGTTGCAGAGTCATTTATAAATGAAGATGTAAATAATTCTTTGGTAGTTAAGCCCTACTTTAATTCTGATATTTTGAATTCAACTCATGATTTAACTTCACCATTATGGGCAATTGATTTTGGTGAAATGGAGGAAGTTGAAGCGGCGAAATACGCAGCCCCATTTAATCATTTAGTAAATACCGTAAAGCCTGTTAGGGAAGTGATTACAAAACAAGTTCATGAAGAACGTTTTTGGCTTTTTTGGGATAAGAGAGCTTCTTTCTTTTTAGAAGCCAAAAAAATTGGAAAGGTTCTCGGCTGTGGACTTCATACTGCACATCTCTCCTTTCAATTTCTTGATCCAACTCATGTGCTTAGCCATGCTTTAGGATTGTTTTGCACAGGGGAATTTCAAGATTTTGGATTGCTCCAGTCCTCTATTCATGAAATTTGGGCTAGGAAATATAGTTCAACTATTGGACACGTTTTACGTTACAGCACATCCGATGCATTTGATACATTTCCGCCTCCAAAACAATATAAGTCTGTTAGTTTTGTTGCTGAGCAGTACTACAAATATAGACAGGACATTATGTTAAGTCGCAATGAGGGCTTAACTGAAATTTACAACCGTTTTCATGATGAGCTAGAAGAGTCTGATGACATTGTGAATTTACGTAAACTGCATCGTGAAATTGATCTTGCCATATCTGCCGCATATGGTTGGTCAGAGCTAAGTTTGGACCATGGTTTTCATTTAACAAAGCAGGGCGTTCGCTACACACTAAATGAATTCGCGTGTCAGGAAGTGTTAAAGCGTCTGCTAGAGCTAAATCACCTAAGTTATCGACAGGAAATTGAGCAAGGTTTGCACGGCGGAAATGCTAGCAAACCAATCTCACGTTTAGCCAAACGCCGACCTGCAATCGCCGACTTTGCACAGCCCAAGCTCGCCTTCGAAGAGGAACGCCCAACTTACCTGCAGTCTGCTGACCCAGAGGACACCATTCTGGTTTTTTTGAAAACTCGGAGCGGATTGAACACTAAAGGCGATATTCTGGCCGCTACGGGTATCACAGATCGTCAGTGGAGCTTTGCGATCGCCGAGCTTGTGGCGAATGGCAAGGTCGAACGCATAGGTGAGAAACGCGGGGCACGTTATCGAATCGCTGGGAGCTAATCTTGGACCAGACCTTTGCTTTCACTCAAACCCCGATAGCAGATATTTTAGAAATATTGATCGCCAATGGTTTCAGTACTGTGAAGCGTGTCGCGGTGTTTCTGGCTAGTGAATTTGACTTTTGAGGATCCCAATGTCAGAGCAAATAAAAAATAAAAGCACTAATGCATGGATCGCTATCGACCATGGACTTGTTGCCTATCACACAATTGCACCCTATATCTTGAAGCTAAAGGGCGAGCGTTCGCTTTACCAAGCGATTGCCGATGACGATTGGGTTTTGATCGTAAACGCCTCCAGTCACGTTACACGACTAGGGCGAGTGTTGCGCATTCGATCCGATCTGGAAACCACAACGATCTACTTTGATCGCATGTTGCCGTTCGATCCGACAGTTTCGATTTCTGCTACTTCGCTCACCCCGCCTTCGTCCGGTAGCGTTAGCCGAATTCAATGGACGGACTTTCAGGAGTCGCTGCGAACGGTATTGAATAAGACCATCGACGAAGTGCCAACCATTGAGGATCAGGCATATATCCGTGAGCTGTTGCAACTGGCCGTGATGGATGACCTTCTTGGCCCAGCTGCGGGTCCACACGAACGTATCGTCGACATGGGGGTGCGTGATCGTTATTTGGTTGGTAAGTTGGCGCCTCGCGAATCAGCAAGAGGGGGCATTGAGGGATTACAGGGAGCCCTAGCAAACGACGACACAGAAGCACCTACTGAAGAAAATTTACCTGGACGGCACGAACCAGGCGCTGAATTTGGAACAGTCACTGGACGTGTTGAGCCTGAGTCAGACTCTTCCGACGAGATTGATGCCGCCAGTAATCAGTCATTGGTGCCCAGTAGTCTTGGTATGACGTTTTGTGTTGATGGTGATGTCAATCGCATTGAAGTTGAGATGCGCTGGGGACGCTACGAGCGCTTATCCAATGAAGATCATGAAATTACGAAGGCCAACGGTCAGAAAGTCAAAGTGTGGCAACGCATTCCTTGTGGCGGCAAGATAGTGTTGCCACTTGTTGAGGGTGTGATTCCACATCAGGCGCCAGACAGCGATTTTCCAGAAGTACGTGTGCAGGGTTCGATTCGTGCTAAGAATGCCAATGGCGATCGGTTAGTTACTTTATTCCTTGTGAACGCACAGGAAGAGCCAGATACCAACCGTGACATGGCATGGGTTTTCCAGCCTGAGTTGATCGTTCGCTCGGAAAAGGATGCTAGCAAGCGCGCCATCTTCCGACGAAGACCAGTGCTGGATGCAGATGGCATGGATCCAGAGAGGGAAGCGTTAGAGATGATCTACCGCAACCGAGTCGAATTCGCAGTTGGCCATGGTGTTGCCGTTCATGCCGAGACCTCAGATGACGTGACGCTGGCGACAGAAGTGCGTACTACGGTGATGCCTCAGTACGAGGTGCAGGTGACAGAGACGCCAGGCCTTGATCCGTCCGATCGAACAGCGATGCGCGAGATGGTCAGTAGTGGTCTGCTTGACATGCAGAGACTAGCAAACTTGGAAGTCAATCCTCTAGTCGAAGCTTTGACCATGCTTACCAAGGATTACTCAGCGTGGATTGATGAGCAACGTATCCGTATCGGTGGGGAAGTCACCGGCTACGACACTCAGTCACAAGAAGCGATGGATCGCTGTCAAGAAATTCACATTCGGTTGCAGCAGGGTATCGACACATTAAGAACCTGTGAAAATGCTTTGGCTGCCTTTCGCTTCGCTAACAAAGCGATGGCAACCCAACGCGTTCGCAGCCAATACGCTCTGGCAATGCGTCGAGGTGAGGATGTCACTATCGAAAAGTTCGATGTGCTGAAGAACCGCAGTTGGCGTCCATTTCAGTTGGCTTTTTTGCTGCTCTCAATTCCTTCACTGGCAGACCCTAGTCATCCTGACCGTGTTCAGCCTGTCGAGGCATATGCCGACCTGCTTTGGTTCCCTACAGGCGGTGGTAAGACAGAAGCTTATTTGGGCGTAGCAGCTTTCACCATGGCGATTCGGCGTATGCAGGGAAATTTGGGCGACTACGACAGCTCGCGTGGTTTAGCCGTGATCATGCGCTATACGCTGCGTCTGCTGACGTTGCAGCAGTTCCAGCGAGCAACTGCGCTGATTTGCGCGATGGAAGTATTACGACGAGAAGCGATAGAGAACGGAGAAGAATCACTAGGTACAGAGCCTTTCACCATCGGTCTTTGGGTTGGAAATAAGGTAACCCCAGGCAAGACGGAAGACAGTCATCGAGCTATCGAGGATTTACGTAACCCCGGAAAGTACAACGCTGGTTCAGCATCTCCTGCACAACTGACCAGTTGTCCATGGTGCGGATCGGAAGTAAAAGCTGATCGCGATGTTGAGGTTGATAAAGGAACTGGACGTACGTTTGTTTTTTGCGGTGACAAGATTGGCCGTTGTGATTTTTCCAAAGGGCGATCAACTAAACAGTCACACCCCGGACTACCAGTCTTGACTGTTGATGAGGAGATGTATCACCGACCCCCTA
>Ga0214921_10005579_pt1 | contig 17722 bp, 20 predicted proteins | sample LL1505_MetaG_FD_177992 | JGI IMG/M metagenome (GOLD analysis project Ga0214921, IMG submission 177992) | Freshwater microbial communities from Lake Lanier, Atlanta, Georgia, United States - LL-1505 | ecosystem: Environmental > Aquatic > Freshwater > Lake | place: USA: Georgia | collected...
CCAGGCAAGCGTTACTACGGTGGATGTGAAGAAGTAGATAAAGCTGAAAACCTTGCAATAGAGCGCGCTAAATCTCTATTCGGTGCAGATCATGCAAATGTGCAACCACACTCAGGTGCAAGTGCGAATATTGCGATTTATCAAGCATTCACAAAGCCAGGAGACACCGTCATGGCAATGTCTTTGGCACATGGTGGGCACTTAACCCATGGATCTCCAGTTAACTTTTCAGGCAAATGGTTCAACATTGAGTCATATGGCGTGCGCAGCGATAATGAATTAATCGATTATGACGAGCTTCGCGACAAGGCTCTTGCATCACGACCAAAGATGATTTGCTCCGGTGCAACCGCATATCCATCACTAATTGATTTTGAAAAGGTTCGCGCAATTTGTGATGAAGTAGGGGCAATCATGTGGGTAGATGCTGCTCACTTCATTGGCTTAGTTGCAGGTAAAGCTATTCCATCCCCTGTTCCTTATGCAGATGTTGTTTCTTTCACAACACATAAAGTTTTGCGTGGACCACGTGGTGGAATGATTTTGGCTAAAGCTGAACATGCTGCAGCAATTGATAAATCAATTTTCCCAGGAATGCAGGGCGGACCGATTATGTCTGCAGTAGCTGGTAAAGCTGTTGCCTTGGCAGAGTGCGCAACTCCTGCATATCAAAAGTATGCCAAGGATGTAATTGTTAACGCCCAAGCACTTGCAAAGGCCCTTGAAGCAGAAGGCATGCGAGCAGTATCTGGCGGTACTCAAACTCACTTAGCGCTGATGGATATTCGCAGCACAGGAGTAAATGGAAAAGTAGCTGATGAGCGATGTGGAGCAGCTGGAATTGTCATGAACAAGAACTCAATTCCAAATGATCCTGAGAAGCCAGGAATTACAAGCGGTATCCGCGTGGGCACTCCATCAACAACGACTCAAGGAATGGGCGTTGAAGAGATGAAGCAGATTGCAACTTTGATTGCGCGAGCAATTGCCACTGATGATGCAACTGCACATGCAGCAATTAAGAGTGAAGTGCATGCCCTGACTTCACGCTTTCCTATCTACCAGGATTAATAAAAGCGCATGCGCGAGTATTTAGTAACGTTGCTGATTTCAGCAGCGCTGTGTTATCTCATTACTCCGCTGGTTCGCTCTCAAGCAATTCGATTTGGTGCAGTTGCCGGAATTCGTGGACGAGATATTCACACAACTCCTACAGCTCGCTGGGGCGGGGTTGCAATGTGGCTAGCCATGGCAATTACCTTCATGATTGTTAATCACTTACCTCTTGTGGGTAAATCTTTTGGACATGAAGCCCAAGGCATCTTCCTAGCCTCAACTGCCATTGTTTTGCTCGGTATGGCCGATGATCGCTTTCAACTAGATGCACTCACAAAGCTAACTGGGCAGATCTTTGCGGCAGGAATTTTGTTGATGTATGGAATTCAGATTTTGTGGCTGCCAATTAACGGTGTGATTACTTTGCCACCAAGTATTGGTCAGTTAGTTACCGTACTTATCGTTTTAGTCATTATTAACGCTGTGAACTTTATTGATGGCATGGATGGATTGGCTGCGGGCATTGTTGCTATCTCTGGAATTGCATTCTTTGCCTTTGCCTACCTCTTAGCCGTTGATTTTGGCTTCAGTCGCGCAGGTGCACCATCGCTGACAACAGCTGTATTAGTAGGGCTGTGCATTGGCTTTTTGCCACATAATGCCCACCCAGCACGTATTTTTATGGGTGATAGCGGATCAATGCTCCTTGGTTTATTACTGGCATCGGCTGCAATTACTTTGACTGGCCAAGTTGATCCCAATGCAATCTCTGCTGAATCACGCGGTCCAACGCTATTGCCACTGCTGTTGCCATTTGCTGTTCTTGCAATTCCACTTGCTGATCTCTTGCTTGCAGTTGCACGTCGAGTGAAAGCCGGTAAGTCTCCCTTTGCACCTGATAACGAGCACTTGCATCACCGTTTGCTTAGCGCTGGTAACTCACAGTTAAAGACTGCATTCATTTTGTATATGTGGACAGCAACGATTGCATTTCCTGTGACAGTTTTAGCTTTTGAACCATGGTGGGTAGCTTTGATTACTGCAGTGGTTTTAGTTGCAATCTCAGTTTTAGTCTCTAGAAAACCTCAAAAGGTTTCAGCATGAGTAGCAATGAATCAAAGCTGCTTCGCGCTGCCTTCATTCCTACTTTCTTAACAAGTGGGTTTGCCATTTTGATCTCTACTTTTGTTCGCGGACTTCCAGGATTTCTAGGAGCAGTCCTTGCACAATTTGTAGTCATCATCTTTTTTATTATTCATATCGCTGTTTCACGAATGACTAGAAATCTTGATCCAATCTCAACTATGGCGATGGCGCTGTTTTCCTACTTTGCTAAGTTATTTGCTTTAGGCCTCTTACTATGGGCAATCGCTAAGTTCACTGATCGCTCCACCATCGATCGCACCGCCTTTGGAATCACTTCAGTTGCGCTCACGGTGGCCTGGTTATGGGGCGAGATTGCTAGTTTCATGAAATTGCGCCTACATTTGCCTCTCCCCGGATCGAAGGAGTAGCTCATGTCCAGTCGTGAAGAAAACGCAATGTGGTCGATCTTTGGCTATCTACTTTCAGGTCTACTTTTTTGGGGCGGGATTGGGTATGGCCTAGATAAGTGGTTAGGCACCGGCTACCTCACACTTATCGGCCTCTTGGTCGGAATTAGCGGGGCGGTCTACCTGGTCTGGCTGCGTTTTGGCCGGCAGTGAGCCGTCCCACCTCTTCCACGACAGTTTTCGATTTCTCAACTGAGCCTGACCTCGCATAGGGTTACACCCGTCTTACCTTCCCCGTAGTACCCCGTAACGAATGATTCCAAGAGGAGTAAGCGTGCGCGATTTATTGCGTTCAAGCTCAGAAGGTGGGGGATTTGTCCCACCTAGTAGCGGTGACTTTGAGCTTCCTCCAATTTTCGGCGACAACGTTTACACAACAAAACCAATTGCTTTAGTTTTTCTCTCAGTAATTTTGATTTCAGCTTTCTTCATCATCTCTTCACGCAAAGCCGCAGTTGTACCTTCAAAGCTGCAATTTGCGGGCGAATCTGTCTACACATTTGTTAGAAATGATCTAGCTAAAGATGTTATTGGACATGACTTCCTGCGCTTTGTCCCTTACCTATTTACACTTTTTACTTTTATTTTAGTTAATAACCTCTTTGGAATTATTCCACTGTTGCAGTTTCCATCAATGTCACGTGTTTCATTCCCGTACATTTTGGCGCTCACTGTTTATCTAGTTTTCCACTACGTTGGAATTCGCAAGCAAGGTGCAATTAAGTATTTCAAGGACATCATGTTCATGCCTGGAGTTCCAAAGGCTGCATACATTCTTATTACACCTCTTGAAATCCTGACATTCTTCTTAGTGCGTCCACTGACGCTCTCACTTCGTTTATTTGCAAATATGTTTGCGGGCCACTTGTTGTTGCTCGTGTTTATCTTGGGTGGAGAACATCTATTCCAAGGAGTTATTGGTTTGAAGTTGATCAGCCCATTTGCCTTCGGTATCGGCATTGTGTTGACCTTCTTTGAATTCATGGTCCAATGCTTGCAGGCGTATATCTTTACTCTGCTAGCAGCTCTATACATCGCCGGCGCCCTTGCCGACGAGCACTAATAGGAAATAAGGAGAAATAAATGGAAGGCACACTCAACCTCGTTGGTTTTGGCCTCGCAGCAATCGGTCCCGGAATCGCAACCGGACTTATCTTCGCCGCATACATCAACGGCGTTGCACGTCAGCCAGAAGCACGTAGCGTCCTACAGCCAATCGCGTTCCTCGGATTCGCCCTTGCTGAAGCTCTCGCACTCTTCGGTCTCGTTCTCGCATTCGTTCTCTAATCAAAGAATTTAACTAAAAGGACAACTGATGCAATTTGTTAACTTAGCTGCGGAAGAGAAGATCAATCCGCTGATTCCACACACTGCTGAACTAATAGTGGGTGCAGTCGCGTTTACTCTTCTATTCCTAACGCTGCGTAAATTTGTGGTGCCAATGTTTGAAAAGGCATACACAGATCGCACTAATGCAATTCAAGGCGGCATGGAACGTGCTGAGAAGGCGCAGTTGGAAGCACAACGCGCGTTAAATCAGTACAACGACCAGCTTTCAAAGGCACGTGAAGAAGCGCAAACACTGCGCGAAGAAGCACGCGTCCAAGGAGCAGCCATCATTGAAGATCTGCGCACTAAGGCTCAAGATGAGGCAGCTCGCATTACTGCAACTGCTCACGCTTCAATCGAAGCAGAACGTCAACAGGCAATTGCTTCACTTCGCAATGAAGTGGGAACTTTGGCTGTTGAACTTGCTTCAAAGATTGTTGGCGAAGCCCTTGATGACCAAGCACGTCAATCACGTGTTGTTGATCGTTTCTTAGAAGATCTAGAGAAGAGTAAGTAATCAATGAGAGCTCACCTCGGAGGCAGTAGTCGTCAGTCACTTGTGACTGCACGCGCATCACTTGATGCTGCCGTTAAAGGCGTTGATGCACATGCTGCATCTGCCTTGAGTACTGAGCTTTTCTTTGTTGCCGATGTGCTCGATAAAAATATCGCAGTGCGCCGTGCATTAACTGACTCATCACGCGATGCTTCATCAAAGAGTGCATTTATTGCCGAACTCTTTGGTAGCAAAGTTGGGGCAGCTGGCATCACCATCCTGAGAGAGATTTCAGCGATGCGTTGGTCAGGTGCAAAAGATCTTGTGCAGGTTCTAGAACAGCTAGCAATTGAGGCAGAAGCATCAGCTGCCAATATCGCAGGCGAACTAGACCGCGTAGAAGATGAGATTTTTACCGCTTCACGTGCAATCGCTGGCTCATCAGAGCTACGCAGAGCGCTGAACTCAGATGCGAAAGAGGCTAAAGCAGTATTGGTTAGCCAGATTCTCAAGGGCGCATCTAGTTCAACAGTGAAGTTAGTTTCAGAGCTTGTTAACTCTTGGCGTGGACGTAGTGTGGAATCAGCATTTGCTGACTACGCACATTCACTTGCAGCTCGTCGTAACCGCGTAATCGCGCTCGTTCGAGTTGCTTCACCAATGAGCAGTGCTCAGGTTGAACGTTTATCTGCTGCATTAAATAAGCAAGTTGGACAGCCAGTTCGCGTGAATATCGAAATCGATACACATGTTCTTGGTGGGGTTTCAGTTCGTTTCGCAGATGAGTTAGTAGATGGAACAGTTTCAAATCGTTTGGCTGGGGCCGCACGCGCTCTAGTCGGAAGCAAATAAAGGGAGAAACAAAATGGCAGACCTAAAGATCAATCCGGCAGAAGTTCAGGCCGCCTTAGCGAATTTCGTTAAGTCATATGATCCCGGCGTTGCAGCTCGTGACGAAGTAGGAACTGTTAGCCAAGCAGGCGATGGCATCGCACGTGTTGAGGGCCTGCCTTCAACAATGGCCAATGAGCTATTGCAGTTTGAAAACGGAACACTCGGTCTTGCACTCAACCTCGACGTCCGTGAAATCGGTGTTGTTATCTTGGGTGGATACGAAGGAATTGAAGAAGGAACATCAGTACGACGTACTGGTGAAATTCTCTCTGTTCCAGTTGGTGATGGCTTCTTGGGTCGCGTTGTTGATCCGCTAGGTCGCCCAATTGATGGCAAAGGTGAAATCAAACCTGATGCTCGCCGCGCACTTGAAGTACAGGCTCCCACTGTAGTTCAGCGCCAGCCAGTGAAAGAGCCTCTTGCAACAGGTATTAAGGCAATCGATGCGATGACAGCTATTGGTCGCGGACAGCGCCAGTTGATCATTGGTGATCGCCAGACAGGTAAGACTGCAGTTGCAGTTGACACAATTATTAACCAGAAAGAAAACTGGAAATCTGGAGACAAGAAGAAGCAAGTTAAATGTATTTATGTTGCTATCGGACAAAAGGGTTCAACAATTGCAGCTGTTAAGGGTGCACTTGAAGAAGCTGGCGCGATGGAATACACAACAATCGTTGCATCTCCTGCATCAGATCCAGCAGGTTTCAAGTACTTAGCTCCTTACACAGGTTCTGCAATTGGTCAGCACTGGATGTATAACGGCGAGCACGTACTTATCGTTTTTGATGATCTATCAAAGCAAGCTGAGGCATACCGATCAGTGTCCTTGTTGCTACGTCGTCCACCAGGCCGCGAAGCCTACCCAGGCGATGTTTTCTACTTACACTCACGCCTACTAGAGCGTTGCGCAAAGCTTTCCGATGAACTCGGTGGCGGTTCAATGACTGGTCTACCAATTATTGAAACTAAGGGAAATGACGTTTCAGCGTTCATTCCTACAAACGTTATTTCAATTACTGACGGACAGTGCTTCCTTGAAACAGATCTCTTTAACGCAGGCGTTCGCCCAGCGATTAACGTAGGTATCTCTGTTTCTCGCGTGGGTGGTTCTGCGCAGACTAAGGCGATGAAGAAAATCGCTGGTCGTTTGCGACTTGACCTTGCACAGTTCCGCGAGCTTGAAGCTTTCGCTGCATTTGGTTCAGATCTAGATGCTGCATCAAAGGCTCAACTAGAGCGCGGTGCGCGTATGGTTGAACTGCTCAAGCAGGGTCAGTACTCACCGTATTCACTTGAAAATCAGATTGTTTCAATCTGGGCAGGAACATCAGGTGCACTTGATTCAGTTCCAGTTGCAGATATCCGCCGCTTTGAAGCAGAACTACTTGATTTCATTGGCCGCGAACGCAAGGAAATCTTCACAGTTATCGCTGAAACTAAGCAGCTTGAAGATGACACAGTTGCCAAGATGCAATCTGCAGTTGATGATTTCAAGAAGATCTTTAAGTCAACTGCTTCACAGGCCGTTAATGAAGCTGCAGCTGATGCCCTTGATGGCGAAGGCGTTGAGCAGATCACTAAGCACGTTCCTCCGGCGGTGAAGAAGTAACTCATGGGTGCTCAACTCCGCATTTATCGCAGACGCATGCGATCCGTTAAAGCGACTAAAAAGATTACGAAAGCTATGGAGTTAATCTCTGCTTCTCGTATCGTTAAGGCGCAGCAACGAGTCACTGCTTCAACTCCTTATGCAAATGAGTTGACCCGTGCGGTATCTGCAGTTGCCACTTATTCTTCAACTAATCATCCTTTAACAACTGAGTCTGAGCGCCCAATCCGTGCTGCAGTACTAATTATTTCTGCAGACCGCGGTATGGCCGGTGCTTATTCAAACAACGCAATCAAGGAAGGGGAGCAGCTAGCTGCCCTTTTGAAAGCGCGTGGTCTAGAAGTGAAGTCATATTTGGTCGGTCGCAAAGCTGTGAACTACTACCGCTTCCGTAACCGCGAAATCTCTGGTTCATGGACTGGTTTTTCAGATAATCCAACATATGAACACGCTAAGGAAGTTGCTGATTCGTTAATCAAGGCTTTTATTGCAGATGCTCAAGTAGATGCTGCTGGAGTGGATGAGATTCACATTGTCTTTACTGAGTTCAAATCCATGCTTACACAAAACGCCATGGCAAAGCGCATGCTGCCTCTAGAAGTTGTAGAGAGTGATGCACCAGTAGCAACTGGTTTGCTACCTATGTATGAATTCGAACCTAATGCAGGTGTAGTGCTAGATGCACTTCTACCTCGTTACATTGAGGCTCGAGTATTTAACGCGATGTTGCAATCAGCTGCCTCTGAGCACGCTGCACGACGTCGTGCAATGAAGTCAGCAACTGACAACGCTGATGAGTTAATCAAGTCGCTCACACGACTTGCGAACGCAGCCCGTCAGGCTGAAATTACCCAAGAGATCAGTGAAATTGTTGGCGGCGCAGACGCGTTGGCCTCAGCTAGTGCAGGGAGTGAATGATGTCGGCATCAACAGGTAAAGGTCGCGTAGCTCGCGTTATTGGACCGGTCGTGGATATTGAATTCCCCGCCGACTCAATGCCAGCGATTTTCAACGCGCTACACGTAGAGGTAACCATGTCAGGTACAACGCGTACCTTGACGATGGAAGTAGCCCAGCACATTGGTGACAACCTCGTGCGCGCGATCTCTATGCAACCAACAGATGGAATGATCCGTGGAACAGAAGTCAGCGATACAGGTTCAGCAATTTCAGTACCTGTTGGCGATGTGACTAAGGGCCACGTGTTCAACACACTTGGTGAGTCAATGGACGTTCCAACCTCTTCACTCGACATCAAAGAGCGTTGGCCAATCCACCGTAACGCACCAGCATTTGATCAGTTGGAATCTAAGACTGAGATGTTTGAGACCGGAATTAAAGTTATCGATCTTCTCACACCGTATGTAAAGGGTGGAAAGATTGGTCTATTCGGTGGTGCAGGTGTAGGAAAGACAGTTTTGATTCAGGAAATGATTTATCGCGTAGCTGAAAACTTCGGTGGTGTGTCTGTATTCGCCGGTGTTGGTGAGCGTACTCGTGAAGGTAACGACTTGTTCCTAGAAATGACTGAGACCGGCGTTATTAACAAGACCGCCTTAGTGTTCGGTCAGATGGATGAACCACCTGGAACGCGTCTTCGCGTGGCTCTTTCAGCGCTAACAATGGCTGAGTATTTCCGCGATGTTCAAAAGCAGGACGTGCTTCTATTCATCGACAACATCTTCCGCTTTACACAAGCTGGTTCTGAAGTATCAACTCTGCTTGGCCGTATGCCATCAGCTGTGGGATACCAGCCAACATTGGCCGATGAAATGGGTCAATTGCAGGAGCGCATTACTTCAACTCGTGGTCACTCAATTACATCAATGCAGGCAATTTATGTTCCTGCAGATGACATTACTGACCCAGCTCCACACACAACTTTCGCCCACTTAGATGCAACAACAGTGTTGTCTCGTCCGATTTCAGAGCTTGGTATCTACCCAGCTGTGGATCCACTTGACTCAACTTCACGCATCTTGGATCCGCGCTACATCGGTGAGCACCACTTCCGTGTTGCTAACCGCATTAAGCAGATCTTGCAGCGTTACAAGGATCTCCAAGACATCATTGCAATCCTTGGTATCGATGAGCTTTCTGAAGAAGATCGCATCTTGGTTGGACGTGCACGTCGTATCCAGCGCTTCTTGTCACAAAATACTTTCGTGGCAAAGGTCTTCACGGGCATCGAAGGATCATTTGTTCCACTAGTCGACACAATCGCAGCATTCGAAGCACTTGCAGATGGAAAGTATGACCATATTCCAGAACAAGCATTCTTCATGTGCGGTGGTCTAGATGACGTAGAGCGTCGTGCCGCTGAACTAGCAGCTAGCGTTGGAAAGTAATTAGACAATGACACTTAAAGTCGAACTCGTATCTCCATCAGAGCGCGTCTGGTCTGGCGAAGCATCTTTTGTTTCTGCCCGCACAGTCGAAGGTGATCTCGGTATTTTGACCGATCACGCACCGCTCTTTGGAGTACTTGTCGATGGTGCAGTTAGCATTAAAGGAACAGATGGGACCACCACACAGTTCACAGTAAGTGGTGGTTTCCTATCTGTTGCTAATAACCGAGTCTCGATTCTTACAGAGACGGTTAATAAGTAATTTAGTTATTCGCGAGTTACTTTCGCGCCCAAGCTCTGCAACTGTTCTGCAAAGTTGGGATATCCACGATCAACGTGGAAAGCCTGATCAATAGTTGATTCACCTTCACTTACTAGTGCAGCCAAAATTAGGCCAGCACCAGCGCGAATATCGTGGGCTTCAACTGGGGCACCTGAAAGCTCAGGAACGCCCTCGATTGAAGCGTGGTGGCCATCAACTGAAATCTGAGCACCCAGGCGGCTGAGCTCATTAACAAACATAAAGCGTGATTCAAAGACGTTTTCAGTTACTAATGAATGACCATCTGCAATGGAGTTGAGGGCAATAACCATAGGTAGCAAATCAGTTGGAAAACCTGGATAGGGAAGTGTTGCGACATCAATTGCTTGTGGTCGAACATCCATGCGCACACGAATTCCATCGGCAGTTGTTGTGACAATTGCTCCAGCCGATGCCAGCTTTTCAAGTGGTAATTCAAGGTGTTCGGCGCGTGCTCCATGAATTGTTATGTCACCACGTGTCATAGCAGCAGCAAAGGCCCATGTTCCGGTGATGATGCGATCAGGAATGGTTGCATGAGTTGTTGGCTTTAACTCGCTGACTCCTGTGATGGTAATTGTTGGAGTGCCTAAGCCTTGAATGTTTGCACCCATTGAAATTAAGAACTCACCTAGATCAACTAAATCAGGTTCGCGGGCTGCGTTATCAATTGTTGTGACACCTCTAGCTAAAACCGCTGCCGTCATAATGTTTTCTGTGGCACCAACGCTTGGGAAATCTAGATCTATTGTTGCACCAGATAATCCTTTGGGTGCCTCGGCAACGACATAACCATGTTCAATATGCGCCTTAGCGCCCAAGGCTTCAAGTCCCTTGATATGAAAATCTAATCCGCGAGATCCAATTGCATCTCCGCCAGGCAAAGCAACTTCTGCTTCACCTACGCGAGCAACCAATGGGCCGAGCACGTTAATTGATGCACGCATTTTGCGCACTAAGTCATAATCGGCGCGATGTCCTGGTGTTTGTGGCACATCAATGCTCACTTGTGATTGGCTGCGGACAACTGTGCAACCAAGGCGAGTCAAAAGATCGGCCATGATGTCCACATCAGCGATTTCGGGCACATTTGTGATGGTGGTTTTGCCAGTGGCTAGTAGTGAGGCAGCCATTAGTTTTAGAACTGAGTTCTTAGCCCCGGAGATTGTGACCTCACCACGCAGCGCGGTACCGCCAATTACGCGGAAACGGTCGTGGGATGCCATAGCCGCAGTCTACTTATAGGCTACGGGCATGGTTAATTTAACGCGCATTTACACCAAGACAGGCGATGACGGCACTACCTCCCTAGGAGACATGAGCCGAACATCTAAAAACGATCCGCGTCTTGAAGCCTATGCAACCGTTGATGAGGGCAACTCTTCAATTGGAGTTGTTCTAGCAACTGATGAACTATCAGATGAAGTGCGCGCGTTGTTAGTGCGTATCCAAAATGATCTTTTTGATGTTGGTGCAGATCTGTGCACGCCGGTTGTTGATGCACCTGCCTTTGAGCCATTGCGCGTATTAGAGTCTCAAGTTGTTTATCTAGAGGAACAGATTGATAAGTTCAACTCAGAGCTTGAATCACTACGCTCTTTCGTTTTACCTTCTGGAACTCCTGCAGCAGCTCACCTTCATGTTGCCCGCACTGTAGTTCGCCGTGCAGAGCGTCGCACATGGGCAGCCATCCATGCATTTGGTGGGGGAGTAAATCCATTAACTGCTAAATACCTCAACCGTTGTTCAGACCTACTCTTTGTTTTGGCACGTTATGCCAATAAGGAAATTGGTGACCAACTCTGGGTTCCAGGAGCCAATCGCTAGTTTGTTGCAGTTTTATATGTGGTGCTTGGAATGTTTTCCGTACTTGGATCATGATGGCAGATTGCAGAAATATTTGTAACAACATGTCTTAATTCAAGCGGTTCCTGACTGATCAGCAGGATAGTTGTTATCTGTTTATCAGTTGTTGGACCAACTAGGGTGCGGATACTTCCAAAAGTTTTCAATGTTTTATCTGTGGCAGAAGTTTGGCCAACTAGCTTTGCATTAACTTCCCACCATGTGCAGCCATTAAGGGAAGCCACCTGCACCGCTCCACATGAATATTTTTCACAGATTGCAATACCATCCACTTTTTGCGCTAGTTGGCGGGTTAAAACCTTGCTGTTAGAGGCAGTTCCAACTAACTCTTTTGCATTGGGAATCTTTGCAAATACTTCACCGTTTGCTTTAAAACCTGCAGGAGGCCAAATTGCTTTAGGTGAAGGTGAAACAGAGACTTTTTTGCGAGGCTTCTTTTTAACAACAGCTTTCTTTGTCGCTTTTGAAGTTGCCTTAGCAGTGGCCTTTGGTGAGACAGTTGGCTTAGCTGTGGTTTTGGCAGTTGGGGTAGGCGTCGCTTTTGTAGTTGCCGCATTCGTTGGCACAGTAGTGAGCGCCAGCAACAGCACAATCACTATGCCTAACGTGCGCTTAATCGCGATCCCACTTAAATTTGCGGACTGAGAAAAACACTCCAATTACCAGCCAGAGAAGAAGAATGAGGAAGGTGCGACCAGTTTCCCAAGATTTTGCTACTTCTTGGGCACCGAATGAATCTGGCAAGAACACTGAACGCATTCCTTGTGTTAACCACTTTAAAGGAAATATCGCAGCAAGTTGCTGCATCCAGGTTGGCAGTTGAGTGAAAACAAAGAAGACGCCACTAAAGAACTGCAAAATGATAACTATTGGTGAGACTACCGCTGATGCTCCGCGCCCACTCTTTGGAACAATTGAAAACGCGATTCCGAGTGCAGTTGAACAGGCACTTCCGAGTAGTACGAGCCAAGTGAAAGTGATCCATTTACTTAGCTCTGTTGGCATTTCAACGCCAAAAAACAGTAGACCAAACCCGAATAGAAGTGCGATTTGGATAATCATGCTTGCAGCAATCAAAATTGCTTTACCAATGAAATAACTAGAGGCCGGCATAGGAGTTCCACGCAAGCGCTTTAACCCACCGACATCGCGCTCCATAGGAATTGTTATGGCTAATGATTGAAAGCCAGTGTTAACTAGGCCAGATGCGATCATTCCTGCGACAAAATACTGTGAAAAAGTCACGCCAGGGGCGATGGTGTCCTTAAAGACTGAACCAAAAATAGCCAACAAAATAACTGGAAACAGAAGCGTGAAGACAACAGATTCACGTTGGCGAGCAAACTGTCTAATTTCAAGTCCGCCACGGCGAATGCCTAAGTTAAGGGCGCTTGGAATCTTATTCATCAACGCCCCCAATCATCTTTAAGTAGATGTCTTCTAGAGAAGGTCTGGTGACTGAAAGCTCTGGGATGTCTCCACCAAACTGTGTAGTTAGACGGGAAACAACAGAAGTTGGATTATCACTTTCTTCACTCTTTACTTGGCTGCCATCGCGCCAGGAGACAAGGGCCTTAGAAGTTGCGCGGCCACCAAGTTCGGCTGGCGTGGAGACCTCAACGATTAATCCATTATTAATAACTGCCACTCGATCAGCTAAAGCCTCAGCTTCATCTAAATAATGTGTTGTGAGCAAAATTGTTGTTCCATCTCCACGCAGCTGCTCAATAAGTGTCCAAAATGCTCGACGTGCCTCAGGATCAAAGCCAGTGGTTGGTTCATCCAGGAATAAAAGTTCAGGACTGCCAATGATTCCCAATGCAACATCTAAGCGACGACGCTGGCCCCCTGAAAGATTGCGAATGAGTGCTCCAGTTTTATTCTCAAGACCTACCGCTGCAATTACTTCATCTGTATTTCTTGGCTTTGAGTAATACCCTCTGAAATGTTCGACGGTTTCAATTACAGTTAAATCACCAGCATCGGCGGCAGATTGCAAAACAATGCCAATGCGATCTCGCCATTGGCGGGCGGCATGCCCCTGTGTTTGGGGATCAAAACCTAAGATTGAAATCTGGCCTGCATCTCGGCTTCTAAATCCTTCTAGGATTTCAACTGTGGTGGTTTTACCCGCACCATTAGGGCCCAGCAAAGCAAAGATTTCCCCCGCTGGAATTGATAAATCAACTCCACGCACTGCGTGTACCGGGCCGTAGCTCTTTTTGAGACCTTTGACCTCGATGACATTCACGTTCAGATACTACTACTGCATCTGATGTGAGAAAATAGAGCCATGAGCCCGCGCAGAAACTATCCAAAAAATAAGCGGCCTAAAAGTGAGGAACGCGACATTTCTACCTCAAGTCAAACAATTGAGGAACATCATGAAGGAATGTACATAGTTCGCAAGTTAACTGGATCTAGTTCTAACAAACCATATCGCTGTCCAGGTTGCGATCAGGTTATTCCAATGGCCACACCACACACAGTTGCCTGGTTAGAAGATGATGAAGAAAGTAGACGACATTGGCATAACGCTTGCTGGACAAAGAAAGATAAGCGACGCCCTAATACTGAAAGAACTCGTAACGCACCGCGATTTTAACCGAAGCGTCCCTTTAACCAGCGAGTTAAAGTAATAACTAAGTTTTCCTCTTTTTCTTTGCGTTTAAAACTCAAAAGATTGAGTGGCACATTAAAGCGAGTACGAACGACTGTACGGGCATAGGTGTATTCCAATAATCCTTCAGGCCCATGAACACGTCCGTAGCCACTATCTTTCACACCACCAAATGGCACTGAAGCAACTGCAGCAAATGAAAATGTTGAGTTAATAGCAACCATTCCACAGGCTAACTCTGCAGCAATTCGCTTACCTTGGCGCTTAGACCAGACATTTGCACCTAATCCGTAGCTAGATGCATTAGAGAGATCAATAGCTTCGCGCATGGTCTTAACACGATTAATAATAATGATTGGTCCAAAAGTTTCTTCGCGCATTGCGGCAGAATCCTCTGGCACATCAATCAAGATCACTGGTTGAACAAAAGGAGCTTTGACTGACTCTGGTCCACCATATGCACAACTTGCACCATCTTTAATTGCACTCTTTATATGGGATTGAATTACCTTAACCTGAGAGGGCATAGTTGCAGGTCCATAATTTCCATCACCAGGTGCACCTGCATGAAGAGTCTTCGCTAGTTTGACTGCAAGTTCAATGAACTTTTCGGCCACTCTTTCATCAACATATACACGCTCTGCGCCAATGCACGATTGCCCAGCATTGGCCATAGCAGACCAGATAGTTGCATCTACTGCGCGCTCAAGATTGGCATCTGCAGCAACGATGACAGGATCTTTTCCGCCACACTCTAAAACAACAGGAGTCATTGTTGTGGCACATTGAGCAGCAACAATTTTTGCAGTTCTAGTTGATCCGGTGAATGAGATTTTATCAACGCCACTTGTGCATAGCGCTCCACCTGTTTCACCCAACCCAGTAATAGTTGTTAGAACATCAGCAAAGGGTGCTACTTCATTAAAGCTTTCCTCTAACCACATTCCAACGCCAGGTGTGTATTCACTGGGCTTAAAGACAACAGTATTTCCAGCAGCTAGTGCGTAAACAATAGAACCTACTGGTGTGAAGATCGGGTAGTTCCATGGGCCAATAACGCCGACAACCCCAAGAGGGGAGCGTTGCACGGTCGCAGACATATTAGACAAAAGTAAGCCAGGTGCACGATGAGCTGTGCGCATAATCTCTTCTGCATGGCGAGCTGCCCAACCAATGTGGCCCACAGCAATACTTACTTCTAACTTTGCATCTCCTACGGGCTTTCCAGTTTCAAGTGAAACCAACGCTGCTATTTGATCAATGCGCTTAATGATGAGCGTTGACCAAGCAAGTAGAACTTTCTTTCTTCCGCCAAAGCCAAGCTTTTGCCATTGCACTGAGGCATTGCGCGCATGTCCAACTATTTCACTTACTTGTTTGGCACTCATTATTGGATAAGTTCCAACCACCTCACCAGTTGCAGGATTATGAGAATCAAATGATGGAATGCGCTTAGTAGCCATGGTTGGAAGCCTACTGGTGTGAAGATAAGATTTGAAGTATGGCCGAGATAATTAGACCCAGTAGTGAGTTGCCGGCCCTTCGCACACCTTTTCATGTCCTTACAAGTGATGGTGTTGATTTAATCGGAGAAATCGCATCACCCTTAGGTCAATCAAAAGGGGCAATTTTAACTCTGCATCCACTCCCAACAGCTGGGGGGATGATGGATAGTCATGTTTATAAAAAAGCAGCTAACCGACTTCCCGCTATGGCTGGCATAAGCGTTGTTCGTTTTAATACTCGCGGAACAACTTCAGAGGCTGGCACAAGCACCGGTGAATTCGATAACGGAGGTACTGAAGGCTTAGATGTTCAAGCAATGATTAATTACTGCTTCGATGTTTTAGTGTTAGAAAATCTTTGGATAGTGGGTTGGTCATTTGGAACAGATTTAGCACTGCGCCATGCAAAAGATCCACGTCACAAAGGTCTCATTCTTCTTAGCCCACCACTTCGCACGACTACTAATGAAGAACTCTTGTATTGGAATAGTGATCCACGGCCAATAACTGCCCTTGTGCCCGAGCATGATGATTACTTGAAACCAGATGCAGCGCGAGAGCGTTTTGCCATCGTGCCTAAGCTAAAGATTATTGCCATCGATGATGCAAAGCATCTTTGGTTAGGTGAACCATCAGTTCATCGCGTGCTCTCTGAAATCAACACCATTGTTACTGGTGATGCACAAGCTCTACCTCTTGAGTATTAAGAGTTATTAGCACGAGGGATTACGACCTCGTCTAAAATCAAAATAATCGAAGCAGCCACTGGCACAGCAAGTAACCCACCCACTAACCCCAAAAGTGATGAACCAATAAGGGCAGAGATAATAGTTACTGCTCCAGGTACTGCCAGGGTTCTTTTCATGATGCGCGGTGTTACAACATAGTTTTCAACTTGGACGTAAACCACGTAAGCAACAAATGCAATTACGCCAATAGCAATTGATTGAGTTAAGGCGATTATCGTGACGATTCCACAACCTAAGAAGTGTCCAATTAATGGAATCAATCCGCAGACCAAAACGATCATGCCGATGGCTATTGGGGAAGGTAGTCCCAGCACAAGTGAGAGAACAAAAACAAATACCGAAGCCATAGCGGCAATGACTATTTGGCTACCAACAAAGGAACCTACTCGAGCAATGATGGCGTTTGTAAGGTGGCCTACACGCTCACGACGACTTGCAGGAACAAGAGAAAGTCCAAGATCAACTGCCTGTGGCAAGGAAGTGATGAAGTAGAGAGTTAGAACCAAGATTGTTAGGAATGTGAAAAACCCTGAAAGAACAGATTTACCAACACCAATAACGCCGCCAAATGCTGAAATCAGTAGCGTTCCATCAGATGTTACAGACTTCAATTTAGTTTGTAGCGTATCGATAATTCCATACTGGTCATTGAGCTTATTAATTGTTGCATTATTTGTTAGTTCAGCTAAAAGAGTAGGGGCCTTATTAATTAGTTGCGTTCCCTGCGAAATTACAGGTGGGGCCACAACGAGTGCGAAAAAGATTACGAAAGCTATAACTGAAGTAAAAATAATGGTCACTGCGGTGGTGCGCGACATATTGCGACGACGAAGAGCTTCAACTGCAGGATTGAGGCCTGTTGCCAAGAAAAGAGCGATTAGTATCAAAATAAATATCTGCGAGACGCTTGCAAGTGCGCGCATTAGGACAATTGCTGTTAATGCACCGAGCGTTGCAACGAAACCGAAGTAGTACGGGTGTGATCTATTTATTGGAACACCAGCAATTCCGTAGTCAGCTGGGGTTGGAGCGGCCTTGGCCGCACGCTTAGTAACCTTCTTAATTCGCTCTTTGATTGCCATAGATGCATTGTAAAGATAGTTATGTCACTTGTATGAGACGTGGTGTTCTTCCTCCCGTCACATTTATAGGCAAGAATGAGCCCTATGGCCCTTCGGATAACAGGATTAGGCGTGGAGATCGCTGCTGTTACTAGCCTGCCATGGCACCAGAGTCTAGAAGAGTGGCCCGAGGATCCATCCTTGGCAGAAAAACGCGGTATTTCCCGCCACGTTGTCCGCTTAGTTCGCGCCACAGCCGATGCAGATGCACCCGTCTATGCCGTTAAAGAAACTGTCTCCGAGTTTGCCAACCGAGAGTACAAAGTCTTACG
>Ga0214921_10005580_pt1 | contig 17718 bp, 17 predicted proteins | sample LL1505_MetaG_FD_177992 | JGI IMG/M metagenome (GOLD analysis project Ga0214921, IMG submission 177992) | Freshwater microbial communities from Lake Lanier, Atlanta, Georgia, United States - LL-1505 | ecosystem: Environmental > Aquatic > Freshwater > Lake | place: USA: Georgia | collected...
CCCGAAACGATTCGAGCGCACCCCGGCTGAACGCGCTCAAAGCACAATGCAATGCTCGGGCGCACCTGTTCGATCCCAGGCGGGAACAGTCGGCTCTGATCGATCTTTTGAACGAATTAAATTGGACTTCACGATGATCACTGAATCGATCCCATCTCACCCGCACGAGCCTCGCCTAACGAGTCTCTCTCACGGCGGGGGCTGTGGCTGCAAAATTGCTCCCGGGGTGTTGAGTGAAATTCTCAAGGGCACTTCTGCAATGCCAATGCCGCCCGAGCTTCTTGTCGGCATCGAGACTGCGGACGACGCTGCGGTCTATCGCCTCAATGATGAGCAAGCGCTCATCGCGACGACTGACTTTTTCATGCCGATCGTGGACGACCCGTTCGACTTCGGGCGGATCGCAGCGACCAACGCCATCAGCGACGTTTACGCGATGGGCGGTACACCGATCATGGCCCTGGCCCTTGTCGGGATGCCTATCGGTGTGTTGTCAACAGAGACCATCGGCAAGATTCTGGACGGCGGGCAGGCGGTTTGTCGAGCCGCCGGGATTCCCATCGCGGGTGGCCACACCATTGATTCGGTAGAGCCAATCTATGGGCTCGTGGTGATGGGCCTGGTCCATCCGTCGCGTATCAAGCGCAATTCGGATGGGCGGGCTGGCGACCGGTTGGTTTTGGGCAAGCCGCTTGGCGTTGGCATTCTATCGGCGGCACTCAAAAAAGAGCACCTGGGCGATGAGGGATACGCGCAGATGATCGCCTGCACGACCCAGCTCAATACGCCAGGCCCCGCACTCGCAGCGCTCGCGGGGGTGCACGCGATCACGGACGTCACCGGCTTTGGGCTGGCTGGGCATGTGCTCGAGATGGCGCGCGGCTCGAACACCACCGCGGTGCTGGAGATGGGCCATATCCCACTGGTCGATGGGGTTCGCGCTCTGGCGAGCTCTGGTTTCGTAACGGGTGCGTCAGGGCGCAACTGGGCCGCGTACGGTGAAGAGGTCGCGTTGGCACAAGACTTGGGCGCAGTGGATCAAGACCTGTTGAGTGATCCTCAAACGAGTGGCGGTTTACTGGTGGCTTGCGCGCCTGATTCTGTTGACGCTGTCCTGGAGATCTTCCGTCAACAAGGTTTCGCACATGCCTCGGAGATCGGTGCCCTGGTGCCTGCGCATCACGAAGGGTTGCGCCTGCAGGTGTCTTGATGGTGTTCATGGCGAGCCAGCTTTGGGCCGGACTGTGCAGTTTGGTCTTGATTTTTGGACTGGGCGCATCCACTAAAGCGGTGGCTTGCGATATCCGTGAGCCGATCGTTTTCGCCGGACTTAATTGGGACTCAAACGCGTTCCACACCGCTGTTGCGCAGCGCATTCTGCGTGACGGCATGGGCTGCGTGGTTGATCAATTGCCCGGCGCGACGATCCCCTTGCACAACGGCATGGTCAAGGGCGATATCCACATCATCATGGAGATCTGGCTTGCCAATGAATCCAAGACATGGCTCGATGGCGTTGCCACTGGCAAGGTCGCGTCGATTGGCGTCAATATGGCGGATGCAGTGCAGGCTTGGTACGTTCCGAGATACCTCGTTGAAGGGCCGGATGCACCGGCCAAAGGCCTTCGCTCAGTCGCTGATTTGCCGCGGTTTAAGGCGTTGTTCGCCGACCCAGAAGAACCCGGCAAGGGGCGTTTCTACAATTGCATGGCTGGGTGGGCCTGTGAGGCGCTCAACACCAAACGCCTCGCGGGTTATGGACTGAGCGAGCATTTCACCAACGTACGCCCAGGTAGCGGAGCGGCGCTCGACGCGGCGATCATCTCTGCTCTGAAGCGCCGCAAGCCGATCCTGTTCTATTACTGGGGCCCCTCGTGGTTGCTTGGACAGCACGCGGGTGAGCTGATCGCGCTTGAGGAACCCGCGTTCGACCCTAAGGATTGGGCCACGCTTGTGGCTGCGACCGATCCGACCAAAGTTAAGGTGGCGACGTCGTTTCCAGTGGTCGATATCGTGATTGGCGTGAACCAGTCGTTTATGCAAAAAGCGCCCACGATTGCAAAATTTCTTCGAAATTATCGAACCAGTAACCGCCTCGTGTCCGAGGCATTGGCTTCGATGCAGACCGCCAAATTATCGGCCGATGGTGCCGCCCGTCTTTTTCTGTTGAACCATCCTGAAGTCTGGGAGAAGTGGGTGACCCCAGACGTCGCCAAGCGCGTTCGTGCATCACTTGGATGAAGGTCGATAGGGTGTTCCCCGCATGATGTTTCCCGATTGGTACACACCGCTCGCCGGAGCCGCTAACGGTCTGATTGACCAAATGATTGTGCTTTATGGTGACCGAGCGGAGCAGGCATCCAACACCTTCTTGAAGGTCCTGGTCTGGACTGAACAGTGGCTCAGAAATTTGCCGCCATGGGTGATGATCGCGGCGAGCGCCGCACTGGCTGCAGCGCTCTCAAAAAAATGGTCACTGGGTGTCATGGTTGCGGCAGGGCTCTGGGTGATCGGAGCACTTGGCCAGTGGGACGCGGCGATGCAATCACTCGCGCTGATGTTCTGCGCCATCCTGTGCTGCCTGGTTTGCGGATTGCCGTTGGGGATTGCCTGCGCGAATCTCCCCCGCGTGCGAGCGGTCGTCGTGCCCCTTCTCGATCTCATGCAGACAATTCCAATCTTTGTCTATTTACTACCGATCGCAATGCTTCTGGGCTTGGGGAAGGTTCCCGCTTTGCTGGCGACGGTGGTTTACGCGATTGCGCCGGTGATTCGGCTGACTGACTTAGGTATTCGCCAAGTGGATTCGGCCGCGCTCGAAGCCGCAAAGTCCTTCGGCGCGACTGCGTGGCAACGTCTCGTGAAAGTCCAACTGCCGCTGGCTGGGCCAACGATCCTGCAGGGCATCAACCAGACCACGCTGCTTGCACTTTCCATGGTTGTTATTGCCTCCATGATTGGTGCGCGGGGCGTCGGCGAAACGGTTCTGCTTGGGTTACAGCGCAACGACCTGGGCATGGGGCTCGTTGGGGGCATCGTGATCTGTATTTTGGCAATCCTGCTCGATCGGACAATGCAGGGCGCTGGCGTGCGCTGGCAGACCAGAAGCGTTTGGCAGGGACGGCTGAGCAAACAACTGAGCCCACCACCGAGCCCACCACCGAGTCCACCACTGAGCACACCACCGAGTCCACCACTGAGCCCACCACTGCGGACCTTCTGAGCTTGGCGATTCTCGAAATCCGGTCTTTGACGACGGTCTTCGGGCCGACCCCGGCAGGCGCTTTGCAGACATTGCGCTCCGGGGCCAGTGAAGAGCAAATTCTCGCCTCGGGACATGTCATCGCGTTGCGTGACATCAACCTCAGCGTGCGCGAGGGCGAGATTTTTGTTCTGATGGGGCCCTCTGGATCAGGAAAGTCGACGCTGGTCCGTCATTGCAATCGACTGATTCCACAGACCGAAGGCCAGGTCCTTGTTCAAGGTCACGATCTGGCCCAACAAACCCAATCGGAACTTCGTGCATTACGTCGTCACAAGATCTCGATGGTCTTTCAGTCGTTCGGTTTGCTCCCCCATCGCACCGTATTGGATAACGTTGCATTTGGGCTCGAACTCCAGGGTATCGCCTCAAGCGAGCGCCGGGTTCGCGCGATGAGGGTGATTGAGCAGGTTGGCTTGAGCGGTTCGGAAGCTCGTCTGCCAGAGCAGCTTTCCGGGGGAATGCGCCAACGGGTCGGGCTGGCACGCGCGCTTTGCAGTGAGACCCCAATTGTGTTGATGGACGAACCTTTTGCCGCGCTTGATCCCGTGATTCGCGAGTCATTACAAAATGACCTGCTCGAGTTGCAGCGAAAGTTTGGTAAGACTTTTGTGTTCATCACACATGATGTAGATGAGGCCATCCGGCTTGGCACTCGCATCGGTATTCTCGACCAGGGACGACTCCTGCAAGTGGGCACACCGCTGGAGATCTTGCTGGCGCCGGCCAGTCCGACCGTCGAGGGTTTCGTACGCCATGTCAACCTCGCGCGCGCGATTCCAGTCTCTGCCGCGCAGGAGGCGGCGGCAGGCGACGACTTACTGCCCGCTGCTGACCGGAGTTTCGATCACGTTTTAGATGCAAGGAGACCTCTGGAAGAAGCGTTGCCGTACCTGTTGAAATCGGCCGATCGAGTTGGCATCCAGCAGGAAGGAAAATTTTTGGGATTTATTTCCCGCCAGCGTGTGATCGACCTCCTGAACCGCCAGGGTCGAGTATCTTCTGCCTCAATCAATTCACTGTCGGATCAATGACCATGCAAGATGACGAACGATGTTGTGGCAGCGGCACCTGCATCATTGACCCGACTGGGCGCTGCTGGTGTGGGCAGCAGTGGGATGGGGAGAAAATGGTGGCGCCAGGGTTTCTTGGCGCTGGTGGCGCGGCGGTGGACAGCCTGAAAGATTCCGATCCCCCATTGGCCGCCTCAGTCGACGCACAAGACTAATTTTCTTTTATGTGCGGCATCGCCGGATTCTTCAATCCAAACTTAACCAATTCGCAGGACTATCTTTCGCAAACCGTCCGGTCGATGGCGTTTGCGATCCGCCATCGCGGTCCAGACGACGCGGGTGCATGGGCTGATGCATCAACAGGGCTCGCGCTGGGCCACGCCCGCCTGGCGATCCTTGATCTTTCGGCGGCCGGACATCAACCGATGGCGAGTGCGAGCGATCGTTATGTGATCGCTTTCAATGGCGAGATTTATAACCACCTGGAGCTGCGTGCGGAACTCGAGCAGCCAGGCGTCGAAGCGCCCGGACCTGGTGGCCCCGAGCCGCTTGCCACGGATGCGCGCGCAGTCTGGCGCGGGCATTCAGACACGGAGACTCTGCTTGCTGCGATCGAACGGTGGGGTTTGGAGCAGACGCTGCAAAAATGCGTTGGGATGTTCGCGCTGGCCCTCTGGGATCGAAACCTCGGGCACCTTACCCTCGCTCGCGATCGGTTTGGTGAAAAGCCGCTCTATTACGGTTGGGTTGGTGACGTAGCGGGGCAAGGCGACGGGCTAGGCCAGTCGCGGACCTTTGTGTTCGGCTCTGAATTGAAAGCCTTGCGTGCGCATCCATCCTTTAAAAACTCGATTTCGCGCCCCGCGCTTGCGCAATATCTGCGCTTTACCCACGTGCCCGCGCCGCTTTCGATTTACGAAGGTATCTACAAGCTGCCCCCGGGAACCTCGTTGCGAGTCGATGCTGCATTCGCATCGAAAACACCCTCGAAGGCCACCGGCGGCCCGGTTGCTTACTGGACCTTGGTCGACGCGGTTCAAAAAGGCGCGCGCGAGCAAATGACCGATCAGGTTGAAGCGGTCGACTCTCTGCATCATCAGTTGAGCGAAGCGGTCAGATTGCAATCGATTTCAGACGTGCCACTGGGGGCGTTCCTGTCGGGGGGCGTCGATTCGTCAACCATCGTTGCATTGATGCAGGCCCAATCAACTCGCCCGATTCAGACCTTCACGGTGGGTTTCGAGGAAGCCGGATTCGATGAATCCCCTTACGCTGCCGCGGTTGCGGAGCATCTGGGGACTGATCACCACGCACTGCTTGTTACTGCGCGAGAGACGCTGGACGTGATCCCGAAGTTGCCCGAAATGTATGACGAACCGTTCGCGGATTCATCCCAGATTCCGACTCATCTCGTTTGCAAGTCCGCCCGGCAAAACGTGACCGTGGCACTGAGTGGGGATGCGGGAGATGAGTTGTTCGGGGGCTATAACCGATACTCCTGGGGTTCGCGCATTTGGAACAAAGTGGGCTGGATACCTCCCGAGCAGCGGCAATGGTTGGGTGTCGCGGTACAGGGGGTTTCGGTCTCAGCGTGGGATGCGCTGGGCCGGGCCGTTGGAAAAGACCGTCTGGGTGATCGGGCGCATAAACTCGCGAGTCGATTGCTCAATGCAAAAAATCTGGATGACGTCTATTGGAGCCTCGTGACCGAATGGCCGGGTGAGGATGCGATGGTGAAGGGCCTGTCGCGCGACGAATCCCTTGATGAAATGACTGCGCAAAGGTCCGAGCCTCCCGCAGGGCTGACGGACGCAGCCGAGCGAATGATGTTTCGGGACGCGCTGACCTATTTGCCGGACGATATTCTTTGCAAGGTGGACCGGGCGGCAATGTCCGTCAGTCTTGAAACGCGGGTTCCATTTCTTGACCACCGAATCGCTGAATTCGCCTGGCGCCTGCCCCTTGATATGAAAATCAGGGGTAGTGAAACAAAATGGTTGCTTCGGCAGGTCCTGTACCAGTACGTTCCACGGTCGCTTATTGAACGGCCCAAGGCGGGGTTCGGGATTCCCGTCGGCCAATGGCTTCGGGGCCCCCTGCGGGACTGGGCTGATGCACTATTGGATGAGGCGCGAATCCGGCGGGAGGGGTTTTTCAATCCAGACCCAATTCGCAAAGCGTGGGGCGAACATTTGAGTGGTCAGAGGGACTGGACGCCGCGTTTGTGGACGGTTTTGATGTTTCAGGCCTGGTTGGAAGGGCAGTAATCTCGCAGTCATCTTCAGGCGACCTGAAGTGCAGCCAACACCGGCAGCCGAAGTCGCTCAAACTCGGACGCTTGCCGCTCTAGCTCTGCGAGGTTTTCTTCGGGGGTCTGCAGGGCGACGCCATCTTTGAGAATGCGCTGTCCTTGCCCCTGGATGATTTGCCAGGTGAATTGCGCCCATTCTTTGGAAGTCGATCTGCCTTGCGCGCGGGCGAGCAGGAACAACTGAATAATTCGGTTTACAGGAATGCCGCCGCCACTCACTGGGCTCGCCAGATATTCGGTATGGGCAGCGCTGGCCGGGGCGCGCTCGAGGATGTTGGCATTCAAACGCCGAGTCTTTGGTTGCGCGTCCGCGATGGCTGCGTCGTCCTGCACCGGCGCGAAATCTCCCGAGCCCGTCAGCAAAACGACCGCTTCCTGCAAAATCGGGAAGCTCAGCAAACCGCTCGGTAGGGCAGCCTCAATCTCGCCGATCGTCCTGGGTTTGTTATCCGCCATCAGATCAAGAATTGGCTTGTAAATATCTTCGCGCAAACTCGCTTCGCCGACGGCGCCAGTGACTTTGGTGGACGCTTCGGAGCGGTGCCGGGCCAGAATTAAACGCTGTTTGCGCAGCATTTCTGCCTGTTCAATACCCGAGAGGGTGCGCGGACCCTTCACCCAGTAATCGCGGCGAAATTGTTGATTGACGATGTAGTCCCGGACACTTTCGCGAAACAGAGGGTCTGGGATGGTCTTCAGGAAAGTCGATTGTTCGCCCGTGAGATTGATGCCGTCTGTGTGATCCGCAAGGTGCGCCGAGCAGGCGAAGCTCAGTTTCGCGCCACCCAACCACTCGGCCATGGTCGCGAAATGCATCGGATGCCAGTCACGATTGAAATACTCGTGAGCAAGATAGTTCCGGTTCATCCCCTTAAAGCGAGTCATCTGCTCCGTGATTTGCGGATTGGTGGCCACAAACTTGGGTTTGACGGCTAACAGTTTTTCAGCGAAATCAAGGGATTGATCAATATTGGCAACGATACCTTGGCCGGTCGCGCCCAGGGTTTTGGCGTGCTCAGTCAGCAGGTTGCGCATCGGCATAAAGCCGCTCCACCCAGGCAAGGTGTTGTAGCTGATGTAAAGAACGCCGCCGACCCGAAGCTTGCGTCGAAAGAAATCCACCAGCGCGGCCCGATTTTCATCTGAAATCCAGCTCCACACGCCATGCAATCCGATGTAGTCGAAATCTGGGAGGTCATCGCGGGCTGCAAACTGTTCAAACGAATCATCAAACAGTTGTGCTCCCAAATTGGCAGCGACTGATAATTCTTGAGCGAATGCGGCATGCGCTGGATTGAAATCGGTGCCCACCCAAGTGGCTGGGCCCGCTGCAGCGTGGATATTGACGCTAACCCCTTGGCCGAAACCCAGCTCACAACCCGTCTGAAAATCGGGGCAATGCAGGCGTCGATTCAGTAAGGCGAGCTTGGATCTGAGTGGATTCAGCTCTGAGTAATAGCCAAAAGTATAGGCCACGTCTGTTACGTAACCTTCGTTCCAATCGGCCATGCCTTTACCTTCGTGTTCGTTACAGGGAACCACATGATAGGGCAAAGGTCTGGGTGTTTTCATCGCGACGCCCTCAATCGCGCCATCTTGACCTCAGGTCAACCAATCCACCCGTTCGACCTTGAAATTGTCCCACTGCGAATAGACTTTTTTCAGGGCCTCCTGAATCGCTTCGTCAGAGTGGTCGCGAACCCGCGTAATAATTGTGACTTCTTGAGACCGGCTCGGGGTCATGCGCGAAGGCACACGGAAGACAATGCGGGCGCGGTGGCTCGAGACTGCCTTGAATTCATTCATTGTTGATCCGGATCGTGTGTCGTCTAGCTTCCAGTAGACGTCAGGCAACCCGCGAGGAACGAATCCACCACCAACCGCTATTTGTATGTCTCCGTCCAAGAAAAAACTGCTCAAGCACCTCACAACAGAGGTTTATTGTCGAATTGGTGTGTCCCCGCTGCATGGGGTGGGCGTATTTGCGTTACGCGCCATTCCCCGAGGGCTCAATCCGCTGCCAAGCTGGTTAGATAACGCAGGGGTGCAATTTACCCATCAGGAGCTGCAGCTGCTCCCCCGAGGGGTCAAAACGCAGATCAAGACTTTTTGTTATTACGACGACGATGGGTTCGTCATTCCTTCAATCGGCATGAACTCGTTCGATATGTCGATTTATCTCAATCACTCGAAGACGCCCAACGTGAAAATGAAAAAGAGCGGCAAATTCGAGACGCTACGGGCGATCCGAAGCGGAGAAGAACTGACAATGGATTACGACCACAGCTTTGGCGACACTCACGTGTTCTAGCCTTATCCAAAGCGCCTTTGCTGGAGTGGTTCGAGCGCGTGGTTTCGGTAGATTTGATTCAAGTCTTCGGGGCAGAAATCAACGTGCAGCGGTGAGGTCGGATCCAGTACCAGCGGGTGTTCGAGGTCGGTGAGTACGAGGGCATAAATTGGCTCGAAATGAGTCACGAACAGCGATTTGTAGGCGTACTCGTCGACCGGGCCAAGGTTATAGAACGGGTAACCGTTTTGTGCAGCCCAACGCGACGCCAGGAGGCAGGCGTAAATTCCCGGGGACCGGTTCTTGTAGGCGCGGTTCCATTGGCAAAAGCTCCCATAGACCTGGTCGTAGCGTGGCAGGAGGATCGAGACATCAGTCAACACCAGGGTTCCGTCCGGGGCGTTGACACGGATGACCAGAACATCGAGATCGCGCACATAGTCGATAAAGCCGGCCACTTCGTCGTCATGGATCCCAAAATCCGCGAAATGTTGGCCGCCCATCGCAAAGACATCATCCGCGGTCAGGCTGGACCCTGATACGACCTCTTCGGTGACTGAGAACTGCCGGAAGAGCTTGTCCAGGTCTTTGAATTTGCGTTGCCGCCGCGGATCGTTCCAAAAATCGGCGGCGCCGGCGTGCACGAGCCCGTAACGGTCGTTGATTGGGACGCCGTAATGACTATCGGGGGGCAGGGCATAAACCACGAAGGGTTTGGGCGCTGACTCGAGCATCTCCTCGTTGACATCGATGTAGGGGCACAACGCGTCCCAGCGAGTTGTGTAGTACTGAATATCGTTGTGATAGCTGTTCACGCAGAGGTTGTCAGGGGTCCAGCTTTGGTACCCGACCTGGTGTACGCGGTTGCCTGCAAGCGCAGAAAAATCACGATTAAGACGCAAGAGAAAATCGTTCATTGCTTTCGAAGGTCGAGCATTAACTCGACTGGGATGCGTTGCAGATCAAAAAATTCAGAATCAATCGCGTGATTCTCAAGGAGGAAACCAGGCTCAGAGATCTCGAGATGCTGGATGGTCTCCATGGCCTGGCGTAGGTGCTTACCCGCCGCTGTTTCGGGATCGGCAAAATCTTCGAGGTAGCCAAGTGCGAGCGGGCATTCGACATCCAGCGAATACTGTCGGTGGTGTGGGTCGTAGGAGAGGGGGTACATGCTGCAGGCGAAGGGCTTTGTGTCACCCAAGGCGCAACCGTTTGACGAAAGATGAGGGCATTGTGTTTCGATACACACCGACCCAAGCCTGTGCTGTTCGCTATGGGTCAGCGTCACCTCCAGTGGTCCATACCCTGGGTCGATATGGCAACACCGTTGGCAGGATGCACACCGATCAAACAAGGCATCTCCGCCGGGTACTGCCCGCATTTGGCACGCTGACCATCTGAACATTCGCCACTTGTTAGCCCCCTCGATCTGGTGCTCTTTGACAATATTGTGATTCCATTTTTCATCGCTTGCCAGCGTTAATACGCTTGTGGTTTTCCATCACCGTTCGGCCCTGTGACAAACTTAGGGACAACACGGAGATGATCCGATTCCTGGTCCCTCACTTGACTGCGCCCTTGGTCTCTTTTTTCTCGTTGGTTGGCTCACCGTTCGATACTCATCTTGCTACCAGCACACGGTGGAAATCCTGATGGAGCGGGTTCATTCAAGCTTTGAAACCGCGTCGCCAGCATCCGGGACCGGCTGGTCGGAAGCGCCTGACGACGGGATCGTCGCTCGAATCACGGACGAGTTCTCGCCGTCGTATTTTCCAAACATGCCGGAGGGCGCCGCCTTTCAAAATGCCTTCATTCGCGGGTGCCGATCAGGGCTTGATGTCTCCTGCCTGCGCCTTACTAACTCATCGGGCCATGCGATTGAGGTACCCGTCACTCTGGTCAAGGCGCCGGTCGCAGGTAATCTCAAGCAGGGTTGGTTAAGTGCGGCCACGAGGGGCTTGACGGTGTCGATTGCCGTGATTGGCGATCCGTCATCGACCGCATCCGCACTACCGCCCGGATTCGGCGCCGCGCATTTGGCCAGCGCCGTTGAGTGTCTTGGTCGACAAGCGCCCCTCATCTGCCTCAAAGGACTGAGCCGTGCGCTTGATCTCCAGGGATTTGTGCGACTCCCGAGCTTCCCGCTAACGCGGCTCCTCGTGAGCCCCGACTACTGGAAATTACTGTCTTCTAAAAAGCGCAGCGATCTGAATCGTCAGCGCCGGGCTGCCGCGGGTCTTCGTCGCGAGGAGTCCGTCGGCTTGCCCGTTGAACTGGAAGAATCGGTCTACGCGCTCTATCGACAAACGCAAAGCCGCGCGGAGTTCAAGTTCCTTGAATTGCCACCCGCCTATTTTCGCGAGACCTCACCGCTTAGTCGATTTGTTTTTTATTTCGAGCAAGACCAGCTGATCGGGTTTCATCAGATGATCTGCACTCCCAGCAAGATGATCTGCAAGTACATCGGCATGGACTACAGTCGGGCCCCGTCGTATCGGCTCTACTTCTCACTGATGCTCGATTGCATCGACATCGCGATTCGTGAGGGCATCCCGGAAATCGATTTCGGCATCACTTCTTATCGCTTCAAGCAATACATCGGCTGTGAGCTGATCCCGATGTGGAACTACTTTCATCACACCAATCCCCTGCTGCAAGCGGTCTTGCCGTTGTTTGGTGGGCTCCTAACACCTAGCCGTGAGGCCGTTTCGCGATAGTCCCAGCAGAATGGGTTTCACCAGAATCTTGTAACTATCGAGATCAAACTCCGGCGGTTGCGCTCCAAAGCGCTCCCCTTCGCCTCGCGAACAGTGCGTCCCCAGGTGGCGCCAGTTTTCAACCCGATGGCGTTGTACCCACCCATCCCGTTCCTCGACTAACTCGACGGCGTCCGAGTAAGGCCAGGCTTGAATCTGAGTTGCGGTGAGCGCGTTCAGCAACCGTTCATCGTGTTCAACGCGCGGTTCGCGACCGACACAGGCGCCACGGCAGGTTCCGATTTGGACTCCAAAACAGCCTCTCGGCCCCGTCTTTTCGAGCCCTAAAAGGGCCAGGCAGAGGCTATGAGTGCGGGCCAGTTCGCGCAGTTTCTGCTGGGCTGAGTGCTTGGAGGCAAACAGGCCGAAAACCTTTGTTGCTGGCGATTGGGTCTGATCCTTGAAATGAACTTCCGAGCCCTTGAAATCGCTTAAGCGCGGCTGGAGTCCTGCAGCGGTCTGGTGTAGCCGAATCGAGCGGAGGCTCCGAACCCGTCGAAGTCGTACATTAAACAAAGGCGACAACTGCTTGATCAGGTGCGATTCCAGCAGGAGCGCGCCGATTTCGCCCGCGGTCTCAATCACATCGACGCGTCGAGTGCGCGCCAACATACTGGTTTCTTCGGGCGCACGCAGGTGAGAAAGCACCCGACTCCGGATGTCAACGCTTTTGCCAATGTAGAGCGGCAAAGCTCCATCGCCCTGAAAGAGATACACCCCCGAGGTCCGTGGCAGGGCGGCCAGAATGGCGGGATCAAACGCGTTGTTCAAGCGAGGTTAGCCTGCTTTGGGTTGGTTGAACTCGAGGCCGCAGAAAACACGATTGGGATCGTCTGTGGTAAATCCTAACGATGGGCAGAAGCGATGACAAACAAAGTGGCCGTAGTCGTGGGGATCATGCCGGCTATTATCGAACGCTGGGCTTGGAACCCGGTGCCAGCGCGGCGCAGATCAAGGCGGCCTATCGCTCGCTCGCCATGGAGTTGCACCCCGACCGCAATCCTGGACGCGACACCAAGGCCCGGTTTCAGGCGCTCGGTCACGCTTACGCTATCTTGTCAGCCGAGAGAAAGCGCGAGCAATATGACGCCGATTCGGTTGTCCGGGAGGCTCAGGGTGCGGCGTCCGAGTCAATGTCTGGAGCGCCACCGCTTTATGCCCCGATTTATTGTTCGCGATGCCAGGCGGTGAGCGCGCAACCCCGCTACAGAGTGTTTTACACGGTCTACGGTTGGTTATGGGGTGCCGATCGTAAGGCGAGCCAGGGTGTGTTTTGCGGCCGTTGCGAATTTCGCGTAGGGGTCCGCGCCACCGCGACCAGTTTGATTACTGGATGGTGGAGCCTGACCGGTCCATCGCGCACCTGTCAGGCGGTCTACGCCAACTTCCGAGGGGGCGATTTCGAGTACCAAAATGCCCGTCTGATGGGTTGCCAGTCGATGTACTTTGCCCACACTGGCAAGATCGAGCTGGCGCTGGCCGTGGCCGCACAGGCGATGGACCTGGTTCGGTCTGCCCCCGCCAATTCTCCGGATAATCCCGTCGGGAATTACCCCGGTAATTCCGCCGGTGATTCCGCCGGTGATTCCGCCGACAATTTGTCCGGACTCGCCCAAAGTCTCAGGGATTTGATGGATGCCTATGCGGGTCGTTCAAAACGAACGTTCCTCAAAACATACCGAAGTTGGAGCAATCGGCGAATTGCCGCGCAAGGTCTCATCGCGGTTTGCTTTGCACTCCTCGTCGCGTCTGGAATTGGTCTGATGTTTTCGACCTCCGGGGCTGCTGATTTAAATGCGCATCAGACCCAAGACCCCACTCACTCTCCGCCCCGAGCACTCACGTTTAAGGCCCCTGGTTTCATTCTGCCGCCGAGTGGGGTTTTTCGCCCTGTCTATCCGAACCCCTCTGGCGCCAACAGTTCTTTTGCGATTGAACAGTCAGCCAACCAAGCCTCGTTGAACATTGCCCTAAAGCTTGTTAACCCTGTCGGATCTCACAAATGGTTAAAATTGTTACGAGCGAGCGACGAATCGGAGATATTGAGTCTGTTCATTCGCTCGGGTGATACGGTCGAAGTAGCTGTGCCGCCCGGTGCATATCGAGCGAAGGTGGCGTCAGGCCAGACTTGGCAGGGTGAGGAAGCGCGTTTCGGTCCAAAAACGCAGTACGCGACATCGAGCGCGCCGCTACAGTTGGGTATCGATCGTGAGCGATCAAAGTCAATCGTTGTTGACCTTGCGCCGGCGAATGTTTCGGTCAAACCTGGTGATCGTCTTTTTAATGAACTGGATCCTGCGAGCTTTTGAGTGTGGTGTGAGTTGTTCCGAAATGTGAGCGCTCGACGTCAGTTTTTACTCGTCAGCGTGCTGGTGGCCGTCCTGGGCGTCCAGTGGTTTGCGGCCGCGCATCGTGGCGCACATGGAGCCGGGAGATTCCTTGGCCTGAGCCAGTCATCTGCAACAAAGGTCCTCACGGGCGTCTTTGATGAACACCCCGCTGGGGGAGTTGAATGCCTTCGGCTCGATAGTGTTCTGGGGGCCCAGGCCCTCTGTGGCGGCGTTCCCGAGATGGTATTGCACGAGGCCCGCCACCATCTCGAGCCGGCCCCTCTGCTGACAAGTCATGTTGTCTCAAGACGAATTTTGCCGCCCGCAAGGGCGCCGCCCCTCCCTCTGATCTGACCTCATCAGGCCTTGCCTGGCCTGACTTGGTGTCCCTAAGGGGCCACATGCCTGTCGCCTGCCGTGCGACTTGATCAGAGGAACTTGTCATGAGAGCTGTCATTTCAGCCTCGCGGTTTGCCCCGAGCAACCTCGCGTCTTCGCTGTGTTGGGCGTTGTGTTTGATTCTGAATCCGCGGGCAGATGCCACCGAAACGTTATCGTCGGCAGTCCCAAAGCGACCTGCCGAACTCGAATCGGTGATCGTCACTGCGCATCCGATGCCTGGTACGGAAGACGAGTTGGCGGCCCCAGCACAGGTGCTTACGGGTTCGCGGCTTGACGCCCGGCGCGCGGTCAGCATCGGCGAGATGTTGTCCGGCCTTCCCGGTGTTTCAGCCAGCGCGTTTGGTCCGAATGCCAGTCGACCCATCGTTCGTGGACTGGACGGTGACCGGCTTAAGGTCTTGAGCAATGGGGTACCGGTGCTCGACGCATCAGCGGCTTCGCCCGACCATGCAGTTGCGGCCGAGTCGTTACTCATCGACCGCGTCGAGGTCTTGCGGGGACCCGCGGCATTGCGATTTGGCGGAGGGGCAATCGGCGGAGTCGTGAACCTGATCGACGGTCGGATTCCTGAAGCGCCGATTGAGACTTTATCAAGTCGGGCCGATCTTCGGAAAGGGGGTTCAGCCAATGAATCGGCCGGGACATTTCGACTTGACGGGGGCGATGGTCGCTATGCATGGCATGCGGATGCGCTAGCGCGCAGGTCATCCGATTTGAGCATTACGGGTTTTTCGAGAACAGCGGCGCTGAGATCCGCCCAGCCAGATTTGGACCGAGACCTTTTCGGGCGTCTCCCCAACAGCGCAGCCACTGCACAAGGCGTAACGTTCGGCATCGCGCGAACGGAAGCCGATGCTCATCTTGGACTTGCACTATCTCAGAATGCACAACGGTATGGGACGACCCTCTTTGAGGGGCGCGCGCCCGTCGCAATTGACCTGGTCCAGACTCGCCTGGACTTGTCGGCCCGTCAGTCTGGAGTTGCAGGGGGAACGCTCTCAATCGCGGGAGCTTTGAGTCAGTATCGACATGTGGAGCTTACTGGGGATATCGTTGGAACCGAATTCCGTAATCAAGGCGGCGATGGTCGAATTGAGTGGAATCGCCAAATGGGTGCAACCCGCTGGGTGATCGGCGGGCAATGGGGAACTCAAACCCTTCGGGTGACGGGCGAAGAGGCTTTCCTGCCATTGAATCGCGGTGAACAGTCGGCGCTTTACGTGCTGGTCGATCGCTCGCTCGCCAAGTCACTTCGGGTCGAAGCGGGGGGTCGGATTGAACAGGTTGGCATTCAGGGCGAAGCCGGACCAATCCGGGCGGCCGCCATTGATCGTCAATTTGCACTTCGCAATTTTTCGACTGGCGCGGTCTGGGCAGTCTCACCGACGACAACGCTGACTGCCCACCTCAGTCACACCGAGCGTGCACCCAACGCGCAGGAACTGCTTGCGAATGGTGTTCATACGGCCACTGCGACTTACGAAGTGGGCGACCCGGGTTTGAAGCCCGAGCAATCAAATGGCTGGAACCTTGGCCTCCGTGAATCGGTTGGACCGTTGCGGCTGCGTGTCGACGTCTTCGAACAGCGCTTCAATCGATTCATCAGCTTGCGGGGCTCGGGAGAGACGTTTCAACGCGCCGATGGTGAACCCATCGCGGTAGCCACTTTCGAATCTGGCTCAGCGCAATCGCGTGGCGCCGAAGTGGATGTCACCTGGAAAGTTTGGGAACTCGGTGCCAAACGTCTAAGTCTCGAGTTTGGCCATGACCAAGTCCGGGTGACCGATCCAACCGGCTCCCCTTTACCCCGAATTCCGGCCCAGCGTTGGCGATCGGCTACAGCCTGGAGAGACAGCAACCTGGCCGCACGACTCGAGGCATTGAACGCGCGACGCGTGAGTCGGGTTGCTCTTGATGAAACGCCAACTTCAGGATCGACTCGAATCGACGCCTGGATCGGTTGGGACCTCTCGCCGCGCTGGCAGGTTCAATTGACCGGACGCAACCTAACCAATGCCGTGATCCGAGATCACACCAGCTTTTTGAAAGATAGCTCGATTGCTGGTGGACGGTCAGTTCTCTTGTCGTTGCGGTTTCAGCAATGATGCTGCGCGGTTCGGATAGATGTTGATCAGATTGCCAATCAGCATCAGACCCGCCCCAACCACGAGCATGGGTTTGAAGGGCTCTTGGTAACCGATCACCCCGACGGCAGTGATCAGCGGCAGGCGCAGAAAATCCAGCGTCACCACCACGCTGGCATCGGCCTTTGCCATGGCGCTCGAGATACAAAAGTGGCCTGTCAATGAGGTCACACCCACCAACAGCAACCAGGCACATTGCATTGAATTAGGAACTACAAACGACTTTAGACCGAGCGCTAAACCGATGGGCGCCTGAATCACGCACATAAAAAACAAAACAGTGAGTGGATGCTCGGTGCGACTCAGCGCCTTCGAACAAACAAAGGTCAGGGAAAAGAAAATCGCGGCGACGATCATGATTAACGAGGCCGGATCGATGATGTCTCGACCCGGATCAAGGATCAGGTAGACCCCCCCGAAACCCAGGACAATGGCCGCAGCCTTCTTCAGCGTTGGTGATTCTTTGAGAAAAATGGACGCAATAATCAGAGTCCAAAGAGGGGTCGTAAATTCGAGCGCAAAGACCTGCGCCAGCGGCAATAAACCAATGCTCACGAACCAACCATACTGGCCAACGAAATGGCACAGCCCCCGGCCCACATGAAGACCGATCCTCTTTGTCCTGAAAAGCGACAAGTCGCCCTTTCGGAAAATCAGACTGCTGACAATGATTATTCCGATGACGCTGCGCACGAATAGCGTCTGCGCCGTGCTGATATCAGCGGACAGTTCTCGTGCAGCGACCGCCATTACGCAGAACGAAAACAATGCGCCAATCATCCAGACAAATGCGCCCATCGACTTTTCTTGTGAGTTGAGTTTTAAATATCGGGTGTACGGAGTCTACCCGGGAGTGTCCGGGAGGTGACCTGGGGACCCCGGGCAACCCTCCGGCAACATTGAGGCAACGCCTGATTCGTGAGTGGCGCGGGCGCACACTTTTCATTCCTCGTGCACAGCCCGAACGTCATGAAAGAGTGCGCGTCCCCGCCACCCTTGGCTGCGGGGCGATGATCGGTCCACACATGTCGCTCATCCCTAATCATCCTGCGGGGAACCTTGAGGCAACGCGCGTGAAACATTGAGGCAACGCCTGATTCGTGAGTGGCGCGGGCGCACACTTTTCATTCCTCGTGCATAGCCCGAACGTCATGAAAGAGTGCGCGTCCCCGCCACCCTGAGCAGCGGGGCCAGACCCACTGAATACGCG
>Ga0214921_10005582_pt1 | contig 17717 bp, 13 predicted proteins | sample LL1505_MetaG_FD_177992 | JGI IMG/M metagenome (GOLD analysis project Ga0214921, IMG submission 177992) | Freshwater microbial communities from Lake Lanier, Atlanta, Georgia, United States - LL-1505 | ecosystem: Environmental > Aquatic > Freshwater > Lake | place: USA: Georgia | collected...
AAAATTGCTTGTAGGTTTTTTTCTATGAAAAAAATTGCTTGTAGGTTTTTTTCTATGAAAAAAATTGCTTGTAGGTTTTTTTCTATGAAAAAAATTGCTTGTAGGTTTTTTTCTATGAAAAAAATTGCTTGTAGGTTTTTTTCTATGAAAAAAATTGATAAAAAGTATTATTATAAATTAATTATTTATAATATGGCTATAAAATTAAAAACACAAACATTTTTAAATAAAAATTTAGAACAAAAATTATATAGTTTTATTCTAAATTATAATAAAAATAATTATTTAATTTCACTACATCATCATTTACCAATTGATAAGGTATTTAATGATTTAGATATAGAATTAAATATTAAAGTAAATTCTTGTTGGAGTGAAGTTTTAATACTACAAACTGATAATCTTAATATTGATAGATATCAAATTATTAATAAAATTCAAAATAAAATACCAAATGTTGATCAAGTCATGTATATTAAAACAAATGATCAAAGATATGAAACATTAATGATAGATCATGTTTTCATTCCTTTTGATAATATTAATAATGATTTAACAATACCTTATATTAGAGCTAGATTAAATGAGAAAATAGAAAATTTATCTGGATTATCAGGATCGCCTGTTTATATTAAAGATTCATTAATTGGTGTTTTTTCAAAATTTGATATTGAAGAATCAATTGCTTATATTATTCCAATTTATATAATAATTAAAAATATAACAAAAAAAGATAATATAAATATTTATGAATTACCATTAAAAAATAAGATTAATAAAATTAATTCTAATAGTGTAAAAAAAAATATGATTTACCATAAAACATTAAAAATTAATATTCCAATTAACACATACTTTATACTAGAGGGTGACTTGAATGCAAAATTTTCAGTTCGTTATGATATGACTAATATTATTATTAATCATATCATAACTAAACCAATTAAATTGCTCATTTCAAATGAAAGTTATATTGTAAATAAAAATTTAGAATATAAATTAAATCCACGATTATTAAATTTATTAAAAAATTTTAATATAAATAAAAAAATTATAATTTCATTGTTTACACATATAACAACATCTTTATCACCAGTTATATTTATTATTAAAAATAATCAAATAAAATTAATTTAAAAATATATATTACTTTTATATTTTAAATTTATATTTTTAAATAATACATGTTTTAGTTTTTGTTTCCTATTCAATCAATAAAAACTAATTTTTTATTTAAAAAAAATTAGTTTTTGTTTCCTATTCAATCAATAAAAACTAATTTTTTATTTAAAAAAAATTAGTTTTTGTTTCCTATTCAATCAATAAAAACTAATTTTTTATTTAAAAAAAATTAGTTTTTGTCTCTAATTCTTTTAATAATGTTCTTCTCTTGATTACTTAATTTTATTCCATTTTCTGATATAGTTTCAACATCGTCATATTTATAAGTTTTATAACTAATTTTTTCAGTATCTGTTTGTGAGTTACTTAAATTAATTTTATCTTCAATATATTCAATTAATTTTTTTATACATAAATCAGATAATATATTCATATTTATGAAAATACCATTTTGATTTGTTGAGAAATCAGTTCCAATATCTTCAACAATTATATTATATATATCTAAAAGTTCTGATTTACTTTTTATTTTTTCAAATTTATTAACAAGTTTTTTTCTAAAGGCACTATTATATTTTCGAGAAATATTTGTTTCCATTATAATAGCATAATAATTTAGATTTTTTTAAAACCGATTTGTATTTAATGAACGAATTTGCGTTTAATTTATTATATTTTTATAATGTTTTTCTTCTTCTCTTCCTCTATTTTTTTAATTGTTCCTGCATAATTTGTCTCATCGGGGGGAGATAAACAAACTAAGTCTATTTTTTGTTTAAATGATATTAGAGGGTTGTCTTTTATTTTATCTTTTTCAATATCAAACTTTTGTTTAAAAGTTTCACATTCTTCATGCAATTTTTGAATAACTTCTATTTTTTTTTTTAAACTATCTTTAATTTTTAGATTTTCTTTAATTGTTTCTTGAATATCAATAATTTGTTCTGGTGTTTTATCTTTGAAATCTCCATCTACTGTTTTTAAATTTTTATGTTTATTAGAATAACTTGTGAATGTTTCATCTATAGCTTCATTATATCCTTCAATATTTTTCATTGCAGTAAAATAATCAGTTAAACTTGTAATTGTATCTTTAAATTGAATATCAGCTGCAGATACTTTGTCATTAATATTTTTTTTAAATGTATCCAACTTACCCACTAAACCTGGTGCTGGTGCTGGTGCTGGTGGTGGCGGTGTTGGTTTTTTTTTAAATAAACTAGTTGACATTCCTGACATTGATTTAAACATTGATGTTGAAGTTGTAGGTGTGGTTGAAGATGGAGTTGGTCCATTACCTTTTAATTTATTTTTTAATCTAAAATATTTACCTTTATATTTTAAATATAAATATCTTGCTTTTTCTTCAGAAATATCACTTTCTTTAATATTTTGATTCATTTATTATATATTATATAATAGAAAAATTAAATATTTATTTTTAAAATATAGTTAAAGATTTTTTTTATAATAATTATAAGAATGGAACAAACAATTTTTAACTTTGATGATAAATTAGAGAAAGAACTAGACTTTGGTAATATTGAATATAAAAGAGAATTAATAAATCTTGATGAGGAAACATTTAATAGAAGAATCACACAAATGAAATATCGTGTATATGAAGGATCTGGAGAAGCTTTTTATTTAATAGGTGTTTCTGACGATGGTACTATTCTAGGTTTAAATAAAAAGGAATATGATGAATCATTAATGAATTTAGATAAAATTTCAAAAAGTATTGATTGTTATATTATTAAAGTTTCAGAATATAATAAAAATGATAATTATGTAGGCGAGTTTTTAATTAGAGAAAATGATAAAGTTGATACAATTAATATAAAAATTGGGGTAGCAGGTAATGTAGATTCTGGTAAATCAACTACAGTTGGTACATTAACTAAAGGCATATTAGATGATGGGAGAGGTAAAGCAAGATTACATGTTTTTAATTATAAACATGAAGTTTCTAGTGGTAGAACAAGTTCTATTGCTCATCAAATTATGGGTTTTGATAAAGAAGGTTCAGTAGTTAATTTTAAATTAGATAGAAATAATGCATGGACTGATATAACTTGTAGATCAAGTAAAATTATTTCTTTCTATGATTTAGCTGGTCATGAAAAATATCTAAGAACTACTATTCATGGATTATCATCACTTTATCCTGATTATTGTTTAATAATGATTGGAGCAAATATGGGAATAAATCATATGACTCGTGAACATATTGGATTATGTGTAAATTTAAAAATTCCTTTTATTATTTTATTAACAAAAATAGATATTGTACCAGAAAATATTTTAGAAGAAAATATTACAAGAATAAATAATATGTGTAAGAATAGAATTAGAAAAATTCCTTATCATATTAAAAATATGTCAGATATTGTTAATGTTATTAAAAATATTAAATCAGATTGTATTGTACCAATAATTCAAATATCTAATGTAACAAATCATAATTTAGATTTGGTAAAATCACTATTAAATTTATTACCATCTAGAAATACCTTTAATCAAAATGCTGATAAAGAAGTTGAACTAATTATTGATAATACATATACTGTTCCTGGTCATTCAACTATTGTTTCAGGAATGTTAAAATCAGGAACATTAAAAGTAAATGATAATGTATTAATTGGGCCTTTTGCAGATTCATCATATAGACCTATTAAAGTTAGATCTATACATTTAAATTATAAAGATTTAAAAGAATCTACATCAGGATCATATATTTGTGTATCATTGAAAAATATTACTAGGAGAGAGATTAAAAAAGGTATGATTATAATATCTGATGATAATAGTTTAAAAATTGCTGTCAAATATTTTAAAGCTCAAATACACATTTTACATTCTCCTACAACTATTAAAGAAGGTTATCAACCTTTTGTTCATATTGAACATGTACGTCAAGCAGTTAGAATGATAGAAATTAATAAAGAAGATACTACTACTAATGATAAGTTATTAAGATGTGGTGATAAAGCGATTGTTAAATTAGAGTTTGGAACTAGACCTGAATACATTAAAGTTGGTATGAGGATGATTTTTAGAGAAGGAAAAGTTAAAGCAGTGGGAAAAATAATTGAAATATTAAATTGATATTATTTAAATAGCTTTTGAGTTTTTTGTACAACTGACCAATGTTTGTGCATATTTTCATTATGATGATGATTCATATTACAACCATAAAATTTTAATATTTTTTCAACACACATTAAACCACAATTATATTCATTAAACTTTGGTAAATCTAATGTAATAATAATATCCTTATCTTTAATAAATGTTATATTATCATTTGTTTGATATTCTAATAAATCATATAAAATAACTGGAGCTACAAATAGAAATAAATTATATGGTACATAATCAGTCGTTAATTTTTCAATTTCATAATGATTTTTTAAGTTTTCAGTCATTTTATTTATAATATCAAAAACTAATTTTGAATTTTTATTTGCTATTAAAGCTGATGTTGTGATTCTATTTTTTTGTGTTGGTATTAAATTTATAATAAAATTAAAATTCTTATATCTATCAAATAATATTTTTATACCATCATTATTAACAAGTATTGTATTTATATCTATCCATATTCCTCCTTCTTCATATAAAAAAACCATTCTTATTATATCAGATTTTAATGCAGCAATTGTTGCTAAATGAAATAATTTTATTAATTCTGGATATTTATTTATATATTTATTAATGTCTTCATTATTTAATAATTTTACATTATAATCTAGATTTTTATCTTTATAATTTTTAACATTATCACTCGCTTCTTTTGGAATATCGTCACAGTCCCAATAAAAAAATATATTTTTTGGAATTGTCATATAATATATAATAATAAAAAATATTATATTAATTATTTATTATTAAATAAAAAGGAATAATTATATTATTAATTTCATAATTATATATATTTTTCATTAATAAATTATCTATATTATTAAAATTTATGATTTTATCTTGAATTTTCTTTTTTTTATTATTTTTTATATTAATAGTATTTGAAAATGAAATTAAATTATTAGATGTTATATATAATTTATCTAATGGAATAGCTAATAATATTTCTTTTACATATAAATAATTTAAACCAATATATTTGTCATCATAAAAATAATTTAGTTGATTCATTTTTTCATATAATTTTAATATTAAATCTGAATCTAAAATATTATAAATATTAATAATTGCATATTCATTATTATCAGAATCATATAATATATAAAAATTAGTTGTTTTAATAAAAAGATTAAAATAAATAATATATATCCAAGTAAATAAATATAAATAGATTAAAATATTGATCATTATCTATTAATTATATTTATTAAATTAAATTTAGCACATAACATAATATTGCGTTTATTTAATTTTTCTCTAATTCTTTTTTTGCTAATTTTAAATTTTGATATTCTTTCTTACGTTTATCATTAAAAATATTTAAATCAGTTGAACCCATATCATTAAAGCATTTTTTACAGATTGGTCTTAGATTATCTAATGTTAATTGACCTTCGTTATTTCTTGAAATAATATATCCACATTCAAAACCATTTGAATCATTACTAATTATATTTTTACATTTGTAAATTGGACAAATACCTTCATTCTCACTAAATTCTGTATTCCATACTTTTATTCTTAAACTAGGACTTATTTTATTTTTAGGATTTTTAAATATATGATCTGGAATCACAGATTGATCCATTAAATAATCAATATAATTATTATTTTTAAGTACAAATGTAATTCCATTACTAATACAATTTAATTCATCCTTATAAAAATAATCTGCATTATTTTCTAAATAACCCAAATAATCAACAATTTTATTAAATTTTTTATTTTTGGTTTCAATATCATTTAATAAATCTATATCTAATAAGAAATATCCATGCTCATCTAATTCATTTAAGAAATCACATATTGAATACTTTAAATTAGCGGTTGCTTTTGTTTTAGAAAATGAATCTGAATATTTTTTCTTTAATTGTTCTTTTAAATTTTCATACCTAATTTTTTTTATTATATTTTTATCAAATACTATTTTATTTTTATGAGAATCTTTATTACATTCATTAAATAGATTCTCTACTTCTTTAAGATTAAAAGTTTTGAAATAACAAAAAGTTAAATAATCACTAATGTCATGTTCCTTATATAATTTAACAGCCATTGATAAACGATGTTGACCATCAATTAAATATAATAAAAAATCTTGTTCATTTTCATTGTTACATAATAAAGCTATCGTAATTTTATTTTTAAATATTAAATATTCAGGATTTTTAATATAGGAATTAACCATTTCTTGTACTCTATCCAGATCTAAATCAGTTTGTGAAGGTGGATTAAGAAATGGACTATTATCCATTAATTTCACTAATGATTTAAAATTAATTTGTTTTTCTAAACAATACTGTTTTTTAACAGGTTGAAAAGTAATGTTCCCAGGTAAATTTAGTTCATCCATTAATAAATAATAATTTTTGAATAAAATTATTATTTATCAATTTTTTATAAAAAATTGAAAATTGAAAATTATACATGCATGTATAATAAATTTTTACACTGACTAACCATGTCATACAACATTAAACAAGGTGTTAGATTTTCTCGGACTTACATTACTGCGAACGATGTATTGGAATCAAAGATTATAATTGACGATGATAATAAACCAGTGAGAGTGATCCATATGACAAATGGATCATTCACCTACTATGAAACGCCTGATTCAATGGTAGATGTAAATTTTAAGTCTGCCTATTTTTTCCCCGGTGGGCGAATTGCTCAGGTGACATCTCACCGAGGTAATAAATACAAGTTTGTCATGGCTATTAGTCACCCTCCTACTCTGACCAATCGGAGTGTTGTACAACATACCGCGTGATGAAAATTATTTTTATTTTATAATTTATTATAAAATAAAAAAATATTTTACTAGATTAAAAAGTATAAATAATATATTTTATATTATAATGTATAAAATTAAATATTTAAAATATAAAGAAAAATATTTAAAGTTAAAAAATCAAACTGGTGGTGTTATTCCTAAATATCAAGATGATAAGAAACCATATGATAAATATAATATTGTTATGAACAATCGTATTATTTCAAAAAAAAATAATGATACATTTATTACATTTAATGATAATTTTGAATTCATTAATTATAATAAAAATAATTTATTATGTGATTTAGATATTGACAAATATTACTTATTTGGAAATAATGAAATAGTAATTAACGAAACACATATAATTCCTTTTCCTCTATGTTTTTTACATAGTAAATTTAATTTATTACAAGGAATTTTTAATAAAAATAGAATATCAAAAAAAAATCTTATTTATAATTTATTTACATATAGTGGTCGTTTTTATATAAGTAGAAAAGTTAATTTATTCAATAAATTTATTTATATTAATAAATTTTTAGAATTATTAAATATATTATATGATACTGATTTAGAGTACAAGTCTTTATCAAGTTTAGATGCTAATACCATTGGAAAGTTTACATATTCAAAATTAAAAGATAATCCTAAAAAAACTGAGTACCATGTTAATTATTTAAAATTGTGTAATAAAATACTTGAAATTTTTCCAAATGAACGTTATTATATTAATTTTAATGATATGATGTCCTATTATGAATCTTATTTAAATGTTAACCCTAAAACATATAATGAATATGACTGTATTGAAATTAATTTAAAATCGCTAGATGAATATTTAAAAAAAGATGTTCTTGAAATATTAAAATATATTAAATCAATTAAAGAAATAGATGAATATCCAGATTCAATAACTGATATTTATATTAAAACATCCTTATTTATAATAGGTATTTATATAGAATTAAGATTATTCAATAATAATTTAGCACAATCATCAAAAAATGAAATTAAGAATGACATTAATCAAACTAATTTTTTAATGAATATTTTTAATAAATCATTTGACGAATTAAATAAAATTATAATTGATAATATTAATAATGATAATACAGAATTTATAAAACCTGTAATTAATATTAAATTTCATTCAGATAGAGTTATTGAATATAATGGAAATTCATATATGAATTGTTTTGAAAATACTTTTATGGGTTTTTTAAAATTAGTATCATATAATATAAAATTTGAAATTTATGATATAGAATTAATACCAAATGCAAAACAAGAAATAAAAGATTTTTTATCATCATTAAATAAAAATGATGATAATAGTCAAGAAATATGTAATAAATTTGCAAAAATAGTATTGGACCATGTTAAAACTTATAAAGATAGTGAAATATATTTTTATAATATAAATTATAATCTAACTTTAAACATTGATAAATTTAAAAATTTATCAATTAATTTATTAGGAATAGATATAGACAAATATATAGATAAATATAGAACAATTAAAATAATTAGTGATAATCAAGTAGAAATAAAAATAAATAATAAAAATATATTTATTATTCAATTAGATGATCGTAGTCATGGTTTTATAGAAATAGTGACATCAGAGCTACATTCAAATAATAATTATATATATAATAGTCTAATCAATTATTATAAAAATAATGATGATTTTGAAGGATTGTTACAATATGAATTTAATTTAGGAAATTTAACATTTTTAAAATTATTATTAAAAAACCCATCAATAAATATTAATGATGGTAATTTTTTATTTAACGTTATTGATAATGATAATCTTGAAATTTTAGAATTAATATTAAATAGAAAGGACTTTCGTGTGAATACAGTTTTTGATCTAAATGACATGACTATATTAATGTATGTTGTTTATTTAAATAGAACTTGTATGGTTGAATTATTATTATCTAGAGAAGAAATTAATGTAAATGAAAAAAATTTACAAGGAGCTACTGCATTAATGTTTATAGATGATAAAAATATTGAAAGTATTCAATTATTATTATCAAGAGAAGATATTAATATTAATGAAAAGGATAATGATGAAAAAACTGCATTAATATATGCTATTAATTATAATAGTAAAATTGTTGAACTATTATTATCTAAAAAAGATATTAAAATTAACGAAAAAGAGTCAGATGGAAAAACTGTATTAATGTATGCTCAAGAATATAATATTGAAAGTATTAAATTTTTATTATCTAGAGAAGATATAAATATTAATGAAAAAGATAATCATGGTTTTACAGCATTAATGTACGCAGTTGATAGTAATAGTATTAATGTTGTTAAATTATTATTATCAAAAAAAGGTATTAATATTAATGAAAAAGATAATGATGAAAAAACAGCATTAATGTATGCAGTTTATAATAATAGGAATGAAATTGTTGAATTATTATTATCCAAGGAAGGTATTAAAGTTAATGAAAAAGATCATGAAGATAAAACTCCACTAATGAATGCAATACAGTTTAATAATATTAAAATTGTTAAATTATTATTATCTAGAGAAGATATTAATATTAATGAAAAAGGTAATTTTGGTAAAAATGTATTAATGTATGCTGTTGAAATGAACACTTTTATAATTGTTAAATTATTGTTATCTAAAAAAGATTTAGATATTAATGAAAAAGATTATGAAGGTAATACTGCATTAATTTATGCTATTAGAAATAAATTAACTGAAATTGCTGAGTTATTATTATCTAAAGAATGTATTAATGTTAATGAAAAAGATAATTATGGAAAAACTGCATTAATGTATGCTTCTAAAAATAATAAAATAATAACTATTTTATTATTATCTAAAAAAGATATTAATATTAATGAAAAAGATAATAAAGGTAAAACCGCATTAATGTATGCTGTTGAATCTAAAATAGATAATCTTTCAATTATTGAATTATTAATATCAAATAAAAATATTAATATTAATGATAAAAATAATTTGGGTAAAACTGCATTAATTCATCTTATAGAATATCAAAAAGGTCATATACATTTTGCAAATTTAAGTTTAAGAAATTCAAGGATTAATATTTTATTACAAAATAAAGATATAAATTTATATGAAACTGATTTAAAAGGTAATAATGCATTATTATCTGCACTTTATGTATATGAACCAATTAATATATTAAAATTATTAATAAAAAAAGATCCAAATATAATTAATACTAAAAATAATAATGGTGTTACACCATTAATATTGGCATGTGAAAATGAAGTGAATGATTGTATAGAATTAATATTAGAAAACACAAATGAAATTAGTAAAGATAATAATGGGGACACAGCATTAATTTATGCAATTGATAATTATGATGAATCTATTGTACATAAAATTTTAAAAAAATTTCCAATGATGATTAATGAAACAAATAATAAATGTCAGTCTCCATTAATGATATCAATTATTAAAAATAATTTTACAATATTTAGAGCATTTAAAGAATTATATTTATATAAATATAACCAATTTAATAATAAAGATATTGATGGAAATACTATATTAATTTTATCATGTAAAATTCATCATCTTGGTATAGAATCAAAATTTATAAAGTCAATATTAACTACTGATATTGATATTAATAGTAAAAATAATGATGGACATAATGCTTTAATGTTTCTATGTGCAAATAAGTATGATAATGATTTAAATATAAAGTTGCTGTTAGATAGAGAAGAAATTTTAATTAATGAAATTAACAATTTAGGAAAATCAGCTTTAATGTATGCATGCGATAATTGTAATTTTAAAATTATAAAATTATTATTAAATAAGTCAGATATTGATATTTATCACCAAGATAATTTGGGTAATACAATATTAATAAATTTATGTTCAAATATAGCAAACAATCCATTTATAATAGTTAAATTAATAAAATCAAAATTTAAAATTGATGATATTTTTTTATTAAAAAATAAACAAGGAAAATCAGCATTAGATTATTTGAAATCAAATAAAATATTAAATCAAACAGAAAAAGATAAAATATTAGAATTATTTGGCATGTAACAATATAAAAAATTGTTTACAGGTTTTTTACATAAAAAATTGATTTAATTAAATATTATTTATATTAAATAATATTTAATGGATTTTAATAAATTTGAAAAAGAAATTATTAATTATTGGGAAACTGAAGATATAACCAATCAAATTAAAAAAGCAAGAATAAATTCGCCAACATGGCAATTTTTAGATGGACCACCATTTGTTAATGGTACGCCTCATCATGGACATTTACTTGTTTCTGCAATTAAAGATACAATGGCAAGATATATGAGTCAAAAAGGATATCAAATTACTTATCAAATTGGATTTGATTGTCATGGATTACCACTTGAACAAGAAGCAGAAAAAACAGTATCAAAAGTATCGCCAAATGATACATTAGATAAACTAATTATTTTTAATGATGAATGTCGTAAAATTATTTCTAATTGTTCAGAAATTTGGTATGAAACTCTTGGAAGATTAGGACGACAATTTGATAAATCTCAAACTTATAAAACATGTGATCTTAAATTTATGGAATCATTGTGGTGGGCATTTAAAAAACTATTTGATGATGGTCTAATTTATCAATCTAAAAAAGTAATGCCTTATTCTCCTAAATGTGAAACACCCTTATCTAATTTTGAAGCAGGTTCAAATTATCAAGAACGTACTGATTTATCAGTCTATGTTAAATTTAGATTACTAGATTCTGAAGAATCATTATTAATTTGGACAACAACACCATGGTCATTATTTGCGAATCAGGGAATTTGTGTGAATGCAGAATTTGAATATCAATTAGTTTCATTTGCAAATGAAAAATTATGGGTTGCAAAAGAATTTGTTGAAAAACTTTTTAAAGATCAAGACTATAAAATTTTATCAACTATTTTAGGATCAACTTTTATTGGATTAAGATATGAACCAATTTTTCCAATTAATAATTTTAACAATTATAGAATTTATGCTGATCCATATGTTCAAAATACAACAGGAACAGGTCTGGTCCATCTAGCACCAATGTTTGGAGAAGATGATATGCGTGTTATGAAAACAACTAATATTCCAGATTATTTAGTAAATTCGCAAGTTAAATTTAATATTAGTTATATTGTTAATCATGTTGATATTAAAGATAAATTTGTTATGGATACTTCAACTGATATTGTTATTCATTTGAAAAATAAACATCAAGCTTTTAAATCTGAAAAAATTAAACATAATTATCCTTATTGTTGGAGGACTGATTTTCCACTGATTTATATGGCTACAGATGCATGGTTTATGAATGTTCAAAAAATTATTCCAGAATTAATTGAAAATAATAAACAAATTATTTGGTATCCTGCACATGTTGGAACTGAAAGATTTGCAAACTGGATTAAAGATTCCCCTGATTGGTGTTTAAGTAGAAATAGAGTTTGGGGTACACCTATCCCTATTTGGATGAATGAACATGGTGAAAAAATATGTATTGGATCAGTTCAAGAATTAGAAGATTTAACTGGTCAAAAATTTACAGATCTTCATCTTGATTCATTAAATTCTGTTGAATTCACAAATGAAAAAGGTACTTTCAAAAGGACATTTGGCGTTTTAGACTGCTGGTTTGAGTCAGGGATGGCTGGTTTAGCAAGATTTGGATATCCTGAATGTAAAACTAAATCATATCCAGTAGATTTTATTGCTGAAAGTTTAGATCAGACCAGAGGGTGGTTTTATACATTAAATGTTTTATCTACTGCATTAAATCATACTCCTGCATTTAAAAAAGTTATTGTTAGTGGATTAATTTTAGCAGAAGATGGTAAAAAAATGTCTAAAAGACTTGGAAATTATACCTCTCCAAATTATTTAATTGAAAAACATGGTGCAGATATTTTTAGATTATATATGATTGGTTCTCCTGCAGCTAAAGCTGAATCATTTTGTTTCAAAGATTCTGATTTAGTAGATATTACACGTAAAATTATTCCATATTATAATGCTCATTTATTTTTAAAAGAATGTTCAATTGAACAATATCATAATATTATTTCAAATAATCAATTAGATAAATGGATTAAAATGAAATTAATTGAAATTTCACAATATATTTATAAAAATATAGAAAATTTAGAATTAACAAGTATTCCAAATCATATTTATAGATTTATTGATATTTTATGTAATATTTATATCAAATTATCAAGAGAAAGATTAAAAGGATATGTATCTGAATTAGCTCAAAATGAATGTATTTCTACATTATATTATATTTTATATGATTTTAATAAATTATTAGTTCCATTTATTCCTCATTTAGCTGAATATTTTAATAAAATATTATTTAATAAAAGTATTCATTTGGAAATAATTAATATTAATTCTATATTAGATTATAAATTAGATAAAAATTTACTAAATGGGTTTTATTCTGTAAATGAATTATTAGAAACTGTTCGTAATTTAAGACAACAAATTAATAAACCAATGTTTTATCCATTAGATAAACTATTTTTATATACTGAATCTCCAAGTATTATTGAATATCAAGATGTTATTTGTAAAGAATTAAATATTAAAAATATTGATATTAAATCTACAAATTTATTAAGTAAAATTTATCGTCCAAATAAAGGATTACTTTGTAAAATTTTTAAGAAAGAAGCTAATAAATATATTACACTAATTGAACAAGGAGATATTTTATGGGATGGATGTTTATCAGATTATTATACTTTTGAATATAATCTTGATCCAATTGAAAATATGATTGGAGCTAAATTCAATTATAATAATTCAAATGGTATTATTTCTCAATCAATATTATATTTAAGTATTAGTACTAATAAGGAAAATGATCAACAAGCTGAAATTAATAATATTAGGAGAGAAATTAATAACTTTAGAAAAGAAATGAATTTAAAAATTTCAAATAAAATTAATATTACATTTGAAAAAAATAGTTTTTGGGATGAATTAAATCCTGAATTGATTGAGTTATTATCTAAAAGAGTAGGAGTTAATTTTAGTTTTGTTGATAAATTAGATGAATTTAAAATAATTGAAACCTTTACAGGTAATAAAATAAAGTTATTTATTGAAAAAAATTAATATTTTTTTCTAAATTATAATATATATAATGTCTGATTTATTAGAATCTATTAAATTAAAACTAGAAAGTATAAAAGATTTAATTTCTTTATCCGATGATAATTGTTTTCAATATTATTTTGTTAAAGATGATGAATTAACTTTATTAAAAACAAAAATTCATGAAATTCCGAAACATAAATTTAGTGATATCCATTCATATATAGATATTTCAACACCTAAAATTGAGAAAGAATTTATTGAATTGATTGATTCAAAATTTAAATTTGTTGAAGGTTTAACTGCAGATGAATCTACAAATTTACAATTAAGAAACATAATTATTAATAGAGATGATCATAATGCATCATATAATTTACATCAAGAATTTAATAATGCTTGTGAAAGAAATATGTTTAGTATATTATATTATTTTGATATAGATAATTGTGATTTATCAGAATGTGGAACAGGTATTGTTTTCATAGATAAATTTGGTAAAAGAAGATATGAAATTCTACCTGTTTATCCAGGATTAATAATTGTTTTACGTGATAAATGTATGTTTCATCATACTCCAAATATAAAACCACTTGATGAAAGTAAACCAATTATTAGGACTTTAATAAGAAAATATGTTGGTTTTTGCAGATTTGAAAATGATAAAAATGTTTTACTACAATCAATAGATTATAATTTTTTGAATAAAACTATAATTAAGAAAAAAATGGATGATTTAAATGAAAAAATTTTATTAGAAAAATGTAAAACATTTCATTTTCATGGTGAACAGAAAGATAAATGTGAAAAATATAAAAGAGAATTAATTTTATTAAATGAACAATATGAAAAATTAAATGATGAAGCTATTAAAAAAAATCAAATAGAATCTTTAAGAAATAAATATATAAAGTATGATTCTATTTCTAAAAGAAATACAATATTAGAGGATTCTATTTCTAAAAGAAATACAATATTAGAGGATTCTATTTCTAAAAGAAATACAATATTAGATGATATATTTTTTAAGGAAAAATATTTAAAGTACAAAACAAAATATATTAAATTATTAAATCATCAATAAATTTTTCTAATGAAAATCATTAGGTTTGTCTCTATTATTATAAAGTTCAATAAATATTTTTTTTAGGAAACATTCTATAGGTGTTTCTGGATTTTCTAAACTCATAAAATGATTTCTAAATAATGTCATTGAATATAATAATTGAATAACACTATAAAACCAACACATATTATCATGCCATAATATATTGGTATGTTCTTCAAATGGTACAATTAATTCTTCAGTTGTAGGTTCTTCAAAAAGTATAAATTTATCTTTAAAAATACAATCATATTTAGATGTTAAATCTAATATAATTTTACTCATTATAATATAATAAATATTTAAAAAATAGAAATGTTTTTATATAAATGAAATTTAAAGTAAAATATATTTATATGAAACTATTAGATTGGATTGAACCAAGCAATTTATTTATAGAAAACTTGTGTGAAAATTCAAATTCAGAATTTTTCTTAAGAGATAACTTAGATGGTATTGATTGGTCATATTTATCACAGAATATAAACATGATCGATATATTAGAAGAAAATCAAGATAAAATTGATTGGTATTATTTATCAGAAAATGATAATGCTATTGAACTTTTAGAAAATAATTTTGATAAAATTAATTGGATTTTATTATCAATGAATCCAAATGCAATTCATATTTTAGAAAATAATTTTAAAAAAATTAGTTGGAAGTATATATCATCTAATGATAATGCAATACCTTTAATTGAAAAAAATTTAAATAAAATTAATTGGAGTTTATTATCATCTAATAAAAATGCAATTCATTTATTAGAAAATAATTTAGATAAAGTTAATTGGAATTTTATTTCTATTAATGAAAATGCAATTAATATTATTGAAAATAATTTAGATAAAGTTAATTGGAAAATGTTATGTACGAATCCAAATGCAGTACACATTTTAGAAGCAAATTTTAATAAAATTAATTGGAAAATGATATCATCAAATCCTAATGCTATTAAATTGATAGAAAATAATTTAGATAAGATAGATTGGACTTATTTATCATATAATTCAAAAGCAATACATATACTTGAACAAAATCAAGATAAAATTAATTGGGAATGGTTTTCTGAAAATCCCTCTATATTTGAAATAGATTATAAAAAAATAAAAGATAAATTAAATTCAACATATGGTGAAGAATTAATAGAAAAGGTTTTCCATCCTAAAAATATAAATAAATTTGAATCATGGGGTTTCTAAATTTTATCAACTAATTTAGTAATTGAACCAAATAATTCTAAATAATATTCAATAACATCTTCAATTATGTTTTTTATATTACTATCTTTCTCGAGTTTATAATGAAAATGTACTTTATTTGCTAGCGGATGAGGTAAACTATATCCTGCAAAATTTACTTTAGCATGTTTTTGCATACCACGACTAATTAGATTACCTAAAGTATGATCTTCATTATTAACTATAATTAAACCTTCTTCTTCAGAAATATCAATTCCTTTACTTAAATCTTCTAGAAAAATATTTAAAAAATTCTTAAGATTTCTTTCAATATTAATTAAAGCTACTTGTAAAATTCTTTTTTCATTAATTTGCCCTCTAGATTCAAGTGTAAAATCAAATTCATTCTCATTAATCTGTTTATAGGATACAATACTTACAGCAGTATAAACAGTATCTTGTTTTTCTGTTCCAATATTAGTAATTGTTGACATTGCAATTTCTTGCCCTGGTTGTAATTTTACAATTAAACAATCATTTTTATATGGATTAGATAATTGTTTTTGATCATAATAAAATTTAGCATGTGCAGTCGTAACACTAAAAATTTCATTTGATTTATTTTTATAATTAACATACATGGTTAATTGATTTAATGATGAAGAATTTAAATTATCATTTGATTCAATTTCACCAACATCATCTTCATCATCGTGTTCATCAATTTTATCCATTTTATCTTTGGTTTTGAGGTGATCAAGAAAATCAATATTATTTTTAATAGACCAGACTGGCATGTGTTGCAATCTTAATTTTAAATAGTTATTATGAAATATAGAGGTATTCTTTTCAAAATTAAATGTATTAAAAGCATAAATTGGGATATCAGAAAAGATTGTTCTCCTTAATGTATTTACAATAATATAATCAATATTAGATCCACTAATTTTAAAGCTTAAATTTGAGTTACCGATTTCATCATATTTTTCAAGTACTGATAAGTTAACTTTAGATATTTTAATCATTATATATATTAAGATTTAAACCTTTATTATTAATTTTGCAATTTTTATTTTTAAATTATAATTTAAAAATAAAAAATTAGAATTACAAATTTTTTAAATTTTGATATTTATTTTTGTATTTTATATATTTTTCCTTAAAAAATATATCATCTAGGATTCTATTTCTTTTAGAATCGTATTTTATATATTTTTCCTTAAAAAATATATCATCTAGGATTCTATTTCT
>Ga0214921_10005583_pt1 | contig 17716 bp, 18 predicted proteins | sample LL1505_MetaG_FD_177992 | JGI IMG/M metagenome (GOLD analysis project Ga0214921, IMG submission 177992) | Freshwater microbial communities from Lake Lanier, Atlanta, Georgia, United States - LL-1505 | ecosystem: Environmental > Aquatic > Freshwater > Lake | place: USA: Georgia | collected...
CGATTGTGGGTGACGTTGACGCCGCCAGCGTTGAGGCACAACTGGGTGAGAACGGTGGCCTGAGTCCAGTGCCTGGAGGCGTTGGTCCAATGACGAGCGCAATCTTGGCGTTGCACGCAGCGCAGGCTGCAGAGCGCCTCGTCCGCGGGCGAGCGTAGACTCCCCGCATGGGATTCCCGTCTGATCTTGAGATTGCTCGCGCCGTCACACCAAAGCCGATTGGCGAGGTGGCGGCAGCACTCGGCTTTCACGATGACGAAGTTGAGCCGTATGGCCGCACGAAGGCGAAGCTCTCTATTGAGGGGATCGAACGCCTAGAGAAGGGCGGCGGACGAGGCAAGTACGTGGTGGTCACCGCCATTAGCCCTACGCAGCTCGGTGAAGGGAAGACGACCACCACCGTTGGACTTGCGCAAGGGCTCAACAAGATTGGTCACCGTGCCGCCGTTGCGATTCGACAGCCGAGCCTTGGGCCTGTCTTCGGCATCAAGGGCGGCGCCGCGGGCGGAGGCTACAGCCAAGTGATTCCAATGGAGGAGTTCAACCTGCATCTCACCGGTGACGTGCACGCCATCGGCGCCGCGCACAACCTTGCCGCAGCGTTCCTTGACAATCACCTGCATCACGGCAATGCGCTCAACATTGATTTGCGCAGCATCACCTGGCCACGCGTCGTTGACATTAGCGATCGCGCAATTCGCAAGACAATCATCGGCCTTGGCGGTCGCGAGAACGGCGTGGTTCGTGAATCAGAGACTGTCATCACTGTTGCAAGCGAAGTCATGGCAGTGCTCGCGCTCGCTTCCGATCTTGCCGACCTGCGCGCGCGTCTCGGCCGCATTGTCGTCGCCGAAACCGTCGACGGTAAGCCAGTCACCACTGAAGACTTGAAAGTCGCTGGCTCCATGGCTGCGCTGCTGCGCGATGCAATAAAGCCGAATCTGTTGCAAACACTCGAAGGCGGCCCCGCATTTGTGCACGCTGGTCCGTTTGCCAACATCGCCCATGGCAATAACTCGATCATTGCCGATCGTGCCGCACTTGCAACGAACGAAATTGTTGTCACCGAGGCAGGTTTCGGCGCCGACATGGGCGCCGAAAAGTTCTTTGACATTAAGTGCCGCGCCTCTGGACTCGCTCCTGATGCGGCGGTAATTGTGGCGACCGTTCGCGCGCTCAAAATGCATGGCGGCGTTGGCAAGATTATTGCCGGCAAACCGCTAGATCCAGCGTTGAGCGCCGAGAACGTTGCAGCCGTTACGGCTGGCGCACAAAACCTTGTGAAGCAGATTGAAAACGTTCGCGCCTTCGGTATTCCAGTAGTGGTTGCGGTGAACGCTTTCCCAACTGACACCGCCGCAGAGCACAAGGCGATTCAAACGGTTGCGCTGGCCGCAGGGGCCCGAGCCGCGGTGGTCACCACGCACTTCACCGATGGTGGCGCTGGCGCGGCTGCGCTTGCCGAGGCGGTGTGGGCTGCAGCATCCTCAGGCGAGGCGAAGTTCGCGCCGATCTACGCCGACGACCTGCCGCTCGCCCAGAAGATTGAGACGATCGCCACCCGCATCTACGGAGCAGACGGCGTGGACATTGGACCCGCAGCGGCGAAGCGACTCGCGCGGTTGGAGGAGCTTGGCTACGGGCATCTGCCGATCTGCATGGCGAAGACGCAGTACTCCCTCTCCCACGATGCGAGCAAGCTCGGGCGCCCAACGGGCTTCCTAGTCCCCGTGAAGGCGGTCACCTTGGCCGCTGGTGCAGGCTTTATCACCGCCGTGTGCGGCGACATGCGTCTGATGCCGGGCCTCAACAAATCGCCTGGCGGCGAGCGCATCGACTTGGATCTGGAACATGGCGGAGAGATCGTCGGACTCTTCTAGGAGTCCAGGAACCTCAGGCCGCTTGGCGGCGTTACGGGGATGAGGCGTTCCCCTGCGAACGCCCAAGTTGAGGTGCACACCATGAAGATCGGTTCACTCACCCTCCCGTCGTTCAGTACCCCAGCGAAGGTTGGCGTGGTGGTGGCACTCGTGCTGGCCCTCTCCGCTAGCGGCGGAATCAGCGCACTCTTCTTTGGTGCGAGCACCGGCGCAGCTCCTATTGAGAAGGGGGATACGGGCGGTACTCCGACCGCAACGCCAGGCGATGGCGCCATCTCTGGCGACCGCATCGATCTCGTGCGCACCGGCACTTTCAGCCTTGAGGTTGAAGATGTTGATGCCAGCCTGACGTCGATCACCAGGATGTTGAAGAGTGAAGGCGGCTACGTCTCTGGCAGCTATCGCTACACCGACACATCAACCCCGTATCTCACCGTGACGTTCCGCGTGCCTGCAGCCTCTTTTGACGCGGCGGTGCTCGCACTACGTGCAGAGGGGTCAGTCCTCTCTGAGCAGATCAGCACCTACGAAGTGACGATGCAGCTCGTAGACCTTGAGGCACGACTGCGCAATCTGCGTGCTTCGGAGGCGGCCCTTCTTGATCTCATGACTCGAGCAACGACGGTCTCAGACGTTCTCTCGGTACAGACGCAGCTCACCGCCGTGCGCAGTGACATTGAGTCGTACGACGCACAGCGTGCCGCGCTTGCGGATCAGATCGCCATGACCACGATCTCGGTGACGATCAGTCCGATCGGCTCATCAATCGGTAATGCAACGACCGGATTCGACCTCCGCAAAGAGGTTTCACTCGCAATCGCGAATTTGATCTCGGTGGGTCGAACGGTGATTGTTGCCGCGATCAACCTGGTCATCGTGGTCTTGCCGATCGCGTTGATCGGCGCGCTTGCTGGTGGGCTGCTCGGTCGAGCGATCGCGCCACTCTTCGCGCTGTTGCGCCGACTGATGGGTGTTGGGGTGGCAACGAAGCGAACGGCACGCCGCCGCTAACGGCGGGGTACGTCGCGGCTATTAGTTAGAGGGCGCCTGCAGCGATTGCGATGATGGCCGCCGTCAGGAGGCCGATCGCGATGCCGAGGGCACCGGCTCCCCATGCAGCAAGGTTGATGGCGCCCAGGGGGGCGTCTTCGGCCTCGCCGTGTGAACCGTGCCCAGGAGCCGCGTGATCGCTCATGCGGCGTAGTATCCCAGACGATGAGAATCAACATCGGTGACGGGTTTGAGCTTGTCGGCGTGGAGAGCGCCGATGAGTTGCTGCTCGTGCCGCCGTGCGCCAACCCGAGCGCTGATCACGCCACCTGCACCTGGTGGGAGGACGCAGATCGCGGCAGCAAGGCAGCGGCCAACGGCGGCGTAGCACCGAACCCCACTGCGCGCGCCAGCACACCGGCAGGAGGGAAGAGCGCGCTCGCAGCATTCCTCGGCGCAGATGTTGAGCAGGCGCCCACGTTTAATCCGTTTGCCCCCGAGCCACCAACGCGCGAAGAGGCACTACGGGATGCCGCCGCCGCGCCGGGTCAACCACCAAAGCTTCGACTCCTGACGCGACAACTCCCAGTGAGTGGGCCGATGGGTTGGGTGCTGCTTGCGAAAGGCGAGCCGGTTGCCTACTGCCAAGCGGGCCCACTCTCGGCCTTTCCGCGCGCGCAACGCTTGCGCGATCGCTACCCCGATCTTCCTGACAGCCCACCGCCGGCGATCATTACCTGCATCTCCGTGGTGCCTGCGGCGCGAGGGAATGCGCTCGGTAGCGCGCTCGTTGCCGGTGTGCTCGCTCGACTCGGCACCGCTGGATTCGCCGCCGCCGAGGCCTACCCCGAAGAGTCCGAATCCGTGGCCGACCCTGAGCACACCTCTGCCGCCACCCAGCGCTTCTGGGAGCGACTCGGCTTCACCGTTGCCGCGACCGGCCCCGATGGTCGCTGGCCAGTCATGCGCCGTACGCTCGACTAATGACCACCACCAACGCGAACTTCGAAATCGTCGCGAACATCAGCGAGGGGCGTGACCCTGAAATCTTGCAGCAGGCAGCTGCGGTGATTCGCGCTGTTTCAGGCGTAACGCTCCGCGACGTGCACACCGATGCCGACCACGATCGGAGCGTGTTCACGTATGTCGGGGCAGGCGGCGTTGAACTTGTGGCGGCAACCCTCGCTCTCGCACGCGTCGCCGTCGCATCAATTGATCTTTCGAGCCCAGCAAAATCAGGAGAGGGTCGCGGCGTGCACCCACGCCTTGGCGCGCTTGATGTGGTGCCAGTTGTACCGATCTCCCCCACGGCAACACTTGAGCAGGCCGCCGAGATAGCCCGCGTGGCTGGCGCCGCGCTTGCGACAACACTTAATCTCCCCGTGCATCTTTATGGTGCGGCAGCGCGCAACGAAGAGCGACGCTCGCTCCCGACGTTGCGGCGCGGCGGATTTGAGCAGCTCGCGGCACACCAGGCGGCTGAGGGTGGCGCACCAGACTTCGGGCCACTTCAGCCGCACCCAACCGCAGGCGCAGCCGCCGTTGGAGCGCGCACGCTGATGGCGGCGTGGAATATTGCACTTAGTGGCGCCGATGCGGACACACTTCTCGTAATTGCAAAAGAGATTGCACGAGAGATCCGCGGGACAACAGCTGGTGGCGTGTGCGGGCTGCAGGCGCTCGGCTTCCCACTTGCAAGCAAAGGGGTCGCACAAGTGTCGATGAATCTGCACGACCTACTCGAGGCCACCGATCGTGGCGATACGTTGCATGCGATCCGTGAGCGCGTACTCGTTGCAGCACGTAGCCGTGGTGTGCAGATTGGCGAGACAGAGATTGTTGGGTTACTCCCCGAACGTGCGCTGCATGCAGGCGGTGATCCAGCAGCGCTGCAGATCAGTGGCGGGTGGGAGCGCGTCGTTCTAGAGCGCTAGGAGCGCAAGGGCCAGCACGGTAAGGAGGACTGCAGGAAGCAGACAACCGGAACGCTTACCTGAGCCACCGCCGCGTCGCTGTTGCGTTCCGTCGCTGTCGGTGATCGCTGCAAACAGGATGAACTCGTCGGCCGAGGTGCCGTTGTGGTTCAGGTCGAACGCCCCACCATCATGACCGCCATCATCGCCACCACCACCGTCTCCGCCGAAGTCGCCGTCACTCATCTTTTCCACCTCCGAATGGATTCATCGGTGATTGATACCAGAGCATTGCGCGCAGCTTGCTCTCCTCTTCTTTTTTGTGTTGGCACTTCTCTGAGCATGCGACGCCGCCGGGCGGTAGCGGATCAAGAAAGGTGCGGATTTCGTAGACAGGCTCATTAGGGGCAATGTCACGATGACAGGTGACGCAGCGGAGGCTACTCATAGCGTGAGTAGAGCAGTTGGCTGTGCCAACAGTCTGTCGCGGGGATCAGCCGAGGCCGAGTGTTCCACTGGCCGCTGTCTCAGCACCGCCGAGCCCTTCAGCACGCGCCTCAATGATGACGGTCGTTGTCTCTTCAGGGAGCGCAGAGATGGTGATGGCGAGCTTCTGCTGTGCGGGTGGCGGTGTTGCCAGGCCCTGCTCCTTGCAGAATGCCTTGATCGCCGCGGCGGACTTGCCTGCGTCGTCAACCATTGACATTGGGATGACGATCTTCGGCTCCATCTGGCTAATGAGGCGCGAAGCGGCTTGCGGAGAGAGCTCGCCGCCCACAGGGACAAGCACGATGTCGCAGCCTGGCAACTCGCCGATCTGCTCGGCGGTGAGCCCATCGGCGTAATCACCGAGGTGCACGACGTGCATGCCGTCGAGTTCGGCGGCGAAGACGGTGTTGTGGCGCGCGGCAGGGCCGCGATGCTCATCGCGGTAGCTGCGGATGCCGGTGATGAGCACCGACTTCACCTCGTACTCGCCCGGCCCTTCAAGGATGACGGCGCTGTCGAGGCTCGTGGCAATGGGGGTGCGGTTGTCGCGGGGGGCGAGGCGCCCCTTGACGCGCGAGAGTGGGGCGTCGTCGGGGTGGCTCAGCGTGACGATATCGGCGCTCATGCCGCGCCCGGTTGGCCCCACGATCGAGGTGTACGGGTCGTAGGCGATGGTCGCCTCGCGGCTGCGGATGCGGACACAGGTGCGACCGTAATAGGTGAGTTCCATGCCCCTATTCTCCCACGCGCCGCGGCACGCCGTCGCATCGTGGTGGCTGGAGGGGGAGGTATGCCAGGAGGGTCGATGCCCGTCGGCCCTCCTGGCTTGGAGGTCGGTTCACGGGAGGGAGGTCCAGTGAGCCGAAACCCATCATCGGCTCGCTAGGTGAATCTGCAAGGTGGGATCGGGTAAAGAGTTCGCAATGAATCCGCGTACGGGGACCGTGCCGCAATAGTCCGGCTACATCTCCTCAGGGGCGGAGATGCCAAGGAGTCGGAGCGAGGCGGAGAGGCTCGCCGCCGCCGCCGCCACAAGGCGCAGCCGACCCGATGAGCGCTCAGGCGCTGCAGGATCAACCACCTTCGCGTCGCGGTAGAAGGCCGAGAAGGCGGTCGCAAGCTCCGTCGCAAAGGTCGTCACCCCCTGCGTCTCATGATGCGTAGCCGAATCCTCAACGACCTCGGGGAGGCGCACGATGGCGCGCGCCAGTTTCGCCTCGGGGGAGGTGTGGTCGTCGAGCAGGCTCCCAATTGCGTCTGCGGGAGTAAGCGACTCAGCCGCAGCCTTGCGCAGGATTGATCGCATGCGTGCATGTGCGTACTGCGCGTAATAGACCGGGTTATCGCTGCTCTTTGCCTTCGCCGCTTCAATATCAAAATCGATCGCCGTCGTCGCGCTGCGCGACGCAAAATACCAGCGGGCTGCATCAACACCGATCTCTTCCAGCAGCTCGTCCAACGTAATGAATGTGCCTGCGCGCTTCGACATGCTCATCTCTACGCCGTCGCGCACGAATCGCACCCACGCAACGAGCAACATCTCTACAGACGCCTTATCAAACCCGAGTGCCTCGCCAGCATTGCGTAGTCGAGCAACGGTTCCGTGATGGTCCTGACCCCATACATAGATCAGTCGGTCGTGACCGCGCGAGAACTTCTCTACGATGTAGCCAAGGTCAGAACCAAAGTAGGTGTAAGCGCCACTAGATTTTCGGATGACGCGGTCTTTGTCGTCGCCGAATGCGGTGCTCTTGAACCAGAGTGCACCTTCGCGCTCTTCCAGCCAGTTCCCATCACGCAGCTTGCTAATCGCACGGTCAACGTAGCCATCGGTGTAGAGCGATCCTTCGGAGCGCCACACGTCGAATTCAACACCAAGAACCGCCAGCGATGATTCGATGCCAGCGCGAATGCGCTCTGATGCCCAGCGACCGATTACCGCAATCTCATCGTCGGCAATCGTGCCGTCGTATCCTTCCGCGTCAACCTCAGCACTGCGCTTTGGCGCAGCAGCAGCCCGCGTCGCAACATCAGGTGGAATTGCTGCCGCGAGTTCACCTACGTAGTCACCCTTGTAGCCGTTCTCGGCAACTTCTACGCCGTCGCGCAGAGCGATGACGCTCTCGCCGAGTCGACGAACCTGCTCGCCAAAGTCATTGAAGTAGTACTCACGCGTGACCTGCTGCCCCGCTGCCTCAAGAACGCGCGAGAGAAGATCACCAACGAAGGCGCCACGTGCGTTACCAACGGTGAGCGGGCCGGTTGGATTTGCGGAGACAAACTCAATGTTGACCCGATAGGTCGGCGCACCCGCCGCAACGGCAAGGTGTCCCCATGCCAGCGGTGTCGAAACGATCGCATCAAGATGATCGGCGAGTAGTCCGGCGCGGAGTCGCAGATTGAGGAATCCTGGACCCGCAACTTCGGCGTGCGCGATTGGCCCGAGGGCTCCACTGCCGCCATGCATGCGCTCCGACGCTTCAGCGGTGAGCTCTGCGGCAATCGCGGCGGCGATCTGCGCTGGGGCGCGCTTCAGGGCCTTGCTCCCCTTCATCGCAATGTTGGAGGCGTAGTCGCCGTGATCGCGATTTGCTGGGATCTCTACTTCAATCCCAGCGACAAGCCCCTCAAGTGCGTCGGCGTCATCTGGGGTCGGCAGGGCGCCGCTCGCAACGGCACGACGCAGTGCGCGCGCCACCGCGTCGCGCACGGTGTGGCGAAGCGGAATACCGAGCAGGGGGTCGCGCGGCAGCGCTGCCGAGCGAGAGAGTGGTGCGGACGATGCGCTCATGGCTGAATCGTAGCCGCGAACTCTGGCACGATGGCGGCATGACATCTGAGACGGCTCCGGCAGGCACCCCGCCAACACGCCCACCAGAGGGGGCGGTACTGGCGGCCCCAGTCACGCGTGGGCAGATCGCGCGGGTTGGCCTCCTACTCTTCGCCACCTTCCTTGTTGGCGCGCTGCTTCTCCGCACGCAGGCGGATCGCATCCGCGCGCTCGACCTGCCCCTTCCCGCCGGCTGGGAGGCGGTGAGTGCGGACACCGTGCTCGCCGGCATCTCGCCGCAGAGCGCGGTACGCGCAGCTCGATCAGCGAACGCGCCCGTTGGTGCAACGCCGCGGGTGCGCCTCATCACACTGAGCAGCGGTGGCAGCGATGCGCCAAATCTCACAGGTACCTTCTGGCTCATCGTGACGGACGACGTTCGCCCCTCTATGGAGATTCCGGCGGGAGACGCACTTGATGTGATTCGCGCGTATGTGTTGGTTGATCAGGCCGGTCGCGTGGCGCTGGCGGTAGAGCGCGGATTTGCCGATACCGATCCAACGCTGCCGCCAGACTGATTCACGCGAGCTACAACTCGAAGCGATCTCCTTCACGCACCGCAACGATTTCGCCGGCGAACTCTTTCGCCGCTGCGCGAACCGCCTCGCTTGGATCAACCTCTGCGCCGAAATGCGTGAGCAGAAGTTTCGCCGCGCCAGCAGTTGCCGCAGCTTTCCCTGCGCCGTATGCGGTGACATGCGTGTTGCCCTCGCGCCACTCCGCAGCACCACCGGCCGCCTCACAGAGCAGCGTGTCGCCAGGCTGCACAATCGCCGCAAGGTCCTCCCAGTGTGAAACGTCGCCCGAATACGTCAGCCCAGGCTCCTCACCCGCAGCAACGCGCAGCGCATACGATTCGCCAGTGTGACGAACGCGCGCGCTCTGCAGCGTTAGATCACTAACAGAAAGAACCCGCCCGCCGCCGAGTGGTGGCAGCACCGCGTCACTTCGCCACGTCGAAAATGCAAATGGCTGCAACGAGTCATGTGCGCCAGCAGCCTGCTCCTCTGGTGTTTGATCATCAAGGAGCGTTGCTAGTCGCGGCGCTAGGCCACTCGGGCTAATGACCGCGATGCTGCGCGCATCACTCCCCATCTTGTTGCCGTGCACCAGCGCATGTCGCAGCGCTGCAAGGTCAACCCAGTGATCGGGATGCAGATGCGAGATCGCTACGGCGCTGATGTGCGGTAGCGCGCGTATGCCAAGGTGCGCCGCAAGTGGCGCATAGGTGCCATGACCAAGATCAATCACGAGTGTCGTGGCGCCGTACTGCACTAGGTATCCCGACGCGCGTGAGCCTTCGTGCGTTCGATATGCGCCCGCCGAGCCGAGAACGGTCAGCGTTAGCGGGTTGGGATTGGCCACTGTTCACCTGCGGACTTCCAGCGCTTCGTTGCGAGCTCTTCGAAGCCAGCCTCAAGAAGCAGGTCGCGCGCGCGATCAAAGTTCATGGCGAACCAGTCAGGCTGATGCGCATCGGACCCAGTCACGATGTACTCACCGCCAAGCTGCCGATAACGATGAACCGCTTGAGGCAGTGGATACGGAAGGCCGGTGCGTTGTCGCCACCCCGACGAATTGATCTCAAGCGCAGTCCCCGTTTCAATCAGCGCTTTGAGTACCGGCTCGTACAGATCAGGAGCCGCCTCAAATGCCGGCGTATCGATATGTGGGTACACATACTTTCGGACGTAGTCCATGTGGCCAACGATGTCGAAGAGGCCACTCTCAATCCCTGATTGAACCTCGGCGAAGTATGGCGCCATGTCATGCACGTCGTGTCCGGCCCAGGTCGCGGCGAGTGAGCGCTTGAACGGCGAGTCGATCCCTGGGTGCACGCTGCAGATGGTGAGGTCGTAGTGGTTGGTTCGAAGGTGCTCGCGAATCTCTGCATCGTACTGCCGCTCGTACGAGACCTCAACGCCGAGCAGGATCTCGAGGCGATCACCAAACTCCTGGCGCAGTTCCTCTACCGCCTCCACTCGCTGCTGATGGGGAGCCAGGGTGGCCCCCACCTCGCGTGGGTCGAAGTCGAGGTGGTCCGTTAGGGCAATTCGGGGCATCCCCAGGGCAATTGCCAGGGCGGGGTAGACGTCGAGTGGCACCTCGGAGTCGGGGGAGAGGAGGGTGTGCAGGTGCACGTCGAGGGGCGAGTTGAACGTCCCCGCGAGGGCAAGGTCGGGCCGGCGGTCGCGATCGCCGATCCGGCGAATCGGGGCGGGGCTCACTGCTCGTTCAGCCAGGCCCGGGCGGCCGCCCCGCGGAGGCCGCGGATCAGCAGGAGGGCGAGGAGGATGGGGAAGAGGCCGGGGAGCCAGTTCCCCAGGGTGAGGGCAATCAGCGGCCCCGCAGGGATCAAGATCGTGCTCAGCCCGAGGGCGAAGCCCCTCCCCGCCTCCTTCCGCTGCCAGACGAGCGTGATGGTGAAGATGCAGGCGGCGATCAAGGCCATCCAGACCACTCCCTGCAGGGTGACGGGGGCGGCGGTGGCCTGCTCCACGATCTTGCCGAGCGTGAGGCCCAGCCCCGCCAGTAGGAGGAGGGCGTAGGTAAGGAAGGCGGCGACGGCAATCGGCATGCCCTCAGGATGCCACGGGCGCCCCATCTCCACCCAGCGCCCACGATGTGAGGTTTCCCCATACCCCACCCTGGCGCACGAGAGGGAACCGCATTGACGCAGGAGCGTGGGGAGCCCTACCCTTACCGCACCACTGGGTCGCTCGGCGACCCTGAACTATGTCGGCGCCAGTAGATGCTGGCGCCCTACGCGTCGCCTCGCTGGTGGGGAGGCTGCGCAAGAAGGAGGACATCGCATGGCGCGAAAGAATTGGAAGCTCGCTGCAGTTGCAGCGATGCTTGCCGTCGTGGCCACCGCCTGTGGGAGCAATACCCCATCGGCAAACGGCCTCGAGGGTGACGTAACGCTCTGGCACGCATACGGCTCGTCCGGCGGCTCGGCTGAAGGCACCGCCTTCGCTGCGCAGCTTGCGAAATTCGAGAAGGAATTCCCGAAGATCAAGATCACTGCCGTTGAAGTGCCGTTCAGCGACATCTTCACGAAGTTCAAGACAGAGGCTGCCGCCGGCGGCGGACCAGACCTCTTCATTGCTCCGAACGATGAGCTTGGCAACCTGGTTACGGCCGGTCTGCTCGAGCCAATCACGGACACGAAGGACCTCGGAACGGTTTCGCAGCAGGCTCTCGATGGTGCAACCATCGGCGGCAAGCTCTACCTCGTTCCAGAGAGCCTCAAGGCAGTCGTCATGTATTACGACTCCGCAAAGATTGCAACTCCGCCAGCTACGGCTGCTGAGTTCAAGGATTACGTCGATAACGGCGGCAAGGTTGCCGTTCCTGCCGGCGTGTATCACGTCTGGGGCTGGTACAAGGCCTTCGGCGGCTCGATCTTCGACAGCACCGGCCACGCCGGCTGCTTCAGCGGAACGGGCGTCGGCGACGCCATGGACTACGTCAAGAGCCTCAAGGCTGCTGGTGCAGTTGTTGACGGCAACGACGGCGACCTTGGCCAGAAGTACATGAGCGGTGAAGTTGACGTGATGTTCAACGGTAACTGGGTACTTGCGGACTACCTGAAGGCCCGCCCGGGCACGCAGGTTGCTCCGTTCCCAGCTGGCGCCAACGGCCTCCCTTCGGTGGGCATGGTTGGTGTTGACGGTTGGCACATCAACGCAGCAGGCATGAACAAGCCGTTGGCAATCAAGGTTGCCTCGATCCTTGCCTCGCCTGACTACGCCAAGATCATGGTTGACGGTGCCGGCCACGTGCCAGCATCGACCGCCATCGAGATCAAGGACCCGGTCACCAAGGCCTTCGCAGCCGCGATCGCCACGGGCACCCGACGTCCTGTTGAGGCGTGGATGAACAATTACTGGGGCAACTTCGGCTCGGCGTGGGACAGCGTCCTGCAGACCGGCGCCGCAGGTGCTGACGCAGCTGCCACGGCATGCGATGCCATGGAGACTGCCAACACCGACGCTGGCCTCTGGCCATAGTCGGCTGCTAGCCTCGAGCTAGCCGCTTAGGTGTAACCGCGATTGGGGCGGGGGCTTCGGCTCCCGCCCCGATTGCTATCCAAGAGGAGCGCAGAGAGGGAGGTAGGGTGAGCATCTTCACACGCGTCAGCCGACGCTCCCTGACGCCGTACATGTTCATCGCCCCCGCCATGGTGGTCATGGCGATCGTCACCATCTATCCGCTGATCTTTCAGTTTTGGATGTCGTTCACCAACTACGGGCTCGCCAATTTGCGCCAAGGCGCACCCGCCCCCGATTGGGTTGGCCTGGAGAATTACGTGAAGATTTTGACGAGCGAACTAGCGATTCCGAACTATTCATTCCTTCGACTCTTCCTGTACAACATCTTCTGGGCGCTGAGCAACGTCACCATTCACATCATTCTTGGTGTCGCGATTGCGTTGCTGCTCAATCACCCCGGGTTGAAGCTGAAGCGCCTCTATCGAGCGCTCTACGTGCTCCCCGTGCTGATTCCACCAATTGTTGTTGCAACGACCTGGCGCAATATGTTCAATCAGGATGCTGGCGCAGTGAACATGTTGCTGGCGATGGTTGGGCAGATCTTCCACATCCCACCAGATACGTTCAAGCTTGATTGGCTCCGCCAGGTAGAAGACCCGATCAGTTTCATTCCGCTCCCGCTCAGCTACTACGCCATGTTGATCGCCAACATTTGGCTCGGCTGGCCGCTGAACGCGGTGGTTGCGACCGGCGCGCTGCAGGCCATTCCGAAGGATTTGTATGAGGCGGCGGAGATCGACGGAGCTGGCAAGTGGGCCTCGTTCAAGACGATCACCCTCACCTACCTACGACCAGCGATGGTTCCCTTTGCCATTTACGGCTTTGTGGTGACGTTTAACCTCTTTAGCCTCGCCTACTTCATGAGCTCAGGCGGACCATTCGGTCGCACTGAGCTGCTCGTGACGCAGGCCTATCGACTGGTGAACGAGCGACAGCTCTATGCGGTTGGCGCCGCCTTCGCTGTGGTGCTCTTCGTCATCCTGCTCACGATCAGCCTCATCACCAACCGCCTCTCGAAGGCTACGGCGCGATATGACGACTTCTAAGCGCCGTTCGTTCCGGGAGCCGACGCTGCTGACCAAGATTCTGCTGCAGCTTGCCGCCATCGGCATCCTTATTACCGTGCTCTTTCCGATCATCTGGGTCTTTAGCGTTTCGCTCTCGCCACTCAACCTGATCCGGCCCGACGGCCTCAACCTGATTCCAAAGGATGCGACCCTTGAGGCGTACCTGAAGGTGATCGATCGGCCAACGAGCAATCCGGTGAGCTTCCTTGAGCTGGCGTTCAACTCACTGAAGATCGCGGGCGGCACTGCACTAGCCAGCGTCTCGCTCGGCGTGCTCGCCGCCTATCCGCTCAGCCGACTAGCGTTCAAGGGGCGCACCTTCATCATGTTGGTGATCCTTGGCGTGCTGATGTTGCCAGCGGTGGCCACACTCGCTCCACTCTTCGTCACGCTGAATGGCATCAAGCTCAACCTGCCAATTCTCGGTGCATTTAACCTGCGCAACTCTCAGCTTGGCGTGGGCATCGCGATCGTTTCGGGCTCACTGCCGTTTGCCATCTGGAACTTGAAGGGCTACCTCGACACCATTCCGCGTGAGCTTGAAGAGGCGGCCGCAGTAGATGGCGCATCGCAGACGCGCATCTTCCGCAGCATTGTGTTGCCACTCGCCCTCCCTGCCATCGCGGTAACGGGCTTCCTTGGATTCATTAGCGGCTGGACCGAGTTCTACTACTCCTGGATGTTCCTCACGCAGCCCCGTGACTTCACGCTAGCGATGGCGCTCTCGGCAATGACGGGCACCTACGCGTCGGCGATTCCGTGGCCGCTCGTCTCCGCCTTCTCGATCATGCTCACGCTGCCACCGGCGATTGTGTACCTGCTCAGCCAGCGCTTCATCACGGGCGGACTCGCGGTCGGCTCGGTTAAGGGGTGAGTTCGCCACGGCCCGCGGGGCCCAATACGCCAGCCTGGGTGCGCGACGCCGTCTTCTATCAAATCTTTCCTGACCGATTTGCGCGCTCAGCGCGCACGCAACAACCGGGCCCACTTGAAGAGTGGGGCGTGGCGCCGACGCGACATGGATTCAAAGGTGGCGATCTGCGCGGCATTACCGAGCGACTCGGCGAGTTGCAGGAGCTGGGCATCACGGCGATCTATCTCTGCCCAATCTTCTCGAGCGCATCGAATCATCGGTATCACACGTATGACTACTTCAATGTTGATCCGATGCTTGGTGGTAACGAGGCGCTGCGCGAACTGCTTGATGCGGCGCATTCGCGCGGCATGCGCGTCATTCTTGACGGCGTGTTCAATCACGCGAGCCGCGGCTTCTGGCCATTCCACCATGTACTTGAGAATGGCACGCAGTCGCCCTACGTGGATTGGTTCTATACCGACGAAGCGTTTTTGCGCGGTGATCGACCGCTCATCGCCTATCCCGAGTCGGTCGACTGGCACCTGAAGCAGAGCGGCGGTGCCGGCGGTGGGATTGCCAGCAACCTTGAGACAACACTTGGGTACAAGGCGTGGTGGCAGCTCCCTGCGCTTCCAAAGATCAACGTGGGCAATGCTGAGGCGCGCGAGCATCTGCTGCAGGCGGCCGAGTTCTGGATTCGCTTCGGTGCCGACGGATGGCGTCTTGATGTTCCCGAAGAGATTGACGATGAGAGCTTCTGGCAGGAGTTCCGCACGCGCGTCCGTGCGATTAATCCTGAGGCCTACACCGTTGGCGAGATCTGGAAGCGTGCTGATGCGTGGCTCGCGGGCGATCGCTTTGACGCGGTGATGAACTACCCGCTCACCGAGGCGATTCTTGGATACACGGGGAGTGGCCGACTGGCGCGTGATCTTGGTGATCACAACGACACCTACAAGCGACCAGAGTTGGACGCGGCAGAGTTTGCTTCAGCGCTGACCGACCTCATGAGCTGGTATCACCCAGCAACCACCGCGGTGCAGTTGAACCTGCTCGGCTCGCACGACACGCCGCGCCTGCGTAGCATCCTGGGCGGCAGTGCGGCAGCGGCACAGCTCGCCACGTTGGTGCAGCTGGCCCTCCCTGGCGCTCCATGCATCTACTACGGCGATGAACTGGGGGCACTCGGAGCGAACGATCCAGCGAACCGAGGTCCGTTCCCTGCCGACCTCACTTCGATCGGTGCTGAGGCGGCCACGTTCCGCGCCTTTGTTCGCGGTGCGGTTGCGGCGCGACATCAACATGCCGTGCTTCGCTCTGGTGCCCTGCGGGTGGTGCACGCGGCGGGTCCGGTGCTGGTGCTTGAGCGAAACGCCGACCCGGTCGGCTTTGAAGGGTCTCCGCTGTCGCTTGAACCAGGCGCAGCTCGACGACTACTGGTAGTGACGAATACCAGCGATAGCCCAGCGCGTGTTCAGGTGCGCCTCGACGGGGTAGCGGACGTCTCCCGACTTACCTGGGAGGGGATCACCGCCACGGCAGCGTTGCTCGGCGATGGCACGGTGGCGATTGATCTGCCGCCTGTCAGCGGGGCGATCTTTCAGATCCGCTGATTCAGGGAGTCGCGCGGTGGGGTGGTACCCCCGACGGGATTCGAACCCGTGATCTCCACCTTGAAAGGGTGGCGTCCTAGGCCTCTAGACGACAGGGGCGCGCGGATCGCAGCGTAGCACCGCTCTTGGGGCACCGCCCCTATGAGGCGAGCTTGCCGAGGATGTCTGAGGCGCCGAGGGCGATTCCCGCGGCAATGGCGAACCCGCCAGCCAAGAGGGCGGCGAGCATCGCCCGACCGTCGCGGGCACCGCGGATCGCACGGATCATGCTGATCGTGAGCATCAGTGAGGCGAAGGCGCAGGAGAGGCCAACGACGAACGTGCCTGCCGAAAGTTCACCGATCTGGTCGGAGTTTCGGATCGTGGCAACCCAGGCGAGATAGAGCAGCGAGACACCGACGGCCACCACAACGGCGACGAAGGTGCCAAGCGAGACAACGCCGCGTAGGCGGCTGCGAAGCTTCGCTGGTGCACTCATCGCGTTGGGCTCCTCATAGGCTTAGGGTACGACCTCCCAGATGATTGCGGTGCGCGCTGGTACGTCGACCCCGGTGATGGGGTCGCCACCCCCAGCGGCGCCGTTCGAACGAGCCACTTCACGAAGATGGACTCCGGCGCCAAGGCTGAAGGTAAGACGCTCGCTGCCGCCACCCGCATTGACCGCCACCAGGAGATCACCGACCGTCCACGAGGCGGCGTCACTCAGTTGGGCAACCTCTCCCAGGAGGGCACTGGCACGGCGTGAGAAGAGGAGGGTGCGACTGGCGCTACCGTTCGCCCCAACGGCGAGCCAGTCAACGCAGGCGCCGCGTACGTGTGAATGTTCTGTGCGGATCGCCGCCAGCGTCTGGTACCACGAGAGCATCGTCAGGTCGGCCGCGCGTGCCGCTGGAAGTGGCGTTGGGCGCCGTCCACCGGAGCCACTCCCGTCGAGACGGGCGCTGCGTGGATCGGTTGGCAAGATTGGGAAGGTGCGACGGTCGTCTGGATCGGTCGCTCCGCTCACACCGATCTCATCGCCGTAATACACCGTTGGCGATCCCGGCAAGAGGTACTGCATCGTTGCGGCAAGGAGCTGACGCGCCTTCCCGATCGACAGATTTTCTACGACCTCTTTACCCTCGCGGCCGTTACCCGGCGTGAGCTCCCAGAGCGATCGCGAAGTGTCGTGCGAGTCAAGAAGTGTGAGATTTGCCAGCGTGACCGCAGTCGGATAATCCTCAGCGATACCCATCAACTTGCGAATGAAGAGCACCGCGCTGCGATCAGTGCTGTCGGTTGCGCCCGCTTCAGGCTTGCCACCGAGGTAGGCGAGCACGGCATCGCGGAAGCGGTAGTTCATCGTGGCGTCGGCGGCATCGCCACGCAGCAGGCGAAGCGCGTCGCGCCGGTTCCAAAGTTCACCAATGATTGGTGCATTTGGTGACGCCGCTTTCAGTGCCACACGGAACTCCTGCCAGAAGCCGTCTGGGAAGCTGCCATCGGGCATCACGTCGAGGCGCCACCCCGCAACGCCCTGTTGCAGCCACCAGCGTGCGACGCCAGCGTCGCCGGCGGCGGAGGCGAGGAGCGTGGCTGCAGGTGCACCAGACGCATCACCAAGGATCAGCGCGCGCACCGCATCGTTGTTCTTATTGAGCACTGGCAGCGTGTCGTAGTTCGCCCACCCCACGTAGCCCGCCGTGTTCGGGCCTGAAGCGCCGGCGCACGGCCCCTTTGCGCCAGCGGCCTTTGTCCAGATGAACCAGTCGCGGTACGGCGAGTCGACCGACTCACAGGCACCGACGGTGGGCCAACGCCCGTAGCGATCAAAGATTGGCGAATCGGAACTGACATGATTGAAGACGCCATCAAGGATCACCGCGATGTTGAGCTTCTGTGCGGCGGTGAGGAGTCGCTGCAGCGCGGCGTTCCCCCCAAGTCGCGGATCAACCTGCAGGTAGTCGTTGCCGTCGTAGCGATGGTTAGAGTTCGCATCAAAGATTGGATTGAGGTAGATCGTGTTCACGCCAATAGAGACCAG
>Ga0214921_10005584_pt1 | contig 17714 bp, 15 predicted proteins | sample LL1505_MetaG_FD_177992 | JGI IMG/M metagenome (GOLD analysis project Ga0214921, IMG submission 177992) | Freshwater microbial communities from Lake Lanier, Atlanta, Georgia, United States - LL-1505 | ecosystem: Environmental > Aquatic > Freshwater > Lake | place: USA: Georgia | collected...
TAGAACCAGCACTTCCAACTGCACCTTGAGGACCTATACTACCTTGTACACCGTTAGAACCAGCACTTCCAACTGCACCTTGAGGTCCCATACTACCTTGTGCACCATTAGAACCAGCACTTCCAACTGCACCTTGAGGTCCCATACTACCTTGTGCACCATTAGAACCAGCACTTCCAACTGCACCTTGAGGTCCCATACTACCTTGATTACCATTAGAACCAGCACTTCCAACTGCACCTTGAGGACCTATACTACCTTGTACACCGTTAGAACCAGCACTTCCAACTGCACCTTGAGGTCCCATACTACCTTGTGCACCATTAGAACCAGCACTTCCAACAGCACCTTGAGGACCTATACTACCTTGATTACCGTTAGAACCAGCACTTCCAACTGCACCTTGAGGACCCCTACTACCTTGTACACCATTAGAACCAGCACTTCCAACAGCACCTTGAGGACCTATACTACCTTGAAAACCTTGTAATTTACTTTCATCAGTTATATCTCCAATAAATGAATAACTTAAATTAGGTCCTGTATTTCCTAAATTTTGACCATTATAAACATAGAGATCTCCTCCTTTTACAAGTATAAATTCTCCTATATTATTTTCTGTTGGATTTAACGAAGATGTATAAGAGAAATTGTCAACAGTATTAAATATTTTAAATCCTTTACCAATAAAACCTTGAAGACCTATACTACCTTGTACACCTTGTAACCCATTTACCCCTATAGTTCCAGCAATACCTTGAGGACCATCTGTACCATGTACACCTTGAAAACCTTGAAGTCCATTATGTCCAGCAATACCTTGAGGACCTATACTAGCACCTGGATAAACTTTTGTAGTATTATCAGTTACATAAAATGTACCAGTTGTAATGTATGAAACGTTAATGGTTCCTGTTAAATTGTATTGAGTTACAGTTGAACAGTTAATAATATTATTTTCAATGGCACCTGTGTTTACTAAAATGAAAGTCCCATTATCGGACTGAATGATACTGTCTTTAAGAGAGAACATTTATTATATATGAATAAAATAATTTATTAAATAAAAAATTGAAATACTTTATATATGATATTAATATAATATATAAAATGCAGGAAATCGAAACCATAATTTTTGAAAATAAGCAAAACCTCTACATCTCCGGTATAGGAGGTGTAGGTAAAAGTTATACCATGAATCACCTTCATAAGAAAGCAATTGAAAAAGGTATAAACTGTGTAATGACTTCAACTACTGGTATTTCAGCACACTTAATTGAAGGTATTACTATTCATAAATGGTCAGGAGTGGTATTTCCATCTTATGTAAATAGTGAAAAAGAACTTCTAGAATATGCTCAAAAATGTGTTTCCAAAGTCGATAAAACAAACTGGAATACAGTTCAATTGCTTTTTATAGATGAAGTAAGTATGCTTGGAGGAAATTATATTGATCTTTTGAATCTGGTTGCCAAGAAAATTAGAAATAATAATTTACCTTTTGGAGGTATCCAACTGGTTTTATCAGGAGATATGCTCCAACTTCCTCCTGTTAATGATATTATGCCTTATGAGTCCATGACTTGGAACGAACTTAAACTTAAATACGTAGTTCTTACCACCCCTAAAAGATTTACTGATGAAAACTATGTTAGACTCCTTCAGAGATTGAGACTAGGGAATATTAATCCATCAGATATTACTGAACTTCAAAAAAGAAACATAAAAAATTTTAATCCAAGTGAATATGAAGACGAAACATATATTTTTCCATTAAAAAAACAGGTGGAATTCCATAATAGAAACTTACTGGATAAGATAAAAACTTATTCAGTAATAATTAAAGCGGTGGACAAATGTAATAAAAAAGTGAACAAAGAATTGTTTGATAATACTTTTAACGCTCCTGAACTATTGGAAATAAAAGTCGGATGTAAAGTTTTATTAACAGTTAATTTAGATATTGAAAATGGACTTGTAAATGGTTCAAGAGGAACAGTATTGAAGTATGACGACAATAAAATTACAGTTAAATTTAATAACACAATTCAAGAGATTGAAAAATACAATTTCAAATATGAGGATAAATTTGTAAAAATGGAGAGACTACAATTTCCAGTTATTCTTGCTTACTCTCTATCAATTCATAAATTACAAGGAAGTACTTTAGACAAAATAGTTATAGATATTGGAGATAGAGTGTTTTCGGACGGTCAATCTTATGTTGCTCTAAGCAGATGTAGAAATATCAATGGGTTGTATCTTATTAACTTTGATGCAAGAAAAATTAAAGCAAATAGAGAAGCAATCCAATTTGAAAAAGAGATGATGAAAGATGCTCTTATTCTGTAATTAAATCTTCATAAATATAAGTTAAATTATCTTCTAAAAACTCTACAATTTTTTTTGTTTCTGTCTCATCACCTTCAAACCCATAGTTTTTTATAAAATCAGTTACAATTCCAAAAATATAAGATCTATATTTTCTTAAGAAATGTCTTAGTGAATATTTAGATTTAACAATTTTATCAATAAAAGATTTTTGAGTTTTATACAAGTCCGAACTGTCTTCAATAATTACTAATTCAATTAGTAGGGTAGTATAAGTTGCACAAAATCCTTGTTCATTTTCAACATTTTCAACTTCTTGATAAGCAGCAATATCACCTATATTAACATCAGGACAAAATTCAAAATCATATCTATAGGTATAACCTATATCTTTTGAAAGTTTTTCAAGATGATTTTCTAACTTCAAAATATCATAAATTGCAAAATGTTGTGTTCCAGAAGGATCATACCTGAAAAATTCTTTTTTTTCTACATTAAAAATTAATAAATTAGAATGAGCATCAGTTTTATTTTCTATTCTCATTTGAAGTATTTTTATATTACTTTTTTCATCTTTCAAAAAATTAATAAATTTTTTAGGAAAAAAGAATTTTTCACTATAAGAATCCCACTTAGCTTCAGACATATTTTTAGATTTTTTAACATCATCTTTATATAAATCATAATATATAATGTTTTTATCTTTTACTAAATTCAATATCAAGTAAAATAAAATCACTTCATCAGATATTTGACTTATATCGTATTTGTATTTAGAATTTATTATATTTTTGATAAATTTTTCATCTATATCTTTATCTTTATATAGTTCTCTATATTTTTTAAGTTGTTTTTCATACTTATCTGATACGCTATTAAGATTAGGATGTGTTCTTATAAACTTGCATAATTCTTTTTTATTAAAACTACTAATTGGTTTAATATAGGCTTTCTCATCATCTTGATTTATACAATTTCGTGAAATACTATAAAGTTGGTCTCTACTTAGTTTCATACATTCTGGATAAATTTTTGTATAACATTTTGTATCTGTGTATCTTTTGGTATATACCTCCTTAATATCATCCCACTCTGATTTTTTAAATTTTGTTTCTGAATTAAGAATAAATCTACCAAATAATTTTTTATAGTAATTGACAACATTATTGAATAAACAATCATTATAGGTAATTGGAAATTCTATATCAAGTATTCTATACTTTTTCACCTTCGTATTTTCTGCTATTATTTTTTTACCAATTTTTCCTGTTCTAGATACACATTTTTTTGTTTTTGGATTTCTTAATTGGACTGGACTGCATGGTTTTACTTTTGTTTCATCTACTACAACATTTGGAATGTTGACTTTAATGTCCTCATAATATCTGTTTGTATCAAAAACTTTACAATAATTAAATTCTGTATCAGATTTAATAACAAAATATTTAGCGTCTTGGTCAATGTCAACATAATCTTGGTTCAATAATTTAACTACCCTGTTAAATTTAAATAGAGAGAGGTAATCATAAGTAACATACTTCTTACAATCCATTTTATTATATGATAATAATAAAATGAATTAATTATTAATTTTTTATATACAATATATAAGATGGATACTCTAAAAAAAATTGCAAAGTATTATAACTACAAGTACCTTAACAGCGAACAGGACTTTGTAAACCTCCACATAAAAAATTTTCTAAACTATGACAAACACTTAAATTCACCTTTTGATACATCAAATTACAATCTTATAGTTAAACTATACATAATTGTTTATCTCCTAAAAAAACAGTTTAAGATTGTTCTTGGAGATATAGGAAAAGATTTTGAAGTGTCTATAGGTAATAGAGAAGATTGGAATTTTAAAATTTGTAATGATAGTTTTGTGTTCTATAATACACCTAAAATAACAATAAAAATAAATAAAATAAATCACTTCTTTACAGATTGCTGTATATTGGGTTCATTAGAATATAAAGACAATGACTACAATAATTTAAACAAACTTTTAAAAGATGTTGATAATGAGTGGATGTCTAATATAGATAATTTAGAAGATATCGAGTGCCTTATAAGACACTTAATTAAGAAAGCAAATGTAAGACAAGTAAATGAAGTTATTAAGTCATCTAATTATTATGTTAGAGATACAGAGTTTGAAAACACTATGAATTCTATTGTTTTTTATCATGAGTATCGTCACATTTACATAGGAGATAAACTCCCTCTAAATTATAAATATCAATTCACAGAAGACAGAAAATATAATATAGAAGAAATAATAGAGGTATGTATTAACGCAAAAAAACTCTTAACTAAATATAAAACATATCTTAGTAATGTAGGGGATTTTGATACAAAATTGCAAGTTTATCGTAGTCTAGAGAAAAGATTAGAATTTTATAATGATATGTTATACTGTGTATTGAGAAGTGTATTTTCTAAAAAGGATTTTATGAATTTTAGTTCAAAATATGTTATATTTTCCCAGAATAAAGTTATTCAAGATTTTATTTCTTATCCTCATACTTTGAAACAGATAAATTTTGTTAATAAAAAATCTCTTGATGAAATAATGCAAAAAAACAAGTTATTAAAAGGTTTCAATCAGGTGTATGAACCTTCTAAAAATGATCTAGACATTTATATGGAATTACAAGATAAACTGGAAAGTTCTAAAGAAGATGTTGATAGAGGTGCTATTAGAGTAAGACAAACACAAGAACTACTTAATCAATTTAAAAATAAAAATGTTGTGTATGTTGATTTCGGTGGTTCTGATGGAACTATATCATCTGCTTTAACCAAATACATGAATTTAAATAAGGAAAAATCGTTTAGCGTAGACATAGAAAATTGGTTTAACATTTCCAACATAGAGAAGTATCCCAATATTACTTATAAGAGAATTAAAGAAAATACTAAATTACCTTTTGAAGATAATAGCGTAGATTTTATTACTTGTTTTCAAGTCCTTCATCACATTAAGAATCATCAGTTTATTATTGATGAATTTAGAAGAATATTAAAAGACGGAGGAATAGTATTATTAAGAGAACATGATTGTAGGAACAGAGAAGACCATACTCTTATAGATATAGAACATTCAGTTAATGAAATTACTCAAAGACATTTAGATAGATGTAATGCAGAAAAATACTTAAATGATTATGAGGCATATTACGAGAGCAGAGAATATTGGACTAAAGCATTTAAAGATTTTGAAAGAATGACTTTTAAATTTACTGGAGAAATTAAAGGACCAACAAGATATTATTATGAAGTGTTCAGAAAGTGAAAAATTATTTATAACTTATAAATAATTTTAATTAAAATAACTTATCTTTCTCTAGATTTCCTTTCAGCATTGTTTCTTTCACGTTCTTTCTTTTTTCTCAATACTTCTTTACCTACTCTTCCATCTTTATTAACACAAATACCAGTTTCAGGATTTCTTATTTTGTTTCTATCAGGACAAGGTGTATTTAGCAATTCGGTAGAAGGTTTACGTCTTCTCTTTTCTCTCGACTTTCTTTCAGGACTCTTACGTTCTCTCGACTTTCTTTCGGGACTCTTACGTTCTCTCGATTTTCTTTCAGGACTCTTACGTTCTCTCGATTTTCTTTCAGGACTCTTACGTTCTCTCGATTTTCTTTCAGGACTCTTACGTTCTCTCGACTTTCTTTCAGGACTCTTACGTTCTCTTGATTTTCTTTCAGGACTTTTGCGTTCTTCTCTCATTCTTCTCAACACTTCTTTACCAACTTTACCATCTCTTTTAACACATCTATGTGATATTGGGTTATAAACTTCATTTTGTTTGCATGGTTTCACCTCTCTTACTTTTTCCTTATCTTTTTTGCCTCTCTTTTTACCTAATTCTTGTATATCAACATTTAGAGGAGATCTCTCTCTCTTCTCTTCTTTCTCATCTAATTCTTCATATTGTTCACTATATAGATTAACAAATAAATAGTAGTCTATAGCAACTTTTTTCAATGCATTTTCTGCCTTTTTGACAAACTCATACTTTTTTGGTATTAATAAATCATATATTTTCATATCTGCAGTAGGTTCTTTAGATGAACTATCAATAATTTTATAAACGTGAATTGATACTTTTCTCAGGAGGGGATTATCTCTAACTTCATCTATTAAATAATGTGAACAATATCTTGATGCTCTACCTTCAATTTGAACTTTAGTAGAATAGTTCCATACAGGGTCAAGTAAATGTAGATGTTGAACTTGGAAAAACGAAACACCTTCTTTCATAGAAGGACTTCCAATGACTACTCTAACTTTTTCACCAAACTTATTATCCGAACCATTCATAATGTTCTTAATGATTTGTTTCATTTTATTATCAGTTACACCGTCCCATAAACAATATATTTTGAACTTATATTTATCCCAAGAATTATTTTTAATTACATCTTCTAGGTTTGCCCAACCCATTTCATTCAAAAGTGCTGCAACTATATTCACACCTCTATCAACATATGTACTATAAATAACATGTTTACCTTCTTTATTTAATTCATTTAACATCTCATACATTTTAGGGGAATGTTGATTCAAATTTTGCAATATACTTTTTATATTGGATTTATAATCATAACTTGGAGGAGAAAAAACTAATAATTGTCTTTCTTTTGTAAGGAAAGATTCCTTAATGTCTCCTGCTTTTATACCTCTATATAAATCATCTCTTTCTTTCTTCATCATAGTAGATATAGGAATATTATGATATACATATTCTTTTTTAGGATAAGCATTTTCTGAAATACCAGGGAAGAAAGATACTTTGCCTCTTAAAAATTCTGTTAATTGCGAAACCTCATTGGTTTGTATTACTTTATCCTTGTCCTCATTTTCTGCTAAAAGAAGAACTAGATTTTTAAATTGAGATATATTATCAAACACTGGAGTTGCAGTCATAAACAAGAATTTACAACTAGGATCAGCATAGTGAACTAATAATCTTAAAACGAGAGTATTTTTATCCTCGATAATAACATCTCTTTTTATTTTATTTTCGTTAATTACTTTATTCAATTCTGCTTCAGAACTATCCGATACCATATTGTGAACTTCATCTACTATAATTAAACTGTCTTTAGTAAATTCTTTAATCCAAGTGTCTAGTTTTTTATTAGTTATATCCAATTTTAATTTGTCAAATGACATTATCTCATATTTTTGTTCTATTTTATCTACGAATTTTCTTCTAATACGTTCCTTTATCTCTACCCTAGTTTTAGGGTCATTATATAATAAAGCATCTTCCTTAGAAATATATTTGTTCATAGCACAAGGAGATACTAATTCGTCTATATAATTAGTTTTAAGTCTTGCAGGAAGAATTACCTTTATTTTTTTATTTTGATTGATTAAGTCCTCCGCAACCAATATGGAAGTGCATGTCTTACCAGAACCAATTTCATGATAAAGAAGTAATTTATTCCAGTTTGGATACGTACGAGTATATTCTTGAATAAATTTTTGTTGAGGTAATAGTCCTCTTACTTGCGATGAACAAATTTGGTCCATTGAACGCGTGTCTTTCTTCATAACGAGATTTTTAAATCTATCTGCAATTTCCCTTCTATTAACAAAATCCATTTTATTAATAATTAAAGATAAAAATATAAATTTTAAGAATTATTCTTACTATTTAAAATTTGTATAACATAATATTCGTTTTAATATTTACTTTCATATTTTAATTTTGTAAAAAATTAAAATATGAAAGTAAATGAAAGAGTTTGTTTATCTTATATTTTTGATTGGATTTATTGAATGTATTGCTTGGTTTTTTCTTAAAAAACATCATCTTACAAAAAGAATAGATTATCTTTCCTTGTATATTGCCCTTTATATTTCCATTCCATACTTTCTTATTAAAACGCTAAAATATGAAGGGATTGGTATAGTTAATTTATTATGGAACATTTTGTCAACTATTGCAGTATTGTTAATAGGATATTTTATTTTTAATGAAAAAATAAATAATTATCAAACTGTAGGTGTAGGGTTAGGTATAATATCAGTCATATTACTTTGTTCAGAAAAATAATTGTCTAAATTCACAGTTTCTTTTACATTGAATTTATCTTTTACAACTTGAAGGACTTTATATCTCACGAAATTAGGGTCCGCTGATATAAAATTTTTTCCAATTAAGTTCAAGAAAAAATATTCAGTGAGGCCAGCAAAAAATAGAATTATTAAATTAATCTTAACAGCATTCCAAAAATTTATTTTACTGTATCTACTTATAATATAAGATGATAATAAGCCAATTACTATAAAAATGCAAAGTATATTATATGCTTTATTTTTTAGTTCTTTATTTTTATGTTCAACTTCTTTATCTTCTTTACTCATATCAGGTTCTTGAATACTATCTGCTAATTTTCTTGCAAATTGTGAAGGTATAAACATCTTTACATCATTTGCTATTGAAGTTGCAATATATCCACTCTGTGTTTGTATGACCTCTTCTTCTATATTTTTTGCATAGGTGAAGAAGAAAATTCCTATAAATACTGATATGAAAGTTACACTTAATATTATATTAACTATAGACTCTAACATAATTAATATATAATAAGATTTTTTTATTTTATTATAATAAATGGAGTCATGTATTAAATCTAGTGAAAAATTAGATATGTCAATAAACATTTTCTTACACGTTTTAATTCTCTTTACATTTCTTACCGTATTTTTTATTATGTTTGTGTCTAAAATAACTAAAAAAGCGTTTGAAAATGAAGTAGGACATCTGATTGAAAAAAATTTAGGTAAATCTATAGATGACCTTCCACCTGAAAAGAGACAAGAAATAGCAGATATTCTCAAGTTCTTTCCATTCGATAAATTTGAGAAAAGATATAGTCAACCTACAGAGTTTATTGAAGAGAGAAATTATTTTATTAAATTAGGAGCTATAATTACCTCTATAATTGGTATAATAGGAATAATATTAATTTTGTTTGTCCTAAAAAATACTTGCGGTATATGTGTCCCTATAAGTCATATAATAACAGAAAATTTAGTGACATTTTTGTTCATAGGTATTGTCGAATATTTGTTCTTTGTAAATGTAGCATTTAAATTCGTGCCTGCTCCTCCTTCACTTCTAGTTAAAACTTTAATATCTAAGTTCAAAGAAACTCTTTTATACTAAATAGGTATAAGGTCCGTCTCCTCTTAATTCGCAATCATTCTTACTGGGTTCAACATTTATTTTTAATCTTTCTCCAATCACTGTCCAAAAGAATTTACAGTTTTCACCATAAACTCTAAATTTACCATCTTCCACTTCTGATACGTTCAAGTCTTTAATTGAACCGTTATAAATTGGTGTAACTGTCACATTGAAATTTTTTGCTATATGTTTAGCATATTCAGGAAGAGTTATTTCTTTATATTCACCATTTATAATTTCATCTTTTCCTCTATAATAAACTCCTGCTTCAGGACCTTCTAAACAAGCGTGAACTAAATATTTGTTTTGATGTATAGGATGATCTATAACAAAAGTTTTACTTGCATATACAACTTCAGAGTTTGTAGTATCATATCCTAAAACATTTGTAAAAGTAGAAGATCTTATAGGACTTATAAAACAAGAATTAGCACCAGTAGCAAATAAAGTTAATCCACTTGCATTTATTGCAATACTATTTGCTGCTTGATTTGAAGGAGCTGCTAAACTTCCTATAGCAATTGAACCTGTTCCTTGATTAAAAGAACCTGCATTTGAACCTATCGCAACTGCATTAAGTCCTTGAGTTGTTTGTCCTGCAAATGAACCTATACTTATAGCATTAGTTCCTTGTCCTGTTCTACCTGTAAAAATACCAATAGATATAGCACCTGTTTGTTGGTTTATAACACCTGAATTTGAACCAATTGCTATAGTTCCAAACCCTTGATTTGAAAATCCTGAACTTTGCCCCAATGCTATTGAATCTTGACCCTGACCTGTATATCCTGTATCCCTACCAATTGCTATTGCTCTTAATCCTTGATTCCACTGTGCAGTATTATAACCAATTGCTATTGCTTGTTGACCTTGATTAGTTCCTCCACTTCTTAAACCAAGTGCTATAGCACCCTGTCCTTGAAGAGTAGCACCAGCAAATTCTCCTATACCTATTTGAAAATTTTGTCTTGTTCCATAAGCACCTGCTTCTCTACCTATATGAACACATCCTGAACCTTGTCCTGTATATGCTGCTTTTACACCTATTGCTACTGAATTAGAACTTTGACCGGTATATCCAGCATCATAACCTATTGCTACAGAGAATGAACCTTGTCTAATTACACCAGCATTTTCTCCTATAGCAACTGAACCTGTACCTTGAACATTTGAACCAGCAAAACTTCCTATAGCAACACAATCTGGATTTTGATTAACAGAACCTGCTAATGTTCCTATTGCTACACTTTCTCTTGATTGACCAGTAAAACCAGCACTAAATCCTAATGCTATTGAATTTGTACCTTGAAAAGTATATCCTGCTCTATAACCTATGCTTATAGATCCACTTTGTTGATTACGAAAACCTGCTTCTCTTCCAAATGCGATAGTTCTATATCCTTGATTACAAAATCCTGCTCCTCCTCCTATAGCATAACTTTCTTCCCCTTGATTTTCATAACCAGAACCTTGACCAATCGCAACTGACTGTGTTCGTTGATTACTATAACCAGCAAAAGCACCAATCGCTATTGCTCTATATTGTTGTCCTGTAAGTCCAGCAACAGAACCAATAGATACGCAATCATCTCCTTGATTATATCTTCCTGATTGATAACCTATTGATACAGCATTTGAACCTTGATTTGTTCCACCTGCTCCTTCTCCAATTGCGACTGCTTGTGCTTTTTGACCTAAACTACCTGAATTCAAACCAATAGCTACAGAGTTTAATCCTTGATTACAAATACCAGCAGAAGAACCAATTGCAACTGAATTATTTGCTTGACCTGTAACACCTGCTAAATAACCAATTGCAATTGAGTTTGATCCTTGACCAGTTTGTCCAGCATTAAAACCTATCGCTATACTATTTTGTCCTTGATTACTTTGTCCTGCATATGAACCTATCGCTATACTTCCTGTTCCTTGTATATTTTCACCTGCCAATCTACCTATAGATATACCTTCTTGTCTCTGTAAGTTTGATCCTGCTCCTCCTCCTATAGCAATAGAAAACTGACCTTGTGTAAAATTACCACATGCCAATCCTATAGAAATTGCTCCTAGTTCTTGATTACTTCCTCCAGCGTTTTCTCCTATGGCAATACAATTTATACCTTGTGAATTTCTACCTGCAACAATACCAATAGCAATTGATCTAAAACCTTGATTACACGACCCTGCTTGTATACCAATACCAATACTATCTGAAGATTGATTTGAAAGACCTGCAGCATCACCTATTGCTATGGAACCAGTCCCTTGATTACTATAACCAGCAAAAGCACCTATTGAAACTGAATTCGCACCTTGCCCTGTAAAACCTGCGTTTGAACCAATAGCAATAGAATTTTCTCCTTGATTATAACGTCCAGTATTAATTCCGATTGCTACACACTTTGAACTTTGTTCTGATTGTCCTGCATTAGAACCAATAGCAATACTATTTTGTCCTTGATTATTAAATCCGGATTGATAACCTATTGCGACTGAACCAGTTCCTTGATTATTATTTCCTGCTGCAGACCCTATACTAACTGCATATGGTAATTGATTCACTGCACCTGCTCCAAATCCAACAGCTACTGCATCAGCACCCTGATTTAAAAATGCACTACTTGAACCTATAGAAATACAATTTTGCCCTTGATTACTATTACCAGCAAAAGCACCTATAGAAACTGAATTCGCACCTTGCCCTGTAAAGCCTGCGTTTGAACCAATAGCAATAGAATTTGCTCCTTGATTATAACGTCCAGCATTCACTCCTAAAAGCACTTCATTTCCTTCAATTTCCCAAGATGATGTAGTTGAATTCCAATAAATATACTCTCCCCAATTCGAACCTGTTGGTGAAAATGTACCAGTAGGTCCTATAGGTCCTGTACAACCTGTATTAGATGCTGAACCTGCAATGCCTTGAAATCCTTGGTTTCCTTGAGGTCCAGTATAGTCTATTAACCCCATTAATTTTGCTTCTTGAATTATAGCAGCTGTGGGATTCTTTATATCATAACGCGCTGTCTCTATTGCTAGATTTCTTGACCTGTAATTTCTTCTTGGATCATTTATATAAGGAGTTGTCATTTTGTTATTATTAAAATATTTTAAATTTAAAATATTTTAATTTATAATGGAGAATCATAATCCACAAAATACCAGTTTCCATTTTGTGCAATAATCTTTGTAAGAAATGATGAATCTTTGTATTAAAGACCTTGAAAATATGGGTTCTAAGAGAAATACAGAATTTGGTGTTGAACGAATTATGAATCTTGTAAAAGACTTTTTATTATTTGCTACATAATTCACTTTCATTGAAGGATTCGATTATAAATCTGTATTTTATTAAGTCTATTATAAATTAAAAATTTAACATTTTGCAGTATCATCAACTATATTAATTTTAAAGCATTATTTAGTATACGTAAAACCATACAAAATGTATTTAAAACTACTTATCCAAATAAATAAAAAAAGTAATTATTTTGTTTTGTAAATATAAATGCCAAGACGTAGACCTTCAACTGCATTGTTAAATACACCCTGTCCTGATAGAAATAAAATAAGAAACCCTGAAACTGGTATTTGTGTTAATAGAGAAGGTAGAGTAGGTAGAAGAGTCATAGCACAACTTGCGAGATCTCCTGAAAGAAGAAGATCACCCGAAAGAAGAAGATCACCTGAACGACGAAGAACTCCTGAAAGAAGAATATCACCCGAAAGAAGAAGATCTCCTGAACGACGAAGACGTAGACCTTCAACCGCATTGTTAAATACACCCTGTCCTGATAGAAACAAAATAAGAAATCCTGAAACTGGTATTTGTGTTAATAGAGAGGGTAGAATAGGTAGAAGAGTCATAGAAGCACAACGCGCTAGAGAAGCACAACGCTCTAGAGAAGCAGCACAACGCTCTAGAGAAGCAGGACAACGCGCTAGAACTCCTGAAAGAAGAAGAACTCCTGAACGTAAGTCTCCTGAAAGAAAATCTAATGAACGTAAGTCTCCTGAAAGAAAATCTAATGAACGTAAGTCTCCTGAAAGAAAATCTAATGAAGACAACATAATTCCTTGTGCTAATGATTATGATTTACTAGGTGTTACAAATTTTAATGATGCAGATGAAGTTAAAGAACTAGGAACTGATTATGTTGAAATTATAACTCAAAACACTAAATATTGTTTTTTACGAACTGAACTTCTAAAGGGTATGATACCAGAAATAGAAGCTTCTCAATCTACTTTGTGGGGAAGAGGTAATATTAACGAAAGATATAAACCAATTTATAAACATCCATTTGCTGGATTTTACTTAACGTATGATTCTCTATATTTTTTATCATTACCAAATTACAAAACCTTCATTACTGTAGATTGTAATAATTTGCTTGTAGGTTCTTATTTTGCTCAAAGTGCTGTACACGGAAGTTCTGAGAAGGTGTGTAGAGTAATTCCAGTTATTGATTCTCCCTCAAAAACACAATACGAAGTCAAAATAGGAAATACAATAAAATATTATAGACCTGCAGTTTCTGAAATAAAGAGATATGTTTTTGAAGACCTTAGAGGAACATTTATAGGTATACCTAATCAATTCGGATATTTTTTCACTAAAAAAGATGTATTTGACTTATCTCTCCCTGCAACAGAAGTGATGATTAATGGAACTAATTATATGAAAACTTTTTATAATGAGAATGGAAATATTACAATTACTTGTAGTTTTGAAAGTGCAGGAAGAACTTATAAAACCGTATCGACAGTAACAGTTGAAAATCAGTCATTAGTTTTGAAATATATAATAGATGGAAGAGAAGTACAAGTAGCGACTTTGCCAAATACGAATTCCGCCTATAGTCAATACAATGGTTTTGGAAGAATGCGATGGTTAAAAATGCTATTAATTCTATTACTTTTTCGTAGAGATTTAATAAATGAAAATAATGAATTCTTTTTATATGGTATTAATTTCCAAGCATTATTCGAAATGTATGCAAGACCATATTCTGAGAATGTAAAAAATGCTTATAGGAGTATCTTACAAAACCGAAATACACCAATTTTAAGTCGTTTAGTGTATGATTATGAAACTGAGAGAAATAAATATTTACGATTAACAAGATAAATTTAGAAAATTTTTTTATAGGAGTATCTTACAAAGCAGAAATACACCAATTAGTGTATGATTATGAAACGGAGAGATAAATATTTAAAGGAATTAGAAAGACCTCCTTCTGCTTAGGTTTACTTAGAAGATGAAGTTTAGTGTAAATTTTTATATATATTATATAAAAATTTAGTGAAGTGTTTAATACATATAGTTTGAGATAACCGATGATAAATCCTTAGGAAATTTAATATCTTCATAAAATATATTTTTTGCTTTATTTTTAAGTTTATTTTTTAATTTTGTAATTAACTTATTTACTAACTTACACATTTTTTTATGTTCTTTTTCAGTATACATTTTACCTAGAAACCACCATTCTGTTTCATAGTGAGTTACTAAAGCAGGACCATCAATTCTATGTATTATCCCATTACGATAATACATGAAGAGGTTTGTATTTTCATTATAAATAGCAGGTCCATTTTCTTTATGCAATACTCCATTTTCATACCATTTTTTAGTTCCATCTATCATTTCAACCGCAGGTAAACCTTCTCTGTGTATAATACCATTTTTATACCATTCTTTGTATGTAGGAGATTCAATAGCAGGACCGTCGTCTCTTGTAAGGATACCATTTTTAAACCAAAATTTGAGTCCTCCTGAACAAATTAGTGCAGGACCATCGTCTCTATGATGAAGACCATTTGAATAATAAGTTTCTTGACCGTCTATAGACTCGATTTTAACTAAGTTATTATTTTCTAAGTAATGCTTGTCTCCGTTTGGGAGAATTTTTATAACTTTATCAGAAATCATTTTTAAGATGGAAATTATCTTAATAAAAATAAAAAATCAATTATTTTGTTTTTAGATTTCTAGACTATCTATGAGACAAATATTATTAATAATATTCAATCTGATGATTTGGGACCCTTAAAATTTTATTTACATTTTTCATATTCTGTTAACAATTTTTCACACTCATTTTTACTATTGTTTAGACATTGTTTATACTCCTCTAATATACCACTGCAATCATTCGATTTAAACAATCTACTTATGGTATTGTGAGCGACCGATGAACCTATACCAAATGCTAATCCTTCTTTTACGGTGTTTGACATGCTAGATGTAGGATTATTATTTGGTTCCTTTGGTTCCTTATTCTTTTTTGACACAGTTCTTTTATAATAGACCATTCTGTTATATAAATATATTTTAGTTTAAATAAATTATTACATCTCAATAATTTATTTAAATGAATTACGGGCATACTATAGTAAGATAATATCAATGACTCTTAAAAAGCATTTATTAAATTTGCGTCCGCGCGAATTATCATCATACATTACAGATGTAAAAATTCTTCGAAAATATAATAGACTTTCTAATAAAAAAGAGATTGGAATTGTGTTGAAAGATATTTTTAAAAATACACCTTATCCTTTCTCATGGAGTTTGTTTTATGATAAACCTGAAATTAAGATTAAAATACCTAGAGAAAAATTGGATGAATATTTGGTGTATGAAAAGAAAGTGTTGTTTAAATTAAGATAATTATCTTATTGAAGAGATAAAATTATTAAAGTAATTTTTAGAGGAAGTGGAAGACTTTTAAATTATAAGTTAAAGATATTTTTAACTTATAAATGCAGTTCATTACATTTAAAGAGCATAATAACAAAGAAAACGAGGAATTTGTTTTTTTCCTACAATACACAGGAAATGAAAAGAGTATAGAAAAGTTAGCATATTATGTTAAGAACGCAAACAATGATGATTTAACAGGAGATTTCTCGATTTTTGATATCGATATAGAATGCAAGTTGACAAAGGGTGCTGTTGAACAAATCGAAAGGGTGAATATAGGGAATTTCGGTCCATTATTCACAGTTTGTAAAGGTTCTTTTACATTTGATCATTCTGTCTTTGAAAATATAAATCCAGATGATTGGGCGCTAAAACTAGATGAACTCTATTATGCATGTAGAATACCAAACCATTTTAAAGAGTAAATTTTATATAATGGAGACTTTGTTAAATCAGTTTATAAGGGTGCCACCGCACCGTTATAAAATATTATATATACACATAACATATATTTACTTAACACACATAACTAGATATTAGACCAGCTATGTCTTTACATACTAGTCTTGTATCATACAAGCACTGTTTGGTTTCTCTTCTCATCTCTTCTTTTAGGTTTTCAATCAATATGGATATATCAATAGGACTGTCTTTACTCTTCCCCTTTAAGGTTTTCCAATATTTATCGCCACAATTATGATATATGTTGTAGGTGATCTTATGATGTTTAAATACTGGTTCATTTTTTTTGGCAAATTCTACAACAGATTTAACTAAGTTATGAACACTATCTGATTCATAAGGTTCGTCAAGAGTTTTTACCATAAATGCTTTTGCTTTTGCTTCAAGAGCGACAGTCAAACTCTTATTAGATTTGAGATACATAGAACCAGCGGTAGTGGACAGCATGTCGAAAAGAATTGTTGTCGAGATAGTTCTTTCTTCAAATGAGTACTCTCCATTTTTGGATATGTCATACACAGCAGTCAATGCAAATGTTACCATGTTGTTGTTGTAGGTTTCAGGTGTAATGACAGCAAGTTGCTGGTAATATTGTTGCAAAGTTTCGAAAGTGTGAGAAGACATTTGTAGGATAATGTACATTAAAAATGGATGAAAAAATCATTTATTTGTCTTAAGGTGTCATAAAGCACATTTTATGTTACTTTTATCAAGATACAACAACTTCCAATTTTACAACAATATTTACAACCACATTGAATTTATCTTAAAAACAAATTATTATGTTATAAATTAATAAATGAGTACACAAAATATTATAAATGGTAGAAATAATTTCCGTTCTAGAAATTTAGTTATTGAAACAGGAAGATACAATATCGCAACACCAACAGCAGCAATTGTTCAAGAAGCAAAAATACTAGGTTTAATTGGAGGAACAACAGGTCCTACAGGTTCTATTGGTTCAACAGGTGCACAAGGATTTCAAGG
>Ga0214921_10005585_pt1 | contig 17708 bp, 4 predicted proteins | sample LL1505_MetaG_FD_177992 | JGI IMG/M metagenome (GOLD analysis project Ga0214921, IMG submission 177992) | Freshwater microbial communities from Lake Lanier, Atlanta, Georgia, United States - LL-1505 | ecosystem: Environmental > Aquatic > Freshwater > Lake | place: USA: Georgia | collected 2015-05-28
TTATTATAAATTATAAAAATTTACGTTTATTATAAATTATAAAAATTTACGTTTATTATAAATTATAAAAATTTACGTTTATTATAAATTATAAAAATTTACGTTTATTATAAATTATAAAAATTTACGTTTATTATAAATTATAAAAATTTATAATAAATACACAAGATTATAAAAAAATATTACTTAAAATTAAATATTCTTTATCTATTCATAACTTTTAAAATTATTATTTCTCAAAGAATCAATATGAACACCATCATTTTTATCATCATATTCTTTAAAATCTTGTACTTGAATATGAAATAATTCTCTATTTGAATGTACTATATAATTATTTTTTAATATAAATTTATATGATAATTTTGGTTTACCAATAATTATACCATATGTTATAAATTTATTCATTATAGTATATGTCATATCTGTATTTGATAAAGTAATATTAAAAAATTTATTAACTAGTAAATTTGTATAATATAAATTTAAATTAGATAAATTTATATTTTCTAATAAAGCTCTTGTAAAATTTGCAAAACTTAAAAGACATAATGATAGAACACAATCTGTAATTATAGAATCAGTAAAATCACAATATCTTAAATCTAAATTATTAAAAATAGCATTTGATATATCTGTTCTAACAAATATACTATTATAAAAATTTAAATTATTAAATGTTATATTATATAAAGAACAATCAGTAAAATTAGTATTTATTAAAATTGTATTGTCAAAAATTATATTATCTAAATTTGATTTTGATAAATTACATGATGTTAAATTTGCACCAGTAAAATTAATATTTTTTAAATTAGTATTATTTAAAAAAGAATTTGATAAATTTGCTCTAATAAATTTTACTGATGATAAATCACATTCTGTAAAAATACAATTATTTAATGATGCATCAGTAAAATCAGTATTATTTAATATTGCACCATAAAAATTACATCCTGAAAAATCAGAATCTAATTTTAGATTTGATAAATTTGCATAACTAAAATTAATATTTATATATGTATTTTTAGATAATATGAGTGTTGATAAGTTTGTACCAGTAAAATTAATATTATATAATTTAGAATTTGATATTTTTATATTTATTAAATTCATATTATTAAATGAACAATCATATAAATTTGAATACATGAATGTACATGTTGATAAATCTATAGATATAAAATCTACTTTATTAAAATTAACATAATTAAATATTGTATTATATAATTCAGTATTATTAAATATACAATCATTTAAATTAGTATTTAAAAAAATAGATAATTTTAGATTACAGTTAGTAAAATCTATAGATATTAAATCAGAACCTGAAAAATCAATATAATCCAGATATTTATTATTTTCAAATATTATATTAGTTAATTTTGCGTTTCTTATTTTTATATTTGTTAATATAGTATTTGATAAATCACAATTAGATAAATCTATATTTGATATAGATGCACCAGATAGATCTGTATTATAAAAATTACAATTATAAAAATTAGAAAAATTTAAAATAGTATTTGAAAAAATACTATTTGAAAAATTAGTTCCAGATAAATTTGTATTTATAAATTTAATATCTTGTAAATTTTTATTATTTGATAAATATTTATTATTCATTAAATTACAATTATATATTTTAGATTTATTTAATATTGTATTATTTAATATTGTATTTGATAAATCACAACCAGAAAAATCTGTATTTTCTAAACTAGAATTAGTAAAATCTGTTAAATATAAATAAGTTTTAATAAAATCTGAAAAATTTAAAGAACAATCTGTAAATAATGTTCCTGATAATATTGCATTTGTAAAATTAATATGTTGTAAATTTAAATTATTTGATATATCGTAATTATTAATTAAAATTGAATTAGAAAATATTGCATAATTTAATATAGTATTAGTAAATATTGCATCTGATATATTACATCCTGAAAAATCAGAACCTATTGCACTAGTTCCAGTAAAATCTGTTAAAATTATTTTGCTCATTATATAATATTATAATGGATAAAAATTTATTAAAATTAATCTAATAAACATTAATTTATTAGATTAATTTTTTATATTAAAGAAATTAAATAAATAGTACAAATTATAATTAATTTATTATATATAATCTTATTTTAAATTTATAATATTTTTGCATAATCAAAAGTAGCATATCTTATTTTTGTATTGGTTAAATCAACATTTTTTAGTATACAACCTGAAAAATCTGTTCCATCTAAAATACTATCAGAAAAATATGTATAATTTAAATTAGATTTTAAAAAACTTGAACCAAATAAATTTGAATTAGTTAATATTGTTCCAGATAAATCAGATAAATTAAAATTAATTTCATTTAAATTAAAATTATTAGAAAAATCTGTTTTACCAGTTAATTTTGTATTATATAAATTACAATTATTTAATGATGAATCTATAATATATGTATTTGTTAAATCACATCCAGAAAAATCTGATAATATTAAATTTGAGTTTATAAATTTTGTATTTAATATATTATTATTATTTTTATATTTTGTATTATATAAATTTGTATCTTGAAATGTTACATTAGTGTTTATTGTATCAGATAAATTACATCCTGAAAAATCAGAATTAATTATTAATGAATTTGTTAAAATTGTTTTATATAAATTTTTATTTTCTGTAAAGATACAATTTGTTATTTTTGTATCAGTAAATATTGCATTATTTAATTTTGCATTAGATAAATCACAACCTGAAAAATCTGTATTATGTAAAATAGAACCACTAAAATCTGTGTTTAATAATTCTGTATTTACAAATTTAGATAATGTTAAATCACTATTTGTTAAATATGAACCAGATAAATTTGTATTTGTAAAAGTAATATTTTTTAAATTTTTATTATTTGATAAATCTGTGTTATTTATTAATATACTATTTGTTATATTAACCCCATCTAATTTAATATTTTTTAAACTAATTTTACCTAAATCAACACCAGAAAAATCCATATCATTTAATTTAGATCCTGTGAATGAAACATTATCTAATTTATTACCAAAACGTGTTTCATTTAAAGAACAATCTGTTATATTTGTATTTATTATAGTTGTTGTAGATAAATCACAATTAATTAGATCACAATTATTTAAATTACAATTTATAATACGAGCATTATCTAATTGTGTATTATTAAAAATACATTTATTAAAAGTATTACGAATATTTATATTTGACAAGTCTATATGATGAATATTTTGATTAGTCAAGTCTGTATTAGTAAAATTAACAGAAGTGAATATTGTATTTGATAATTTAGTATTAATTAATATAGAACCAGAAAAATCAATATTTTTTAATTTACAATTGCTTAAATCTGTATTAATTAATATTGAATTATGAAATAAAATATTTGTTAAATTACTATTACTAAAATTAGCATCAATAATAGTTTTATTGCTCCAATTATAATTTGATAAATCTGAATATGACCAATTCAATCCAACTAATGATATATCAGATAAATTTATATTAATAACATTTGTAAATATACTATAATCTAAATTAGAACCAATTAATTTAGCTCCATTAAAATTAGAACCTGTAAAATTTGTATATGTTAAATTAGAATATAATAAATTTACATTTGTAAAAAATGCAGAAATTAATGTTTTATTATTATTTAAATTTATATTATACATATTAGAACCTGATAAATCTACATTATAAAAAATACATGTTGATAAATCTGTATTTGAAATATCAATCTCATTTAATATTGCATATGTAAAATTAGTTGTCATAAATTTACAATTATTAAAATGATTTTTTGATAATTTTGCCCGAGTTAAATTTGTTCTTATTAAATTTGTATTTGTAAAAATACAATCATTCATTATATTGTATGATATATCGGTTTTTTCTAATATTGTATCTGTTAAATTTGTTAAATTAAATGTACATCCGGTAAATGATGTATTTGATAAATCTGTTTTTATCAATTTTACTTTTGTTAAATTTGTTCTGTTAAAAATACAATTTTCAAAATATGCATAAGATAGATTACTATTTGTTAAATTTGTATCTGTAAAATCACAATTAATAAACTTATTATTTGATAAATCTGAATTAATTAAATTACTATCTTTAAATGAACAATTTATTAAATTACATTTACTAATATAATTATTAGACATATCTGTATTAATAAATTTGGCACCAGATAAATCTACCTCTTTAAATGTAACCATAGATAAAGTACCTCCAGAAAAATTAATAGATGTTAAATTAGAATTAATAAAAGTAGTATCTGTTAATATTTTTTTATTAAAATTAATATTATTTAAACTTGAATCATTTATTATTGTACCTGTTAAATTAATACTTGATAAATCACAACCTATAAAATTTATTTTTGATAAAGTTGAATCTGTAAAATTTGTATTATTTAAAAAAGAATTACTTAAATCACAATTTAATAAATATGATTTTATTAATCTAGAATTATTTAAATTAGTATTATTAAAAATACTATTTATAATATTTGTATTAAAAAAATTTACTGATTCTAAATTAACATCTGTAAAATTAACTAATGATAAATCACAACCTGAAAAATCTGCTAAAGTTAAATTAGAACCTCTAAAATTTATATTAAATAAATTTTTATTACCTGAAAAATTAACCTTATATAGAGATGCATCTGTAATTACTGCATTATCTAATATTGAACTAGATAAATCACAACCCGAGAAATCTGTTCTAATTAATTTTGCTCCTGATAAATTAATATTAGTTAAATTTGCACCAATAAAATTAGAACCATTTAATGATGAACCAGATAATATAGTTCCTGATAAATTAGAATTTTTAAAATTAATATTATTTAGATTTTGATTATTTGATAAATCTGTATTTCCTGATAAATTAGTTGATGATAATGTTGCTGAATTTAAATTAACATTTATAAAATTAACTGATGATAAATCACAACCTGAAAAATCTGCCAAAGTTAAATTAGAACCTCTAAAATTTACATTAAATAAATTTTTATTACCTGAAAAATTAACATTAGATAAAGATGCATCCATCATTTGAGCAGAATTTAATATTGAACTGGATAAATCACATCCTGTAAAATTTGTTCTAATTAATTTTGCATCAGTTAAATTAATATTAGTTAAATTTGCACCAATAAAATTAGAACCATTTAATGATGAACCAGATAATACAGTTTCTGATAAATTAGAATTATTAAAATTAATATTATTTAAATTTTGATTATTTGATAAATCTGTATTTCCTGATAAATTAGTTGATGATAATGTTGCTGAATTTAAATTAACATTTGTAAAATTAACAGATGATAAATCACAACCTGAAAAATCTGCCAAAGTTAAATTAGAACCTGTAAAATTTACATTAAATAAATTTTTATTACCTGAAAAATTAACTTCAGATAAAGATGCATCCATTATCTGAGCAGAATTTAATATTGAACTGGATAAATCACATCCTATAAAATTTGTTCCAATTAATTTTGCTCCAGTTAAATTAATATTAGTTAAATCTGTACCAATAAAATTAGAACCATTTAATGATGAACCAGATAATACAGTTCCTGATAAATTAGAATTTTTAAAGTTAATATTATTTAGATTTTGATTATTTGATAAATCAAAACGTCCTGATAAATTTGTTGATGATAATGTTGCTGAATTTAAATTAACATTTGTAAAATTAACTGATGATAAATCACAACCTGAAAAATCTGCTAAAGTTAAATTAGAACCTGTAAAATTTACATTAAATAAATTTTTATTACCTGAAAAATTAACATTAGATAAAGATGCATCCATCATTTGAGCAGAATCTAAAATTGAACTAGATAAATCACATCCTATAAAATTTGTTCCAATTAATTTTGCTTCAGTTAAATTAATATTAGTTAAATTTGTACCAATAAAATTAGAACCATTTAATGATGAACCAGATAATACAGTTCCTGATAAATTGGAATTATTAAAGTTAATATTATTTAGATTTTGATTATTTGATAAATCAAAACGTCCTGATAAATTTGTTGATGATAATGTTGCTGAATTTAAATTAACATTTGTAAAATTAACAGATGATAAATCACAACCTGAAAAATCTGCCAAAGTTAAATTAGAACCTGTAAAATTTACATTAAATAAATTTTGATTACCTGAAAAATTAACATTAGATAATGATGCATCCATCATTTGAGCAGAATTTAATGTCGAATTAGATAAATTACATCCTATAAAATTAGTTCCAATTAATTTTGCTCCAGTAAAATTAATATTATTTAATGTTGTACCTTCAAAACTAGACCCATTTAATGATGAATCTATAAAAATCATTCCATTTATAGTACCAGTAAAAACAATATTAAACAACTCTCTATTTGAGAAATTTCCAACAAGTTCTGTATCTATAAATTTAGTATTAGATATATTAGCACCAGTAAGATTACTCGAAGATAAATCACACTTAATAAATTTTACTAATTCTAAATTTGTATTTTTAAAATTTGTTTTATATAAATTTGTATTTTCAAATGTAGAACCTATTAATGAACAACCATTAAAATCTATTTCTGATAAATTAGCATTATTAAAATTAATATAATTTAAATTTTGATTATTAGATAAATCAGTTTTACCTTCTAATTTTGCATTAGTTAAATTAGAATTATTTAATATAACATTTAATAATTTAGTATTACTTAAATCACATCCTGATAAATTAACATTAGTTAAATTACTACTATTAAAATTAGTATTAAATAAAATTGTATTAATAAAAATAGAATTATTCATAAAACTACCCATAAATATAGTACCAGATAAATCTGAACCATTAAAACTAATATCATTTAAGTTTTGATTATTAGATAAATCAGTATTACCTTCTAAATTTGTATTATTTAAATTGGCATTATTTAATATAACTTTTACTAAATTAGTTTTATTTAAATCACATCCTGAAAAATCAACATTAGTTAGATTAGTATTATTAAAATTAGTATTATTAAAAATTGCACCAATAAAAATAGAATTTGTTATAAAACTATTAGTAAATATTGTTCCGGATAAATCAGCACCATTAAAGCTAATATCATTTAAGTTTTTATTATTAGATAAATCAGTATTATCTTTAAAAATTGTATTAGTTAAATTAGCATAATTTAATATAACATTTGATAATTTAGTTCTACTTAAATCACATCCAGAAAAATCAATTGATGTCAGATTTGAATTATTAAAATTACTATTATAAAGATTAGAATATAAAAAGGTAGAATTATTTAATGAAGAATCTGTTAAGATTATTCCTGTTAAATTACTATTATTAAAATTTACAGATTTAATATTTTGATTATTAGACAAATCTCTTTGGTTTGACAGATTACAATTAATAATATCGGCATTATTTAATATTATATTTTGTAAATTAGTAGACGTTAAATCACAATTATTAAAAAATCCAGATGTTAAATCAGAATTATTTAATTTTGTATTTGATAAATTATTGTTAAATAATATTAAATTATTTAAATTTTTATTATTTGATAAATCAAGATTTTCTAAATTACATCCACTTATATCTGCATTATTTAATATTATATTTGTTAATATAGTAGATGATAAATCACATTCTAAGAAAATAGCATATCTTAAATCTGATCTTTCAAAATTAGTTTTATATAAATTTTTATTATTAATATAAATTGTAGAACATAGTGAAGAATCTGTAATTTTTGTATTATTTAATAGAGCATTTGAAAGAACACAACCTGAAAAATCTGTATGAATTAAGTTAGAATTATTAAAATTTGTATTATAAAGATCAGAATTTTGAAAAGTAGAATAATCTAATGTTGAATTAAATAATATAGTATTATTTAAATTAGAATATGTAAAAATATTATTAATTAAATTTGAATTATTAGATAAATCTTTTTTATTATTTAATTTTGTATTATATAAATTTGTGTTATTTAATATAATTTTATTTAATATAGTATTAGAAAGATCACAACCAGAAAAATCTACAAAATTTAAAAAAGAGTTTGAAAAATTTGTATTATATAAATTATTTAATGTAAAAGTTATATAATATAATGAACAATCTAATATTTGTGTATAATTTAAAATACTATTAGAAAGATCATTTTCAGATAAATCTGACAAATATATGTTAGTTCTTGTTAAATCTGTTAAATTAAAATTATTATTTATAATTTTAGTTTTATTTAAACTACTATCGGATAAATTTGTCCTATAAAGATTTGAATTTATAATTTTAGTATTATTTAAACTACTATCGGATAAATCAGTTTTTAAACTTAAATTTGTTAATTCAAATAATGAATTATATAAAGAAACATTTGTTAAATTTGTATTCGTTAAATCACAATCATAAAAATATGAAAAATTTAAATTAGAATTAGTAAAGTTTGTTTTATATAAATTATGATTTGATTTATATATAGTAGAACATAATGATGCATCGGTGATTTGTGCATAATTTAATATACAAGTAGATAAATCACAACCAGAAAAATCTGTAGAAATTAATATTGACCCTGAAAAATCTGTATAATATAAATTTGCATCTGTAAAAACAGATAAAGATAAATTAGATCTATTAAATTTAGTTCCAGATAAATCTGCTCTTATAAAATCAATATCATTTAAATTTTTATTATTTGATAAATCTGTTCTATATCTTAAATCTGTGTTAATAAAAATAGAATCATTTAAAATAACATTTCCAAATTTAGCACCATTTAGTATAGCCTTTGTAAAATTACATTTAGATAAATCACAACCTGAAAAATCTGCATTACTTAAATTAGATCCAGTAAAATTAGTTCTATATAAATTTGGATTATTTGTAAAAATAGTATTATTTAAACTTGAATCTATAATCTTAGTATTATTAAAATTAACACTAGTTAAATCACAACCTGATAAATCTAAATAATATAGTTTACATCCAGAAAAATCACTTTGAAATAGTATAGTATCTAAAAACAGAGTATTATTTAATGTTGAATTTGAAAAATTACTATATGATAGATTTGATTTTATAAAATTAATTCTTTGTAGATTATAATTATTATACAATGTTTGATTATTAATTATTGATGTATTATAAAAAGTAGAATCATTTAAATTTGTGTTTAAAAATATAGTATCAGATAAATTACATGCTGAAAAATCTACTGATATTAAATCTGAATTATTAAACTGTGTATTATTTAATGAACTATCTAAAAAATTTGAGTTATTTAATGAACTATCTGAAAAATTTACATTATTTAAATTTACTAAAATAAAATTAATATTTTTTAAATTAACATTATTAGATAATGATTTATTATTATCTAAATTAACATTATAAAAATTAGAACTATTTAAAGATGAATCTATAAAAATAACACTAGATAAATCACAATTAGAAAAATCTGCAAAACTAATATTAGAATTTATAAATTTTGTATTATAAAAATCATTATTAATATAATTTGTATTATATAATGAAGAATTTATTAAATTAGTATTATTTAAATTACACATTGATAAAATAGATCCAGAAAAATCTGAAAAACGTATATATGATCTAGAAAAATTAGTTTTATATAATTTATTATTAGATATACAAATAATTGAACATAATGATGAATCAGTAATCTGTGTATAATTTAAATAAGTATCTGATAAATTACATTGAGATATATCTGTAAAATTTAAATGAGAATTTGTAAAATCAGTATTTAACAATAAAGTATTATGAAAAGTTGAATAATTTAATGAAGAATCTGATAATTTACTATTTATTAATTTAGCATGATTAAAAATAATAGTATTTAAATTATTATTATTAGATAGATCTGTATTATATGATAAATTTGTATTATATAATTTACTATTATTTAAATTTGATAGAATGAATATTGTATTGGATAAATCACAACCTGAAAAATCAGCATGATTTAAATTAGATTTTGAAAAATTAGTATAATATAGATTAGCATAATTAAAATTAATATTATTTAAATTATCATTATTAGATAGATCTGTTTTAAATGATAAATTAGTATTATATAATTTACTATTATTTAAATTACATTCATACAATAATGTATTAGATAAATCACAGCCTGAAAAATCAGCATAATTTAATTTAGATTTATAAAAATTAGTTTTATATATATTAGTATTATTAGTATAATTTGTATTATATAAATTAGTATTAGTTAAATTAGAATTATTTAAAATAGTTTTAGATAAATTACAACCTGAAAAATCGGATCCTATTAATTTGGATTTACTAAAATTAGTATTATATAATTTTGATAAATTAAAACTTATATCATTTAAATTATTGTTATTAGATATATCTACATTTTGTAAATTAGTATTATATAAATTACTATTATTTAATTCAACATCTACAAATATAGTATTTGAAACATCACAACCTGAAAAATCAGAAAATCTTAAATTTGAACCTGAAAAATTAGTTTTATATAAATTATTATTTGAAATATATTTTGTATTATATAATGATGAATCTATTAATGTAGAATAATTTAAAATACTCATAGAAAGATCACATCCAGAAAAATCTGTATTAATTAATGATGAACCAGAAAAATCTGTATAATATAAATTTGCATTTGTAAATATAGAATTATTTAAATTTGAATTTGAAAATTGAACTGATGATAAATCAGAAAAAGAAAAATTAATTTGCTCTAAATATAAATTATTAGATAAATCAGTTTCACCAGTTAATTTACAATTATAAAATATTGCATTATTTAAAATACATTCAGTTAAATTACAAGATGATAAATCATTGCCTGATAAATCTATAAAACGTAAATCGGAACCAGTAAAATCTGTATTAAATAAATTACTATTTTTATAATTATTCATATTATATAATATAATATAATATATTATAAAAATATTTTAATAAATTTATATAAAAGTATTATAATAATTTTTATATAAATTTATTATTAAGTATTATTACCAATCATTATTTATTTCTGATCTATATAATTTTGCACCCTTTAATTTTGCATTTTTAAATGAAACTTCATTTAATATACATCCTGAAAAATCAGTTTCATTTAATACACTATTAGTAAAATCAGTATAATCTAATGTAGCATTAATAAATTTAGATCTAGCTAAATTACAACCCGAAAAATCTGTATAATATAAATTTGAATTATTAAAACTAATATCAAATAAATTTAAATTATTTGATAAAGTTGAATTACTTAGTATTTTTGTATAAGATAAATTAGAATTATTTAATAATATATTTGATAAATTTGTATTAGATAAATCACATCCTGAAAAATCTGTATTAATTAATCGAGATCTACTAAAATTAGTTTTAAATAAATTTTTATTATTTGTATAAATAGTATAATTTAGACTTGAATCCATTAATTCTGTATTAATTAAATTACATGATGATAAATCACAACCTGTTAAAATTGTATTATTTAATTTTGATCCTGAAAAATCTACTTTATATAAACTACAATTGATAAAAGATGAATTAGTCAAATCACAATTTGAAAATATTGATCCATCTAATTTTGAATTATTAAAAATAATATTTCGTAAATTTTGATTATTTGATAAATCTACTTTATCTATTAAATTAGTATTAAATAATTTAGCACTATTTAATTTAACATTTGATAAATTTGCAGTAGATAAATTACAACCTGAAAAATCTGCTCGAATTAAATTAGAATTAGAAAAATTTACATTATTTAATTCTGAGTTTTCTCTATATATTGTAGAATATAAATTAGAATTTGTTATAGTTGTATTATTTAAAATAACATTAGATAAATCACATCCTGAAAAATCTGTTTTATTTAATGATGAATCTGTAAAATCTGTATCAAAAAGATTACAAAAATTAAAAGTTGAATTATTTAATATTGATGATGATAAATTTGTTTTAAATAAAGATGAATAATTAAAACTAATATCATTTAAATTTTTATTATTAGATAAATCTGTTTTATTATCTAAATTAGTATTATATAATTTAGCATAATTTAATGATACATCACTAAAATTTACTTTTGATAAATCACATCCTGAAAAATCAGCATTAATTAAATTACTATTTGAAAAATTTGTATTATATAATAATTTGTTATTAGTATATTTTGATAAAAATAAATTAGAATATCTCATATTAACATTATTTAAATTACAACTAGATAAATCGCATCCTGAAAAATCTGTATAAGTTAAATTTGATTTAGAAAAATTTGATTTATGTAATATAGCATTTGTAAAAACACTATAATTTAAAGAACAATCAGTTAATAAAATTTCTGATAAATTTGAATTTATAAATTTAATATTATTTAAATTATTATTTTTTGATAAATCTGTTTTATTTTTTAAATTACAATTGATTAAGTCTGAATAATTTAACTTTGCTCTGGAAAAAGTAGTTCTTGATAAATCACATTCTATAAAATTAGAACTACTTAAATCTGAATCTGAGAAATTTGTATTATACAAATTTAAATTTTTTATAAATATTGTATTGCATAATGAAGAATCTGTAATTTGTGCACTATTCAGAATTGATGATGATAAATCACATTTATTAAAATTAGTATTATTTAAGATAGAATTTGTAAAATTAGTTTTAAATAATATAGAATCTGTAAAAATAGATTTATTTAATAATGATCCAGATAAATCAGTTTCTGATAAATTAGCATAATTAAATTTAATATTATTTAAATTCTGATTATTTGATAAATCTTTTTTTTTTTTTAAATTAGTATTTATTAATATTGCATAATTTAATTGTGTCTCTGTTAAATTACAACTTGAAAGATCATTGCCGGAAAAATCAATATAACGTAAATCAGCTCCAGTCATATCAGTATCTAATAATTCATTATCACGGAAATTAATCATATAATATTATGAAAGAATATTTTTTTATAATATTTCTTATTTAAATTATAATATTATTTATAATATAATATAATTTAATATATATAAAATAATCATAATATTTAATAAAATTAGATTATAATTAACTATAAATCATAATATATATATATAACTAATACTATTATTATAAATTATTAATTTATAATAATATTAATATATTATTATATATTTTTAATTAATCTAGTAAGTTGTAAAAAAAATATATTTTTTAATAAAATTATAGTATTTTTGAAATTAAATAATAAAAATTTATTATTATTATAATCATTTATCATTTAGCTTTAATATTTTACTTTTGCATTATATAATATTGATTTAATCATTTTTGCCTTAATTAAACGAACATTTGTAAAAATACAATCTTTAAAATTCGTATTAATTAAATTTGAACTCTCAAAATTTGTATTAATTAAATTACAATTATTAAATGTCGAATTTTGTAAATTACTTTTTTTAAAATTAGTTCCAGATAAATCTGAATAATTAAAACTAATATCATATAAATTATTATTATTTTGTAAAGTAATATTATTTTCTAAATCTGAATTATATATTTTAGAATATAATATCTTTATATCATTAAAATTTGTATTTGATAAATCACAACCAGAAAAATCAATATATGTAATTTTAGAACTAGATAAATCAAGATTATATAAATTATTATTATTTATAAGTTTTATATTATATAATGATGCATCAATTATTTTAGTATTGTTTAAAATAGTATTTGATAAATTGCAATCAGATATATCAGCATTATATAAATTAGTATTTGTAAAATTTGTATTATATAAATTATTATTTAATAAATGGATATAATTCATATTTGAATTATTAAATTTTGAACCTGATAAATTTGAATCATATAATATAATATTTTGTAAATTTAAATTATTAGATAAATCTTCATTATCAATTAATTTTATTGAATATATTTTAGCATTATTTAATTTTATATTATTTAATATTGTGTTTGTTAAATTACAATTTAATATATATGCATTTGTTAGATTTGAATCTGTAAAATTGGTATTATTTAAATTATTATTACTTATACATTTTATATTATTTAATGAACAATCAATTATTTGAGTATTATTTAATATAGTTGTAGAAAAATTACATCCTGAAAAATCAGAAAGCTTTATAATAGAACCACTTAAATCAGAGTTATATAATGTTGTATTAATAAATGTTGAGTTATTAATAATAGAATTAATACATTTAATACCAGATAAATCTGAATTATTAAAATTAATATTATTTAATTTAATATTATTAGACAATGTTGTATTATTTATTAATTTAGTATCATACATCATACTATTATTTAATGAAACATCTGTAAAAATACATTTTGATAAATCACAATGTGAAAAATTACTCCATGATAAATTTGAATTTGTGAAATTAGTATTATATAGATTTGAATTACGTGTATAATTAGTATTATATAATTCAGAATTTATTATTTTTGTATTATTTAAATAAACATTTGATAAATCACAACCTGAAAAATCTGTTGAACTTAAATTAGCATTTGTAAAATCTGTTAGATATAATTTACTATTTTGAAAGTTTGAATAATTTAAAGATGAATCAATAAATTTTGTTCCTAATAATTGAGCGTAATTAAATTTTATATTATTTAAATTATAATTGTTTGATAATGTAATATTATTTTTTAAATTTGACATAATTAAAATAGCATTATTTAATTTTATATTAGTTAAAATTGTTTTACTTAAATCTGTTTCAGTAAAATTTGCATAATTTAAATTTGAACCTGTAAAATTTGCATTAAATAAATTTATATTTTTTATATATTGTGTTGAACATAAACTAGAATCAATTAATAATACATTTGTTAAATTTGCATTTGATAAATCACAACCTGAAAAATCTGTTCCAGTTAAATTTGAATTTGTAAAATTAGTATTATATAAATTTGTATCAATAAATGAACATTTACTTAATGTTGAATCTGTAAAATCTGTACCAGTTAAATTTGCTTTATCAAAATTAATATTAATTAATTTTAAATTATTTTTTAGAGATAAATTATTTGTTAAATTTACATATGATAATGTAGAATCATTTAAAATAACATTTGTTAAATTTGTTTTTGATAAATCACAACCTGAAAAATCTGTTTTATATAAATTACAATTTGTAAAATTAGTATTAAATAAATTTGTACCAATAAATGAACATTTTGATAAATCACATCCTGTAAAATCTGTTCCGGATAAATCTGCTCCATTAAAATTAATTTTTATTAAATTTAAATTATTTCTTAAAGATGAATTATTAATTAAATTTACATATGATAAATTTGATTCATTTAATATTACATCTGTAAATATTACACTAGATAAGTCACAGCCTGAAAAAAATGAATTACTCAAATTTGTTTTTATAAAATTTGTTTTATACATTGATTGATTATTTGTATAATTAGTAAAACATAAACTAGTATCAATAAATTTTGTATTATTTAATATACATGATGATAAATCACATTCAGAAAAATCAGAAAATTTTATAATTGCTCTAGTAAAATCTGTATTATTTAAATTATTATTATTTATATTATATATATTATATAAACTAGAATCATTTAATTTAGCTCCATTTAATATACTATTAGATAATTCTAAATCTTCAAATTTGGAAAAATTTAAATTGCAATTAGTAAAATTAGTATTATTTAAATTATTTTTATAAAAAGAAGCATATGAGAATGTAGCTCTATTTAAACTGGTATCATTTAAAATAGTATTATATAAAATTGTTCCTGAAAAATCTGTACTTTCTAAATTAGAATATGAAAAATTTGTATTAAATAAATTAGTGTATTGAAATTTAGATAAATATAAATTAGAATTTGATATTATTGCTCCAGATAAATCTGCATAATTAAAATTAATATTTGTTAAATTTTTATTATTTGATAAATCAGATTTATTAAGTTCACTATCTATTAAAAAAGAACCATTTAAATTTGAATTTATAAAAATTGCATAATCTAAAATTGCATTTGTAAAATTAGTATTAGATAAATCACAACCCGAAAAATCAATTGAAGTTAGATCAGAACCAAAAAAATCTGTTTTATATAAATTAGAATCAATAAATACAGAATTACTTAAATTAGAATGGGAAAAATTTGTTCCAGATAAATCTACTGAATTAAATATTATATTCTTTAAATTTTGATTATTTGACAAATCAGATTTATTAGATAATATACAATCTATAAATATTGAATTATTTAATGAAATATCAATAAGATTTGTATTTGATAAATCACATCCTGAAAAATCAGCATAATTTAAATCTGAATTAATAATATTAGTATTATATAAATCTGTTGTATTTGTAAATATGGTATTATATAGATTACAATTAATTAAATCTGTATTATTTAAAATAGTATAATTAAAATTACATCCAGAAAAATCTGTATTATTTAATGTAGAATTTGTAAAATCTGTATTTGTTAATAGAGAATTATTAAATTTTGAATAATTTAATGAACAATCTGATAAAATAGTATATGATAATTTTGCTAAAATAAAATTAATATTATTTAAATTTTTATTTTTAGATAAATCTGTATTTTTTATTAAATTAGTATTATAAAAAGAACTATTATTTAATTTTGTATTATAAAAAATACTAGATGACAAATCACATCCAGAAAAATCTGATTTAAATAATTTTGAATTTGAAAAATTTGTTTTATATAAATTTTTATTATTTTTAAATATCATATAATTTAATGATGAATCTGTAATTTGTGCATAGTTTAGTATACTTGTTGATAAATCACAATTTGAAAAATCTGTTTTATTTAAATTTGTATTTGTAAAATTAGTTTTATTTAAATTTACATTTAAAAATATTGATGAACTTAAATTAGAATTATTAAAATAAGTTCCTGTTAAATTAGAATTTTGAAATATAGTATTATTTAAAAATTTATTATTTGAAAAATCTCTATCAGTAATATCAACATTAATAAAATTACCAAAATTTGAACCAATAAGTATTGCATCTTTAAAAATACAACTAGAAACATCACAATTTGAAAAATCTGCATTAGTCAAATTACATCCTGTAAAATCTATTTTATATAAATTTTTATTACTTGTAAAATTCACATTAGATAAATTAGAATTTGTAAATATTGTATAATTTAAATTAGTATTAGATAAATCACAACCTGAAAAATCTGTATCTATTAAAGTAGAACCAGATAAATTACAATTATATAACAAAGTATTATTAAATGTCGATCTATTTAATGAACAATCTGATAATATTGTATTAGATAAATTAGCATAATTAAAACTAATATCATTTAAATTCTTATTTTTAGATAAATCTGTTTTATCTTTCAAGTTGGTATTATATAATATACTATAATTCATATTAGCATATTGTAAATTAGTTTTTGATAAATCACAACCAGAGAAATCTGCATATGTTAATGTAGAACCAGATAAATCTGTATTAAATAAATTAGCATTATTAAATGTAGATCTGTTTAATTGTGAATTTGAAACATTACAATTAGTAAAATTAGATAAGTTAAAACTAATATCATTTAAATTATTATTATTAGATAAATCTGTTTTACTTCTTAAATTAGTA
>Ga0214921_10005586_pt1 | contig 17704 bp, 13 predicted proteins | sample LL1505_MetaG_FD_177992 | JGI IMG/M metagenome (GOLD analysis project Ga0214921, IMG submission 177992) | Freshwater microbial communities from Lake Lanier, Atlanta, Georgia, United States - LL-1505 | ecosystem: Environmental > Aquatic > Freshwater > Lake | place: USA: Georgia | collected...
TAGTGCTTTTAATTGGTATTTTATTAACATAAAATTTAATTAATTCTAAAAGAAATTTATTCATTAAATATAAAATATATTTTTTAAAAATAATTAAAATTTATAATTTTAATTATTCTACCACTTAGATATAATTTATTAAAATAATATGATAATTGAAATATATTTTATTTAAATTTTTCTTAAATTAATTTAAAAAAATTGATGGTTAAATTTGTATAAAATTATAAATTTAATAGTTTTGTAAGAAAAATTTCAAAATGTCTTATTCGAATCCTACAAAAAAACGCAAAAATCCTAAAGGGTGTGAACCTTCTAAACGTAAAAAGTTTGATACTGATACTGATACTTCGGTTCTTTGTCCAGATATCAGTTCTATGCACGACTCCTATTTTGAAATACAATTAAGAAAAAGAGATTGTGGAGGAAGCTGCATTTTTTGTAATGAGTATCGCCAAATTTCTGGAGAAGACTTGTTACGTATTACTGGAGGCGAATTCAGCGGGGATACAATTACGAGCGGAACAGTCCAATTTAGAGATTTTAATACCAAATCATTGCTAAAGTTCAATTTTTCGGCAGTATCCTGTGATGTTTATTTACATCATCAATACCCTGGCGGACCAAAATTGGTAACCATCTATCTTGGTCGTAAATTAGGATCTATTACTTTTTCTGCAAAAGATGGAGTTTTTGATAAAGTCCGTGTAAAACCAAGAAAATTTACGGTAGACCTAAAAAAAGGAAGAAAATGGCCTATTGACAATAACGAGGACATTTATTTTTATCAAGTAGAGCCAAAACGCCGTGTTAAACATAAATATCTTACTGAGCCATTTTTGGAATCTTGGAAAGCTCTAGCTGAAGGAGGTGATCTTGATGAGAAACTTTATGATGGAACTGTTAGATTTAAGAATATAGATACAGGTGAAGAAGTATCTCTTAAATTTAAACTAAGAGGTTGTTTTCTTAAAAAAATGCAACAATACAATAACACTGGATCAACTATACTTAGACTTGGACGTGATAGAGACTTTATTATTTTTCCTGCTAAAGGTGCAACTTTTGAATTAAACGGAAGAGTGATGGATATACCATCTTTCGACCCTTTGCGCCGCGATTGGTTTTGTTTTTTTGAAGGAGACCATTATGTAAACTTAGCCTAAGAAAATGAGTTTGTTACTTGTTCTATCCCAGTTATTTTTCTAAATTAAATATATCTTTTTACAAGACTTTTTTAGTTCATATTATCAGATTCTTACAATTAATTATTTAATAAACACAAAATGTCTTTTACGTTAAAAAGACGCCTTTTATAATATTCAAAAACATATCTGTGATAATGATATGTATTTATGTCATCTATATATTCTATTTATAGGTAAATCCATTCATACAGAAATTTTATAAAGAATATTTTGTATTGATAATAAAATAATCTAATTTATTAACATAATATGATAATTGTATTATAATTGAAATATATTGCAATATAAATATATTTTATTAAAACTTTTCAAATAAAATTTTATAAAAATTGATGGATAAATTTATATAAAACCTAATTTTATAATAATATGATAAAAAGCTAACTGCTTCAAATTTTCAAAGAAATTTCTAAAATGTCTGAAGCACCTGTTCAAAATGAAGTTCAACGTGAAGATAAATGTTTTGTGTGCTTCCAATCTAATAATAAGGTGTCAATTCCTATTCCATGTTTAAATAATCATCCTGACAAAATTCATAAAAAATGTTATGAAGAGTACTCAAAGCGTTTTCCAAACTGCTTTTGCGGAAACAAAATGCATATACCTAAACATCAACATGAAACAATGGTTGATTATTGGAACCGTTGTTGTGGCGTAAATTCAAATGATTCTTTGAAAATTGTTCGTGGAGTTGTAAGATTTAAAAATTTATTGGATCATGAGGAAGTAACTAAACCATTTACAGCAACAGTCAATTCAATTAAGGCATTTCCTCAATACATTGACAAAAACAAATCATTTTGGCAACAAATTTCGCGAGGCATACCATATTTGATAAATATTGAATCAAATAATGGATCTTTTTGGTTTGTTGAGCATAGTTCAATACTCTGTATATACAGGGTAGATTCGATTTGATAAGTTTGTTACTTGTTATGTCCCAGTTATTTTTCTAAATATAAATATATCTTTTTACAAGACTTTTTAGTTCCTAATATCTAATTCTTTACAATTAAATAACACTCATGTCTTTTACATTAAAAGAACACCTTTTATAATATTCAAAAACATATCTATGATAAGGATGTGTATTTGTATCATCTTGAAATAAAACACCATATTTACCATCTGGATATTTTGATAATATCCAATTTTCAGAAAGATATCTTATATTGTGATTTAATATATTATTCATTTCACCATTAATATCTAAATAATCCAATTTATCAATATGTGATTTTTTAGACCACCAAAAATTACCAGAATAATGATAACAATGTTTTTTATCTTTATTTACATAAACATCACCCATATTTACACAGTTATTACCTAATGCATCATAATATTCCAAATTATTAATGCATTCTTTATAACAACTAATTAAAAAATATTGCATCATATTCCTCCATGAAGCAGTTACTTCAGGATTACCTGCATTCCTGACACCTTTTGTATGAATATATAAAATATAAGCTTCTTCACTTTCTCCTTTACGAATAATTCCATTTGAACACATATATTTTATATAATTAATTGTATTCAGCTCATACAATTCAATACGACTATCTATATATAATATATTATATTTAGTATCGTTAAATTCATCATCCTTTATCACGTTACAATCACCCACTATTCCAAAATGTATTTTTGTAGTAATATTATAAAGCCCCGAGTCTTTAATTAAATTTAGTTGTTCTTTTAATATATCCTTCCATCCATCCAATGTGCAAACATGTATAAAAATATGAATATTATTCTCATTATTTAATAACACTGAATTATTTAATATTAGCTGATTATTTAAATTATATTTATAATCCTTTACTACATAATTATATTCATCTAATTTAATAAATTCTTCAATGCCCCAATGATTCCAATTTATTATTAATTTATTAAAAGTATTATCTATTACAGTTCCGTGCTGGTCATTGTTCTTAATCCTTTTTAATTCACCTGTATCAATAACATATAATGCTTGATCAAACCATTCATTATTTATTAAAAATAATTTTTTAAAATTTGTTTTCATAATGATGTTTGAAAAATATAAATAACTATCATTTGAATAGTATAATTCTTTATTTAATTCTCTCCATTGTAAAAGTATTTTTGATTTATCTATTATTTCAAATCTATAATTCGTTTCACCTAATTTAAAAGTATCCGTTTTAAAATCTAATCGTATAATATTATATTGACCATTCTTGTGTATTATACATATATCATTCATTTATTTGTTTTATAATGTAATATATTATATTGTAATATATTATAATGTAATATATTCCTAATATTATAAAATTATATTTATATATAGTTTTATAGATTTGTTTAATAATGTTTCTTATATTTGTTTCTCATATATTTAATATTACACTAATATATGATTCATTAATTCCGCTTTAATAATAAAATCATAATCAACTATTTTATATAAATATATGTTCAAAATATAATAAAATATAATAACTTGAATTAAATCAACTTTACTATAAACTATATTATACAATTCTTCAAAATATTTCATTTTTTTATTAAAGTAATTTATTTTAAGTAATTTATATTTTGATGTCGATTCTACATTATTATTCATAACAAGTAATTTATTATAATTTATTAAAGAAAAACAATTATTCAAATCCTCATCATTCTTATTAAATAATAAATTATTCGAATCACACGAAGTATTATTTTTTAAATATATTATATTATCATAATCAACAGATATATACTTATTTAATTCATATAATATTTGATATTTTAATAAATTACATGATATAGTAATAGTTATGTGTGATAAATTAATTAAATAATAATATTGAACAATATTTATAAAGGATATATTTTCAATATTAAAATTTATAATAATATCGTATTTTAAATTAGAATCATAAATATTTTTAATAAATTCAATATTATATAAGTCTATATCATCATACGTTAAAATAATAATTGACTTAGAATTTCTTTTACTTTTAACTGGTTCTTTTTCATATATTTTTATAAGTCCACCATATTTAATAAATTTTATTATATCTTTATAAAATATTTGCTGATTTTCGTGTTTATTATAATCAATATCTTTTAAATACTGTTTTATAAAGGATTTATATGAATAAATATCATTATTATTTTTTTGTTTTAAAAATAATTTAAATAGAACAATATCGGAAATATTATTTAAAAGACTCGTTCTTAATTTTATTTTATATAATAAATATGTTTTATATATATCAGGTATAAATTTATCATTATTTAAATAATTATACTTATAATCTAATAAAAACATATTATCATCATCAAAGTTATAAATGCAAAATTCTTTTATTTCATCATTTATTAATAAATAAAATTTATCGCCAGTTGTATTTTTTAAAAAATGTATTGAATATATATCATTATATAATCGTCTATTAAAGTAATCAAATGAAAATGAAAAATCATTTGAAAATTCTTTTAAAAATCCATCAGTATTTGATAATATATTTTCATAAAATCTAATATCATTAATATCATTATCCTCCTTACCCGCATATAAAATATATGTTTTTTTTAAAGAATAATTCAAATATTTTTCATAATAATATACATTATTATTTAATAATTTATAAATCTCATTATATGAACTATCATTCCAATATATATTTAAATAAATAGATTCATTAATATCATCTTTTTCAATAAAATATTTACCATATATTGTTTCAATATTGTTATTAATATTTTTTTCATAAATTACTTCATTTGTAATAATGTTTAATTTAACATTGAATTCATTCTCTTTAAATAAAGTTTTTGTTTCAAAACAATCATTATAAATATAAATACTGTAATCATCACATTTATAAAAATAAATTATTTCATTTATTTTCAATTTATCATCTTGAATAAATTCTATTTTATCTAAATATTCTGGATTTAAAATAGAAATAGAATGATTAATTTTAAATAGTTCATTATTATATTTATTCAAAATATATAGTGGTTTATTTATAGTATTATTCAAATTATTTAAATTATTTAAATTATCATAAATATAATATATAAATTCAATATTGTAAAGAACATTGTTTAAAATATAAAAACTCTCTTCATTCCATTTAGTCCATTTTATTATTATATTATTGTTTTCACTTAATTTAAATAGACCATCTTCTTGGTTTGATTGTCTAATAATTTTTAAATCATGAATTTTACAAAAATCTGTCCAATTTTTATGTACAACTAAAAATTCATTTTTAAATAAAAAATCATAATAAACATAGTGTTTATAAATCGTTATATTTGAAATATTATTATCTGTATTACTTTGATTACAATTAAAATTACAATTAAAATTACAATTAAAATTACAATTACTATTTATTATAAATAATTCTGGATTCCACATTTTCCAATAAACAATTAAAAAAGAATCACTTATTAACATATTTTCATATTCATTTGTACTTAATCTATAAAAAGAATTTAAATATATATTTATAATACATTCTTCTTCCCATGTTTCATGTATAATATATATTGTCTCATTATATTTATCTGTATTATCATAATATTTTTTTATAGAATTGTTTATATAATCATCTAATTCATTATTCATATCAATATTATCATTATAAAAATCACATTCAAATATTTTATTATCAGTAATTATTTTATTATCTTTTAAAATAATATTATACAAAGTAATACCACCTTGTCTATTATATTTTTCAAATAAAATATTATTAATTGTATCAAATATATAATGTTTATTATTTAATATAATATTTTTATAATAATTATTTTTAAAAAAGGTTATTGAATAATAATATCTATAACTTAAGTCATTATTTAAACATTCATATAAATATTCATTATTTTTAATGTAAAATGTAATTATTTCATTATGTATATTAAAATTACCTATTCTTTTATCTGTATCAATTGAATAAATGTTTGAATTTTTAATATTTATAATATATGTAAATTCATTAATTTCACTGGTATTAGTATTTATATTAAATAATGTTATATTTTTTTCATAATCAGAACATAAGAAATAATTTGTTGAATTATTAGACTCTTGAAAATATTTTTTTAAAACTCCATCATGTTCCCATTTTATATTTAAAATATCATCTTTAAAAGAATAAATACCTTTATAATTGTTTAATTCATTATATATATAACAGTTATCTATAATACATGTGCTTTCCCAATAATTATCTTTTATATATATTTTAGTTAAAATATTATTATCAACCAATTTTATATCTAATTTTTTTTTAGAAGGTTCTATATAGATATAACGTGTTAATTCATTGTTTAAATTATCTAAATAAAATTCATCAATATTTTCATTATTGTTATTCCATTTTATTTTTAAATTATTATTTTCGAAAAAAAATATTGCATCAACGTCATTTTTAATAATAGTTCCTTTAAAATAGTTGAGAATTATATGGTCTTCAAAATCAGGATATATTAATACAACGTCCTCCATAATTAAATAGAATAAATAATTTAATTATAATAACCGAATTTTATTGTAATAATATTAAATTATTGTAATAATATTAAATTATTGTAATAACATAATTATTTATATATCCTTCCTTCATGAATACCATATTTTAAATAATGTATTTTCAATTCATTATCATTTAAATGTCTTAAATCTTCATATAATTCTTTATAAAAATTTAAATCAAAATCATCTGGTATTTTATAAATACGTTCTTCCGATATTCCATAAAATAAATAATGATTTATTGCATCTATATCAGATAATTTTTCTAAATCATAATAAATATATTTATAAAAACTTGGAATAAAATCATCAGGTATTTTGTAAATTCTGTTCTCTTTTATTCCTTTATACAAGTAATGTTGTATTAATTTATCATCATAAATTTTATTATTTTCATCCACAAATTCATTTTTGAATTTAGTTTTAAATTCATTTTCATATATTCTATAATAAGTATATGGATCAAAATCACATGGTAATTTATAAATATAAGCTTTTTTCAAACCATAATATAAATAATGTTCTTTTAATTCTTCATTTGTTAAATTATTTAAATCATATATGTTTTTATACATTTCACAGTTAAAATCATGCGGAATATTATAAATATGTCCATTTTTAATATTAAATAAATAATGGTCTTTAACTTCTTCATCCGTTAAATTATTTAATAAAGAATATATTTTTTTATAAATATTTACATTAAAATTATCGGGAACTTTATATATTCTATTTTCATGCATACCATAATAAAGATAATGTAATTTACATGTTTCTTTATCGAGTGACTTCAAATCATCATATATTTTTATATACTTTTCGACATTAAAGTCTAAAGGCAATTTATAAATATATCCTTTATGAATACCAATATATAAATAATGTTCTATTAATTCTTGTTCATTCATATTCTCTAATTCCTTATAAATACTTTTATATAGTAACGAATTAAAATCGTCAGGTAATTTATAGATATGGCTATTTCTAACTCCATTAAATAAATAATAATCGTTCAAATCATTATCATTTAACGAATTTATTTCAGAAATAATATTTTTATATATTTTTTTATATAAAATTAAATTGAAATCATCTGGAATTTTATAAATATAATCTTTTCTTAAACCATTAAATAAATAATGATTACATAGTTCAACAGCATCATTTATTAATTCTAACTCAGGATATATTTTTTTATATATAAATGGATTAAAATCAAATGGTATTTTATATATGCGTTTTTCTTTAATACCACAATTCATGTAGTGTTCATATAACTGTATTTTATCTAAACCGCCTAAATCATCATATATTTTTTGATAAGTAATTGAATCAAAATCATTTAAAATTTTATAAATTCTATTTGATTTTATACCAACATATAAATAATGTTCTTTTAATTCTTCATTATTCATATTTGATAAGTCATCATATAATGATTTATATAAAAGTGGATCAAAATCATTAGGTAATTTGTAAATTCGGTTTTCTTTATGACCATATTCAATATAATGGAATTTTAAATCATTCGGATTAAGTGTACTAATATCGTTATATATTTTTGAATAAACTACATAATTAAAATCATCTGGAATTTTATATATCTGGTTTGAATTATTTGAATACAAATAATTTTTAATAATATCAATATATGAATAACTTATTGTATTAGGATGTAGTTTTTTATAAATATCATAATCAATTGCCGATAATAATTTATGTAATTTATCTACTGAATAATCATCATATTCATTTGAAGTATTATTTATTAGAGAATGTATCAACATTAAATTACTCTTTTCATTATTTGTATCTTTTGTATCTTTTGTATCTTTTGTATTATTTGTATCTTTTGTATCTTTTGTATTTTTAAAACTATTTAATAAATAGTACATATATAAACTAAAATTAATATTAAATGTATAAGGTTCAGTAATTTTATTGTTTAATTTTAAAATATTTATATAAAAATTATTCATATATGTATTTAAATCATTAATTTTATTATATCGACGCGATTGATATATTCCATAATTTAAATAGTGAAAAATTGTATCCATTGTTGATAAATGTTTAACATCACTATAATGTCTTTTATAATAATATACATCAAAATCATCTGGTATATCAAAAAAATATAATAATTTTATATCCTGTAAGAAATTTTTATAATAGTCTGGTAATAGAACATTAAATTTTTTATTAAACTTTCTACCTTCAAATTGACCAATTGTAACAAAATGATTCAATAATTCTGGATTTGACATATTTTGAACATTTATATCATCATAATATGTTTTATAAAAATTATAATCAAAATCTTCAATATTATATCCATAAATTGTTAATTTATATTCTTTATGAATATCATATATTCTTTTTAATTTTAATAATGCAAATATTTGTTTTGATAATAAAAATTTATATAAAACTTCATTTTCCCAATAAATATTTTTAGTCATATTGTATTCATTTCCTATTTTTATTAAACAATCATGAGATGGATCTATTTCACATAGATTTATTTCTACATTATGAACAAGTGATTCTAAATCATGTATTTTACTTTTTTTTGATTCAAAGAAACTAATAAATTTGTTTGTTATACATGTTTTTATTGAAAAAAAATAACTTTGATAATGATATTTAATTTGTGTAGAGTCATTATAAGCATATAAATTTATATTTTGAGATACATTATTATTTAGATATATAAAATAATTTTCTATATTATTATTTATTACAATCGAATCATTAACAAACAATATATAATCATAATTATCAATAGAATATGAATTATTTGATTCATTCTTAGAATTTTTTGATTCAGTCAATAATTTTAAAACATATGTCCATTTACCAAAATCATAATAATTATCATTTTTAATTAAAAAATATTTTAATAAAATTGGGTCATCTTCAAAATCTTTACATAATTTATTTCCATATTCTTCTTCAATAGAATCAACTATAATTATATTTGTTACAAATTTTTTTAATATTGATATATTACTTAAACTTATATTATATTTAATCATATTTGATGTATGATTTGAAAATATACATAATATTTTTTTTTTAGACATTAATATAATATAATATATAAAATATATTATAATATTAATAAATTAACAAATTAACAAATTAACAAAATACTTTTATAAATAAATTAAATTTAAAAATGAATAAATTTTTATAAATAAAATTATATGAGTAATAATTGGAAAGAGCTTGTATATTTACCAGATAATTATAAAAAATTAATTAATATATATTTTAAAAATAAAACAGGTAAATATATTATTAATAATAATATATTAGAAGTTAATTTTGATGATTGGGGTATAGAATACTTTTATATTAATAATGAAAATAGTTATGATAAAAACAATATGTATTATACAATAAAACATTTTGACTTTAAAAAAATTTATAGTATTGCCTTATTCATTCAAATTGGAAATTGGACTGTTTTTAAAAAGATGGACGATTATATAAAAAAATTTAAAAATATAAATATAAATATATATTTTTTTATAATAGATGAATATGCAATAAATGAAAATATTTGTTATTTAAAAAATGAATATAAAAATTGTGTAATAGCAAGTTGTGAAAATAGAGGTATGGATATTGGACCATTCCTTTTAAATTTACATTATATTAAATATAATAACTATTATCATGAATATATTTTTAAAATACATACTAAATCGTGTGATAAATTTAGAAATGAAACTTTAAATAAATTGATGAAAGACCATAACACAATTATTAATAATATTAAGTTAATGGGTAATAATAATGCAGGTATTTATGCTGGAAATATATTATATAAATATGTTGACTATAAAGATGCATTTTTATCAAATTTATATCATACTAAAAATCTTATAAAATATTTATATAACGAAGATATTATATATGATAATTTAGAATTTGTTGGAGGAACTATGTTTATAGCAAAATTTAATATATTTAATATTTTATCTATATATAAAATAATTGATATTTATAAAAAATTAAATAATATTGAGACACTCGATTATTATTGGTATAGTTTTTTTTATAATATTAATATAAATGATAAGAAAAGAATTTATTTTGATTATATGAATAATAAAAATAATCGTTATCCAAATAACTTAGCATATACTTATAAAACAAATAATGCAGGATTACGTGATTCGATGATTGAACATGCGATTGAACGTGTTTTAGGTTATATATGTAAAAAAGAAGGTTTATTACTAATAAGTTAAAAATATTTTCGATTTTCATTATATCCATAATTTAACCAGTGAATAACAAGCTCCGTTTCATTAAATATGTTTAAATCTGGATTATATTCTTTATATTTAAAAACATTAAAACAATCTGGTACATCAAAATATTTTAATATCTTTACTTTATGTAAATATTCTCTTAAATATTCTGGTAATACATAATTTATATAATTTTTAGAAGAACTATAATTTTTATATAAATATTGTCCTTGATTAATAAAATTTTTTTTTAAAAGTATATCATTTAAATCTTTTAATTCAGGAACATTTTTCTTATATATTTCTAAATCAAAGTTTTCGGGTATTTCATTAAAAATCTCATATTCATAGTTATAATTATTTTTTAAGAATATTAATTTATCTATTTCTATAATAGGAAGTATATTTTTAATATATAATAATTTATATAAAATATCATTATAAAAAATATTTGTATTATAATTATTATTTAAATAAGCAAGTTTTAAATATGGCATCTTTAAATCAAATTTTTCATGTAGAGTATTTATTCTAAAATTTTCTTTATCATTAATAATATTATATAATACATTTATGTTTTTATAATTTATTGTAAATACAAATAATTCATAATGATATGTATTATGTGATGAATCTAAAAAACTACTAAAATCAAGATTATGATTATTAACATAATTTAAATAATCACATATAGAATTTGTATATATATATTTATCATTTATAAAAGTAATGTATTTAAATTTATAATTTTCATTATTTTCTTCAATAGTATTTTCTTTAATATTAAAAGCTTCTATATATTTTAAAATTGTTTTTATTTTTATTAAATAGAAATCATCATTAGTATATAATGATTCATCAGATATATATTTTATTAAACGTATTTTTTCATTATAGTCATAATCATTTTTAATATTAATATATTCAGTTATATAATTTTTTAATTTTAAAGAATAATCATTATTAATATCAACTATTATTATATAATCAAAATCTTTATATAAATTAAGAAAATTATTTATATTTACTTCATATTTCATTTGTGAATTTGTATTATTTAAAAATATTCCTAAATTGTCATTCAAATGATCATTCATAAATTTATTTTATAAAAAAAAATAATTTTATAACCAAATATAAAATTTTAATTAATTAAAAATGAATTTTAATTAAAAATAAATTAATTAATTAAAAATGAATTTTAATTAAAAATAAATATATATATATATTATAAAATAAATATGTTTAATTGGATTTGTATAGGATTTATAGTAATACTAATTATAGTTTTATTAGTTGTATATTATAGAAGAAAAAATACAATAGAAAGTTTTGAAGATATTCAAGGTTATGATAGTAATGATAAAAGTTATTCAGATCTTGAATACTTTAATAATGATGAACATGACTATTTAGAAAATCATGAAGGAAATAAAAGACGTGACCATTTAGAAAATCATGAAGGATATGAAGATTTAGAAAATTATGAAGGACAAGAATAATATATAAAAGTATTTACACTATAAAAATAATTATAATAAGTATTTTATTATAATTAAAAAATAAATAATTTTAAATTTTTCTAATTGCTTAAAGTAGGAACAATATGACATTGAAAAAAGTTAAATTTCAATTAGATGATAAAAAAAATACTTTATTAATATTCATTTTTTTATTTATAATCATAATCATAATAATTATATTTGTATATTTAATCAGATATTTTAAATTAAAATTAAATATATATGAGAGTTTTGATAATAATGGATTTAAATATTATAGATGTGAAAATAAAATATTAGGACAAATTACTAAAAGAATATTTGATGAGAATGATATTAAACATTCAAATGAAGAGTGGAATATTTATGTACCATGTGGTTATAATGAAGTTGAAGAAGAGTTAAAAAAAATATTAGTAAAAGGAGACCCTTCTAAAAAATATATATTTGGAATAAATGGATGCGATACAATAGTTAGTAAAAATAAAATATGGGAGTCTTTAGCAAATTGTTATGGGCGAAAAGAAGCAAGTCGTCTAATGCCAGAATCATATGTATTAAACGATATTGAAGAATTACAAATTTTTATGCAAGACTTTAATATTAAAGATGATAATATTTATATATTAAAAAAAAATATTCAAAGAAAAGAAGGTTTAAAATTAACACGTGATTATGATGAAATTTTAAATGGATGGAAAGACGATTATAGGGTTGCACAAAAATATATTACGAATCTCTTTTTAATAAATGGCTATAAAGTTAATTTACGAATATATCTATTGATAGTTATAAAAGATAATAAAATAACTTTTTATTTATCAAATAAAGGTAAATGTATATATACAAATAAAAAATATAATGATAATGATTTGGACTTTGAATCAAATATAACAAGTTATAATTTAGATATGTCTATTTATAATAAAAATCCACGCGATTTTATACAATTAAGAAAATATATTGATAATAATATTCTAGATATACCTAATGCAGGTAATTATTTTTTTAAAAAAATAGATAGTTTAATGACGAAAATATCTAAATGTTTGGCAAATAATTTATATCAAAGTAAAAATATAAAGGGAAGTGTTACATTTCAACTATTTGGATGTGATGTTATATTTACGGATGATTTACATCCATATTTATTAGAAATGAATAAGGGACCTGATATGATTCCCAGAGATGATATAGATGAAGATATGAAAAGTAATATTCAAATAGATATGTTTCGTAAGGTTGGTATTTTAAATGAAGATAATTATAGAAATATTAGTAATTCATTTTATAAAATTTTTTCAATTTAGAAAATATATTAATTTATACTATAGTATATGATAAAGAAAAATATTAAAATATTTTCATTTATATTATTATTATTATATATTACATTTTTATTTAATGTTTATATATTTTATAAAAATGAATGTAAACAACGTGAAGATTTTATTAGTATGTTAGAACTAATATCTGATACAGTGGGCGGTAAATATGATAAAAAGCGAAAAGTTATGATTAATAACAGTGATATTAAAAATACTAATTTATCTATAAAAGAAGTTAAGTATATTTATATTAAAAAAAGTAATAATGAAAAAAGTAATAATGAAAAATACAATTTATATAATAAAAATAATGAAAAATATGCATTTGTTAATATAGATATTTTAAATAATAAATTAAATATTTTTGATATAAATGATGATAAGATAGGACAGTTGAAAAAACAGTATTATAATGATTATTATGTAGAATGTAATATTTTTCCAAATAAGGAAATAATTGTTCAATTTATGAATTATTATAAAGATGCTAAAATAAACATTGAGGGCGATGATAAATATTTTTATATAAAATCTTTTAATGAATATGAGGAAAATGATTCATATAATAGTTCAAATACTACGGATTCATTATCTAATACAATATCTAATACAATATCTAAAACATTTTCTACAACAAAATATATTATATATTTATATGCATTAAAAATTGGCAAAATTAAAGAAAATAGTGACTCGACTGTTAATAAAATTATTGTATATGAGGAATATAAAAAATATCTAAATATATTTGGTGTTGTATATTCAATGTTAGATAATATTATATAAATAATATTACATAGATAAATTATCTAAAATTAAATAATATATTATATAAATTTATTAAATTTATATGAGATTCAATATTTTTTTTTTGAAAAGAAACATTATTAATTTTTTTTCTTGAATACTAAGTGACCAATTATTAAATATTTCATTACTATAAAAATAGTGCTTATCAGGAAGATATAACATTATACCTATTAAAATAGCAACATTTATACTACAATTTGTAATATCAATTCTATATAAAATCTGTTTTAAACTTTCTAAAAACTTATTATTAAAAAACATTGAAACATTATTATGTTTATTATTATAAAAAAAATTTCCTATAAATTTCTTTGTTATTAAATTATTATTTAAAAAGTTTAACATATTTGTATCATTCGTCATAAATAAACAATATTCATTCTCTTTTTTATTATATTTTTTATTATCTGTAATAACTAAGAAAGGATAATCATAAAAATCAGTATTTTTATTATAATCACCTTTAGTATATGTCAATGTTGATATCTTCAAGTTAAAGTATCTTTCTAATGATGGGTCATTAAATTTAAATATAGTATTTTTATCAATCTCATTTAAATTTTTAATAACTTTATAATATTGATGATAAACCAATTTATCTAAAAATCCGTCTAAAATAATTCTATTGTCAAAAAAAGATATATTTCTAAGATAATCTAATTGAGGTTCTGCTTGATGAATAGGACTATTTTTAGTATGTCGTAACCCTTCCTTTGAAATGCGCCTATAATTATTAATATATTTCGTATGATAAAAATCGAGACCAGTTATATAAAGATATTTAATAGGATATGATAATAAATCCATTATTGCACATGTTCCTGTATAGGGACGTGTTCCAAGAGACTGCTCGAATCGTTTAAATTTTAAATCATTCATTACTTTTAAAGGTAATTCAAATTTGTATTTATTAACATAATATAATATATCATTGTGAAATATAGGATGATTAAATGGATATGAACTACAAACAAATTGAACACCGTATTTTTTATATAATTTTGGATTTAAATTATTTTCGCCCGGGAAATCGCTTGTATTAAGTGAATTATATATAATATCAGTCCTTGTTCCAATATCATTTTTTAATGATTCTGGTAAAGGTAATGATTTATTTAATCGAACTATTAAATCAAATTTATCTATTACATCCCCTTTATTTGTATCTAAAATAGATTGCGCTGGGCCAACCAATGCAATGCATTTGTCTCTTACATATTCAGTAAATAATTTTTCATATTCTTTAAAGAAATGATTCATCATATTGTCATTATATAAAACAATATGAGGTGGTATATATTTTTCAACTACCATATCATTAAACTGGTTTGAAACATATTCATTATTATATTGTTTTTTTAATTTAATATTACTATTTTTGGAATTAATAATTTTATTAATTTGATTATTATTGTTTGAATTAGACGGAGTATTTTTGTTTTTATTAGTGTTATTATTGTGATTATTATAGTTTTGCGAATTATTATAGTTTTGTGAATTATTATATTTTACATTATTTCTTTCATTCACGTTTTGTTTAGGTGTTTGATTATATTCCTCAATATTTTTTAATTTATTTTTACAATGTTCATAATGAACTTTAATATGTGTTTTTAAAAAAATATTTTTACAAAATTCACAAGTAGTATAATTTATGTTCATATTTTTTATTAATATTTTTTTAATTTTATTATAAACTATATAATAAACAAATGATACATTTATATAAAATTATTATATACACAAAATTATTATATACACAAAATTACTATATAAACAAAATTATTATAAATAACAATATTTTTTACTATGTTATAAAATTAATATATAATATTATTATATATTAAATATGCCAAGCGTTATTAGTACAAAAATACGTATTGATAATTCAAATAATATTACATATGTTTTAAAAAAATATAATAATAATACTTACAAATTATTCGTTTATAATAAAAATATGTCATCAGGGTGTTATTATTTAGCAGGAATTAAAACAGGTGTTTGTTCATAATATTATTTAACGAACCAATCTGACAATTTTGAACTTTTAAATTTAGTTTTTTTATTATTATTTTTAATATTTGACGATAATACTGAAAATATTTTTTCATCGTTTTCTTCTTTAACGTCTTCATTTGAAGAAAAATCTAATAGGTCATTCATTTTAATATTCTTTTTAATAAATGGTTTTTTTATTTCAATACTTTGTTGATTAATATCTTCAAAAGTAGATGGTTTTGAAGAAATATAATCAAACGTATCATTATCAAAGTAATCACCTTCAAATATATTATTTTGTGAATTAATTTTATCAGTAATTTGACCACAATGCATAGCACCTTCATTAGCAAGTTTATCAGCAATATCATTACCAATAGAATGTTCATCTTGTTTATCTGTATGTGCCCTTATTTTTAATAAAACTATATTATATTGTCGTTTTATATCAAGGGCCTTTTTGATTAAATCAATATTAGGAACATCTTTACCTTCATTTTTCCAACCATTTTTTTCATAACGTTCTCCCGTTCCAGTAAATATATAAATACTATATTGAGAATCTGTAAATATACATAATTTTTTAGTTAAATCTTCTTCATCTAAATATTTTATAGAATCAATTATAGCGGTCATTTCGGCTCTATTATTAGTTAGTTTTTGATTTAATAAAGGAGCACCGACACGTATATTTTTTTCAGGTATATATATTCCAAAACCTGCTTTATTTAAACCATTTTTTACCTTTATACAACTACCATCCGTATATATAAATATTTTAGGCGACGTATCATTTAATGTTTCATTAACAATATTGTCATTGTTTTTTTTATCACTGTTTAATTTACGCGTTATTCCACGAGGCACTTTATTTTGTCCAAATCCATCTTTAACAAAAGCGACTGCATCATCTTTTTTTTCAAATTTTTTAAAAATGGCGCCTTCATATTTGTCAACTTGTTTCTTACAATCTAACCAATTACCGTATATACCCGGTTTATGTCCTTTATGAACTGCATAAAACATACTTTAATAATATATATGTTTATAATATTTATAATGATATATATTT
>Ga0214921_10005587_pt1 | contig 17703 bp, 24 predicted proteins | sample LL1505_MetaG_FD_177992 | JGI IMG/M metagenome (GOLD analysis project Ga0214921, IMG submission 177992) | Freshwater microbial communities from Lake Lanier, Atlanta, Georgia, United States - LL-1505 | ecosystem: Environmental > Aquatic > Freshwater > Lake | place: USA: Georgia | collected...
TACATTCAGGAAGCCAGGGCATCGGCTGCAATTGCCGATCAACTGCTGGCCGCAGCGGCCTAACCCTGCCACAATAGGAGTCCATGATGGCTGTACACAGTCTGGAAATCATCTCAAATCGTGCCTATGACCCTCAAGGTCGGGTGGCAGTACTGTTGTCTCATGGCCATGGTGCTGGCTGGTATACCTGGCATCAGGTAGAGCAACTGGTGTATGATCCTCAGGTTGTGCACATGGTTCTGAATAAAGCATCAGCTGATGACATCGTATCTTACTGTGATAAAACCTACGGAGAAGATTATTACGACGGAGCCGATGGCCTGACCGTACACTGGGTGCCGCGCGGCACCAAGTTCCAAATCGACGAATATGATGGCTCAGAAACTCTGCGTCTGGAATCAGATCAACAGTGGCTGGTGGCCTGATACCGGTTGACAAATTCAGCAGCATTGCATATAATACTGAAACTGCAGCAACGACCACAACAATCTTTCAGGAGCACAGCCCATGAAGACCACCACCCGTAAGAACTCGGTTGTCCCGTTCACCGCCAAGTCGCAAGTCACTGCTGCGGTCGAAACCGACGAGCAGGTCATGCAGCGCATTGCCGAACGTTTTGAAATTCTGGATGACATGACCAAGGCCGCCACCAATGGTGAGATCCGTGCTATGATCGTTTCAGGCCCCCCGGGCGTGGGCAAGAGCTTTGGCGTTGAACGTATCATTGACAAGGCAGTGTTGTTTGATCAGGTGGCTGGCAAGCGTCTGCGCGCCGAAGTCATCAAAGGTGCCAGCACTGCACTGGGTCTTTACAGCACTCTGTACAAGTACAGTGATGCCAATTCGGTGGTGGTGTTTGATGACTGTGACAGCATCCTCATGGATGATGTGTGTCTGAACCTGCTGAAAGGTGCTCTGGACTCGGGCAAGAAGCGCCGCATCAGCTGGCTCAGTGACAGCCACATGCTGCGTCGTGAAGGCGTGCCCAATCAGTTTGATTTCAAGGGTTCGGTGATCTTTATCACCAATCTCAAGTTTGATCAGATCAAGAATGCCAAGCTCAGGGATCACCTGGACGCCTTGCAGAGCCGTTGTCACTATCTGGATCTGACCCTGGACACTACTCGCGACAAGTTGTTGCGGATTCGCCAGATTGCTCGCACTGGTGAACTTTTTGAAGATCAGGATCTGAGTGCTGTTGCTCAGGACGAGGTCATCAGTTTCATGGAAAACAATCAGGAACGTCTGCGTGAGATCAGCCTGCGCATGGCTGTCAAGATTGCACAGCTCTACAAGAGCTTTCCCACCAAGTGGCAGGCCCTGGCCAGCAGCACTTGCATGAAGATGGCAGCATAATGCAAGTTTTGGTCAACCATGTGACATACTTTGGGTTGGGTGTGGTGCTGGGCACGATCATGCATTTTTTGGTAAGGTTTTTGTAGTACCTGTCAGTTCATTTGTAGTAAATCTCCCGTTAGTAGCAAATTGGTCCAGAGTGTTTAACACTCTGGATTTTTTTATGTAATACGGGTTGCACAAATATTTTTTCCGCTGTATAATAGCAGGATGCAGACATTCCCGCATGTTGAAGATTATCTGGAACTATTGTCATCTGACAGATGGATGACATCTTTGCCTCCTTTGAGTAGTCGGATTGAAATCAAATTGGCCAGATATGACGTACAGATTGTTGACAACATGAGTTGGCAAACCGCCACTGGCACAGGACTAACAGATCGTCAGGCCGAATTGGCAGCCAGTCTCGTGCTCAAATATCGTCGTCAATTTGCAAAATTTGGTATAGATGTTTCGCCCGTGGAAAATCCCGTGTTTAGGATTCCGGTGAGAACCATTGATCGAAGCAGGATGGTGTATCTGGAACATGACATCATCAAGATAAAATTTCCTTATGACACCACCATGGTAGCAGATCTACGCAAGTTCAAAGAAACAAGTCAGGGCCGTCTGGAGTGGCATCACGATTTGAAAGTTTGGCATTGTGCTGTCACTGAGTGGAATATCAATTGGCTAGTGACATGGGCACTGCAACGAGGATTTGATGTCGGTCCAGAGGTTCTGACCCTGTTTGATCAGATCTTGCAGGCAGAAAAACAGTCCTACGCAATTCAATTGGTGCGAACAGGTGATACTTATCAGGTCACCCATGCTGCTGAAACTCTGCAGGCTTATATTGACCAACACCTGGGCAATGATTTAATAAAATTGGTGGATCATGCTGGGGTCTTGGGTTACACAGTGTCGGCCGACATCCTGGAATACTGCCAGCAGCATTACGGTCCGGTATTGGAACACATAGGCACCCGACACATCACATATCTATCGCCGGATTCCGACATGATGTCGTGGTTATTTGAATATGCCCACCTGACTGGTCGATACCCTATTTGCATTTATGATCCCAAATTGTTTGATTTAGACCTCAGTGGATTTTCGTCAGAAGAAATACTGATGTTTGATCAGAATGGTCGACCCAATCGTTTGCACTATGACATCAATGATGTTAAAATAGTCTATGCTAGAAAAATTCCTGACAATTGGCAGCATCGCATACCCCTGCTGGCCAGCACCGTGGAGATGATGTATGGCGGCCGCAAATTGGATTGGATTAGTCGAGCAGAAAAAATTGTCTACTTTAGTGATGGTAAATTGAGAGCGACACATTAATGGCCATAGCCAGACTGATTATCCGAGACGAAGTTAACATCAAGATTGAAGGATTGGAGCTCACAGAGCGCAAATATCTTGTGAATAAGTTCAAGTATGACATTCCAGGTGCCAGATACTTGCCTGCAGTCAGACTGGGGCGTTGGGATGGCAAGGTGGGATTTTTTCAATTGGGTGGCAGCACTTATATCAACCTGCTGCCGGAAATCTTGCCCTATCTGGAAGAGCGTGGATACGATATCGAAGTCCAGGATCTACGCGATTATTCCACGCAATTTGAATTCGCGCAGGTCACCGAGCAGAGTTATGCTGATCGAGTCTGGCCAGAAAAACATCCAGCAGCTGGCCAGCCCATACTGTTGCGAGATTATCAGGTGGAAATCATCAACAGATTCCTGGAAAATCCGCAATGCCTGCAGGAAGTGGCCACTGGGGCTGGTAAAACCATCATGACAGCAGTGTTGAGTCACAGTTGTGAGCCGCATGGTCGCACAGTGGTTATCGTGCCCAACAAGAGCCTGGTAACGCAGACTGAAGCAGATTATCGCAACATGGGCCTGGATGTGGGCGTCTACTTTGGTGATCGCAAAGAGTTTGGGCACACGCACACCATTTGCACCTGGCAGAGTCTGAACATTCTGCTCAAAGGGTCCAGAAATCATGAAGTGGACATCACCATCACAGAGTTCCTGCAGGATGTGGTGTGTGTGATAGTGGACGAGTGCCACATGGCCAAAGCCGATGCACTGAAGACTCTGCTGACAGGAGTCATGGCACAGGTGCCCATCAGATGGGGCCTGACTGGTACCATTCCCAAGGAAGAATATGAGTTCATGAGCCTGCGTTGCAGTCTGGGAGAAGTCATAGGCAGACTCAGCGCCAGTGAACTGCAAGATCAAGGCGTATTGGCCAACTGTCATGTCAACATATTGCAACTGGTGGACCACGTGGAATACCGAGACTATCAGTCTGAGCTTAAATACTTGTTGGAGACCGAAGGTCGAATGGACTATATTGCCAGACTGGTGGAGTCTCTGCGCAAGACAGGCAATACCCTGGTCCTGGTGGACAGAATTGCACCAGGACAATTGTTGGTGGAGAAGATAACGGATGCAGTATTTGTTTCGGGCAGCACGAAGTCGAATGACAGAAAAGAGCAGTATGAAGAAGTCGCAGTTAGTGATGACAAAGTTATTGTGGCCACTTATGGTGTGGCTGCTGTTGGCATTAATATTCCTCGCATATTCAACCTTGTACTTGTTGAACCTGGCAAGAGCTTTGTCAGGGTCATCCAAAGCATCGGTCGCGGCATTCGCAAGGCGGAAGACAAGGACTTTGTTCAGATCTGGGATGTGACCAGTACCTGTAAGTTTGCCAAACGGCATTTAACCAAACGTAAACAATTCTATAAGGATGCTAATTATCCTTATGCTCAGGAAAAAGTGGAGTGGCAATAACCAATGATGATATTGACCTTAGAAAATACCGCATTTGAAATGAATGAAATACCAGACGAGGTGGATGACCTGCGTTTTGCTATTTTAGATAACAGTGATCCAAAAAATCCCGACTATTTTTTCATCCCTCTGATATTTTTAGAGTCATTCAATAGTCCTGCTTTGGTATTAAACATAGGCGGTAACATCATCAAAATGCCAGTGGACTGGCAGTTACTGATCGGGGAACAAGAGTTTGGTGATCTGGAAGTGATACCGTTGACGTCCATCAATGATCGAGGATTCAGTGCATTTACATTCAATCCTCTGAATAGTTTTAAACCAGAGTTTCATCCAGTGGAGATCGTTGACATCTATCAGGACGTCAAATGGTATTTCCCCAAACTCAAACCTGGTCAGATGTTGGCTGTGCCTTTGAGTGACACTGCTAGTCCTTTGTGTGCTTATTTTGTCAAGGACATAAGTAAACAGAGTGAAATTGTAAATTACGGTAAGATATGGTAGGTCCGGTAAAGCACATCAGTGAATACATAGTATATGAATCGCCAGATGGTGGCGAGACTGTCTACGCTCGGCAAGCTGGTGGTGCCCAGCGTACTCTGTACAGCGTCAGTGATGATGCCCGAGACCGGGTGGATCAGTTGCGACAAAATCAACTCTGGCATGACATAAGGCTGGCTGCTCTGACCAATCCAACTTTACAAGCGGCACTAGATCAGTGTATTATGATATACAAGTTAAGTGAGACAGATCCTGATGGCCTTTAATCCAGCACAGTTTAACCGGAAGAAAAAGCGAGCGGCAAATCCAGATGTGCCTCGCCCCAACCTGTTTAGTCATGAAAAGAAGATCAAAGAAACCACTGCCAGCATGATGGATCTGGAAGTACAAGTCAGGAAACAGGACACAGAGATTCATCGTCTGCAGAGTCAGGTCCGAGACATGCAAAGCAGTATCGCCATGCTGTTGGATTTCATAAGGCGCCGACAATGAGCAACACAGATCCTCTGTATATTGGCAATGAAATGGCAGCATTCGATCGCAAAGATCGTGAGTATTATGACAAGTTTACTGATGAAGAACGCAAAAAGTTTTCCACTTACCTGATGCTGCGTTATGGTGCCAGTGTGGAAGGCAGTGCAGATTTACAGGAATGGTATTTGCGAGCAACCAATGAACGAGTCAACATTAACTTCTTTGACATCGGTCGTCATCCCAAATTACAGTGGTTGCTTTGTACCAGTGTTGGTCCTGGAATGGGGCGTCAAAGACACTACTGGCTGGGCACCAAAAAGAAAGAAGGCAACAACAAAGCCAGCAAGTTCCTGGCCAAATTGTATCCCAACATGAAATCTGATGAAGTTGAGCTATTGGTAAAAATCAATGATAAACGAGATATTGACAGCCTGGCACGAAGCCTCGGACTCGACGACAAACAGCTCAAATCAGAGCTTTGAGTGTCGTTATTGTCATAAAGAATTTAGGCGAGAAAGCACACTTGCTGCACACATTTGCGAAAACAAACGCAGGTGGCAGCAGGAAAAAGAGGTGGGAGTTCAACTGGGCTTTAGAGCCTATCTGCGATTTTACGAAGTCACGCAGGGATCTGCCAAGCTGAAAAGTTATGAGGATTTCGTAGCCAGTTCTTATTACACAGCATTTGTAAAATTTGGGCGTCATCTGGTGGCCATTCGAGCAGTTAATTCCAGTGCATTTATAGATTGGGTTATTAGAGAAAACAAGAAGTTGGATCATTGGTGTAAAGAAAGCATCTATGTGGAATACTTGCACCAATACATGCGCCGCGAAGCAGTTCAGGATGCAGTGGAACGAGCACTCTTGGAGATGCAGTCATATGCAGACGAAGTCAAAACACTAGCAAGTTTCAATGACTATTTTAGATATGGTAATGCCAATCGTATTTGCCATCATATCAGCAATGGTCGTGTTAGTCCCTGGATTGTTTACAATTGTGCCAGTGGTGTGGAGTTTCTGGAACAACTCAACGAGGAACAGATTTCCATGGTGTTGCCGTGGATAGATCCAGATCATTGGCAACGTAAATTTCAAGATTATCTGGCAGACACTGAGTGGGTCAAGATGGTTTTGCAGCAGGCAGGTTTATGAAATTTGATTCAGATATTGACATTGACTTTGCTGACAGACAACAAGTGTTGGCCGTGCTAGACGTAATTCCTGCTAGTCAGCTGCGCGATGGTAAACTGGTCAGACACAACACCGGAGTTTATGCCACACAGATACCTGTGGATCCTTTTTCAGGGTGTGCAAGTTTGGATTATGAGACTGCTGAACAACGTGGATACATCAAATTGGACTTGTTGAATGTTCACGTCTATCGGCAAGTCAGAAGTGAAGAACATCTGAATGAACTGATGCGAGAACCCGACTGGATCAGACTCTACGATCCTGCAATGTGTCAACAACTAGTGCACATCAACAATCACTACGACACTCTGCTCAAGATGCCCGAGCCAGTGGACAGCATACCCAGACTGGCTATGTTTTTGGCTGTGATACGCCCAGCCAAACGGCACCTGATTGGTCGGCCCTGGTCAGAAGTTGCCAAGACTATCTGGGACAAACCCACAGATGACAGTTATTATTTCAAGAGGTCGCATAGTGTGAGTTACGCACAACTGGTGGTGGTAAATCTTAACTTACTTTGCGAACCAGTGTGATGGATCTGCGTTTGCTGCGTTTTTGAGCAATTTCTTTTAAACTTACATACGGCCCATGATGTATGATGACATCTTTGCTATTGAAAGTTTTGAGACAAATTTTAAAATCTGCCCAATCTTGTTTTAGGAATACATTTATGGGAACCAACCTGTTGCTTTCCCACCACCATTGATCCGCTAGTTCCAAAAATCTAGACTTCTGTTCTAGTGTTCTGAGTAAACTATAGTCGTAGATGGTGGTTATGATTTCATCAAAATTTTGAATAATGCCCACGTATTCGTTACCGCCATAAGTTAGGTAACTAATAAACGGGAATCGATCCAGTAATTTCTTATAAGATTCGTCCATTATGGGGAGTTCAAGATAAATAGTTCTACAAGGTGTAGTCGATGACCACAATCACAAGTTATTTATATGACAATAGTGTCATTGTTCAGATTTTGGATAATGACAATGAAACAAAAACAAGGAACCGTATCGTGTATAGCAGACCTATCAAGGTTTATCAAGGTGTAGATAATGTTATTACTCTACAGTTCCGTAACAACGACCAAAAAGCTGCAAACATCACGGGCAAAACATTTACTTTGAGCTTGACTGCTGTTGCTGGAGAACAGCCGGTTTGGACCAGCAATGTGATTATTGGCAATGTGGTCACTGCCGTGGGCACAGTGGTATTGGATAAATCAAGTGTAGACGGCCTAACACAAGAATATTATAATTACACAGTGACTTATACTGACGGCGACCTTAAATTACCAGCGTATGTTGATGACAATTGGGGCGCAGCTGGGCAGTTACAAGTTATCAATAATGTTTTTTGATGTAATATCAAAAAATATTTAAAAAATCAATAAACCACTTTAGTTAACAAGTCTCCTCGATGACATTTGACATAATTATTTTTACTGACGCAACCGGATTATTTTATAAACAAAAGACGTTAGGTGCTTGGCATATTGCCAATATGCTTCGAAAGCAAGGGTATTCGTGTTTGGTTATCGACAGTTTCAGTAGGTATGTGCGTGACTTGCCAAAGTTGAAAGAAATATTAGATTTGGCCATGGGCCCCAACACAAAGATGGTGGGCTTCTCCAGTACATATTTCACCTACAATCTTCCAGAAAATCGTGTGTGGGACAATTGGGTTGACTATTACGGTCTGGATGTGCCAGATTTTTGGTGCGGCGCAGCGATACCTGTGGTAGAAGAGTTCTTTGATTTATTGCGATCATATAGTCCTCAAGTAAAACTTTTTTACGGCGGAGTTCTTAGCACACACTACGATGATCTAATTACTTACGGGCCCCCTGTTGATTATATAATTGTTGGCATCGGCGAAACACACACATTAAATTTAGTAAATCACGTCTTTAAAGACACAAAATTAAAATATCGATTAGGAAAGGATCTTAAAACTAGAATTTTAGATTGGGACATCAAAGCCAGTGAATTCGATTTCCATTCCGAAGGTGCCATTGTTTATCAACCCTACGATGTAATTTTGCCGGGCGAGTGTCTGAGTCTTCAGACCAGTCGGGGGTGTATGTATAATTGTGCGTTTTGCAGTTTTCCCTTGCGAGGGAGAAAGCGCAGCGACGGCGATTATCATTTAAATTGGAGTTGTTTGGAGGAGTATTTCCGTAGAAATTACGAGTTATGGGGAACCACTCGATATCAAATTATTGATGATACATTCAACGAGACCAACGAAAAATTAAGAAAATTTAGGGATTCTGTCAAACGGTCTGAGGTACCGATCGAATGGTTCAGTTTTATGCGTGTGGATCTAATAGATGACGAACAACTTGATATCATGGCCGAGACCGACTGTAAAACCATTTGGGTTGGCATCGAGACTTTGAATCCCAAAGCTCTCAAAGGAATTGATAAAAAATATAATCCTGAACAAGCACTAAACACTTTGGATGCCATTGACAAAAGAACTCAGGCAAGAATTTACAGTTCTATCCTTTTTGGTTTAGAGCACGATACTGAAAATGATATACACGGTTGGATGAAACAAATGATCGATAGTCCGGTAGCTTGTATCGGCATAAATCCACTGGGGACAAACACAAGGTCGCCTTTTACCAGTAGCATCAATAAAAATCCAGAAAAATATGGTTACGAATTTCAAATTAACGATCGCTATGAATTAAATTGGAGGAACAACACTTGGGATGGCGCATCTGCTGCTAGTTTTGCAGTGGAATATCAAACATATCTTTGGCGATCCAAGAGGAACAAAGTCAGTAGTTATGAATTAATGGCACTGCCTTTCCATAATTTAGCACACGACGATCTGGTCAATATGGCCATTGCTGATCTACCTTATGCAGAAATTATCAAAGACTATATTGCTAAATTTGGGGTTTATCACAACGAGTTGATTAATCAATTGGAACTTGTGGCCTAAACAAATTGATTGTTTGAGAAAAATACATTATAATGATACAATGATGTATACTTCAATACTGGATGCAACGGTATCTGCATTACCTTCCAAACGCAAAACATCGGCCAGCGGCTGGACTAGTTTTAATGCACCTTGTTGCCAACACCGTGGCGAAACACAAGATCTAAGATCTCGAGGCGGTATCACCACTTCATCAGACGGCAGTGTCAGCTATCACTGTTTTAATTGTGGGTACACTGCGCACTACAAGCCCGGCAGGCATCTAAACTTTAAATTCAAAAAACTACTTCAATGGTTAGGTTTAGATTCTTTAGAAATTCAAAGACTTTCAGTTGAAGCATTACGGGTCAAAGATATTGTTGCTCCTGAGGAAGTCAAAAATACAGAAGAAGAGGTCATTGATTTTCCAGAACGCGCATTGCCTGAAGGAGTGGTGAGCTTTGATCAATTGCGTACATTTCTTGCACTGACTGATGACGACTTCATAATTCCTCAGAGTCTGATAATTCAGAACAAAGTTGAGTATGTTCAAGCACGCGGAATAGATACAAAAAAATACGAGTTTTATATCACAGACACTGTTGAACACAGTTTGCATCAGAGAATAATCATACCTTGTCGTTGGCAGGAAAAAATTGTTGGATGGACTGCAAGATCTGTGGTCGAAGGCGTCAAACCCAAATACTACAGTGACATTCCCGCAGGCTACGTATTCAATGTCAATCAGCAACGCCCAAATTGGAAATTTGTCATAGTCTGCGAAGGTCCGTTTGATGCCATGAGCATTGATGGGGTAGCAGTTTTGGGCAGTGAATGTTCTGAACTTCAGGCAGAGATTATTGACAATCTAGCCAGAGAAGTCATTGTTGTGCCTGACAGAGATCGAGCAGGAACAAAACTGATAAACAATGCCATTGAATACAGCTGGTCAGTGAGTTTTCCTGTGTGGCAAGAAACTTGCAAAGACATCAATGAAGCAGTAATCCGGTACGGCAAACTTTTTGTTTTAAAATCGATATTAGACGCCACAGAAACAAACAAGCTAAAAATAGAACTAATGAAAAAAAAATTATATAACTAATAGTATGATCGACTATTTTATTGTTGCCTTTTCTCAGACCAGGAGTAAATCATAATGATTGTGTTATCATATATGCCAGGGATTCCGCTGGCGGATTTAGAATATGTTTTAAAAAAATTCACAAAAGAATATAATTCTGATTTGGGTGCAGCTAAATTGGACGGATCCATGGGACGATTTTTTGGGTCCGGATCAAAGAATTTAGATAGTGAAAATCTCCAACTGTCTCTAGAAAATAATCGAGGAACAAATGTTGTGTTGCGTGTGCCTTATTTTATGGAACACAAAACTCCCGTCGAGATTCAAAATTTAATTTATGAAAATCTGTCAGATACGGATCATCATATTTTTATTTCTGTGGAAAATTTAGCAGAAGCAGAATTAATCTATCTATTGGATTACCGCAAATCCGCTCTTATGAGTTGGGCAGGCCTGGATAATTTCTTCATTGATTGTACGCTGTCGGCGCATCAATGGAACGCTTCCTACAGCGACCACTCAATGATGCTGGATTGGGAACTCAGGGAATGTTTTAGTTGGTGTTATCCTGACATTGCTTTGGTTGGCATTGAGGCAAAAAAATATCTGCAACTTCCTGCACTAACTATTACTGTTTCTGATCTGTTCCATAATACTTTGGATACTTTTAAAAATGTCATTGGCTATTGTGGGTTGACCATGACCGCAGAATCTGACATTGCTGATTGGATAGATGCACAGAAAAAATTACAAAATGAAGCAATCGTCGAACATCAACTAATCAATTCAATTGTTGACTCTGTGGTCAATAACCAATATTTTGACTGGTCAGCTGATACAGCAGTGCCCTTAAAAGGAACGTTTATGGGACTGCCCAGCGATCGATCTTCGAATCCCAGGCTGACCACAGTGGGAGAAGCAATGGTGCAGTATAAATTAAGATCGTTGGGATATAATATGCTTTGCTCTGGATTAGACCAGTTCCCAACAAACTCTCAAAATTTGCAAGCAGTCTTAGAAAAAATTTAAAAAATTTATTAAATGACTAAAGATTATTCAGTTGAATTACAAAAATTATTTTTGGAAATGATGTTGCAGGATGCGCAGAGCTATGTGCGTGTACAGAACATCTACAATCCAGAAAACTTTGATCGTAGTCTTAAAGAAGCTGCCAGATTCGTTAAACAGCATGCTCAAGAACACAAGGTGTTGCCCACCCTGATACAAACACAGGCTGTGACTGGCATTGACTTCAAACATGTTCCGGACTTAACTGAGGACCATTACAGTTGGTTTTTAACTGAATTTGAAAGTTTTACTAAGCGGCAGGAGTTAGAGCGAGCAATTCTCAAAGCTGCTGACATGCTGGAAAAGGGTGAATATGATCCAGTGGAAAAACTGATCAAAGACGCAGTGCAGATCAGTTTGACCAAAGACATGGGCACAGATTATTTTGATGATCCCAGAGCTCGACTCATGGCCATCAAGAGCAACAATGGGCAAGTGTCGACTGGATGGCCTACCCTGGACAAGCGATTGTTTGGTGGCATGAATCGCGGCGAGCTTAATATTTTTGCTGGTGGATCAGGCAGTGGCAAGAGTCTGTTCATGCAGAACATTGCCATCAACTGGGCCACTGCTGGGCTAAATGGCGTTTACCTGAGTCTGGAACTTAGCGAAGGCTTGTGCGCCATGCGTATGGATAGCATGGTGGCCAATGTCAGCACCAAAGAGGTGTTTAAAGAACTAGACACTGTGGAGATGAAAATTCGGATGGTGGGCAAGAAGAGTGGTGCTCTACGCATCAAATACATGCCCGCACAGAGCAACGTCAATCAGATACGCAGTTATTTGAAAGAACTACAGATACAGACTGGTATGAAGTTGGATTTTATCATGGTGGATTATTTGGATTTGGTCATGCCAGTCAGTGCCAAAGTCAGTCCCAACGACTTGTTTGTCAAAGACAAATATGTATCAGAGGAATTGCGTAACCTGGCCCGAGAACTTAATATTTTAATGATCACAGCCAGTCAGTTGAATCGTGGAGCAGTGGAAGAAATTGAATTTGACCACAGCCACATCGCTGGTGGGTTGAGCAAAATTAACACAGCAGATAATGTGTTTGGTATTTTTACGTCACGTGCCATGCGTGAACGCGGTCGTTATCAATTACAACTGATGAAGACTCGCAGCAGCAGTGGAGTAGGCACCAAGGTGGATCTGGAATATGATATTGAAACCCTGCGTATTACTGATGCAGGTGAAGAAGCACAAGAAAATGGCACAAGACCTTCTGGTAGTAGCATCCTAAGTCAAATCAAAACTGGCAGCACAATCACTGCCAAAGAGGATACACCAAAAATTACTGCTACGGTTGACAGCAGCAAATTAAAAAATATGTTGGCCGGATTGAAAAGTAAAGAAACTTAATGACAAACAATTTTGAGAAAATTAAATTTGAAATTTGGTTGGGCTGTGAGTTCTGGGATCAGCCACCGGTCATTGAGATTCTAATAGATAACGAGTTAAAGTTTTCCAACGAGATGAAATTGCCGGAAATTTGTAAAATTGAATTCTTTCAAAATTTGGCATTTGATCAACCACATCTATTAGAAATTAAACGTAGTGGGAAGTCAGACAGTCAGTGTTTAGTTAGTGAAAATAAAATTCTCAAAGATCAGGTGGCTTGGATCGAAAAGATTGTTATAGATGGAGTCGATGTACAAAATTTAATTTGGAGTCAAAGTTGGTTCGTGCCAGACTACCCAGAACCGTGGGCCGCCGAGCAAAAACGGGCGGGAGTGGAGTTAGAGGAAAAAGTTATTTCAGGAACAATTTGGGGACACAATGGTATTTGGAGTTTGGGATTTACAAGTCCGTTTTACAAATTCTTATTTGATTGTATGAATTAATTATGAAAAAATATTCTATTGACCAATTGACAAGTAAGGCCTATCCAATCAATGATGTATTTTTGGAAAAGTTAAAATACGAGTGGTTCAATGAGCCTCACCCATTGGTGCAATCTGATAAATTCATACCCATGGCAGATGATTGGTTTAAGTCTACAAAATTAAACAACTTAATGGGTTGGAAATCTTTTGGTTGTGTGGACGTGACCATGGGATGTACACATTTCATCGAATCTTTTATTCTTAAGTATGGGTGGGATGGAATGCAGGTGCTACCAAAAGAGTATTCTTATTACGGTCTTATGGGCAAGCATGGTACATTGCCGGGAGATCTGTTGCCAAATGTTCCCTTAATAATCAGTTTGCCTAACTATCATTATTCAGATGTGTATCAAAATTGGGAAAGCATTCTTTCGGAGTGTGAATCCAAAAATATTGATGTTCATATAGATTTTGCATGGTTAACGGTTGCTCGAGACATCGAAATAGATTTGACACATCCACAAATAAAATCTTTTGCTATGAGTTTAAGCAAATATTCTCTGCATTGGAATAGAGTGGGTCTGCGCTGGTGCAAGCAACGTACCATGGATTCTATTACGATGTTTAATCATCATGTCAAAGACGTAAATAGTGCTCAAACCAGTTGCGGAGCATTTATGATTAATAATATATCCAGGGACTATGGGTGGGACACATACAGGAATCATCACATGAATATCTGTCGTCAACTGAATTTGACACCCACCAAACTAATAAATGTTGCACACGACGACCACCGACGACCGGTCGGTATCGGATCTGCTATTTCAATTTGAACAAATGCCAATAAATTTTGAACTTGTCGACAACAGCATCGCTCATTTAAAATCTAGAATGGACGCCAGAATCTCTACCAACTGTCCAGATCTTTGGTTCTTAGAAGATTTTTTGTATACACCACTCAAAGACAAACTTTGGGAATTTATTTCTGGCATCGACAAACAAGATTGGGCAATAATGCCAGAACAATCGGCCCTTAGTCGACGTTATATTAATTGGCAACCAGATACTGTAATTGAAGAAACTCATATGGTTTTGGAATCTGCAACTACATATCTCGAATCATTGCTTGGTCAAACACTAAAATTTCATGGAATTAGTATATGGCGAGATGAATTTCCTTACTGTATTGGCAGGCACAGTGATCAACCAGGAATTGCATGTGCGTTGCAAATTTACATCAATTCAATGGATGCTAATTTAGCAACACATTTCGAGTATAATTTAGAAATATTGGCTCCGGAATACAAAACTAATTCGGGATATCTTATGGATAATAAATCAAAAATTATACATTGGGTCCCGGAACGTGTACCAAAAGCGTACACTAGATATTCATTATATGCCACATGGGGCGAGCAGTGAAATTTTAAGACCGCAATAAATAATTTAAATCGGAACAAAAATTTTGTAAAACGTACTTTCGATATTTCCAAGGCAATTGATGATTAGATATTCAGAGATACGGGAGATACATTTAGAAATATCTTCTTTGTGCAATGCAAGATGTCCATTGTGTCCCCGTAATTTTTATGGATACCCTTACAATGGGGGGTATGTTGAAACTAATTTAACTTTGACCAATATCAAACATATATTCAGTTCTGAATTCTTGCAGCAACTCAACTCGATTAACATCAACGGCAATTTTGGGGATGCTGTGATGAATCATGAAACGCCAGACATAGTCGAATATTTTAGGTCACAAAACAAAGATTTAGAGTTATGTATTAGTACAAATGGATCGGCCAGAGATCGATCATTTTGGACTAAGCTAGCTCAAGCTAAGGCAATCATTTATTTTTGTCTGGACGGATTAGAAGATACACATCATTTATATAGACAAAATACCAACTGGCAAACCATAATAAACAATGCAAAAAATTTTATAGAGGCAGGTGGTCGTGCAGTCTGGAAAATGATCAAATTTGACCACAATCAACATCAAATTTCAGAATGTAAGGAATTGTCTAAAAAAATTGGATTCTCTAAATTTTCATTGGTAGATCATGGCAGAAATGCTGGACCTGTTTATGATAAACATGGAAAATTAATTCATGTCATGGGAAATTATCCAGGTGAAACTAATTTTGAAGTTATATTTCATAAGAAAAGAACACAGGACCCGTTAGAGGAGATTCGTCCTATTATTACCAAATATAATAAAATTAACTGTTACACCAAACAAAAACAGTCAATTTATATAAGCGCAGAGGGCATTGTATATCCCTGTTGTTTTACTGGATTTTCCCCAAAAACATTTGGTAAAACTCCATATCATCAGGCAGTTAATGCGCAATTGGCGCCACTGATTAATAATAATAACGCCTTGCAGTATACGTTGGAAGAATGTATCTCTTGGTTCAATCGTGTTGAAGATTCATGGACCAAGGATGATTTTGAAAATGGGCGTCTGGTGGTTTGCAATGATAATTGTGGTTCGATATAAATAATTTATATTAGGACAACAATCTTGCAAAAACGTACACGTGGCATCCTAACAGAACTAGACGAACTATTGATACACCGAGATCGAGAACGATTGATCGAGACTCGAGCCAACAACATCATCAACGGTGCCATCAATTTTATCAATTTGCTCCGAGAGAGTTATGATGCAGAAACTGCAGACGCGCTAGAGCGAAGACTACTGAATGCCATCAAAGGCCAGGACCCTAGCAAATTTAGCCGCGGTATCAGAAAGATACAGAATGAAAATTAAAGAGATCATATCGGAAGCTGGTTTTTTTAGTGGGGTAGCAAAAGGGTTAGCACCTAACATTGCAGCCGCATATGATGCAGCTGAAAAGACTGGCGATATCTTGCAGGACATCCACGCAGATCCCGCAATCGCCGCACAATGGAACCAGGAACGAAAATTGTTTCAGACCATGAAACAACGTGCGGTGATGAAAAACGGTATATCTGTAGATGAAATTGATAAACTAGTGGCCCAATCGGGAAAATATCCCGATGCGAAACAACACCAAGCTGCAGTCAACCGATTTGTGGGCCTTCTACAGCAACAGAATGTCAATGTCACTGATCGCACACTGGGCGGAACTTCCGGAGGCATGACCAAACAACAGTTTGCACAATCTAGACCCACTACGGCACCCGCACCAGCTGCCGCTGCGCAAGCAGCACCCGCAGCATCAGCCACAAATGTTGGTGCATCAATGGCCGCCAAAATGTCCGCAGCATCCACTCCGCAATCAACAGCACAGGCGTTGCGTCAACGTCGAGCACAGGGATTGCCAGAATCAAAAGCTCAGAAAAAAATAATCAGGCATAAATAATTACAAGCGCGAAAGCGTAACAAAATTAGGAGAACTAAAATGGCATCATTCACAAGAGTAAACGGCTATGCAGCACCAGGAGAATTTATCGGACGTGACGTTAAGTTCGTCAAGTGCGCAGCAACAGGTTTGGAAACAGCATACGACGCAGCAGAAAGCAACTTCGAAAAGGTTGTTCGCGTTCTAGAAAAGTTCTGCACAGTCACAATCGTTGGTACACCAGCTTCAGGCAACTGCATGTTCATGGTAGAAGGTTTGCCATCAGGCTCAGTTACTGACGTTACCGGCACATCAGCAGCTATCGCCACAGTGCTAGCAACTGACGCTGACGCAGCCAGTGGTTTGTCAACAACTTGGACCATCTACAACGGTCTAAGTGGCAACACATTCGCTTAATAGTTAGCCAACCCCAAAAAGCACGGAGTCTCCGTGCTTTTTTTATGATTTCAAAAAAATACTAAATACTTTACCATGCATTTTGAAGACCAACGAATATATCGCCACCAAATCTATACTCTAATAGACATTACCAAAACTGGTGTGACTTCCAATAACCCAGACTATGAGCGCATGCGTAATAAACAAAGGAACTGGGAAACAATTCTGCAAATACTCAGTATGCGAACCCAACTGTTGGGTGTAAGAATTCTCAAAACAGAAAAGTTGGATGTCAAAAATTTTGATTTTGGTGAAGATTACAAAGGCAAACATAGAATTTGGGCAGTTGAATTTGATGTCGAGTACGCTGATCTATATCTTCGACAGGGCGATGATTATGGGGTGCTCAAAAGTGATTTTGAATCGACCCCGATAATTTTGGGTTTAGATGAAACTGTTGATCTGCCTATGGCCTTGTTTTATACTTCGGGACCAAGTAAAAACATATACTTTACTGACGCTACTCAGATATAAATACTTTTGATGCTCGGGCATTCATCAAGGCACATATCAAGGCACAACTTAGGCACATCTGAAGGCATCGCTTGTAACTGAAAGCGATATTATGTCAACCACTACTGAGATTGAAAAACAAAATCTAGAAGCCCACGTTGAACTTTGTGCTGAAAGGTACAAGAACTTGGAAACCAAACTAGAAAATCTTGAGTCACGCATGGACAAACTCGAG
>Ga0214921_10005588_pt1 | contig 17702 bp, 13 predicted proteins | sample LL1505_MetaG_FD_177992 | JGI IMG/M metagenome (GOLD analysis project Ga0214921, IMG submission 177992) | Freshwater microbial communities from Lake Lanier, Atlanta, Georgia, United States - LL-1505 | ecosystem: Environmental > Aquatic > Freshwater > Lake | place: USA: Georgia | collected...
AAGCTCATTATTGAAGTATTTATTTTCACAACATAAATATACTAAATATCAGTTATTTATGAAAATATTTTAAGTGTTTTTACCATGCAACAATCTCAAGTATTTTAAATATGCTCTATACTAGTGATTCGTAGATTTATACTTTTGCTTTAAGAATGAACTCAAAAATCCCCCATTCTTAAATTTACTACCCAATCATTTTTCATACAATCATTATTATTTCTATTTTTACACCTTCCTACGAAAAATAAATTTATGACAAACTCTTTTTATTCAGTCTTAATCGCTTTCACTCTTATTTCGTCAAGCCTACACGCTTCCTCTATTGTAAAATTAAAAACGGGTTGGAAATTATTTCCTGCTTCAGCTGCTTACAAACCAGGGGCTAAAGTGCCATCTACTGCCAAATCTACTTCAGTTCCTAAAACGGTGGTGGCTGCATTAGTAGAAAACAAAGTGTATGAAAATCCTTATTTTGGTAAGAACATAGAAAAAATTAATCCCAAAGATTTTGAACAAAGTTATTGGTATGTAAATGATTTTGAGTTCAATAAAGCAACCGATGAATTTGTAAACTTAAAATTGGAAGGTGTAAATTACAAAGCAAATGTGTATTTGAATGGAAAATTAATTGCAGACACTTCTCAAATAAAAGGAGTTTATAAGATTTTTAAATTGAACATTTCCAATGAGTTAAAAAAGAAAAACACCTTGGCAATAGAAGTTTTCCCCCCTCGTGCAGGCGATTTCACCATCGGTTTTGTAGATTGGGCACCTGTCCCTGCCGATAAAAATATGGGGCTATGGCGAGAAGTAAGCCTTGAAGTAAGCAAAGCTGTGGCTATTTCTAATACTTTTGTTTATTCAGTTTTAGATTCAACTACTTATAAATCAGCTAAATTATATGCCAATGCCGAGCTTCAAAATTTCACAGCTTCGGCTTTAGAAACCGAAGTTAAAATAGAATTATTAAATGGAATTGTTGTAAAAGTGCCTGCAGGTCTAAAACCTTATGAGAAAAGAAAAGTCTATTTTTCTGCCGATAAATACAAAGAATTGCAAATAGCCAATCCGCAACTTTGGTGGCCAGCCCAATTGGGAAAACCAGTTTTGCATCAATTAAAATCTTCAGTTTCAATTAATAACCAAGTTTCTGATTCAGAACAAATCACCTTCGGAATAAGAGAAGTAAAAGATTATTTTACCCCAGAAGGAGCAAGGGGCTACAAAATCAATGGCAAACCTATTTTAATTAAAGGTGCTGGCTGGGTGGATCAATTATTTTTAGAAAATACCCCAGAATACGATGAAGCTCAAGTGAAATATGTACAAGACATGGGCTTAAATTGCATTCGTTTTGAAGGTTTTTGGGGCACAAGCAAAAATATTTATGAATTATGCGACAAATATGGCTTGCTAGCAATGGTGGGTTTTAGTTGTCAGTGGGAGTGGCACGATTACATTAGAGGCAAAACCTTTGACGAAAGCGAAGAAGGGCATGGTGCTATCCAAACCAAGGAAGATATGAAGTTAGTGTCAGAATATTTTTATGATATGACCTTGTGGTTAAGAAACAATCCTTCGGTTTTTGTTTGGCTTGGTGGTAGCGATAGACTTTTGAAGCCTGAATTAGAAGAAAAAGTGTTGGCAATAATGAAAAGTGAAAACCCCTCAGCACTTTTTTGTGGCGCTGCTAAAATGAAATCCAGCAAGATATCTGGCTCCACTGGCGTTAAAATGGAAGGACCTTATGATTATGTGCCACCAATTTATTGGTACACCGATACCAAAAGGGGAGGAGCCTTTGGTTTTAACACCGAAACTGGCCCTGGTCCTCAGCCACATGTGTTTGAATCTGCAAAAAAATACCTGCCCAAAGAAAATTATTGGCCTATAGATACCAATATGTGGAATTTTCATTCGGGTCGTCATGCTTTTGGCAATATGGACCGATATGTAAAACCTTTAAATGATAGATATGGCAAAATGAATAATTTGGAGGAATTCTCTGCTTGGGCACAAGTACAAAATTATGAATTAATGAGACCTATGTTTGAGTCTTTTATTTTAAACCAACCCAAAACTACTGGCATCGTTCAGTGGATGCTAAATTCTGCTTGGCCAGATACTTACTGGCAATTGTACGATTTTTTCCTATACCCTACAGGAGCTTATTTTGGTTGTAAAAAAGCCAACCAAACAATTTTGCCAGCCTATCATTATGGAAATAATAAAGTGTATTTGAACAATCAAAATTGGAACAATTATACTGATTTACAAGTAGATATTACCTTACTAAATTCAAATTCAAAAGTGATATTTTTTAAATCTGTAACTACTGATTTATTGCCCAATGAGCAAAAAGAACTGGTTTTGATACCCAACCATCAAGATGAAAATGAAGTCTATTTTCTTTCCATACAAGTGAAAAATAAAGTAAAACAAACCCTTGCAGATAATTTTTATTGGTTATCCAATAAAAAAGATGAGATGGAAAATGATTACGAAAAATCATCTTGGATTTATACACCCACCGTTTCCAATGGCAATTTTAATTACTTGAGAAACCTGCCTAAAGCAACTATAAATTCTTCAATAACAGAGCTTTCTGCAGATTCTGTTTATAGAAATTTTGAAATTACAGTGTCAAACAAAGAAGAAAATATTGCTTTTTTTGGTGAGAATATCTTGAGAAATCCACAAACAAAGGAATGGATTGTGCCATTACTTTGGTCAGATAATTACATAAGTTTGTTGCCAAACGAAACTAAAAAGTTAATTGTCCGTTTCTACAAAAATCTGATTCCTAAAGAACAGCTTCCTTTATTTGAAGTTAAATTTTTGAATCAGAAGTAAAACAAAAATAGTCCAAGATATGTTCTAAAGAGGTAAATGGCCTCTTTTTGGGGGTATTTAATTGTTTTTGTCAGTTTAAAAAATGCGAATACTTATTTAGATTAATTTTAAATTAGATATGAATTTCTTGAAAAAACTTAATAAAATGATTGAAAATCAAGTCTATGATAAATCAAATATCAATTTAACATTCGTATCAACATATTTTATATCAATAAAAGTTTGATTAATTAAAAGTCAGTATTACATTTGCGTCTGACTAAAAATCGGATACAAAATCAAGTGCAAAAAAGTTCCTGATATGCTATCAAATATCTACAAAAAATTATTCATCTCTGTTTCTCTAGTTTTCTCGGTATTCTTTGCCGCGACTAATTTTTCAATAGCACAAGATTCTGCTGCCACTACGGCCGCAGCTCCTGCCGCTGCTGATGGTGCTGCACCTGCTGGTGGAGCAAACGTTGAGAAAGGTAAACAATTGTTCGAGGACAATTGTAAATCATGTCACGCAATCCATACTCAAGAAGTTGGACCTGCACTTAAAGAAGTTGAAAAGCGTCGTGATAGAAAATGGCTACACGAGTGGATCAAAAACTCTCAAAAAGTAGTTGCTTCTGGCGATCCTTATGCAAAAGCATTATTCGCTAAATTCAACGGAGCAGTAATGACTAGTTTCCCTACTTTTAAAGACGAAGAGTTAAATTCAATTCTTGATTACATAAAAGCAGAAGAAGTAAAATCTCCTGCATCTGCTGGTCCTGCAGCTGGTGGTGGTACTCAAGTTGTACAAAAAACCGATGATTCAACCGCTTTTTATATAAAAGTATTACTTGTAGGTTTTGTAATTATCTTATTCTTAATCATTGTAGTTTTAGGTTTAGTATTATCTGTTGTAAAAAAACATTTAGGTCAAAAAACTGATTTAGACGAAGCAGACAAGTACTTAGTTGATCAAAAATTTGATTTAGCTGCAGTTTATAAATCTCAAGCCTTTAAAGTAATTGTTGGAATTTTATTTGTATCATTTATTGGTAAAACGGCTTTAGATAGCGTAATGAAAATTGGTATCCAACAAGGATACGCTCCTTCACAACCAATTGCTTTCTCACATAAATTACACGCAGGTCAGTATAAAATTGATTGTAACTATTGCCATACAGGAGTAAGAAAAGGAAAATCTGCAAATATTCCTTCTACTAATATCTGTATGAATTGCCACAGTCAAATTAAAACTAACTCACCTAAATTAGCAGTCTTAAGAGAAGCAGTTGAAAAGAAAAGACCTATAGAATGGGTACGTGTTCACAACTTGCCAGATTTAGCTTACTTTAATCACTCTCAACACGTTTCTGTAGGTAAATTAGAATGTCAAACTTGCCATGGTCCTATTGAGAAAATGGAAGTTGTACAGCAATACTCTCCTCTTACTATGGGATGGTGTATTAATTGCCACAGAGAAACTGAAGTGAAAACAGATGGCAATGCATATTATACTAATCTTGTGAAATTACACAATCAGTATACTGGAGATCCTTTAAAGGTGAAAAATATAGGTGGTTTAGAATGTTCTAAATGTCACTACTAATAATAATTAACTAGTTAACTTTAAGAAATATACCCATACGATATATTTTATGGAAGGAAATAAAATGAAATATTGGAAAGGAATTGAGGAACTTCAGCAAGATCCTGCGTTTGTCAAAAATGCAGCAAACGAATTTCCTGAAGCTTTACCAAGTGGAGAGAATGGTGCTGAGTCTGACGAAATTACTGGTACTCATCGTCGTGATTTCTTAAAACTTTTAGGTTTTGGAGTTGCTGCAGCTTCTTTAGCTGCTTGTGAAGCTCCTGTAAGAAAGGCTATCCCTTATTTAAACAAACCTGAGGATATTGACCCATCTGTTGCTAACTGGTATGCTTCTACTTATTTTGATGGTAGCAATTATGCAAGTGTTTTTGTTAAAACAAGAGAAGGTCGTCCTATCAAAATTGAAGGTAATAAGTATTCAACAGTATCTAGAGGTGGTGTAAATGCACTAGTTCAAGCTTCTGTACTTTCTTTGTATGATAATGAAAGAGCAAAAGGTTCTTTAAAAGCAGGTAAAGCAATTTCTTGGTCTGATACAGATAAGGAAATTAAAGCAAAACTAGAAGAAATTGCGCTTAAAGGTGGGCAAATTAGAATTGTAACTTCTACAATTATTTCTCCTTCTACTCTTCAAGTATTAAATGATTTTACAGCTAAATATCCTACTACTAAAGTTGTAACTGTTGATACAGCTTCTGCTTATGGTATTTTGCAAGCAAATAATATTTCATTTGGTAAATATGCTTTACCATCTTATGATTTTTCTAAAGCAGATGTGATTGTTAGCTTAGGCGCTGACTTTTTAGGAACTTGGTTATCACCTATTGAATATGCAAAACAATATGCAAACAATAGAAAAGTTGGTAAAGACAAGAAAACAATGTCTCGTCATTATCAATTTGAATCAGCTTTATCTTTAACTGGATCAAATGCTGACCATAGAACTCCAATTAAACCTTCTCAACTTGGTTTAGTAGCTACTAAATTATTAAGTTTAGTTACAGGAAATGCTTTAACTACTCCAAATGTAGATGTAGCTAATTTAGATAAAGCAGCTAAAGATTTAAAAGCAGCAGCTGGTAAATCATTGGTTGTTTCTTCATCAAATGACCCTAATGTTCAACTGATTGTGAATGCAATCAATGCTCACTTAGGTAACTATGGTACTACAATTGACATTAACAATCATGCAAATTACAGAAAAGGAAATGACACAACATTTACAGCTTTTGTAAATGATGTAGCAAATGGTTCTGTAGATGCAGTTTTCTTTTACAACACTAATCCTTTATATAATCATCCTCTTGCAGCAAAATTAAAAGCGAGCCTTAAAAAGGTTTCCTTGAAAGTTTCTTTTGCAGATAGATTAGATGAAACTGCTTCTGAAGTTGATTATTTAGCTCCAGATCATCATTTCTTAGAATCTTGGAATGATGCTGAACCAGTAAAAGGAAAATTTAGTGTAACTCAACCTACTATTTCAGCTTTATTTAAAACTCGTCAGGCACAAGAATCATTCTTAGCTTGGGCAGGAGTTAAAACTGAATATTACCTTTATTTACAAAATTATTGGAAAGCTAATTTATTTAGCTCACAATCTGCTTATGCATCATTTATTGAATTTTGGAATAGATCACTTCACGATGGTATCTATGAAATTTCAAGCACAAATGTTGCCGCCACTCCAAGTGTAGATATAGCTGCTGTTTCTTCAGCAATAGCTTCAACATATAAAGCTGCTTCAAATGATTTAGAAGTAGTTCTTTACGAAAAAATAGGTATTGGAAATGGTTCTCAAGCAAATAATCCTTGGTTACAAGAATTACCAGATCCAATTTCTAAAGCTACATGGGACAACTATTTAGCTGTACCATTCTCTCTAGCAAAAGAAAAAGGTTTCAAACAAAATGATATTGTTAAGTTACAAGTAAATGGCTTAACAGAAGTAATAGAATTACCTGTTATTATTCAACCTGGTCAAGCTAAAGGAACTGTTTCAGTTGCATTAGGTTATGGAAGAACAAAAGCTGGTAAATCAGCAAATGGAGTTGGTAAAAATGTTTATTCTTTAATAGCTAATACCTCTAATGGTTTAGCATATTCAAATATTGCAACAATTACTGCTACTGGAACTACTCGCCAATTAGCTCAAACTCAAATACATCATACTATCATGGGCCGTGCTCATGTTCAAGAATCAGTTCTTTCTGATTATAGTAAAAAGAATGGTGTAGAAAAAGATGGCAAAGTAGTAGGCGACATGGCAGGTAGAGTTGTACCAATGATTGCTGTTGCTGAAGGTGGAAATAAAGATGGTAAAAAAGCCCCAGAGCAAATTTCTATTTGGTCTAAAAAACCAAACCCAGATATTCCTGCTAACCATCATTGGGGTATGGTAATCGATTTGAATTCTTGTATTGGATGTTCTGCATGTGTAATTGGATGTCAGGCTGAAAATAATATTCCTGTTGTAGGTCGTCAAGAAATTATTAATGCAAGAGAAATGCATTGGATGAGAATTGACAGATATTACACTTCAGCTATGAATGAGGAAGAAGCTGAAAAATCTCATTTGAATGTTGTTGATAAATTCAAACAGATGGAAGAACCTGAGGAAAATCCTCGTGTTGTATTCCAACCTATGATGTGTCAACATTGTAATAATGCTCCATGTGAAACTGTTTGTCCTGTATTAGCTACAACTCATAGTACAGAAGGACTAAATCAAATGGCTTATAATAGATGTATTGGTACAAGATATTGTGCTAATAACTGTCCATACAAAGTAAGAAGATTTAACTGGTTTAGTTATTTGAACAATAGTTCATTTGACTACAATATGAATAATGCACTTGGAAGAATGGTTCTAAATCCTGATGTGACTGTAAGAGCAAGAGGGGTGATGGAAAAATGTTCAATGTGTGTGCAAAGAATTCAAGAGGGCAAATTAAATGCTAAAAAAGAGAATCGCAGACCAGAAGATGGTGAAATTGAAACTGCTTGTTCTCAATCATGCCCTACTGATGCAATAGTTTTTGGTGATATGCTTGATCCTAATTCTGAAATTGCTAAGTTATTAGCAAAAGAAAAAGAAGGTCGTGTTTATCATGCACTTGAAGAGGTTAATGTTAATCCTTCAGTATCATATCTGTCAAAAATTAGAAATACAAACGTATAATTAATCTTAAATTTTAATATGCACGTAGTTTCTGTAGTAAGAGAACCCCTTGTAACTGGTGGTAAATCTTATCATGATGTAACTCAAGACATCGCTAGACATGTAGAGGCAAAACCTACCACTTTGTGGAAAATTGCTTTTGCTTTTTCAGTAGTATTATTTGCTATCGGTTCTTTTTCTTTGTACAAAACATGGACTGTTGGTATTGGAGTTTGGGGTTTAAATAAAACTGTTGGTTGGGCTTGGGATATCACTAACTTTGTTTGGTGGGTTGGTATTGGTCACGCTGGAACACTAATTTCTGCAGTATTAATGCTCTTTAGACAAAAATGGAGAACAGCTGTAAATAGAGCAGCAGAGGCAATGACAATATTTGCTGTTTTTTGTGCTGGCTCATTTATCTTAATGCACATGGGTAGAACTTGGTTAGCTCATTGGGCTTTACCATTACCAAATACTTACGGTTCTTTATGGGTGAATTTTAACTCACCTCTTGTTTGGGACGTTTTTGCAATTTCTACTTATTTATCAGTTTCTCTTGTATTCTGGTACATTGGTATGGTGCCTGATTTAGCTACAATTAGAGACAGAGCTACTTCTGCAATTCCTAAAGCAGTGTATGGTTTCTTTAGTTTAGGTTGGGTAGGTTCTGCTAAACATTGGCAGAGATATGAGCAAGTTTCACTAATCTTGGCTGCAATCTCTACACCACTTGTACTTTCTGTACATACAATTGTGTCAATGGACTTTGCAACTTCAGTTATTCCAGGTTGGCATACTACCATTTTCCCTCCTTATTTCGTTGCAGGAGCTATTTTCTCTGGATTTGCAATGGTACAAACACTTTTGTTAATAACAAGAAAAGTGTACAAGTTAGAAGATTATATTACAATGGCTCATATTGAGACAATGAATAAAATCATCATGTTAACAGGTAGTATTGTTGGTGTTGCTTACATCACAGAATTCTTTATAGCTTGGTATTCTCAAGTTGAATATGAACAATACTGCTTCTTAAATCGTATGTTTGGTCCTTATGCATGGGCATATTGGTCAATGATGACTTGTAACGTATTTTCTCCTCAGTTATTATGGTTCAAAAAGATAAGAATGAATTTGGTAGGTTCTTTTGTTCTATCAATAATTGTTAACATTGGGATGTGGTTTGAAAGATTTGTAATTATTGTTAGTTCATTACATAGAGATTACATTACTTCAAGTTGGCAAATGTTTTACCCAACAATTTATGATGTGGGTGATTACATATTCTCTTTTGGATTATTTTTTACTTGCTTTTTCTTATTCTCTAAATTTTTACCAGTGGTAAATATGGCGGAAGTTAAAGCAGTATTAAAATCTTCAACAGATACACCTAGCCATAAGTCTCACCACTAATTGAAATAACAAAGTAGATATGTCTTCTTTACACGGTAAATATTTAGTTGGCATTTTTGATGATGAGGATGTTGTATTACATGCAATTCCAGAAATTAGAAATGCAGGTGTTAAAATATTAGAAGTTTTTACACCATTCCCAATTCACGGATTGGATGAAGTTTTAGGATATAAACGTTCAAAAATTGATATTGCAGCGTTTATGTTTGGTTTAACAGGTTTTATTTTAGGTATAACTATGATCTCTTATATGTTATATTTTGATTGGCCTATGAATATTGGTGGTAAATCAAATTTACCTATTCCTGATTTTGTTCCAGTAACATTTGAATTAACAGTACTTTGTACAGCTTTTGGTATGGTAATAACCTTTCTAATCATTAGTGGATTATTACCTGGTAAAAAACCTGTTCATTTTGATATTAGATGTACGGACCATAAATTTGTTATGGCAATTGAATTGTCATCTAATAAATTATCTGACGAAGAAATTAGAGGTATTTTAACCGCTAATGGAGCAGAAGAAGTAAATGTTAAAGAATTCTAATCTCAGCAATATATGAAAATCTTATACAAATCTGTTTTAGTTTTTTCTGTTTCGCTAATGATTAGCTTTACTTCTTGTAAGCATAATCCAAACGATCCAGGAACTGAGTATGCGCCTCAAATGTATCATTCTCATGCCTATGAGCCACTTACTCAGATAGTTGATAAAGACTATGAATATTATAACTCACTACCTTATAACGATTATAATGGTGCTTATAATATGAATATGAAAGAACCAGTTAAAGGTACAGTTAAGTTTAATGGTTATAATCCTAAAATAGGAGCAAATAAAGTTTCTAATTTAATGATTTACAATAATCTTACTGAAAATGATTTTGAATTAGCTGGTAATACTTTGGTAAACCCAATTCCTAAGTCTGATATTGTTTTAGAAGAAGGTAAAGCACTTTATTCTAGATATTGTCAACATTGCCATGGTGAAACAGGACAAGGTGATGGTTTAGTTGGTAAAGTATTCAAAGGTGTACCTGCTTACAATAAAGGTCAAGTTAAGCTTGATAAAGAAGGTAATATTTTCCATGTTATTACATTCGGTAGAAATCGTATGAAATCTCATGCTTCTCAAGTGAGTGTTTCAGATAGATGGAAAATTGTTCACTATGTACAACAACTTCAAAATCAATAAAAATATTTAAACTATTTAAAAAATGATTGAAGATAAAATTGCAATTGAAGAAAGGTTTGTATTTACTTCAAAAGCTCAAAAAAATGTAATTAGCATTATTGTTGCTGGTTTAGTATTATTTGCCATAGGCGTAGCAATGTTAATTTTTGGTGGTGGTAGTCACGAAGCTGCAGCCCATGGAGCACATGCTGCAGCTGGGGGGCATCATGAGGCTTATCATTGGTCACAGAGATTAATTTTGAATTTTTGGCATAATTCAGTTTTCTTTACTGGTATTGCTGTAATGGGAATTTTCTTTGTTTCTTATAATTATGTAGCTTACGCTGGTTGGTCTGCAGGTTTACTTAGAGTTCCTTTAGCTTTTGGATCTTTCTTGCCTTATGCAGCTGTTTTGGTTATTGGTTTGTTTTTTATAGGAAAACATGACTTATTTCATTGGTCTCATGAAGGTATTTCAACTGTTGGTTCTCCTAATTATGACCCAATTATTGCAGGAAAATCAGGTTTTTTGAATGTTCCTTTTTTCGTATTTAGATTATTTTTGTATTTTGGTTTGTGGTATCTAATGTATCATATTATTAGAAAAAATGCACTAGATGAGGATATACATGGAACTACAGCTTACTGGCATAAAAATACTATTTCATGTGCTGTATTTTTAATAATTTTTGGTGTTACTTCATCTACTTCAGCTTGGGATTTGGTTATGTCAGTTGATACACATTGGTTTTCTACAATGTTTGGTTGGTATGTTTTTGCTTCTTGGCATGTGTCAGCATTAGCTGCAATTACTCTAACAGTAGTTCTCTTAAAAGAAAGAGGTTATCTATCCATAGTAAATGAAAATCATTTGCATGATTTGGGTAAGTTTATGTTTGCATTTAGTATATTTTGGACATATATATGGTTCTCTCAATTTATTTTAATATTCTATGCAAATTTACCTGAGGAAACTGTATATTTTATTGATAGATTAAGAGGTTTTGGTAATCATTATACTGGTATTTTCTTCTTTAATATATTTATAAATTTTGCTTTTCCATTCTTAACTTTAATGACTAGAGAATCTAAAAGATCTACTATGTTCTTAAAAATAGTTTCTATTGGAATTTTAATTGGTCATTGGTTAGATTTTTACTTAATGTTAACACCAGGTATTTTAAAAGGTAATAGTGAGTTAGGTATTTTAGAAATAGGTACTGCTTTAATTTTCCTTGGATCATTTATTTATATTGTTGCCAATAAGTTATCTAAATCATTACTTATCGCTAAGAATCATCCTATGTTAGAGGAGAGTATGAATCATCATATATAACATTGAATATTTAATAATTATGACTAATTTCTTAATTTTATCATCTGTAATCTTAGTTTTAATAGCACTATTTTTAGTGTTTAGAGTTCAAACTTTGATTTCAGTTTTAAGGGGATCATTCACAAAACGTGTTTCTTTCTCTAATAAAGTAAATGCTGCCTTATTTCCAATCGTTTTTATTATTGGTAGTATTGCAATGTTTTGGTACTCATCTAAAGCTTCTGCGTTTTATTTACCTGAATCTGCTTCTGTTCATGGTGTTTTAACAGATAATTTATTTTGGATAACAATTGGAATAATATCTGTTGCTTTTTTTGTAACACATATTTTAATGTTTTGGTTTTCATACAAATATCAGTATTCTGAAGAAAGAAAAGCAACTTTTTATCCCGATAACCATAAATTAGAGTTTATTTGGACTATAGTACCTGCAATTATTTTAACAATTTTAGTTCTTTTTGGTTATAAATATTGGAATGATATTATGTATCAAAACCATAAAGAAAAAGTTGAGATTGAAATTATGGGTAAACAGTTTGCTTGGCAAGTTAGATATCCTGGTAAAGATGGTAAAATTGGTAAATACAATTTTAAATTAATTGATAATACCAATGAGTTTGGTATGGACTTTACTGATAAGAATAATTTTGATGATTTTATACCTAGAGAGATTCATATTCCTAATAATACACCTGTTTTATTAAGAATTAGAGCTAGAGATGTTATTCACTCTGTTTTTCTTCCCCATTTTAGAGTTAAAATGGATGCTGTTCCAGGTATGCCAACTCAATTTACTTTTGTTCCTAAATTTACTACGGCACAAATGAGAGCTAAAACTGGAAATCCTGATTTTAAATATGAGTTAGCTTGTACAGAAATATGTGGAAGAGGTCATTATGCTATGCGTTATATTTTAGTAGTTGATGAGCCTGAAGATTATAAAAAATGGTTATCAGAACAAGAACCTTGGTTAAAAGGAAATCAAGATTATTTAGCTAAAGTGCCTGATAATTTAAAACAATTTATACCTTTTGAAATTACACCTAAAGAGGTTGCAAAGGATTCATCTTCTGCTAATACAGCAGATTCATTAAAAGTAAAAGATCAAGCTTCTTTATAATAAAACAATATAGATTATGTCACATTCTGAAGTATTAAATGATTCTGTACATGGTACACATCACCATGATGAACACGAACATCATGAACAGAGTTTTATTCAAAAATATGTTTTCTCTGAAGATCACAAAATTATTGCAAAACAATTCTTGATTTCTGGTTTGTTTTGGGCTCTGATTGGTGGAACTCTTTCAGCTTTATTTAGATTACAATTAGGTTTTCCAGAGGCTAATTTAGATTGGTTAAAACCTTTACTTGGAGAATGGATTCAAAATGGCAAATTAGATCCTGAGTTTTATCTTGCACTTGTTACAATGCATGGTACTATTATGGTGTTCTTTGTATTAACTGCTGGTTTAAGTGGTACATTTTCTAATTTCTTAATCCCTTTGCAAATTGGAGCAAGAGATATGGCATCAGGTTTTATGAATATGTTGTCATTTTGGTTCTTTTTTGTTTCATCAGTATTAATGTTTATTTCATTATTCATTGAAACTGGACCTGCGAGTGGTGGTTGGGTAATTTATCCACCTTTAAGTGCTTTACCTCAGGCTGTAAATGGTTCTGGATTAGGTATGACATTATGGTTAGCATCAATGGCAATATTTATTGTATCAAGTTTATTGGGAAGTATTAATTATATTTCTACTGTAATAAATATGAGAACAGTTGGTATGACATTTTGGAGACTTCCATTAACAATTTGGGCATTCTTTTTAACTGCTATCATTGGTGTATTATCCTTCCCTGTTTTATTTGGTGCAGCTTTATTATTAATATTTGATAGAAGTTTTGGAACAAGCTTTTACTTATCTGAAATTTATATTGGAGGACAAGCATTGCATAACATGGGTGGTTCTCCTATATTATTCCAACATTTATTTTGGTTCTTAGGTCATCCAGAAGTTTATATTGTATTACTTCCTGCTTTAGGTATTACATCTGAAATTATTTCTACCAATTCTAGAAAGCCTATATTTGGATATAAAGCGATGGTTTTCTCTTTGTTAGGTATTACTATTTTATCATTTATAGTTTGGGCGCATCACATGTTTGTAACAGGTATGAATCCTTTCCTAGGATCGGTATTTATGATTCTTACTTTAATTATTGCGGTACCTTCTGCAGTTAAAGCTTTTAATTATATCACTACTTTATGGAAAGGTAATATAGTTTTCACTCCTGCTATGTTGTTTTCTATTGGTTTAGTTTCTTTCTTTGTATCAGGTGGTGTTACTGGTATTATTCTTGGTAATGCGGCTCTTGATATTCAATTACATGATACCTACTTTGTAGTTGCACACTTTCACTTAGTAATGGGGTCAGCATCATTCTTTGGTTTTTTAGCAGGTGTTTATCACTGGTTTCCAAAGATGTTTGGTAGAATGTTAGATGAAAAACTTGGTTATATTCATTTTTGGGCTTCTTTCATAGGTATATATTTAGTGTTTTTCCCTATGCATTATATTGGTATTGCTGGTTTCCCTAGAAGATACTATTCATTCACAAGTTATGAGGCGTTTAGTACATTTGGTGACTTGAATACATTTATTTCAATAGCTTCTTTTGTTACACTTGGTGCACAGTTGATTTTTGGATTTAATTTCTTCTATAGTATATTTAAAGGTAGAAAATCACCTCAAAATCCATGGAGATCTAATACTTTAGAATGGACTACACCAATTAATCCTGGCCATGGTAACTGGGAAGGAGATATTCCTCATGTTCATAGATGGCCTTATGACTATAGTAAACCAGGGGCAAAAGACGATTTTATTCCTCAAAATGTTCCATTATCGGAAACTTTAGAGTCTAACTTACCTTTTGAAAAAGAATTAGTTTAATTAATAGAATTATAATTGGTAGCCTTTTGGCTACCAATATTTGAATATGTTGATAGCACAAGAAAATACTACTAGTTTAAATATTTCAAATAAGTTGAAAGCTTATTTTGAATTGTCCAAATTTAGATTATCATTTTTGGTAAGTTTTTCCGCTGCAATTGGTTACATATTATCTAGTTCTGGTTCTTTTCATTTTTTTAATTTAGTTTTATTTTCGATTGGTGGTTTTTTTATTACTGCTTCTTCAAATATCATAAATCAAATAATTGAAGTTGATTTTGATAGAGTAATGCAACGAACACAAAATAGGCCTTTACCAACAAGTAGGGTTTCTATTAATGAGTCAATTGTTCTATCTATTATCTTTTGTTTAATTGGTTCAATTCTCATTTTGAATTTTGGCACTTTCAATGCACTATTATTATCATTAATTTCTTCTGTATTATATGCTTTTGTATATACTCCATTAAAAAGAAAAGGTCCTATTGCTGTTTTTGTTGGAGCAATTCCTGGAGCTCTTCCTCCTTTAATTGGTTGGTTAGCAAATCAAGATGCAGTATTTAGTATTTATTCCTTACTTCTATTTTTCATTCAGTTTGTATGGCAATTTCCTCATTTTTGGGCTATTGCATGGGTATTAGATGATGATTATAAAAAGGCTGGATTTAGACTTTTACCTGCTGATGGAACTAGAAGTACAGAAACAGCATTTCAGATTATGATTTATTCTATTGGTTTAATTCCTTTAGGATTGTTACCTTTTGTTTTGGGTCTTTCTGGAGTTTTTTCTGCCATAGTGTGTACCGTATTAGGTGTCTTATTTTTAATACAGACTATATATTTAATGAAGGAATGTTCACATAAGGCTGCTTTGCAGTTAATGTTTGGTTCTTTTATATATTTACCTGTTGTTCAATTATCTTTAGTTTTAAATAAAATTTAATGAATACGTTATCTTTAGATAATAATATTGTAGGCAATACCTCTAATTCACAATCTAATAACTCAGGAATTCATCCTTTGAAGTTTATTCTTTGGTTGTTAATTGTTAGTAGTATTATGTTGTTTTCAGCATTTACTAGTGCTTATATTGTTAGAAAAGGTGAAGGAAATTGGAGAATTGTAGATTTACCTATTGAATTATGGTATTCTACAGTTGTAATAGTTATTAGTAGTGTTACTGTACAATTATCTTTGTATTTTTCTAAAAAGAATGATTTAAGTAAGGCTAGAATTTACTATTTGTTATCATTTGGGTTAGGTTTATTGTTTTTATACACTCAGTATAAATCTTTTGGAACTTTAGTTGATTCTAAATTTTTCTTTTCTTATGATAATCCTGCTAGTTCTTTTGTGTATATATTAATTGGTGTACATGCATTTCATTTATTATTTGGATTGGTTTTCCTTATAATTGTTTTATTTACCGTATTTCAAAAAAATAATTCTATAAATTTACTTAGATTTGAACTTTGTACAACTTATTGGCATTTTTTAGATGCTGTTTGGGTGTATTTGTTCTTTTTCTTAATTATCTATCACAAATAAATATTAAATAATTATGGGTCATTCTATTTCAGCAAACGTTGATGATTCTAAATCATTATGGGGTGGAGGCGTAGAGCCTTTGAAAGTAAGTTATGGTAAGCTAATGATGTGGTTTTTTCTGCTGTCAGATGCTATTACATTTTCTGGTTTATTAATAGTTTATGGTTTTATACGATTTAGTCATCCCGTATTCCTTGGTAAAGAGTTTGTAACTTCTCAACATTATTGGCCAATTCCAGATCATGTGTTTACTCACATACCATTCGCACATATTAATGCTCCTTTGGTTTTTGTTGGGATTATGACATTTATCCTTATTATGAGTTCTGTAACTATGGTTTTAGCAGTTGAAGCTGGTCATAGAATGGATAAAAAAGCTGTTGAAAAATGGATGTTGTGGACTATTTTTGGTGGTTTTTGTTTTTTAGGTAGTCAAGCATGGGAGTGGTCAATATTTATTGGAGGTTCTCATAATGGTTTAAAATTAGATGATGGTTCTATTATTCATGGAGCGAGTTTAATTCACAATGAATACGGACCTCAATTATTTGCTGACTTATTCTTTTTTATTACAGGATTCCATGGTACGCACGTATTAAGTGGTGTTATTTTAAACATTATAATCTTTTATAATGTTGTAATGGGTGTATATGAAAAAAGAGGTCATTATGAAATGGTTGAAAAAGTAGGTTTATATTGGCACTTTGTAGATTTAGTTTGGGTTTTTGTATTTACCTTTTTCTATTTAGTTTAATTATTAACATATAAAATTTATAAAATATGGCACACGGTCATCAATCTTCTAATACAATTTCTCAGGGAGAAATTCCAGCTCCACAAACAAAATGGATATGGAATACATTTTGGATTTTGTTAGGTATAACTTCTTTTGAGTTTCTTATCGCTTTCACAAAAGGACCTTTACATTTAAATCATTACTTAGTAGTATTTGTTTTTGTAGTGTTAACTTTAGTTAAAGCATTTTATATTGTTGCTGATTTCATGCACTTAAAGCATGAAGTTAAAGCCTTAGTAATGTCTATTGTATTACCTATTGCCTTTATTGCTTGGTTTATTTTGGCAATGTTAATTGAAGGTACATTTGTACATCATTCTGTATACGAGTTATTTAAATAGTTTATAAATGAATATAACAAAGGTTAGTTTATTGTTTTTATTGTTACTTTTGCCAGCCTTTGTTTATTTGTTTTTAGTAAATTTTGGTAAGAATAATTTTAAAAAATTACCAAGATATATTCCGATAGAATTTCCCACTGAAGGAGATACCATTTTTCATAAAATACCTTCATTTATCTTATTAAATCAAGATTCAAATTCTTTTACTTCTGAATCTTTAAAAGGTAAGATTTATGTAACTAATTTTTTCTTTGTTACTTGTACTTCTATTTGTCCAATAATGACTTCAGAAATGTTTAGAGTTCAACAAGCATTCGAAAATGATTCTAGTGTTAATTTATTGTCACTCACAGTAAATCCTGAAAATGATACCCCTTCTATTTTAAATAGTTATGCTGTAAAAAATAGAGTAAATAGTAAAGTTTGGAATTTGTTAACCGGACCTAAAGTATATTTGTATAATTTAGCAAAAGAAGGTTTTAAAATGAATGCTCTTGAAGATACAGCAAATGTGGGTGAATTTATTC
>Ga0214921_10005589_pt1 | contig 17701 bp, 14 predicted proteins | sample LL1505_MetaG_FD_177992 | JGI IMG/M metagenome (GOLD analysis project Ga0214921, IMG submission 177992) | Freshwater microbial communities from Lake Lanier, Atlanta, Georgia, United States - LL-1505 | ecosystem: Environmental > Aquatic > Freshwater > Lake | place: USA: Georgia | collected...
TTGGACTTCACCGACGGCCTTCAGGGTGCTGGCTTTCACATCACCAACCCCAACGCCACCAAGACGTGTGGCTGCGGCAACTCATTTAGCTAGTCGCTCGTTGGCGACGTAGTTCGTTTCGCCCCCCGGGCCGAAACAGCCATCTCTCTTAACTCCTACGCACCCGTTGACGCCCCTCGGCATGCCGTGACCACGGTGCGGTGAAGGAGAACGACGCCAGCCGCCGTATGGTGAGAGCGGGCAGAACCGACTGACCCACCTGTCGAAAGGACTCACATGAGCACTCCCGTTGGCCCCTATTCCGCCTGGCGCCGCGCCGGTGATTTCGTAATTCTCTCCGGCCAGATTGGCCTCGTTCCCGGTGCGGAGACTCCCACCATGGTGGACGACACCGCCCCCGGACAGTTGCGTCAAGCGCTGGAGAACGCCAAGACGCTGTTGGCCGAAGCCGGCACCGATCTCGATCACGTCGTGAAGGCCACCTTGTTCCTGCTCAGCATGGACGACTTCCCCGCCTGCAACGAAGTGTGGATGGAGTTTTTTAACGCCCCTCGTCCGACTCGGTCGACGATCGGTATTGCGCAACTGCCCTTTGGTGCGCGCTCCGAGGCTGAGCTCTGGGCCTACGCCCCCGAGGCCTAGTCCTCGATGGTGCGAGAGTTGTTCGCGCCGAACTTGTAGCCCACGCTGCGAACAGTTTGAATGAGATAGGCGTGCTCTTCACCGAGCTTGGCGCGGAGTCGTCGCACGTGGACGTCCACCGTGCGGGCCCCTCCGTAGTACTCGTATCCCCAGACGCGATTCAGCAGCGTTTCGCGAGAGAAGACTCGTTGGGGGTTGGTGGCGAGGAACTTTAAGAGTTCGTACTCCATGTAGGTCAAGTCCATGACACGGCCGGCAATGGTGGCCTGGTAGGTCTCGAGGTTGAGCATGAGTCCACCCTGCTCAACGAGTGAGGTGGCCCCTTCGTGGCCGGCCCGACGGAGTCGGTGGTGCAGTCGGGCGGCCAGTTCGGAAGCGTCCACTGGTGCCACGACGAAGTCATCGAAGAGATCTTCGCGAAAGGTCAACTCGTCGAGCTGGTAGCGATCTAGCACCAAGATGATGGGGCTGATGGTCTGTTCCCGCTGGCGAAGTTGGCGGCAGAGTCCCATGGCGTCGTTAAAGGCCAGCGACGTGGCATCAACCAGGGCGCCATCGAAACCGTTCTCGGGCTCCACGCGCGCGATGTCATTGAGGTGCGTCGAGCCGACGACCTGCGTAGTGACACCGGCCGTTTCGAAGGCCTTTCGAATCGGCCCTTCGCACATGGGGATGACGAGAACGACGTCCTGCATTAGAGCAGTGGGAGATAACGGGCCCATTCGAAGGGCGTGACTTCGGCACGGTACGAGGCCCATTCGGCCCGCTTGTTACGGAGGAACCATTCCACGAGGTGGTCGCCCAGGGTGTCGTGCAGTAGATCGGACTTCTCCATCAGCTCGACGGCCTCAGCCAACGAACGTGGCAACGTGCGCGTCGACTCGCCTTCGGCGGGCAGGGTGTAGTTGCCCTCCACACCCTTGAGTCCGGCAGCCAAAATGACAGCGAAGGCGAGGTAGGGATTGGCGGCTGGATCTGGTGCCCGGTATTCGAGGCGCGTTGACTCCGATCGCCCGGTCTTCACGGTCGGGACGCGCACGAGTGCCGAGGGAATGAAACGGGCCCACGCGGCGTTCACTGGTGCTTCGTGTCCGGGGACGAGTCGTTTGTAGGAGTTGACCCACTGGTTGGTCACGGCCGTGATTTCGGGAGCGTGCTCCACGAGTCCGGCCATGAAACTTTCGGCCACGGGTGAGAGTCCGTACTGGTTGTCACCAATGAAGGCGTTCTCACCGTCTTTCCAGAGTGACAAGTGGGTGTGCATCCCCGAGCCCTGTTCCAAGGACATCGGCTTGGGCATGAAGCTCGCGATGAGGTTGGACTGTCTTGCCAACTCCTTGACCACGTGGCGCACCGTCATGACCGTGTCGGCCATGGTTAACGCGTCGGTGTAGCGAAGGTCGATTTCGTGTTGCCCGGGAGCGTCTTCGTGCTGGGCGTGTTCGACGCCGATACCCATCTCTTCGAGGGTCAAGACGGTGCGACGACGCAGCTGACTCGGGGCATCATCGGGGAGGAGGTCAAAGTACGAACCGCTGTCGGCCGGCACGGGTCCCTGGCCAGTCCCGAGGTCCTTGAAGTAGAAGTACTCAATTTCTGGAGCGGCGTAGAAGGTGTAGCCCGAACCTCGAGCGTCGTTGAGGACGCGACGGAGCTGTTGGCGGGGGCAGCCCTCAAAGACCGAACCGTCGATATTGAAAATGTCGCAGAACACGCGAGCCACACCTTCGCCCTCGGCGTGCCAGGGGAGGAGTTGGAACGTCGTGAGGTCGGGGCGCGCGAGAACATCTGACTCTTGCGTCCGGGAGAAACCGTCGATGGCGCTGCCGTCAAAGGTCATGCCGTCGTCGAGGGCATCTTCGAGTTCGGCCGGCGTGACGTGGAAGGCCTTGTGGCGCCCGAGGACGTCGGTGAACCAGAGTTGGACGAAGCGAACACCGCGTTCTTCGACGGTTCGCAGAACGTACTGAACCTGATTTTGCATAGTCATAGTCTCGCAGATTCTTTCGAGTGGCTTCTTTCGCCACTGGGTAGGGAAAGCACAAAGCCCCCGTCACCCTGGGTGACGGGGGCTTTGCTGAAAAGCAACTACTTACGGGCAGCCTTCTTGGCTGGTGCCTTCTTCTTGGCTACGGCCTTCTTAGCCGTGGCCTTCTTTGCAGGAGCCTTTTTCGCTACTGCCTTCTTGGCGGGAGCCTTGGCTCCACCAGTGGCGGCACCGCAGACGGTCTCAACCATGACGGCGCAGACGGCGTAGGGGTCCATGTTGGCGTTCGGACGACGGTCTTCCAACCAGCCCTTGCCATCACGTGCGGTCTGCAGCGGAATACGGATTGAAGCGCCGCGGTCCGAGGTGCCGTAGGAGAACTTGTTCCATGGGGCGGTCTCGTGCTTACCGGTGAGGCGGTCTTCGATGCCGTAACCGTAAACGGCGATGTGCTCCATGATCTTCTTGCCAATGGCGTCACACGCGGCGTGGATGACCTTGAGGCCACCGTTCTCGCGCATGCCCTTGGTTGAGAAGTTCGTGTGCGCACCGGCACCGTTCCAGTCACCCTTGATGGGCTTGGCGTCCCAGCTCACGTCTACGCCGTAGTCCTCGGCGATGCGCTCGAGCAACCAACGGGCGACCCAGAGCTGGTCACTGACGGCGACGGGGGAGAGAACACCAATCTGGAACTCCCACTGCGCCATCATCACTTCAGCGTTGGTGCCTTCGATTGAAAGACCGGCGCGGAGGCAGGCGAGGGTGTGGGCTTCGACGATGTCACGTCCGGGCATCTTGGCACCACCGACACCGCAGTAGTAAGGACCCTGCGGGGCGGGGTAGCCAACTTCGGGCCAACCGTAGGGGCGGCCGTCCTGGAAGAAGGTGTACTCCTGCTCGATACCAAACCAGGGCTCGAACTTGCCGTACTTCTTTTCGGCAGCCACGGTCGCGGCGCGAGTGTTGGTGGAGTGGGGGGTGTTGTCGGGGTTCAATACTTCGCACATCACCAAGATGTCGTTAGGACCGCGCAGTGGGTCGGGACAGGTGAAGACGGGGTTGAGGACGCAGTCCGACGACGAACCGTCGGCCTGGTTGGTGCTCGATCCGTCGAAACCCCATACTGATGGCTTCTTGCCATCGGCAATGATGCGGGTCTTGCTACGTAGCTTGGCCGTCGGCTTGGTTCCGTCGAGCCAGATGTATTCGGCCTGAAAGGGCACGCTCACTCCTTAGTTCGGTTGACACAACTCGGATGAGTTGCACGTAGACAGTTTGCTCGCTGGAGGCCGCTCGTGCCCACTCTTATTGTTAACCGCGTGTGAAGTTCGATTCGGCGGTCCGTGGGAGCACCGGTAGGCTCGTTTCGTGGCCGGACTGCGCGTGGCGCTCCTACAGATAAACCCCACCGTGGGTGACCTCGAGGGAAATGTGGCGCTTCTGCGCGATTCCTACGTGGCCGCATTGGCCGACTTCCCCGATTTGGTCGTCGCCCCCGAAATGGCTCTTTCGGGCTATCCCCCGGAGGACCTTGTCCTGAAGGACGGATTCGTGACCGATGTGGCCAAGCAGTTGGCCGTCCTGGCCGCCTCCGTGGGCCCGATTCCTTTGATTGTTGGCGCACCCCTCGCCGAGGGCCCGCTGGTGCACTTGGCTCCGCCGGCCGATAGCCGCCGCTCAGCGCAGCCCACCGCGCAGACACGTACGCACGCCCTCGGCAATGCGCTGGCCGTTCTTCGCAACGGCGTAATGACAGACGTCGCCACCAAACGCCTGCTGCCCAACTACGACGTTTTTGACGAACAGCGCTACTTCCAGCCGGGCACCGGAGCTCCGACTGTTATTGAAGTCAACGGGGTACGAATTGGTCTCGTCGTCTGCGAAGACGCGTGGCTGGCCGATGGCCCTATTCGGGAGTTGCCCGAGATCGACGTCATTGTCTCGGCCAACGCATCCCCCTTCGCCAAGGGCCGCCCCGCCAAGCGTGAGGCCATGGCCGCTCAACGGGCCCGTGAGAAAAACGCCAGCTTCGTCTACGTCAACCTCGTGGGTGGCCAGGACGAGTTGGTATTTGACGGTCAAAGTTTTGTCACCAACGCCACCGGCCAAATCATTGGCCGCGCCGCGGCCTTTCACCCCGAGACGCTCCTGGTCGATCTCGATCAGACGACGATCTCGGGTCGCGGTGCCGAACCACTTGAGCCGTTGGCCGAGATCTACGAAGCACTCGTCGTGGGGACGCGGGACTACATCCAAAAGAACGGTTTTCGTTCCGTCATCGTGGCCCTTTCCGGCGGCGTGGACTCGGCCATCGTGGCCACGATTGCCGTCGACGCACTAGGGGCGGGAGCCCTCCGAGGCTTCGCGCTCCCGAGCCGCTACTCCAGCACTCACTCCAAGAGTGATGCTGTCGACCTCGCTGATCGTCTCGGCATCACGCTGGAAGAGATTGCCATTGAACCGGCCCACGTGGCCCTCGCCGATTCGCTGGAAATCGTGCTGGGTGGCGAGCCGACCGGCCTGACCGATGAAAATCTTCAGTCCCGTATTCGCGGTGTCCTCATGATGGGCATCAGTAACGCCACCGGCGCCGTGGTCCTGACGACGGGGAACAAGTCAGAGATGGCCGTGGGCTACTCCACGCTCTACGGCGATTCGGCCGGAGGCTTCGCCGTTATCAAGGACGTGGCCAAGACGCTCGTCTACGACCTGTGTGCTTGGCGCAATAACCAGTCTCGACTTCGCGGCGAGGTGGAACCGATTCCCTCCAATATTTTGACGAAGGCCCCCTCAGCCGAGTTGCGGCCCGACCAGCGTGACGATCAGTCGCTGCCACCGTACGAAGAGCTCGATCCGATTTTGGAGCTCTACGTGGAGCAAGACGCCACCGCCGCCCAGATCGTCACCGCCGGATACGACCCCGCGCTCGTGGCGCGCATTACGAGACTCGTCGACAACGCGGAGTACAAGCGCCGTCAGTCACCCCCTGGTGTGCGCATTTCCGACAAGGCGTTCGGCAAGGATCGTCGTATGCCCATAACTAATCGCTACCGCGGAATGGACCAGCTATGAGCACGATCGAGCAGACCGAAGCCGTCGCGCATCACCTCGAGTCCCTCTGCAACGAGGTCTACGCCACCTTGGGTGAACGTCACATCACGATTACGGACAATCGGGCCACTATCGCGTTACACGTCATGGCCCGTGAGTTTGGGGCATTGGCCGAGTCCTTCCGCGACCTCGGTCCCCATCGCGCCAATGCCGAGAATCAACCATCTATAAATGGCGTCATCGTCAAAATCCTGAACGATGCTTTTGATGCCGATGAGTCCGGGGCAATCGTGCTCTACGCCATGTGTGTGGAAATCATTCCGCGCTTCATGATCTCCCTCCGCGACGTCCCGGAACTCGTTAATGCCCAAAGTGGGGCTCGTGTTATTGACCGGGCTCGTCGGGCGTCGGCCGTGGCCATGTCGCAGCTCCACGTCGCTTCCGAACTGCTAAGAACCCTAGGAAATCAGGAGATTCTTACGGAACCGGCCGCCCGCTACGACCAGTGGTTGCGCGACGCCGGGGCCGACGAAAGATTTTGATTTACCGCAGTAAATTCTGCACCACTTCGCCCATATACCTGTACCATGACACTCCTTCCCTTCGTGGGAAGGGAGAGTTTTCCCTCGTGGATAATTCGTAATCAGGGTCGCATACACCCTGGGGGCGGCGGCAATTCCCGTCTCTAAAGTTTTGTCATAGGGGCTCGTTACCATGGAGTTGTGAGAATTTCACGCTTCTGGAAAGCAGCCACTCGCAGCACCTGTTTTTAATTATCAAGCTCTTGAGCTGCAGTTATATCGACACCGTCAACTGGATTTCTCGACTCTGCCGGCTCAGACGCAATGGGGGATTTACGCACGCACTCTCCGGGGTGTTGTTCGTCGTCGCCAATTGCCAATCCGACGTACCGGACTGTTCTCCGGACCAGCAGTAACAACGTGCAGTACCGACAAGTGAAAGAGGCAGTTATTACGAACCGTTCCAACCAGCATGCTCCCTTCGGAGATCTCAGTCACTACCCCACGCTGACGCGAGCGCAAGAGATTGCGTTGGCCGATCGCTCACGGGCGGGTCGCCAGGCTGAGGCGCAACTTGCGAGCGCTCTTGCCTCGGGAGAGGTCATCTCGGCCCGCGATCGGATGGCCCTCAAGCGCACCATCGCCGACGGCAAGGAGGCTCGTGATGAATTCGTAACGTGCAACCTCAAACTGGCGATCAGCATGGTCGGCAAGAAGAACATTCGCCCGGAACTGCGCCAAGACCTCATTCAAGAGGCGGCCATTGGCGTGCAGACCGCCGTGGAGAAGTTTGACCCCACGAAGGGTTTCAAGTTTTCGACGTACGCGACATGGTGGATCAATCAGGCGATTTCACGCTCGATGCAGAAAAACTCCCGCACCATCGCCTTGCCCGAAGATGTGGACGCCGAAGTTCGCCGTCTCCACAACTACCAGGTGGACTTTTGTTGCGAGCACGGGCGTGACGCCACCGAGTCCGAGCTGGCCAAATTGATGGGTCTGCCAATTGATCGGATCCGCAAACTCCGACTGTGGTCGGAGGGAACGAGCTCGCTGGATGACTTGGTTCGTAGCGACGAAGGCAGCGGAACGCGGATCGGCGATATCTACGTTGACGTTGCCGCGGAGGACTTCACGGAGAAGGTCGACTATCGCGTGATTGCTGAGTTGGTGGCCGAAGAGTTGGCCGAGACGGCCAGCCTCGATCAGCGCAGCGTTATGGCGGAACGGCTCGGGCTTACCGATGGTCAAGGGAAGTCCCTCGACGCAGTGGCCAAGAAGAAGCATCTGACCCGAAGTCAGGCGCGAACGTTGGAAGAGAAGGCCGTGAACTCGGTGCGAGCCACTCGGCGCGTGCGGGAGTTGCAGTCGGAGTTTTAGCAGTCCCAAGCACCTACGACCACTACCAAGCAAAAGGAGCATTATGAATCAGACCACCACGCTCTCGGCTGAAGATGTTGAGATTTTGACGTTGCGCTTTGGATTGGATGGAAGGCCACCGATGACCCTGGAGGCAATTGCCGATCAACTCGGATGTTCTCGCGAGAAGGTCCGTTGGCGTGAGAGTCTGGCCCTCCGCGCGGCACAGAACAACCCCCAACTTCGACGTATCGCCGGCAAGGAATACGACGAGAACGCCGGCCGTACCTCAAGCCAGCGACCGGCTCGCTTGGTCTTCTAGTCGGGTGACGGCTGGGCCTCGGGGTGCAATTAAGTGCGCTCGTTTGAGAGAATTTCTAAGTATCGGGCAAAATGCTTCGAAAAACCGGTAGAACGTTTGATGATTTATTGCTCGGGGGGATTGGCACGTTGGTTAAAGACCGCATAGACCGCGACGACGAAGATGGCGTACGTACGTATTTGACCGGTATCGGTCAGTACACGTTGTTGACGAAGGAAGGCGAAGTTCGGCTCGCGAAGATTCACGGGTACGGGAAACTGGCCGTGGAACTTCTGACGTTGAACACCGAAAAAGGTTCTATTGACGCGTTGACCCCTGACGCCCTGGTGGCTTTGCGCGAAATATCTGAAGACCTCGACCTCAGTGAGTCGGCCGATGGCAAGTCGACCACCAGCACTTTTGACTACGCCGTCTACGAGATTCCCAGCATTCTGCACCCCCTCTTCCGCACGATGCTCTCCAAGCTGGATCTCATTAAGAAGGGCAAAGCCGTCTCCAAGGAAGCTCGACTCGTCAAGCTCGCCCCTCGTGAGCTGCAGGCGATGAAGATGCTCGGCAAGCGGGGCGAAAATGCTCAGGAAGAGTTCGTCACGTCGAACCTCCGTCTCGTCGTTTCGATTGCGAAGAAGTACCAGGCCTCCGGTCTGCCGCTCCAAGACTTGATCCAGGAGGGCAACTTCGGTTTGATGCACGCCGTTGAGAAGTTTGACTATCGCAAGGGTTTCAAATTCTCGACTTACGCCACCTGGTGGATTCGCCAATCAATTACGCGCGGTATCGCCAACACTGGTCGAACTATTCGCCTCCCCGTACACGCCGGTGACACGCTGGCTCGCGTTCAAAAGGCCAAGACCCGTCTCGAAATCCACTTTGGCCGCCCGCCGACCATGGTGGAACTCTGCTGGGACACCGACATGGTCGAGTGGACTCCGGAAAAGGCGAAGCAGGCCGAAGAGAAGTCGCGGACCGAGCGCGCCGAAAAGGCATCGAAGAAGCCCAAGGGTGCCGACGACGAATTGAACTTTGATGATGAGGACCTCGCGCCAATCCGTGGTGCCGCTCGTTCCTTCTGCCCCAAGGCGCCGAAGAATGGCGAGAAGGGTGAAGAGTGCCCGAACCGCTGTCAGAAGTTGCGCGAAGCACTCCGATTCTCGAACGACCCCGTGTCGCTGTCGGAGCCACTCCGCGAAGACGGTGACGCCGAACTCGGTGACGTTATTGAGGACCGCTCGGTTTCTTCTCCCTACGAGGTAGCGGCCGAGTCGCTTATCCCGCAGGAGATCGAGCGAGGCCTTCAGGTCCTTGACGAACGCGAGCGTCAGATTCTGCGCATGCGTTACGGCCTCGGGGGAATGCCGCAGCGCACCCTCGAAGACGTCGGTGCCGAACTGGGTCTGACGCGCGAGCGGATTCGCCAGATTGAGTCACGCGCGATGAGCAAGCTTCGTCACCCCGCCGTCGATATGGGCTGGCGCGACCTACTCGCCTAACTACGAGAGCGTCTTGCTCTTGAACTTCGAGCGACCCAAAAGGGCCGCTACAGCCAACACCGCCATACCCACCGCGAACGGCGTGCTGGGTGCGCGCCGACTGTTGGCCCGTACCGGGTGATCGAAGATCAACGTCGGCCACTCCCGCTCGTGGGCAATCTTGGTCAACGTCCGGTCGGGATTCACGGCGAAGGGGTGACCCACCACTTCCAACATGGGCACGTCAGTTTCCGAGTCCGAGTAGGCCGATGATTCCGTGAGGTCGATACCCCGTTCGGCGGCGAGCTCGCGTATCGCCACGGCCTTGTTGGCCCCCTGGCAGAAGAACTCCAGCTCCCCGGTGTAGCGATCCATGTCGTCGACTTTGCCTCGAGAGGCAATGGCCCCATTTGCGCCCACGATGTCGGCGAAGGGCTCCACGATTTCGGCGGGCGAGGAACTGACAATCCAGACTTCGTCGCCCTGGGCGCGGTGGTAATCAATTAGTTCCAGTGCTTCACGGTAGATCAGCGGTTCGATGACGTCGTGCAGTGTTTCCGTGACGAGTTGGCGAACGTCATTGCGGTTCCAGCCCTTGGCAATTTTGAGCATGTCTCGACGAATTTTTTCCATCTTGTTCTGGTCTGCGCCGAACCAGAGGAACATCAACTGACCAACTACGGCTCGCACCAATGTGCGTCGACGAATGAAGCCACGAGCGTGCAGTTGTGGGCCGAGAGCCACGACGGACGTTTTAGCGATAACGGTCTTGTCGAGATCGAAGAAGGCCGCGCGCATACTCGAATGGTAGGCGAGTGGCTCGTCAGTTATTGGGCGGTGAATATCCCGTTCAGACAACCGTGTTCGCCCTTCTTAACCAAGAGCAGGACGTGGTCGTGTTCTTGGAAGGTGGTCGAAGGCGAAGGCGAAAGGGGCATCTCGTCACGGACGATGGCCACAACCTTGGCCACGTCGGGGAGTGCAATCTCATCCAGGGTGGAGTTATTCAAGATGACGGGAGCGTCACTGTCGAGAGTGACTTCGACCATCTCCATGGAGCCCTGAGCGACGTCCATGATGGGCACGACGGCACCGACTTCAACGAACTCGTCAACGAGCGACGTAATCAGCGTCGGGATGGAGACCTTGACATCCACGCCCCAGTTCTCATCGAAGAGCCATTCGTTACGCGAGTTGTTAACACGAGCAATAACGCGCGTGATACCGAGGTGCGTGCGAGCGAGCCAGCTAACGACAAGGTTGTCTTCGTCATCACCGGTGGCGGCAATCATGACGTCGTACCCACTGATGCCGGCGCGGTTGAGTGATTTCACTTCGCACGCATCGCCGTGTTCAACGCGGACGTTAGGGAACTGCAGCAAATCGCGAAGTTTGGCCACGGCGTCGAGACGCTGTTCGATCAACACGATGTCGTGATGGCGCTCAGCGAGGTCGGTGGCAATGGCTGTTCCGACCGATCCACCGCCGGCGATAACGATCTTCATGACTGGCCGATCCCGAGAACTGTGTTGAGCTGACGGGCACCTTCGGGGGTGACCATGAAGAGGACCTTGTCGTCCTCTTGGCCATACAGGCCGTCGATGTCGAGTCGTCCCTGGCTGCCGCGGATCACCGCGACGACGCGAATGTCATTGCCGACGTTGAGTTGCTGTACGGGCTTGCCGGCGAGGGCGTCGGGCAGAAAGCGCTCGAGAACCATAACGCTCGCCGAATCATCGGTCCAGGCGATCGTCTCGTCTTCGTTGAGGAGCCAGCGCTTGACCTGACTTGTGGTCCACGTAACGGTGGCCACGGTAGGAATGCCGAGGCGCTGGTAGATCGCGGCGCGCTGCGGGTCGTAAATACGAGCCACGACGTCCTTAATTCCGTAGGTGCTTTGGGCGATACGGGCACAGAGAATATTGGTGTTGTCACCGTTGGTCACGGCCGCAAATGCCTGTGCTTCACTAGCCCCGGCCTGGCTCAGGACGGTGCGGTCAAAACCGGACCCCACGATGCGCTTGCCGTTGAAGCTTTCGCCCAAACGACGGAAGGACTCGGAACTCTTGTCGATAATGGCGACGCTATGGCCATCTTCTGAAAGTTGGGTGGCGAGATCGCTCCCTACTCGACCACAACCAACGACGACAATATGCACAAGGTTCATCTCACCACTTCACGTCGCTAAATGCAAGTTTCTCAAGAAAGTTATTGCTGAGTCGTAGGATGCGGAACGTGGATAATGCCGGTGAACAGATTCGTCACAACTCTCCGGTCCTCACCTCACACGCCGATACCCGCACCTTCTACCCCGAAACGCTGGGCTATCGCCTTAAGCGAATCTTCCTGGGTAAGCCGTACGTATCCGAGCAACTCAAGGGTGAGCGACTGAATAATCCGACTGCGCTAGGCGTGCTCGCACCTGACTGCATCTCATCATCGTCTTACGGTGCCGAGCAGATCTTGACCCAGCTCACGCCCGCCATTGGTCTGGCCGCCTTCTCGCTGCTCGTGCCCATCATGTTCGTCATCTTGGGCGTCTTGGTTTTGGTGACCCTGAGTTACCTCGACGTCATCGGGGCCTACTCCATCAAGGGTGGTAGTTACATCGTCACTCGTGACAACTTCGGTCCCAAGACCGCCCAGATCACGGCCGTGGCACTGCTGATTGACTACATCGTGACCGTCGCCGTCCAGAGCTCGGCCGGCACCGCGGCGATGACGAGCGCCTTCCCCACGTTGTTGCCCTACACGTTGTGGATCACGGTGGCCGTTGTGCTCATGCTGATTTACGTCAACTTGCGCGGGTTGAAGGAGGCTGGCGCCTTCTTCGCCTTCCCGTCATACTTCTTTATCGCCATGATGTCGCTGACAATTTTCGTCGGCGTCTACAAGCACTTCTCAGGTTCGCTTGAGTTCGTCAAGCAGCCCGCGGCCGAACTGCTTGTCGGTGGCCACCTCGGTACTCAGGGCAACGGATTCTTGTTCGGTGTCGCCTTCTTGACCTTGCTGCGGGCCTACGCCAACGGTGGTTCGTCGCTCACCGGCCTCGAAGCCATCTCGGACGCGGTCTCTGGATTCAAGCGGCCCGAGGCCCATAACGCCCGCAAGGTCATGTTGATTATGGCCGGTATCTTGAGCTTCCTGCTCGTTGGCACCACGTTGCTGGCGACCTGGACTCACGCATTGCCGTACGCCGCCGGATCGCCCACGGTGGTCTCCCAAGAGGTTGCGGCCGTCTTTGGTACGCAGGGCTTTGGTCACATCATCTATCTCTTGGTCCAGCTCGCCACGGTGGCGATTCTCTACACCGGCGCCAACACGGCATTTAATGGCTTCCCGTTCCTCGTCAACTTCGTCGCCACTGACAAATATCTCCCGCGTCAACTCACCAAGCGCGGTCACCGTCTGGCCTTCTCGACCGGCATCATCTGGCTGGGCGCGAGCGCTCTGTTTTTGATTGTCATCTTCAACGCCAGCGTCAATGGACTGATTGCCCTCTACGCCATTGGTGTCTTCACGGCCTTCACGATGGCCGGAGCCGGCATGGCCAAACGTCACTGGACGATGCGAGCAAAGCGTTGGAAGCTGGGCTTTGCTGTCAACGGCCTGTCTTCGTTCACCTGTTTCGTCGTTGCATTGATCTTCGGCGTCGTGAAGTTTGGCGAAGGTGCTTGGATGGTGGTCTGCACCGCCCCCTTCATGTTCTGGGGCCTGATTCACCTCCACAAGCAGTACTCGCAGGAAGAAGAGGCCTTCGAGTCCGGGAGTGGCGCCGGGACGTTGACTACTTCTCACAACCGCATCGTGGTTTTTGTCGATCAGTACGACTTGGCCACCGAGCGGGCCCTCGCCTACTGCAAGACGTTGAGCTCTTCAACCATTCGTGCGATTCACTTTGACATCGACCCTGCCGTCACCAAGACGCTGGAAGAGCGTTGGGGCCGCCACGAGTCGGCCTCCTCTTCGATCCCGCTCGAAATTATGGAGTGCGAAGACCGCCGAGTTGACCGTGCTGCACTGGAAGTCGTTTCCGACATGGTCCGTGACCCCAAGGTCTTCGCCATGGTGATCTTGCCTCGCCGTGGATTTACTTCCCGCATCCAGCGTCTGCTCCACGACCGTACGGCCGACACGATTGCGTCAGCCGTCATGCACGTGCCCCGCACCGCCGCCACCATCGTTCCCTACCGCATGAAGACCGTGGTCCCCACGGCCCAGTCTGTTGACGCCCCGTCGGCCGACGTTGTGGTCCGTGGTGGGCATCGCGAAGAGGCCCACCTGGAGGCCGACGAGATTCTCGATACACGGCGCTCCGAAGCTCACGCTGGTGAGATTGGTGCCGTTACCTTGCGTCAAAAGGCGAAGTTGGCGGGACGCGTGAAGTCAATCACAGTCGAGAAGAGTGCCACCGGGCAGTCGATGTCCTGTCTCCTGACCGACTCCACGGGTTCAATCAAACTGGTCTTCCAGGGCCGGGAACTGGTACCAGGACTAGAGCGCGGCGTTCGCCTGCTGGTCTCGGGAACGGTCACCTCTTTTAACCGTGAAGCGGTGATTATGAACCCCGAATACGAGATTGTGGCCGGAGCCAGTTCCGACGAGGACTAAATACGCCGATTCCGTATCGAACCGGACTAGTTTTTTACCGGCTTGACCCGACTTTGGGTCAACAAGAACCGTTTTGCGGTTCCCCTACCAAGGAGTAACGACCCAGTATGAATCCACTACTTCATCTGGCAGAGGGCGGGTATCAAGACTTCGCCCTCTCGTCCACCGATAAGACATGGTTGTACCTCGTCCTCGCCGCTGGCGTAATCGGCATTCTTGTCGGTCTGATCTTGATGAAGGGCGTCCTCGCCGCTGAGCAAGGCTCCGAGAAGATGCGCGAAATCGCCAAGGCCATCCAAGAGGGTGCCGAAGCGTTCCTGTCGCGTCAGTTCAAGACCATCGCCGTCATCGTCATACCGCTAGCCGTGTTGATCTACTTCACCGGTACCGAGGTCGTTGGACCTGACGGCATGGTGGAGATGACTCAGGGCGCCAACGGTCTCTACCGCGTGATCTGCTTCCTCGTCGGTGCGATCTTCTCGGGCCTCGTTGGTCTGATTGGTATGTCGACCGCCGTTCGAGGCAACGTTCGTACCGCCGCCGCTGCCGTTCGCACCGGCCGTACCGACGAAGCACTGAAGGTTGCCTTCCGCACCGGTGCCGTAACTGGTCTGCTCTGCGTGGGCCTCGGCCTCGTCGGCGCCGCCGGTATCTTCCTTATCTTCCAGAACTCCGCCACCACCGTGCTCGTCGGCTTCGCCTTCGGTGCTTCGCTCCTGGCTCTGTTCATGCGTGTCGGTGGTGGAATCTTCACCAAGGCCGCTGACGTCGGTGCTGACCTTGTCGGCAAGGTCGAAGCGGGAATCCCTGAAGACGACCCTCGCAACGCCGCGACCATCGCTGACAACGTCGGTGACAACGTCGGTGACTGTGCCGGTATGGCGGCGGACCTCTTTGAGTCCTACGTCATCACCATCATCGCCGCCCTCATCTTGGGCTACTCGGCGACCCACAGCTCGACCAGCGTTCTCTTCCCGCTGATCATCCCCGCCATCGGAGTGATTGCCTCCATCATCGGTATCTACTTCGTGAAGTCACGCGCCAAGGACCGCAATGCGTTGCAGCCCATTAACCGTGGTGTGTGGTTGAGCTCGATTCTCACCATCGGTGCCACCTGGTTTGTGGCTCACTACTACGTGCACTCGACCAAGGTCTTCTTGGCCGTTGTCGCTGGTGTTGGTCTTTCCCTCCTGGCTTCCTTCATCACTGAGTACTTCACCTCCACGGAGAAGACCCCAGTGAAGGAAATCGCCGAGTCGGCGAAGACTGGTCCCGCAACCACCGTGTTGAGCGGTATCGCCTTCGGTCTCGAGTCGTCCTTCTGGGCCGCTCTGTCGATTGTCGCCGCCCTCGCCGCAGCTATTGCCCTCGGTGGTAGCGACGTACAGCAGGTTCTCTACTACGTCTCACTGATCGGTATCGGCCTCTTGTCGACCGCCGGCATGATCGTGTCTGAAGACTCCTTCGGCCCCGTTTCGGACAACTCGGCCGGTATTGCCGAAATGGCCGGTGAGTTCGAAGGTGACGTTGAGAAGGTTCTCGTTAGCCTCGACGCCGTTGGTAACACGACCAAGGCCATCACCAAGGGTGTGGCTATCGGTTCGGCCGTTATCGCCGCCGTAGCACTCTTTGCTTCCTTCATCGAGACCATCGGTCAGCAGACCGGTGTTGTCGGTGACGTGTTCAGCAAGATTCCAATCAACATCGCTGACCCCAAGACCTTCATCGCCGCCCTTATCGGTGGTTCGGTGGCCTTCTTGTTCTCGGCACTCGCGATTCGCGCCGTAGGCCGCACGGCCGGAACCGTGGTGGAGGAAGTACGTCGCCAGTTCCGGGAGCACCCCGGCATCATGGACTACTCCGAGAAGCCTGAGTACGGCAAGGTCATCGCGATCTGCACCACTGCTTCACAGCGCGAGCTCGCCACCCCAGCCCTGCTGGCCATCTTGACCCCCGTAGCCGTTGGCTTCGGTCTCGGTTACTTGGCGCTCGGTGGTTTCTTGGCCGTCTCGATCATTACCGGTCAGCTCATGGCCAACACCTTGAGCAACTCCGGTGGCGCATGGGACAACGCGAAGAAGTTCGTCGAAGACGGCTTCGGTGGCGGTAAGGGTTCTGAAGTTCACAAGGCCGCCGTTATCGGTGACACCGTGGGTGACCCCTTCAAGGACACTGCCGGTCCCGCGTTGAACCCACTGATCAAGGTGATGAACCTGGTCTCGCTGTTGATTTTGCCCGTGGTTATTACCAACATGGACAACAGCGGAACTCGTTACTCCATCGCGATTGTCTCGACCGTTGCAGTAATCGGTGCCATCTTGTTCTCCAAGCGTGGCGCTGCATCAATGGCCGACCAGTAGTCGATTTAACAGATAGGGGCGGGCGCAAGCCCGCCCCTATTTTTTTGTATCGCGCTCGGTTAACGTGCGTCCGTTGTATGTTCTGAAAGTCCGAGAAAGGTGGTGGCCATGGCGCGTGCGCTCGTAATTGTTGAATCTGTCGCGAAGGCCACCCGTATTCAGGCCATGCTCGGCAAGGACTTCATCGTCAAGCCATCGGTCGGTCACATCCGCGATCTGCCCGAGAGTGCGGCTGATATTCCCGCCTCCGTCAAGGGGGAAAAGTGGGCCCGACTCGGCATCAATGTCAACGATCACTTCAAGCCGGTCTACGTCGTTTCCTCGGGCCGGAAGAAAATCGTGTCGGAACTGAAGGCAGCCCTCAAGGAAGTTGAAGAGCTCTACCTCGCGACCGACGAAGACCGCGAAGGCGAGGCCATCGCGTGGCACCTGATTGAGGTCCTCAATCCCAAGGTGCCAGTTAAGCGCATGGTCTTCCACGAAATCACCCCGGCGGCCATTGAAAAGGCGGTCAGCGAAACCCGCGACCTCGACACCCACTTGGTCGACGCCCAGGAAGGGCGACGATTCCTCGACCGCCTCGTCGGCTACGAAGTCTCCCCAGTGCTGTGGCGCGCAGTGGACAAGGCCCGTTCGGCCGGTCGCGTGCAGTCTGTCGCCGTGCGCCTGGTCTGTGAGCGCGAACTGGAGCGGATGAAGTTCACCTCGGCCGCCTGGTTCGACGTAGTTACAACCATGACGTCGGCGAGCAACGACCGCTTCGAAGCCACCGTTGACACGATCGCCGGAAGCTCGTTGGCCACCGGCAAGAACTTTGACGCCGCCGGACAGTTGGACGCCTCGGCCGACGTGGTCGTCCTGGGTGAAGTTGACGCGACGGCACTGGCCACGCAGTTAACGGGCGCCAACGTCAACGTGGTCTCGATCACGTCGTCCCCGCGAACCCAGCGGCCCCAGGCTCCCTTCATGACGTCGTCGCTGCAGATTGAAGCCTCGCGCAAACTCCGTATGGACCCCGAGCGCACGATGCGGGCCGCCCAGCGCCTCTACGAGCAGGGTTGGATTACCTACATGCGAACCGACTCGACCACCTTGTCGAAGGAAGCGCTCAACGCTGCCCGCACTCACGCCCGTGAGATGTTCGGTGACGACTATGTGGCCGATGTGCCCCGCACCTATGACCGCAAGGTCAAGAACGCCCAAGAGGCCCACGAGGCCATTCGGCCGGCCGGTGAGACCTTTCGATCCCTCGAAGAGGCGACGTCGCAGCTCTCCGGTGATGAGTACGCCGTCTACGACTTGATTTGGAAGCGCACCATTGCGTCGCAGATGGTCGACGCCAAGTTGACGAGCGACCGCGTCCGGCTGCTCGCCACGCT
>Ga0214921_10005590_pt1 | contig 17699 bp, 11 predicted proteins | sample LL1505_MetaG_FD_177992 | JGI IMG/M metagenome (GOLD analysis project Ga0214921, IMG submission 177992) | Freshwater microbial communities from Lake Lanier, Atlanta, Georgia, United States - LL-1505 | ecosystem: Environmental > Aquatic > Freshwater > Lake | place: USA: Georgia | collected...
TTGATGGTTTGTGGGAAAACCTGTACGGATTCATTTACGCCGCCAATGTTTTGCGTGGTTCCTAATACGTTTACAGGAATATCGTCTGACACCCAGACGCCAGGTTTTACGTTCACGTCTAGCTCCGCGCTTTGCCCTGGCAACAAATCCGGGGACGTGAGACTGGATTTAATAAATGAAACTACGCCTGGATCTGAGGACAGCAAGATTTCTTTTGGAGACATCATTTCGCTTGTATTATTCGTCAACTTTAGCTTGGCTGGCACTTCCTCATCAACTTTTGGTTTTTTCGAAAGAGTCAGAGACCCAATTTCCAATGGAAAACGGATTTCAGCCTCAGGCTGCACACGTTCTAATTCAATATAGGATCCGTCTGTAGTCTTGAGTTCAATAACACCCTCGAGAGAAATTTTAGACTTAGCTTTGGCTCGGCTTATTTTTGCCGCAACCACGCCTTCAAGAATCGTTCGCGTATTTGCGGCCAGTGACGGCAGATCGCGGATCTCAAACGACAGAGAGTCAGCATTTGTTTTGCTTGTGATGCGCACCCGCGCTTTTCCAAGAGGTGAGGACTTTAGGCCATAGTTGTCAAGAACAACGCGTAGTTTGGCTCGATCGCCTGATGCGAATAACCCATCACCTGATTCTTCAATCAGCTTAACGTCTCTCACTATGATGAGATGCCCTGTGGCCAGTAAACTACCCACACTGGACTGTCCGAGTTGGTACTGACGTGCGCGCGCCTGCGGTAAGCTTGAACCAAAACCATTAATCGCACCTTGATCCTTGGCTCCTTGTTCTTCGCCACTTGTCCAGTTAGGTGAGTAGGTCCTTGCCAGAGCTGCGTCATAGTAGGCCTTCACAGAATTATTGAACGAGGTTGCGTAAGTATTTCGAAAAATCTCAGCAAACCGTGATGCAAACTGACGAGAGTAAGTGTCGTCGTAGCGTTCTCGACATTTTGGTTCAAATTCTGGGAGCTGAAGCCCAGAACATGGATAGACACGGTAGCGTAAGTCGGCAGTTGGAGTGTTAAACGTCGGGATTCCTGCGATTGGAACGGTATATGACGGCTCTTGTGGAAATGTAAATTCAGGGGCTGGAACGGTCATAATTGGTTTCTTGCGCGGATCGAGATCTGTTCCATTTTCGCCTGGGTTATTGCTGGTCTGACTTGTGATGTCGATGGTGGCGGTGTTTTCAGGCGCATGGGCAAGCAGTTGGTCCCAGGCGTTATTGTAGCCTAAAGGAAAGTCTTCTTTTTGGGTTTTGTTATCCGCAGAAGCCACGCCTAATTTTATTCCCTCTTCATATGATCGAGCCAGTCGTGAGTTTGATGCTGCCGATTCTCGCCCTGATTTATAGCCTCTTGAGAAATCACGGGCACTTCCTTCAAGGCTTCCCCGTGCATCTCCAATAGCTTTTGCATCACGCTGTCCAACTGGTTCAGCCAAACTCGGCGCACGGTCAATTGCCTCGTGATGTGAATGTTGAGTGGCATCTTTCTCTGCTGTAATTAGGACTTGATTGAGTGCTGCATTATAGTTCGCTATCACCTGTTGTAAGTAATTGTAAGCGGTCTGAGCCTCAGATTCCTGCTGTCGCCAATCACGTCTAGCGGATTCGAGGACTGGTGTATGACGATCAACGAGATTTTGCGCCTCTCGCGCATCATTTTGTGCTCGGGACAAATTTCTTTCCTCAATTGAGATCTGAGACTGTGCATCTAATCGTTTCGAGCGTAGTTGACTCAAGTTGGATCGTTTTGAAGTGATATCTCGCTCGGCTTGAGAAATATTATGATCGAGGTCATTGATGCTTCGCTCTTGGGCGGATATTTTCCCTTGGGCGTCTGACAGACGGCTTTCTATGTCCCTTAGGTCATTTTGCGCAGTCTCAAGCTGCCGACGAAGTCGTGCCAGTTCTGCACTATCAGGCTGATCACAGCTGTGCTGATCACAGGCGGCATGAATAACACGGCACTTTTCTTGCGCAGATGACTCCGCACTAGCTCGGTCGGTATCTGTGGCGCAATGTCCGCTAGAATGTTCTTCCCAACCATGGTCAACGTAACAGCAGGTCCAAGGGGCGTCGTGTGGTATATTTTGATGATCAGCAATTCTTCGTTCTAAGTCACGTGCGGTTCGCTGAACATCGTCTCTTTGGCTGGCAAGGTCGTCAGCCCGTCGTTTCAGGGTGGCCAATTCATTGGCGGCATCGCTGCGCTGTCTCGACATGCGGTCCCGATCAAATTCTAGCCGGGAAATCTGGTTTTCAGTTTCTGTGATGTCTCGATCGATACGTACGAGTTCTGACCTCGCTTCTTGCAGCGATTGCTCTGCTCTGGTTTCGCGCCGCTGAGCGTCACCCTTGTTAGATTCTAGGTTCCTGTGAACCGCGTCTTCTTGGTCAAAGATTCTTTTAGCCTGATTTGACTCAGTGCGTTGCTGTTCATAGCGAGCTTCGGCCCTTGGCACGTCGATGTCTTGCGAAAAAGCGAGCGCTGGGCTGAACGTCATATTTAAGACCGCTGCGCTCGTCAGTAATTTCAGAAGATTTTTAGTTATCATCGGATTTTGAAAGTGGCTGCATTTGAACATATTATTCGCCTCCTCAACGGCTTATGAGAAGCTATCCCGTAGCTCTACGCATAAAACAAACATTTAGACTTGATCTTCCATACTCACTCATCGAGCTCATCAACATCAGTGAGTCCTGCAAATTCTGGGCCGTACGTCATTGTGGCGCGAATGTATGTAAAAGAAGGGAATGGAGTGCTGACATTGAACGAAAAGGTGTCGTAAAGGTGAAAGTTTGGCAGCTCATTGGGAGGTCTTGAGTTCTGCTAGGTTACAATTTTAAACCACCACTGGGGTGAGGGCATTTTGAATTTGAACGGATTTGAATTTGAGCGGCTTTAAATTTAAACAGCTTCATCAAGAGGATCTCTCAGAGTCCCCTTTTCTATTAACTCGGCTGTTTTGGCTGCGATTTTGCGCTGAGCGTCTTCGATCTTATTAACGGCGACAGGTTTGGCTGTCATGATGTTATCGCGCACTTGTTCGGCACGCCGCTCTGACATAGCCGCAAAAAACGCTTGCGCTACCGAGTCACTACATCGCCGCAGGGCTAATTCGAGCTCTTGCGCATCGAGAGAGCGCAGCAGAATTTCGATGTCGCTACGATCGAGTTTCGAGATGTCCTCAAAAGTGAAAATTCCCGCGCGCACATTTGCTGCAACGTCCGGTGCCAATTTTTCCATTTGTGAAAGCAGGTCTTGCCGCTGAGCCGCTCCCAGTTGTGCCAGAATTTCCGCGGCTCTTTTTGTTCCGCCGATGTTTTGGGCCTTGTGATTACGAGCAGCTATGATGGCATTTGTCAGAACTTCATCGATCTCATCTAACAAAACAGGATCGACCTCGGTGATTGTTGCTAACTTCATGAGGACTTCATTGCGCATGGTTGGGTGCATGAACTTTGTGAGCTCCCCAGCTTTTTGTGGCGAGAGGTATCCCAAAATCAAAGCAAGTGTCTGTGGGTGCTCCTTGCTCAGGATTTGCCAAAGAATTTTGCTATCGACGCGCTCGGCCTCGCGGAAGCACCGGGGAATAGGGCGGGGCATGGCTTGCAGTAAGAACGCAGCATCTTCAGATGCGAATGCTTTTTCGATGATTCTTCTGGCGGCCTCAGCACCCTCGGTGAGTGGTTCATTGAACGTCTTCATGAGGTCTTTGAATTCTATTTGAACTTCAGCAATCGTCTGATGATCAACGCGGCCTAATTGCGCCATGGTTTGGAGAATGCGCTGCGCGTCACTTGGTGGAAGTTTTTGGATTAGTTTTGTGGCTAACTCTTCCCCAAGGCTCGCCAAAAGTATGGCGATCTTTTCGACCTGCGGTCTTGTGCTCGATGGTTTTTGGCTGGTACCTTTTGACATCAATCAATCTCCTTAGCCTTACCAGTTTCATCGGTAAAGCCTCGGAATTGATTAATAAAATTCAGGAGAGCTATCAAACTACCATTAAAATCAGTTAGTTACCCGTCACGCTCACATGATCGATCAGCACCCACGGCATTTGCATGGAGCCGGATACGTCTTCGGTCACAGAGGATACTGCCAGGACTTGGCTAAGTGATTCAAACAAATTTCCCGCTATCATTGTTTCACTGACAGCGCCCTTGTCCGCGCCGTTCATAAAATATCGACTGGACTTTGCTACGCCGGAGAAATCGCCTTTGATCGGGTCAATATTTCCCGAGAAGCGATCAACCACCAGCATCTCTGCGCGGGCGTTCATCATGGTTTTGAGATCATCGCGACCAGGTGCCATCATCAAAGCAAACGGTCCACCGGAAGTTGCCGTGGATTTTGTTTTGCAGCGTTTTGCTGTGTAGCAATCATGAAGGTGTGTCATGAGCTTGCCGTTATTGATCAAGATCCGCGAAGACGTCGGCAAGCCGTCGCCATCAAAAGCGGTCGCTCCCGAAAATTTTGCGCTGTGAGGGTCATCGGAAAGATGAATCAAGTTCGATACGACTTGTGTATTGATCTTATCACCCCATTGGCTTTTGCCGTCCATCACGCTGGCGCCTGACATGTGATAAAGCATCGTGCCGAGCAAGATTTCTTCCACAGCCCGTGGTGTTAAAAGTACCGGGCCTTTATAGGTAGGGGCTTTGACAGGATGCAGATTTTTGACGATTTTTTCTGCGAACTCATCGCATTGCTTAAGAGCAATATCAAGAGCTCCGTCCCAGGCATACACACTTCGTCCATCATAGTCAAAACCACTCACGGCATCGCCATCCACCGCCATGCCCATAAAGCTCCAGCTGAGGGATGTTTGAGTTTCTGTTTGTGCCACTCCGAGCGAATTGTATAGCCCATGCCACATGCAGCTAGTGCTGACTTCCAGGCGGTCTAAAGCGACACGCTTGTCCTTGGTGAGGCGCGCCAGCATAGCTTGTGTGAATTCCTGTAAGTCACCCAGGCTTGCGGTACTTGTGCGGTCATTCCACATGAAGTCCAAAGTTTTAGCCTTAGGCGCTTCTTTGGCGTCTGGCATCGTGAGATATTCATCTGGTACCGAGAATTGAGCAAGCGCCAAGGCGTCGTCGACACTTTGGCGTAGGCCATTTGCATCGTAATTGTTAAGGCTCGCAGAGCCTTTTTTCTGGTCCTTATGGATGCCAATTCCTACTTTTTGTGTTTCGAGTGTGTTAGCTAAAGTGAATTGTTTGTTTTCAACGACGAGTCGTTTTTCGATAGAACAGCTGGCAGAGACTTTCGCGCGGTCGGCTGATTTTTTCTGTGCATATGCCAGCGTGTCGCGTGCGGCGGCATCAAGTTTATGTGAAAGGTTCTTAATGTTGTCTTTTGTCTCACTCATGACTGACGACCTCCGATATTGATTTCGCAGCGAATATAGGGCCCGCCAGCGTCAACTTTTGCAGGTTGCCCTTTGCCACAGTGCCCGGTGCCAAGATCCCACTGAAATTCAGAACTGACGGCGTCGACAGTTTTTAGTACGTCGAAAGCAATTCCTGAAAGAGTTGCTTCGCGCAGAAGATTTGTTTTTTTACCGTTTTTGATCTCCCACACATACCCGCAGCCAAACATAAATTCACCGTTACTGTCAGCTTGGCCGCTGCCAGCGCCTTCAATAAGATATCCATCATCCATGCTCGAGATCATGTCGGAAAGTTTGGATGTTCCCGGCACAATATAAGTATTGCGCATGCGAATCAGTGGCTCGTCAGAGAACAGCCACGCGCGAGCGTTGCCTGTTGGGTTGACGCCAAATTCTGCGGCACTTTCGCGATTATGAAGATAACTGACCAGTTTGCCATCACGGATAATTACCGTGTTTTCCGTCTCAATGCCCTCGTCGTCAAAAGGCAGATTGCCGACGGCATAGCCTGAGATGTTTTCCTGTCCGCTATCAGCCATAGTTACCAAAGAGCTTGCGACGTCCTGCCCGATTTTTCCAGCAGCCACGCTGCCAGCTTTCACAAAGTCAGCCTCTACAGTGTGACCAATGGCTTCGTGACAAAGTAGCCCAACAACGGCTGGTGCTAAAATGACTTTTTTACGGCCGCCTTCGGGATATTTTGCGTCCAAGAGATCGACACTTGTTTTTGCAATTTCATCCACCATGTGATCAAGGGTAGGGTGTCTGAATAGGCAGCTCCAACCTCCGCTCACGCCGGCGCCTTTATTGCTGGTGGCGCGCTGGCCGTCTTTTTCCACGATGGCCGACAGTGAAACTTCTGGCTGAGCGATCTGAAAGCTACAGCTTGCGCCGTCGCTGGTCACAATCGCTTTTTCCTCTAGATATTCCGTGTAGCGAGCCCTAGCGGTATGCATGCGTGATGAGGATTTAGCGAGTTGGTGCTCAAGCTCAATGATTTTCCCAAGCTTGTCTGCAATCGACATGGATTGTAGTTCTCTAAATCCCTCACCTGTGAAGTCTTTCGTGGAGAGGCGGCCTTTGCGAAGCTCGATGGAGTGACTCCCTCGCGCTTTGGCGAGGAGTGATGCATTAGCCCTAGCTTGATCGATAGCTCGTTTGATGGCTGCCTCGCTCACGTCAGCTGTAGCTGCAAAACCCCAGGCTCCATCGACGAGTGCTCGAACACCCACACCTTCCGTTAAGGAATGATTGGCCACGTCGACTCGACCTTTGGTGGCGAGGAAGGAATTGCTTGTGCGTTTGTGCCAGCGCAGCTCGACATATCCGGATTGCTTATGAGCTAGCTGCTGTAAAATTTGTTTCATGGACATAAAAAAGCTCTCCAGTGAATTGGAGGGCCCAGTTTACCAAAAACTTCGCTATCATGATATAAAATCAAACAGAGATTCGTCCTGGAATTAGTTACAGTTTCCGGTAATTTTATCGAGTTCCGTCATATCGCTTCCGTCCTTGTAAATCAAAACGGTTAAAACACCACTCGGAACGAGTTTGCCATTTTTGGTGAGCATGAGTCTTACTGGAACAACTTTGCAGCCTGGACCTGGTTTTGTTGATTTTTTGCAAGCAGGTATGTCCTGTACTGCATTTGTCTCGACGGACGCGTTGTTTTTCGGATTAAATACATTCGAGAGAATGCTAACAGCAGAGATCGCCCAGTCATTGTAAGCTTTGGCTATGTCCTTCGAGTTTTTTAACCCTCTACCGTCACAGAAAACGTCTGCTTTTGCTTGATTTATAAAGCCATCAGTCGTCATGTCTACACCGTTCCAATAACCCGATAAATTCGTCAAGGCTGCCCTGCATGGTAAATTCGCTCCATCACAAGACCATTCTTTTAATCCATTAGGACCGGTCAAAATCGCTGAGAATTTGGTTGTCGCCATAGTGCTAGATTTAACATTGTCACTCGCTGTGAATACCGCCGGATAGTTCGTATTTGTACTAGGATTTTTTGGTGAATTTTTTGGGCCATTTGTTTGAGCGAAGTAATCAATGCGTTCGCTTTTGGTAGGAGCAATATTTTTTCCTTCATTTTGGACAGCGCATCCAACTTCGGATTTTGCTGGGCTGGTATAGTCACAGGTCAGATAAGCACCAGCGATCACCTGTGGGTCCGTGGCGTCTTCGTCTGAAGCCGACTCTGCGCCTGAGGACTTCTTGTCTTTTTTGGCATCAGCTCCGCCGCTCATGGCTCCGCCCCCGCAGCTGACAAAAATGCTTGTCATAACGCTGGCCGCAGTGACTGTGCAAATTAAGCTCAGCTGTCGCAATGTCATCACAAGTTCCCCCTCGAGCGTACCAACACTGGCACTTATGAAGAGGCGATCGGCTAAGGTGTGGCTAAAATTTAGACCTTTCGCAGCGCGTGCGTAATGCATTGAAATTATTGATTAATAGCCGCCAAGAAAAGATCTAATTTTAACTCGAATTTTCGCAAAGGGTAAGGCACGCAAAACTGCGTGAAAATTCATCCGTTTGGATCTCTACTGGCAACCGTGTTTTAGCCTATAGGCAGTCTCAATATCGGCACGAACATATTGTTGAAGATCTAAATGAGCGCGGTATGCTCAGACGTTTGATGTCTATAACTAATTGATACGGCGTATATTTCGCCGCTTGTGAGGATTTTTTTATGAAAGCTATTTCTCTCGATGTTGCTGTCTCGACCTCTGTGAATGACATCAACGCCGATGGCATGATGTTAGCCCTTCCTTTGGAGGGCAAAGACCCGACCAAGTTTGAGACGCTGGCCAATAAACTACCCGCCTGGCTTAAGAGCGACCTCTTACCGATCGTGAAAAAACGAAATTTCAAACCAAAAGCTGGGAGCCATTTATCTTTTGATGCTCCCGATGGCGTCCGTAAGACTCTTCTATGTGTGGATTCGAAAGCTGGAATGTTTGAGCTATTGGCGGCGGTACGTAAAGTGATCGACACCGCTTGCTTTGACGCCAAAGTTAAACGCCTCGCAGTTGATTTGTCGCACGCCGGACCTATGGCAGAATCCATGGCCGATGCTTTGGTCTCTGCCGCAGCAGCAAAGCTTTACAAATTTCCTAAATACCAGGGACCCCAAAAGGACAAAGGATCGGACAAGGCTCAGGAGAAAGACGAAGACGAGGATTTACACATCTGCATCGTGGTAGCGAAATCACACGTGACGGACGTCCAAAAAACCGTCGAGCGAGCTTTGACGCAAACGACAGCTGGGACAAATCTCGTGCGTTGGCTCGCGAAGCGCGCCGGCAATGACCTCACTTGTAAAACCTATGTAGAATACTTGCGTAAATTAGCCCGCGAACGCCGATGGACATTTAAACATCATGATCATGATGCGTTGACAAAAATGAAAGCTGGCGCGTTTTTGGCCGTTGTGAAGGGTTCTGCGCACAAAGACTATGGCCTTATTGAATTGTCTTATACGCCAAAATCAAAAACGAATAAGCATCTGGCTCTTGTCGGCAAAGGATTGATGTTTGACACAGGTGGTCACTCGCTAAAGCCTTCGGCTTACATGCTGGGCATGCACGGCGACATGGCGGGTAGTGCGGTGGCTTTGGCCGTGCTCAACGTGGCCTCGCTAGAGGCTTGGCCAGTGAAGGTTACAGCTTATCTTGCTGTGGCTGACAACATGATAGGCCCGCTGGCCTATAAGCCGAATGATGTGATTACGTCTATGAAGGGTACCACCATCGAAATTATCGACACCGACGCAGAAGGTCGCATGGTGTTGGCTGATACACTGCACTACGCAGCTAAATCTAAGCCCACACTGATGATGGATTTTGCAACGTTGACTGGCTCATGCGTCCGCGCCATTGGGACCACCTATTCTGGTGTGTTTACAAACCGCTCGGAGCTTCATGTCGACCTTATTAAAGCCGGTGCTAGGTGCGGAGAGCGCGTGTGGCCATTCCCTATGGATAAGGATTTTGCCGATTGCCTAGAAAGTACTGTTGCTGATTTCAAGCAATGCCGTGAAAAAGGCGGCGTTGATCACATTGAAGCAGCGCAGTTTTTGATGCACTTTGCTGGTGATGAATCACCTTGGGTACATGTTGATTTGTCAGCTATGGAGCATGCAGGCGGTCTTGCACACGTGGCCACGGACGAAACCGGTTTTGGCGTGCGGTTTGCTTCAACGTTTGCGCGGGACTACTTGGAAATAAAATAAGTTTAGCCTGCAATTTATTTTGCGGGGCTTTAAATACTTTGGTTGGAGTCTGAGTTATGAAATTTGGAATTATTATCGGCAGCCATCGGACCAAAAGTCAGAGTGCGAAGGCGGGTTCGTATGCGCAGGCCGCCTTGTCAAATATAGATGCGGGCGCCAAATTTTTTGTGTTTGATTTGGCGTCGAAACCCTTGCCATTTTGGGATGAGGGTGTCTGGAATGGCAGCGAAGAGTGGAAGAAGACCTGGGGTCCCGTCGCAGCTGAACTGAAATCTTGTGATGCGTTTGTTGTGGTTGCGCCCGAATATCATGGGATGGTTTCTGCGGCATTGAAAAATTTCTTTTTACTTGCCAGCAAGGAAGAGCTTGGTCACAAACCTGGACTGATTGTATCCGTCTCAAGCGGAAAGGGTGGTGCTTATCCTGTTGCCGAGCTGCGTATGAGTTCCTATAAAAACTCCCGTTTAAATTGGATCCCCGAGAATGTGATCGTTCGAAATGCCGAAAACGTTTTGAATGGTGCGACGAGTGCGGGTGAAGAGGATTCCTTTACACGTAGTCGCTTCGACTATTGTTTGCGAATTTTGTTCGAATACGGAAAGGCTCTCGTGAAGGTGCGGGAGTCTGGTGTTGTGGACTTTAAAAATCATCCAAACGGTCTGTGATACCTGGCATGGCTGTATTCAGTTACCTAGTGGCAGTTGGCAGTAATCTCGGCGATCGTCGTCAAGTTGTGAAACAGGCGCTTGATATGATTGAGAGTCGAGGTTTGCGTGTCGATGCCGTTTCTGAACTCGTGGAGACTGCTCCTATCGGTGCAGCAGATAAGATTTTTCTAAATGGCGCATTTATTTGCTCGGGCGATATTGCACCTGATGATTTAATGCGTCTGTTGCTTGATATCGAGGAAAGGCTCGGTCGAGTGCGGGATGTGCGCTGGGGTAATCGGCTGATTGATTTGGATGTCTTGCTGATTCGGAACGACAAGGGCGAATCGATCGAAAACCAGTCGCCCGTGTTATCGGTGCCGCATCCGCGGATGCTAGAAAGAGACTTTATGCTGAGGCCTGCAGCAGCTGTTGCTGGCCATTGGGTTTTGCCGTTCTCTGATCAAAACCTGCGTGCACTATGCGTGTCCCGTGGATGGCGCCCAGCGTGGAATAATCTAAAGGGCGATATCAAGCTTTGGCAGGCTCTCAAGGCAGATGTTTTCTCGGCTACGACGTCTCGTTGGTGGTGGCCGATTCTCATGCTGATGCTCATTATGCGCCTTTGGTTTGCAGCTCGCGTGCCTTTTGGCAATGACGAGGCTTATTACTGGGACTGGGGCAGGAATTTACAGGCAAGCTACTTTGACCATCCTCCGTTTGTCTCATGGCTGGCGATGTTTTCGCGACTCTTGGTGTTCTCGTGGACGGAGGGTCCACTTCAGGGGCGTTTTTTAATTCCGTTTATGCACTTAGCCACGACATTGATGTTTGGCGCTTTGGTGGTTCGACTGACCAGGCGGGTGCTGACGAATCTTGAGTCTCGCGCCGTGTTGATTCTTTCCCAGTTGGTGCCCGCATTTTCTCTTGGCGGAATCATGCTGATGCCAGATGTTGGGCTTATATTTTTTAGTACGACAGCAGTTTGGTTGGTTTTAGCGATTTCCAGGCGCGAGCATTTGCCTTGGTGGAACGGGGTGCTCGTTGGACTTGTTCTTGGTTTTGCTGGTCTTAGCAAATACCACGCGGTTATCATAGCATCAGGACTTCTTGGATGGCTTTTTTGGCGGCGGCAAGAAAATTTTTGGAGCGAACTTGGTTTTTGGATTTGGTTGATATTTTGTGGTTTGCTCACCGTCTCGCCAGTCATTTGGTGGAATGCCTCCCACGATTGGGTGTCCATAAAATTCCAAGCAGGACGCGGTGTTTCGGGGGAAGGGATAGACCTGGTTAAAGCGTTGCGCACGCTACTCGGTGAAGCTGTATTTTTCGGGCCGACAGTTTTAGTTGGATTGTGGCTTGCTTGGCGCAATCGTAAGCGGGTCGAAAACAGTGAAAGGGGTGCTATTTTATGGTCAGCCCTTCCATTGCTAATCTTATTGAAGTTGTTTTCATTTACATCGCAGACACTTCCGCACTGGTCGGTGCCAGCAATTTGGCTATTGGCTGCTTTTGCGGTGTCAACCATTGCAGAGTCACGATCCTTGCGTTGGGTAGGACGGATTTACGGCATTTTACTATGTGTTGTGGTGCCGTTGATAGTTTCGATTGTCCCGAGTCGACGTGCGTTACTGCGTTGGACGGGGGATAGACCAGCTGCGCTGGGTGAGATGACATTGTGGCCGCAGGCGGTGAAAGACAAAGATTTAATGCATTATGTGACGGACCGAAGTTGGACCGAATCTTCCATGTCAGCCCGAAAGTTGACTGATAGGCGGTGTGAACGTGGTTTGGTGATTGCGGCGCCAAGATGGTTTACCGTGGCCCAAGTAGCGGCTAATTTTCCAGGTCATCCGGTTGTTGAGAACTTGGACTTGGATCATTTGTCTTATTATCACTTTCGTCCTCGTGGCTCGGTGGATGGTTGCCCGGTCCTTGTGGTGTCAGAAAAATCACATTGGCGTAACGATGGTTGGGGCGAGTGGCTAGAGATTTTTGACTCAAAGGAATTTGTGGTCGACGGGCATCGAGATCGCCCGGTTGTGATAGGTCGGGGATGGTTGAAGGCGAGCTCTGTTGATCAGGCGATTGAAGCAACCATTCAGCGGTCAATGCATGGGCCGACTGATAAGACCCAGTAATTTTAGGTTCGTACCGCATCGCTTTGACATGTGCTATGCTGGATTCCGGGAGGGGTTTCATGAATTCATTGCGCACAGCTGCCGTTATCAGTGGGCTCTTGGCTCTTGCTAAGGGTGCTGCTTTCATGTGGACTGGTTCGGTTGTGGTCCTTGCTAGTTTTTTGGACTCAGTGGTCGATTCATTTCTATCCTTTTTGAATTTTAAAACATCGAAATTTTCTCAGGAGCGTCCGGACCGAGAACATCCTTATGGTCACGGAGGAATTGAGGTTATGACCTCCCTGGCCCAGGGTGCGTTGATTGCAGGGTCTGGTGTGATGGTTTTGTTCCAAGCTCTCGATCGTGTTTTTGCGCCTCGTAGCTTGGAGAATATCACGATTGATCGACTGCCAGTCGCTCTTGCGGTAATGGTGGTTTCTGGCGTTTTTGCGTTGATCATCACGCGGATACTTGAAAAGTCAAAACACGAGGAGAAATCAGCGGATCGGCGCAATTTGAGCCTGGATGCTGATCATGCACATTACACCGGGGATGTTCTACAGAATGCTGTGGCAATTTCTGGGTTGGTCATTTCGTGGTGGTTTGAGACCCCTTGGGCTGACGTGGTTGCAGGTTTTATTTCTGGTGTCGTACTTTTACTGACGGCTTATCCTGTGCTCAAACATAGTATCAGGGATGTCATGAATACTGACTCTGACCCAAATCTTCGTGTGCAGGTCGAGGAGTTAGTCGCAAGTTGTAATATTCCAGAAGTGCGAGGGATGCACAGACTTCGCACAAGGACGCTGGGTCCAAACCGATTCGTAGATTTTCATTTGAAGCTTCCCAACAATATGCCTTTAATCGAGGCCCATGAAATTGGTTACCGGATTGAGGCAGTCCTAAAAAAAGCGATACCTGGTGTCGATATATTAATGCATTTAGATCCTGAAGCCGAGCCGGATGAAGAATTTTGAGACGATGTTCGTTAGTTTTTGCAGTCTAAAAGTTGTCTAAAGGCAGTCTGAAATTATGGAGAGGTAATTTGTGAGCCGATTTTACAAATGGCCGGTTTTAGTCACTGGCAGTCTATTATTCGTTGTTTTGCTGGTGAGGTTTCTCGGGCCATCCAACTCAGCCGACTCATCACTAAGGCCAGCTTCAACTAATCAAGACTCAACCTTGCCGCCGAGTGAGGACCGTAACGCCGATGTCGTCCATTCGAACGATCGTGCCGCTGAGGCCCCCCAAACAGTTAACGAAGATCATTCCAGACTCGATGAAAAAGCTGTGACTGGCGTAGAAGCGACGATGCAGACGTCATCGCCTGCGTCGACAGTTGGTTCAACAGTTACTTCGTCGAAGGCGCCGACCTCACCAGCTGCTTCAGGCGTTTCGGATTCGCCGGCGGTTGTTGCAGCCGAGTTTAAAAAAAGCAAAAATGCCGTCGGATTCAAGGGAGTGACCCAGGTAGAGAATTCAGTGATGGTCAGCGCTGTTCATTTTAAGACAGGGGAATCAGCGGACACCGTTACAGTGGATCTCATTCAATTAGGGCGCAATACCGCAAATGCCGGTCGAGTTTGGGTTGTGGGCGAATATGTTCAGCATGGAACGACAGGCTATTTGTTGATGCCGAGTCATAAAGATCTGCGTATAAATCCGGATGGTAAGGCTCTAAATCCTAAAGCAGGGCTAACTTATAGCTTTGATTCTCGGGCGGACCTTACTGGTAGCTCACCTGTCAGCCAAGAAACATCCAAAATATCAAAGAAATTTACAATCCCTCATCCGGGATTTGAGGGGGATGAGCTCACGGGTGTTCGCATCGGACTCATGGACGCTAAGTCTGGCGCCTTGCATGAGGCTAGGGTTTCCGTCGTTCAGCAGACGAAGAAAAATTCAATAAGGCGCGCAAGGGTTGACGTGCCTTAAATCTGCCAGAGAGGAGATCGGCCTCGATCTTTAAACCTCTCCTTTACTTGAGTGTCATTTGTAACCCAGCGAAAGCCGGTCGGAAAAAAGATAATTTAAATCGAACGCGCAAAACTCCGAGTACCCAAGTATCACCTGAATGAGCAGGTTTAGGAGGGGTTATGGGACAGGCTGTGCGAAAGTCGACTAAAATTCTTGATCGAGAGTCAATCATGATTGAATTTGCGCCATTGATAAAACTATCAGTGGAGCATATCCAGGGGCATAGCAAAATTCCGCTTGACCGCGAAGATCTTGTAGCTGCTGCGCTTACAGGCTTATTTGAAGCAATGAAGTCCTACGATCCTATGGTCGATCGCAGTTTTAGGTCGTTTGCGGAGTTGAATATAAGACGAGCATTGCTTGCAGAGATAAAACCTGCGGCTGATTTTTTTCAGCACGTTGCGCTCCAGCCTGTTGGACCCGCAGAGGCCACACGGCATGAGCCACAATTAACGTATGGATTCGATTGGAAAGGGCATAAATACAACATGCACTAGATTGGTTTTATTCAGCTCGGGCCGGTAACTCTCCACCATGGGGCTCCGTGGTTTCTTCGGGGGCTGGTCCGGAGCGATCGGAGGCCTTCCATCTTCTGAGAGTGACGTTTGCAGCACGTTTGATTTTTCCTGAGTCCTTGAATCGCCCATCAGCGTCACTGACGATGCCCTGAAGAAGTTTGACCCCTTGAGTTTGATCATTGAATCCTTGATTTAAAACAAGAGCGAGCTGGTACTGAGCTGCAGCTTTGCTCTTGTCTTTTGATAGTATATTTTCAAATGCGCTTTTTGCCTGCCCCCAGGCGTTTGTCCTCATGGAGGCAAGACCAAATCCGTATTGTGCAGCAAAGCAACGTTCGCAGCGATTAGCCGCCATATTGAAACTTTCAACGGCAGCCTGTGAGTCTCCGATGTCTAGCTGGAGATATCCCATGTTGAGAGGTGCTGCTAACTGAGTGCCGTCATTTTCCGTGGCTTTTCGAAACATCGCGATGGCATCGTCATAATCACCACGACGATTGCCGGGCTGCATCATGAGCCTAAGTCCAATGAGATTCATGGCGTCAGAACTATTCGCATTGGATTTTAGCGCTATGGCGCTGTAGTAGGCCGCCGTCTCGTAGTTTCTGCCAATCGCGTACGCTGAAGCTAGGGCGACCATAAGTGCTGGATCGCCAGGTTGTTTTTCAAGTTCTCTCCGGGCTTCTTCTGCTGCTGCCTGCCATTCACCTGTCGCGAGTAGTCCGTAGAGCTTCTTTGCTGATGGTTCGGCAGACTGGCTCCATTGTAACCATGTTTTTTCGTCAGATGCTGAAATGGTCGGTGCCTTGGCTCCCGCTTGCATCAATACAAGCTCGCTTGCGACTGGGTCGTCCTTCGGCTCCGCTAAAGCGGTTTTTTTTATATCATTGAGCGTTGAACATGCCGTCATGCTTAGCATGGCGCTCATGATGCTGAATCTGAATGCGTTTTTCATGGTAATGCTCCCTTGCAATTAGCGAGTGCGCCACTGGATGAACTGATTGGCGTTTTCACCGGTGTATTTTTCGCGACTCCAGTCCCCGCCGTTCTGCCACATGATGGCACTGGTCCAGTCGGGATTTGTGGCCCCAGATCGCGCTTGTTCCATTGATTTTTCATCTGCTTCGATAGAGCTATTTTCGACGCTTTCGAGAACCGATGTTTTACGTGTATAGAACTCTTTGACTATTTTTGGATCAAGAGTCTTTGCAATGGCGATTCGATCATAGGCTTTCACAAAAGATTCACCCACGCGCGCTGCACGATGAAGCGCCGGTCCACACCATCCTGTTCGCACGGAGATGCAAGCCGCCTTGTAGGCTTGCTCTATCTTATTGAATAATGAGTAACCTCGCTCAAGTTCTCCTTTGGGGTCGCGTATTCCTAAGCTGTATACTTCTTCCTTGAATTGCCCTCTAGCGAGTGTTTCAGCTAGAAGAAATTTAACCTCACTAACGACATCGGCAATCGATGGCTGGGATTGGTCGAATCCAGAAGTGGTCTTATCAATAGCAGCCAGTTCGGTTATCTTGCCTTTTGCAGCAAATATTCTAGCTTTAAGAGACAGTGCTGTGGCTAAAACATTCACGTCATTTTTAAAGCTTGCCTGGAGCTTCTCAGCTAAACGAAGGGCGTTCTCTGCGGAACTGTGACGTTCAGCAGTATCTAGCATTCGTCTTGCCACATCGACGCGGCTATCTGGATCAAGGTCTTTGCGCATCAATTGAATGCTCATGACGCGTAGCGCTGCATCATAATATTCTCGCCCCAAGTATAAGTCGGTGAGAGTGCGCAGTGAGGCGAGAGTTTGTGGCTCGCCTGGGAACTCCTTTGCGTGGGCTTCAAGGAAATAAACAACGTGATCGTCCCAGGCTAATCCTAACGTCCAATCTCCACCTTTCACCAGAGCATCTCGTCGATATTTGCTCTTGTGATATGTTTTCGTGAAATCTTCGAGGGCAAGAACAGCTGCTCTGAATTGCCGATCTCCCTGAAACGCAAGCGCAAGGTTAAACATGCCTTCATCATGCCGGCTGTCTTTGCGCCAACCCTTCACGAACTCCTGCAACCTCGATATGGCGGCCTTAAAGTCTCCGCCTGCTAGAGCTTGATTACCGCCCTCAATGAGGCTGAGTCCAAGTACATCTAAGGGTCTATAGGTTTTCGATTGATGGGTGGCGGTCAATCGAGATTTGACCAAGATTCTTGCCAAAGATTCGAGATCACTCCATTGCTTAGCAGTGATTCTCGCTGACACCATCCAGCCAGCTGCTCTAGAAGCATGCTGTCCGGATGGTGCTTTGGTGAGCTTTTCGGTCCAGTATTTATAGGCTTCATCTGACTTGCCATTAGCGGCCAATAAAAGTCCAATGTGTGCGCCGACGTCCCAGCCAGCTTTGTCACTGTCAATTTTGTGGTACATGTCGAGGAGAACTTCACGGGCCTCTGAGGCGCCACCCGAAAAACCAAGCCAAGGAGCATCCACCGGCCATGCTGCTAAGACAGTCTGACTGCGGATGGCTTTGCGCCAGTACCCTGCGGATTTGCCGCCTTGTGATTCGGTGGCTAGAGCGGCAAAGATACCGGCAGCGCTCTTATGATGGGCTGCATTGAAGTGGATTTCACCGCTGGCGGCGCGTACCCGTTCTTTTTCGTCATTACTGATGCTGGTCGTTAAGTATAGGTCAATGGATTTCAGAGCCGCAGCTCTGTCGGTGTCAGAAGCTTTAGCGGGTAGTGCTTCTCTCAGTAGAGAGTCTATGAGTTCTTTATGCATTCTGGCGATCGCA
>Ga0214921_10005591_pt1 | contig 17696 bp, 17 predicted proteins | sample LL1505_MetaG_FD_177992 | JGI IMG/M metagenome (GOLD analysis project Ga0214921, IMG submission 177992) | Freshwater microbial communities from Lake Lanier, Atlanta, Georgia, United States - LL-1505 | ecosystem: Environmental > Aquatic > Freshwater > Lake | place: USA: Georgia | collected...
CCCTTGACCGACGAAAAGAGCCGGCCTCCGGCGGGTTTTACTTGGACCCGGGATTCGCGGTATCTGCTGGTTTCACAAGATTCGGGCGGGGATGAGAATTACCGTTTACGGCGTCTGGATCTATCGGCGGCGGCGGACCCGGCCACTGGCTTGCCGGTGGTGCAGGAACTTCCCCTCAAGGCGGGGGCACGGGCGATGGTGATGGACCTGCCCAAGGCCCGCCCCCACGAGGCTCTTTTGCAGGTCAATGAAAGGGACGAAAAATATTTTGATGTGGAGCGACTCGATATCGAAAGCATGCAACGCACTCCGGTCTGGCAAAACCGGGAGGGTTGTGCCGATCTGGTCACGGATCTGGATGGAAAACTTCGATTGGCCACACGGATGACTCCCGATGGGGGAACGGAACTGATGCGGGTAGAGGGCAAAAAACTTTCCCCTCCGATTCTCAAGGCGAATTGGCAGGAATCGATGGGGGGATTCCAGTTTCGGCCCGGGAACCGGATGGTTTATTTGGAAACGAATGTGGGGCAGGAAAATCTCTCCTACCTGGCCGAAATGGATCCCCAGACAGGGAAGGTGACGAGGATTGAGTCAGATCCGTTGGGAAGGGTAGATCTTTCCCGGGCTGCGTTTTCCGAGGCGACGGATGAACTGGTCGGCACGGTGTACTTGGATGACCGAAAACGGAATTATTGGAAGGATCGGGGTTTTGAAGAGGACTTTCTTTTTCTAAAAAGTCAGTTTCCTAATCGGGAAGTGGGGTTGGCCGACATGTCTGGGGATGACCGGCGTTGGTTGGTGTTGATCTCGGGAGACACGGATCCCGGGACCTACTACCTGTTCGATCGCGGGAGCCGACAGGTCACAAAATTCGGGGCACTTCGCCCCGAACTTCCCCAAGGCAAGTTGGCTCCGATGGTTCCGATTCGGTATCCCTCCTCGGATGGGTTGGAGATTCCAGGATATTTGACTTTGCCTTTGGGAAAGGAGGCGAAGAGCCTGCCTTTGCTTGTCATGCCCCATGGGGGGCCGTGGGCAAGGGACTATTGGGGTTATAATGGAACGGCCCAGTTTTTCGCGAACCGCGGGTTAGCGGTGTTGCAGCCGAATTTCCGCCAGTCGACCGGATATGGAAAAAAATTTTATTCCGCAGGGCGACATGAGTGGGGGGATAAAATGCAGGATGATCTGACTTGGGGCGTTAAAAATCTGGTGGCGAAGGGGATGGTGGATCCCAAAAGGGTGGCCATTTACGGCGGGAGTTACGGGGGATATGCGGCCTTGGCCGGGTTGGCGTTTACTCCTGAAATTTATGCGGCGGGGGCTTCTTTCGTTGGGCCTTCGAACCTGTTCACCCTCTTGAATTCCATTCCCCCGTATTGGGAGTCGGCTCGAAGGCAGTTCGACTACTACGTGGGGGATCCGAAAAATCCGGAGGATGAGCCTAGGTTGCGGCGGCAATCGCCGCTTTTTTCTGTGGAAAAGATGAGGGCTCCTTTGCTGGTTGTGCAGGGGGCAAACGATCCACGGGTGAAGCAGGCTGAGTCGGATCAGATTGTAGAGGCGTATCGGAAGCGGGGTCAGGCGGTGGAGTATCTGGTGGCGGCGGATGAGGGGCACGGGTTCGCCCGGCCGGACAACCGGATGGCCGCCATGCTGGCCCTCGAAAGGTTTCTCCACCGGCACATCGGCAGTGCGTTGCAGAAAGACGCTCCCAAGGGTTTGGAGTTGAAACTGAACCAGTTGGTTTCCGAGGGGAGAGTTTCGGACGAAAAAAAGAAAAACAAAGCCCCGTAAGAGGATATTTTTTGCGGGGGTTCGGTGGATAGTTTTTTCGGCTTTTTTCATAGGAGAATTCAATTTTTTCCTCCAGTTATTCACCGTTAAAAACGAGGCATTAGCTGTCTGGGTTTGGCCTAAAAATAGGATCGGTTATACCTCTCCACGGTTCATTGAAAGAACAGAGTCTGGTGAGGAGGGCGAAAGCTTATCCTCACTTGAAGATTCTCAGGATAGCTCCAGGTAACTGGAGAATGGTCGGGGTTGCTTGACTGCCCCGGCCCCCAAGTCGGATCACAAGTCCGGCGGGGGCATGTCTCACCGGATCCCACGGCCGGGGTCGCACCCGGAAAAACATCGGCAGAGTCGGAGTGAAAGCGAAGGCGATGACGGTGTCCGTAGAATGCGAATAAGGGGTTCGAGAGATCGGCGGCGATAACTAAAGAAACCGCAAGCTGATCGAGTCACGTTGGGGAGACAGTTTCGGTCTTCCCGGCGGACACAGTCGCTCCAAGAAAAGGGCGACGGTTGCTACTGTGAGGAAAGTCAGGTGTTCGTGGTGGGTTTGGATTGGGAATTACAAGGTTCCCGGTCCCAAGGTTCCCCCTGATGCGGGGGGAAAGCGAAAGGAGCACACCCATGGACAGACGGAGGCGGGTGATCAGGCCGGCGGGCCTCATCAAATACCCGGCTCCGAGTTCGGGGGGCGGACCCGAGAGGGACGTCGCCCGGCTACGAGAAAAAAGCAACCTGAGAGATAAGAAGCTAGACCCGTGGCGGGGGGCTAACGCGGTGCCAAAAGCACTGGCTGTCCTCCCGATTCAAGGCGGTGACCCGGAAAACAACCTGTCACAGGGTAATTCTCGTGGGTGGGTCAACGCCGTGTGTGGCGCGCCCGTGCCGGCAGGCACGGACCGAACCAGGCAAAGAGGCTTCACTCAATCAATTGCGATCAGGGATGGTCGCGACGGCCCTGCTATGAGGCCGAAACGTCTCCTCCGCCGTGAAGCGGGGGTGGTGAATAGCGTCGGGAAACTGGCAGCCGAAGCAAAAAGCAGGATGAGTCGAGAGATTGGTCCAGGCGCCAAATGCCAGTCGATGGGGAAGAGAGCGTGGCGAGCTCCCACACCCGTATGAACCCTTGGAGGAAAAACCTCCAAGGGTTCTTTTTTGTCCTAAGCCATTGTTTTTCAAGAATCGAAACTGGGAAAAGCGTTGACCCAGTCCCAGGAAAGTGGTCTAATTTCTTTTCCATTTATCTGGAGGTAAAACGTGGCCAAGAGGTTAGGAATAAAAGCAAAAGTCAGAGCAGAGATCGGCGGGCGTCGTCCCCGGCGCATTCGCGCCAGCGGTCGTGTGCCGGCAGTCCTTTATGGGTCGGGAACTTCGCAGGCGCTGGAGCTCAACGGTCGTGAAATCGCCGAAGCTTTGCACGGCGCCAGCTCGGAAAGCGTCCTGATTGACCTGACTCTTGAGAGTGAAGGCGGAGCCACAACCAAAAAGATGGCCCTGATCCGGGAAGTACAGCACGACCCCTTGCGCGACACGATTGAGCATATTGATTTTCACCAGATTGAGGAAAATAAGAAACTACGCGTCGAAGTTCCGGTGCATGAAGTGGGAGAACCTGTGGGAGTTCGTACCGGAGGAGGAATTTTGGATCACAACCTTCGGACGCTCCGCGTTGAATGTCTTCCGAAAGATCTTCCCGAACGTATTGATGTCGATGTTTCCGCATTGGAAGTTGGGCAGGCTGTCCATGTCGGGGAAGTCAAACTTCCCGCGGGAGTGACGGTTCTCAATACCAAGGAATTGCCGGTGTTCATGGTGCTTCTACCCAAGGTGGAAGAGGCGCCCACTCCCGAGGCTGCAGCTGCAGCAGCGGCTGAGCCAGAAGTCATCCGCCAGAAGAAAGAGGGTGAGGAGGCGGCTGGAACGGCGGATAAGGGTGATAAAAAGGAAGCGGCCAAACCGGAAGCCAAGGAGGGAGCCAAGAAGGAACCGGCCAAGAAGTAACCGCGGGCAGGAGACGCGATGGAGATCGGCTTGGTCGCCGGGTTGGGGAACGAGGGAAAACCTTACGAGGGGACCCGCCACAATTTTGGTTTCGAGGTGGTGGATCGGATCGCGGCCCAGAAGAACATCCGCTGGGAAAGATGTCGTTACGCCGAGGCGTGGGCGGCGCGGACCCCGGAAAATCTTATCCTGCTTAAGCCGTCGACTATGATGAATGCCTCCGGAGAGGCCATCCAAGCGGCCTTGGCGTGGTGGAAAGTGCCCCAACAAAATTTTATGGTGATTATGGACGACATCGACCTTCCCCTAGGGAAGCTCCGCCTGAGGGCGGAAGGTTCCAGTGGAGGGCATCGCGGCCTCGATTCGATCGAGAACTTGCTGGGCACGAAAGCTTATCCCCGGTTGCGCGGCGGGGTCGGTCGGCCTGCGGCGATGCGTGACACGGCGGAGCATGTGTTGGAGAAATTTTCACCCGAAGAGCGGCCTGTGGTCGCCCGGATGGTGGAGGCGGCCGCAGAGGCCGTGGAAATCTGGAGGCAGAACGGCTGGGAAGCCGCCCTGCCTTTGGGAAACCGGAAAGTGGAGGCATGAAAACATACGACTTATTGGTGATTTTGGATCTGGCCGGCAAAGAGGAATCTTTGCCCGAAGTGCTCGCCCTCGTGGAGGGGGAGGTGAAAGCAGTTGGCGGCAAGGTGACCCGGACGCAGAAAATGGAGCGCCGGAAGTTTGAATACGTCGCCGGCGCGTTGGAATCCGGATTCTATGCGAATTTGACCTGTGAACTGCCTCCCGAATCGATCGTTAAGCTCCGCGGTAAGTTGGCGTTGTCTCAACCCGTTTATCGGTATGTTCTGGTCGGGGTTTCCGAAAAAGAGCTGCAGAAAAAGAACGAACGTAAACCGGTGGAGGCTTCCGCCTAAGAAAACGTCATGGCGAGTCTGAACAAAGTTTTTCTGATGGGGAATCTGACCCGGGATCCCGAAGTGCGGCATACGCCGAAGGGAACCGCCGTGGGAGATTTAGCCATGGCAATCAACATGAGTTATCGCGCCCAAGACGGGACGGAAAAGGAAGAGGTTTGTTACGTGGATGTCGTGGTTTGGGGTCGGCAGGCCGAGACCTGCCGGGATTATCTCTCGAAGGGTGCGCCGGTGTTTGTCGAAGGGCGTTTGCAGCTTGATCAGTGGGAGGGACCGGAAGGTGAAAAGAAAAGCCGGATGAGGGTGCGGGCGGATCGTGTCCAGTTTCTTTCGCGGGGTGGTGCAGGTGGCGGGGGACGAGGTGGAAAAGGCGCTGGGAGTGGCGCAGCCACGGAGGGGGGGGAGAGCGGTGGCAAGGGATCCGCACCGATGCGGGAGATTCCTGAAGACGACGTGCCTTTCTAACGAAACCAGAAACAGGAGAAAGCAACCATATGAACCAAGAAGTAATTTTAAAAGGACCCGTCAAAGGTCTCGGAGCCGAAGCGGACATGGTCAAGGTGAAGCCCGGTTATGCGAGAAATTTTCTGTTTCCGCGTGGTTTGGCCACCCCCGTGAATGCGGCCAGTAAGCGGCAGCTGGAGTCTTTAAAGAAGCGGCGGGCTGAGCGGGAAGCCGCTGAGGCAGCGGCGAGCCAGGAAAAAGCGGCCAAATTGGCACGGCTTGCATTGGCCTTTGAATTGAAGCAGGCCCAGGAAGGTGCGGAAAAACTTTTCGGAGCAATCACTTCAAAAGAGATTGCGGCCGCTTTGGTTGAAAAAGGCTTCGAAGTGGAGCATCGGGATATCACTTTGGCCAAGGTCATCAACCAGGTAGGGGAGCACGATGTGACTGTGGACTTGGGGTATTCCGTCAAAGTACAGATCAAGGTCAAGGTGACGGGTAACACAGATGAAAATTTTGAAAAGCCTACGAAAGCCCGAAGACCCCGCAAATCAGCAAGTGCTGACGTGGCCAAAGAAGAATTATCAGAGTAAGTCTTTTTAACTTATTGTATATCAATAATTAATATATTCCGTAAGTCTGTATCGACAAAGGCTTACTGTCAGCTATTTACGTACTTTACCGTGAAAAAATCGGGCAAGGTATCGGGTGTGTCAAAATCAGGGTCTTTTCAAGGCCATGGGAGGCTTTTGCCTCTGTTCGTTTTCGTTCTTTTGGGTTTGGGTTACCCTAGCCTCTGGTCGCAGGAACCTGCCCCTGAATCACAATCTGCGCAGACTCGGGCAAAGACATATGTTCGATCGCCTTCTGCCCCGGAAAAGGTCGCAACGGGCCAAGAACGCATTTTAGAGATCGAATTTTCATCGACACGCTCCGATGTTCCGATCAACTCCGAAAAAATTCGACAAAATATGAAAAGCAAAAAGGGGGAGGTATATTCTCCGCAGGCGGTGGACGATGACATTGAAAGCCTTTACAAAACTGGGGACTACGTCAACGTCCAGATTGGCACTTCCGATACAACAGACAACGGCGAGCGCGGAAAAGTGCTGCAAGTTATGGTGGATCCCAAGGTCCGGGTTTCCGAGGTCGAGGTAAAGCGGTTGCGGTCGGATGGTGGGTTAGATGACGACCTTTCCGTCGACAAAGAGGACTTGCTGGACTTAAAGCTGAAGGCGCTCACCGCGAACGACAGCAAGGGAGCGAAGGCAATTGCCGATGCTTTCACACCCAAGGAAGTCGTGACGAAGGCGGGTGACAGCTTGAGCGAGGACCGTCTGCAGCGGGATGCCTTCGCCATGGAGGATTTTTACCGGGACAAAGGATACAACGGCGTGAAGATCAAGGCGAAAACCGAGCCGGTGAAGGGTGGGGAGGCGAAGGTTATCTTCGAGGTAGATGAAGGAATCCGCGGTTTCATCAGCCGGATTCGTTTTATCGGAAATCAGGCAGCGACATCAGAGGAGTTGGAAAAAGTCGTCAAACTCAAGCCAAAAGCCTGGTGGCAGATCTTCAGTAAATCCGATCGGTTTGAAGAACTGGAGTTCAAGGATGACGTTGCCCGGATCAAAAACTTTTATCTAAACAAAGGGTATATCGACATCGATGTTCAAACCTCGGCCGTTCGCCCGCGAACGATCAAGAATGAGCAGGCGCAAAATGCGGCCAAGGAAACGACTCCACGAGGGGAAGATTTTGATCCGGATGACGTTCCGGCCGAGGATTTGGTTTTGACCTATCAGATTGAAGAAGGCCGTCAGTACAGGGTGGGAAATCTTTCCGTCGATGGGAATACCTTCTTTTCTTCGGATGATCTTTTGAACGAGCTGATGACGAATTCCAAGCAGGTTGAAGTCTTTGACTCCGTCGAACTGAAAATGATCAAGGCCAATGGCCTGCAGCAAGGAGATGTGTACGCACTCAATTCCCTCCAGGCCTCGATTGAAACCCTGCAGGCCAAATATGGGCGCCGTGGATTCAGGGAGGCTCGGGTTGAATACCGGATAACCCCGAACGTGGAAAACGGGCAGATCGATGTGAATTTTCCCATCAAGGAGGGGGAGAAATTCTATCTGGGTGAGATCGAAATTCAGAAGGGCACGACCAAGGACAAGGTGATCCGGCGGGAAATCGATCTGGCACCGGGTGATGTGTTCGACACCGTGCGGGAAAAGGCGAGCAAACGAAGACTCGAAGGGCTGAACTATTTCTCAAAAGTGGATATGTATGAAGAAGAAACGGACGTGCCAAACCGGCAGAAGCTTGTTGTCAAAGTGGAGGAGAAGGGAACCGGGGAGGTGAGTTTCGGGGCGGGATTCAGTTCAGTCGAGTTGCTTACTGGAAATATCACTGTTGGTGAAAAGAACTTCGATCTGGAGCAGATCTTCAAGAGTTTTCCGCCAAGAGGTGGCGGACAAAAAGTCCGAATGCAGGCCTCCATCGGCTTCCGCTCGCAAAACCTCAATCTTTCCTTCACGGAGCCGTGGTTTTTGGATAAACCGCTCCGGTTGGATGCGGGTGGCTACTACAACGGTGCCTCGTACTTAAGTGAATATTATAATCAAAAGAACTATGGAGCGTTCACTGAGTTAAGCCGCCGTTTGGGGGATGATTTTCCGCTGAACCGCTGGTCGACGGGGGTCACCTACCGGCCTGAATTTTATGACATTTCCGATCTACAATCGACCGCACCGCCTTATTTTCAGGCTTCCACGGGAGACACTTTCAAGTCCTCCCTCCGAGGGTCGCTCACCTACGACGGGCGGGACAGCATGATGTTGGCCCACTCCGGGCAGTATTTTCAAGTTGGAGCAGAAGGAGCTGGAGGACCACTTTTGGGGAACGAGAACATCTGGAAAATTAAAGCCGAATTCAAAACTTACCACACCCTCTGGAAGGAAAAGGATGTGATCCTTTCCGCCCGGGCGTTGGTGGGGCTGGTCGATACCTTCAGCACGACCCAGTACGTTCCGGTGTGGGATCAGCTTTTTGCGGGAGGCTCGGGCTCGATCCGAGGGTTCGATCCCTCCCTGGGGAGCACGGTCAACGGAGGTTCCGTTGGGCCCAAGCAGAATAGCCAGCCGGTCGGAGGTGGAACCCAGGGGGTTTATCAGGTGGAGGTTTCCGCCCCGTTTCCGATCCTAGAAAATCGGGTTCGTTGGGCGGTTTTTTGTGACGGTGGATTTGTAAACGAGAATGTTTTTGATTTTCAGCCCAAGACATACAACAACACCCAGTCGATGGATGTGAAGGGGACTCCCACCAGCTATGCCGCGGTCAACGGAGGATTCCAAATCGGAGCGGGGGTGGGCATCCGGATGGATATCGGCATCGGTCCCATGAAATTTGACGTTGGAGTCCCCGTGATGACCGGCGATCCCAACAACGGGGGTGGGTTAGGCGCCTTCAAAATGTACTTTGACGGCGGGTACCAGTTCTAACTATCCTACCCTATGAAATTTACCCTTATGACGGTCTGGCTAAGTGCGCTCGCACTCGCTTTCCTCTCTCTTGGCAATGCCGCAACCGCCCAGGACACCGGTAAAGCCGCTGTGGTGGATATGAACATAATTATGAAGGAGTATTACAAGGCCAAGGAATCCCGGGCGAAACTTGATGTTACTTCTCAACAATATCAAAAAGAACAGAGTGAAAAACAAGCTGCAGTGACCGCAATACAGACTGAGGGTCAGAACCTTATGGACCAAATGAAGGATCCGGCTATTTCCGATGCCAAGAAAAAGGAGAAAGATAGTCAGCTGAAGGCCAAGGCGGATGAAATGCAGATAAAACAGCGGGAGTTGATGGCCTTCGCGCAGACCGCCTCCAAAATTCTTCAGGATAAACAGCAGCGTCTTTTTGCGGAAGTTATGGAGGACGTGGATAAGATCGTGAGTCAAGTGGCCAAAAACAAGTACACCATGGTTTTTGTGAAACCCCAAGTACAGCCGAATCCCGGGGCTCTTATTTTTTCTGAAGGTCTGGATGATGTAACCCAGCAGGTGTTGGGGATCCTGAACAAAGACGCTCCGGCCGCCAAAAAAGAAGAAAAGAAATAAGCCCACAGGGGCTTACACAACATGAGCTCCACGAGGAGCGTGGGTGAATTGGCCGAAGTCGTCGGGGGCCTCATGGAGGGGGATCCCAACTTAGCCATCCACGGCGTGGCCGATTTACAGGGAGCAGGGCCGCACGACATTTCTTTTTTTGCTCATCCAAGATATGAAAATGCCGCCCGGCAGACGAGAGCCGGGGTCCTGCTGGTGGGATTGAAGGCTCCGAAGGATTTGGGAAAAAATCGCATCCGAGTGGCTGATCCATCGTCGGCATTTACCAAGATTGCCGCCCTTTTTGCTCCCCCCAATCCTCCTCCTTTGAGGGGCATTCATCCCACGGCGATCGTGGCTCCCGGGGTGAACCTCGGAAACGATCTTGGAATCGCTCCCTATGTGGTGGTGGAGGAAGGAACGGAAATTGGGGAGGGCACCCAGATCGGGGCCGGCAGCTACATCGGCCGTAACGTGAGAATTGGGTCGGGCTGTGTCCTGCATCCCCGGGTTTATGTTGGGGATCGCTGCAGGATCGGGAATCGTGTCGTGTTGCATGCCGGAGCCGTCGTCGGGGCGGACGGCTTTGGATATGAAATGAAGGGCGGAAAGCACGTCAAAATCCCCCAGCTTGGCTATGTGCAGATTGATGATGATGCGGAGATCGGGGCCAATACCACGATTGATCGTGGGCGTTTTGCCCGGACCCATATCGGGGAAGGGGCGAAAATCGACAATCTGGTCATGATCGCTCACAACTGCGTGGTTGGGCCCCACAGCGTGATTGTCGCCCAGAGCGGACTCTCGGGAAGCACCACGACGGGGCATCATGTGGTGATTGCCGGCCATGTCGGCACGGTGGGGCATGTGCACCTGGGCGACGGAGTCATCATCACAGCCAAGTCCGGAGTGACAAAGGATGTGCCCAACGGTCAGACCTGGCGGGGGGCCCCCGCCCGCCCGATCAAGGAGCAGATGGCGATGGAGGCCCACATCCAGCAATTGCCCCAATTGGCCCAGAGGATCAAAGCCCTCGAGGGAAAAAAATCGACCAACGGGGCCGGGGCCAAAAAAATAAAAAAAAAGAAATAAACGACTAAGCGTACACGCGCCAGTCGAGATCGAGAAAGATCGGGTTTCTCCATTCGCAGTTTCCAAGAAAGGACTCATCGATCCGATCGGCAACAATTTGTTCGTGGAGTCGTTGGAATCTTAACAGGTGGTCTTTCGTCCGCTTGACGGCGTAAGGGACCATTGTCCCCGTTTTCATGATGAAGGCCCAGTCGCTGGACTGGGCAAGGAGAAGTTCCCGGGCGGCCTGACGCAGGGCCCGATCACATAAGGAATGAGGTGTCCGATTCCGGAAACGCTGCGCCAGTTCGATCATCCGGCTCGTCGCAATATGGAGGTGGGGATAGATCCAGGCATTGGAGCCTTCCAGCCAGACCGACCAGTGTCCTTCATTGCCCCAGGAAGAAGCGCTGGGGGTACCGATCTGGTGGGTGTCGTGCCGGGTGAGGAATTCCGATGGCGTGATCATCGAAAACGTTTTTTGATCGTAGGCTACTTTGCGGAAAAGGTAATCGAGGAAAATCGGGCCTTCATACCACCAGTGTCCGTAAAGTTCGGCATCGTACGGGCAGAGTATGATCGGTTCGACACCCATGACACCGCGCAGGTGTTCGATCTGTTTTTCCCGGTTGAACATGAAGTTGGCCGCATGTTCCGCGGCTCTTTGCCGGGCCAGTTCGGGCCGGTAGGGCTCCTTGTGGGAGGTGCGACCGGTGATGCGGTGGTATTTTAGTCCGGTGAATTTCCTCATCCCATTGGGTTGGATGTAGGGGCGGATATAGTCGTGTTCGAGGTCGAATCCGCAGTCGCGGTAGAAATCCCGGTATTCCCCATCGCCGGGATAGCCCTCTTCGGCACTCCACACCTGTTTACTGGATTCGATGTCCCGGCCGAATGCGGCCGGCCCCGCAGGGGTAAAGATGGGGGCAAAGACGCCGTAGGCCGGGCGGGGTTCGGCATAAATCAGGCCATGGGCGTCGACGATGAACCATCGGATCTCAGCTTCCTGCAGATAATCCTCCAGTCCGGGATAGTAGGCGCACTCCGGGAGCCAGATGCCTCGTGGGTCCCGTCCAAAGCAGTTTCGGTAATCGTTTCGGGCGACCTGAATCTGGGCGCGAACCGCCTGCGGAAATTCCTTCATCAGGGGGAGGAATCCGTGGGTGGCTCCACAGGTGATGATTTCCAGAACGCCCGCGTCCTGAAATTTCCGAAATGCGGCAACCAGGTTCCGATGATAGCGGTCACAAAAAAGATGACGGCAGTGGTTCAGACGGTCGTGATAAAAGCGGGCGAGAGCGTGGAAGGCGGGGTCTTTTTTTGTTCGGTGCAACTCTTTGCCTGCCAGTTCGAGCTGTTTTTCGAGTCCGTGGACATAACGATCGTGAAGGAGGGGGTCGCGCAACATCGCACAGAGCGGGGGGGTCATCGACATGGTAAGTCGGAAGTAGACCCCGTCGCGGACGAGTCCTTCCATCATGTCGAGGAGGGGAAGATAGGTTTCCGTGATGGCTTCATACAGCCAGTCTTCCTCGAGGAATTCCGGATATTCCGGGTGGCGGACAAACGGAAGATGGGCGTGAAGGACGGGGGCGACGTATCCTTGGATCATCGAAGGGGACTCCGGGCTTAGGCGAAGGGGGGTGGATTCCCCGGAGAGGTGCCGTGGAGTTGGCTGGATCCCGGTTTGGGACAGGTTTCCAGCTGAAGGCGCAGGATTTCCGTCATTTCGAATGATGCCATGCGGTGTCGGCGAATCATATCTTCACCCAAATAGGCAAAGATCTTTTCCGCCATGCCGGAAGCCAGGAATCGTCGGAGGGCATACGCAAAAGGGAAGGGGTGGCCTTCCTGCTGGAGTCGGGCCAGGGCGCGGGCGAGCGCTTCCCCGGGGCGAACGTGGGAACGGATGAGCCCCCAGAGTTGCTGAAACGAATAATGGAAGGGAATCGTAACGAACTGGATTTCGTGGTTTGGCGAGGGATCGTCGCGTGGGGTGAGGGCTTCACCCGAAACGGCCAGTTGCTGAAAAGACCCGTTTGAACGGTAGTAGCCGAGTTCGGCTTGGAAAAGTGTGGCGGGGCGATCGACCGGCAAATACCACTCGCGGGAGCCCGGATGAACATGAATCTGATGAACCCGTTCCCGGCCAGGAATATAGATTTGGAGGTAAACTTTACCCTCGGGGGACTCCTTTTCGGCGTCTCGCAGTTGATGCCAGGTGAAGTCCCAATAGGCAAAGAGGCAGCGAGGGTCGCGTGCGGTGAGAAAAAGACGGCGTGTTCCGTACGATTCGGGAAGTTCGCCTAAAAAATCATATTCGGGAAATCCGGGAGATGGATTGCCGGGAAGAAAGGAAGGCAGTGGAAACAGGTTTTTTGTCGGATGGATGGGAATCGGGGATTTCCGAAGGGTCGGCTCGGTCGATTTCCTTGCGGGAGCTGTCTTGGGGGGGCGCTTCTTGGAGGGGGATTTTTTCGCAAGGGGAAGCGGCTTTTTGGCCGGCTTCTTTTTTCCGTTCCCTTTTGGTTTCTTGGTCATGGATGAATCACCGACCCAAAACAAGACTCGGATTTTTGCTGATCCTGCGGCAAAATCCAATTCCTTATTACCCATGGGAATGAAACAATTCAAGGAACGGCCCCAAGAATCTTTATGAATACCAAGCGGATTATTCCGTGTCTGGACGTCGATCGGGGAAGGGTGGTCAAGGGGGTTCGGTTTGTCGGCATCCGGGATGCCGGAGATCCGGCGGAATGCGCGCGTGCCTACAACGAACAAGGTGCGGACGAACTGGTTTTTTTGGACATCACCGCTTCGTCAGAGGCCCGGCCGATTCTTCTCGAAGCGGTAAAGAAAACTGCGGAAGAGGTTTTTCTGCCGCTCACCGTGGGTGGGGGGATTCGTTCTGTGGAGAATGCACGGGAACTTCTGCGGGCGGGGGCGGACAAGGTGAGTCTGAACACGGCGGCGGTGGAACGTCCGGATCTGATCACCGAGGTGGCGGAGGCATTCGGCTGCCAATGTGTGGTTTTGGCGGTGGACGCGAAGCGGAGGGGTCCGGGAAAATGGGAAGTGACGACCCACGGGGGTCGGACCCCCACGGGGAAAGATGCGGTGGAATGGGTGAAAGAAGGGGTTCGCCGCGGGGCGGGAGAGATTCTGCTCACCAGCATGGATGCGGATGGGACAAAGGAGGGGTATGATCTCGAATTGACGCGGGCGGTGAGTCTGGCCGTGGGTGTGCCGGTGATTGCGAGCGGAGGAGCCGGAACCAAGGATCATTTCGCCGAAGTTCTGGGGGAAAAAGGCGGGGCAGATGCAGCTTTGGCTGCGAGTTTGTTTCATTTCGGGGAGTTGACGGTGCCCGAAGTGAAAAGACATTTGCAGGAGCGGGGGATCGCCGTAAGACCTCCGAAGAAGCCATGATCTTTCCAGACGAACAAAAATTCCTCGAATTGGCGAAACAGGGGAACTTGATTCCCATCGGCCGGGAATTTCCCGCCGATGCGGAGACGCCGGTTTCAGCTTACATCAAGTTGTCGGGCCAGCCCGGAGGGGCGGCTTTTCTTTTGGAAAGTGCGGAGACCGGGGGAAGATTGGGGAGGTATTCATTCGTGGGTTCGAGACCGACCGCCGTGATGGAGTTTCGGGGGGGGCGGGTACGGTTGACCAAGCTGAATGGCGAGGTGGAGGAGAAAGCGCCCGAGAATCCCGATCCGTTGGAGGAAGTGCAGGAAATGCTGAAGGAAATCCGGCCCGTGGCGGCCTGGCCCGGAGATCCGCCTCCTTTTGCGGGAGGGGCGGTGGGATTTCTGGCGTTTGAGTCGGTTCGTTATTTCGAACCCACCGTGGGAATGGCCAAAAAGGACGACCTAGGGGTGCCGGATGCCTGTTTCGCCTTGGTCGAGGAGTTTGTCATTTTTGATCACGAGCAGAAGACGCGCCGCTTGGTTGTGCAGGTCAAAACGGGGAACGATCCACGGGCGGATTATCAAAAAGGGATCGAGCGGCTTGAGGCGTTGGCCCGGCGTTTGACACAGTCGGCAGGAAAATCGAGCACCGAAGTTCCGAAACGACCCGAAGGGGATCTTTTGGCCGGAGCGACCCCGAACATGACGAAATCGGAGTATCTAAAGATGGCCGGGGGGATGCAGGAGCACATTCGTGCGGGAGATATTTTCCAGGTGGTCCCTTCCCAGAGGTTTACTGTTCCGTTTCATGGCCGGCCGATTGATCTCTACCGCGCTTTACGGGCGATCAATCCATCCCCCTACATGTTTTGTCTGGAGATGGCGGGGTTGGCGTTGGTCGGGTCGTCCCCAGAGACCCATGTGCGGTGTGAAAATGGAAAGGTCGAGATCCGGCCGATCGCTGGAACGAAGCCGCGCGGGGCGACTCCGGAGGAGGACCTGCGAAACGAGCAGGAGATGAGGGCGGATCCAAAAGAGCGGGCGGAGCACATCATGCTGGTCGATCTGGCCCGGAACGATCTGGGTAGGGTGTGTGAGTATCAGAGCGTCAAGGTGGTGGAACTGATGGAGGTGGAGCGCTTTTCGCATGTGATGCATCTGGTTTCCCGGGTGACGGGGAAATTGAGGCCCGGGCAGGATGCGTTTCAGGTGATGCGGGCGACCTTCCCGGCGGGGACAGTGAGCGGTTCTCCGAAAGTGCGGGCCTTGCAGATTCTGGCGGAGAGTGAACCGACGAGGCGCGGGGCGTATGCCGGGGCGGCGGGGTATTTTTCGTTCGATGGGAATTTGGATTCCTGCATTTCAATCCGGACCATCCTGCTCAAGGGCGGCAAGGCGCATGTTCAGGCGGGGGGCGGGCTGGTGGCTGATTCGACACCGGAGGGGGAGTATCAGGAAAGCGTGAACAAGGCAAAAGCCGGACTGGCGGCAGTGGCGGCGGCGAGGACCTTGGCGTAGGATTTTGTCATGTTGCTGGTCATCGATAACTACGATTCGTTTACCTACAATTTGGTCCAATATTTTGGAGAGTTGGGGGCGGATCCGGTGGTAAAGAGGAACGATGCCGTCACCGCTGATGAGGTGGGGAAGATGAGACCGGACAAGATTGTGATTTCTCCGGGACCGGGTACACCGGCAGATGCCGGGATTTCCATGGATCTCATCCGTCGGTTTGGTCCGAAGTTGCCGATCTTGGGTGTGTGTTTGGGGCATCAGAGCATCGGCGAGGTGTATGGCGGAAAAGTGGTGCGTGCCGAGCGGTTGATGCACGGTAAGACCTCCCCGATCCGGCACGATGGGAAGGGGGTCTTTGCCGGACTACCGAATCCCTTCGAAGCCACCCGATATCATTCGTTGCTGGTGGAGAAGAAATCAGTGCCGGCCTGCCTGGAAGTGACGGCAGATACTGCAGAAGGGGAAATTATGGGGTTACGGCATCGGGAGTTCCCCGTCCACGGGGTGCAGTTCCATCCTGAATCGATTTTAAGCAAAGAAGGAAAGGACCTGCTGGCCAACTTTTTGAAAATGTAAGTTAGGACGGAGGGAGGGTCTTTGACGGTGCGGGATTTTGTCAAAAAGATGTCACGAACGAGATAGTGGAAAAGAGGTAGGGGCATGGTAAAATATTCATTATGGAGTGGTTGAAGTTCATTCTTGGTTTACGAAGCCGCCGTCAGGACGGGCCGGGAATGTCCAAGTCGACTGTGTTGGAACTGCGGATGATGTTTTTTGGCGGGGCTTTGGTCCTGTTCATCTTGGGGGGTTGGGCCGTGATAAAAAAAATGGAGAAAAACAGCTACGTTTCCACTTCGATCCAAACGATGGATACGGCGGCGGGTAAGAACTGAGAGCTGGAAGTTTCGGTTGAGCTGGGGAGCGCAGGGGCGTAGGCTTTGATCGAAAAGGGGGGAGAAAAATATGGAACAACGAGGAGAGGAAAGAACACTGCGATCGGAAAAAGTCCAAATTGAGAGGAAGACTTTCTTTCTCGATTTGAAAGAAAATGACCGGGGTCGGTTTTTGCGGATCACTGAAGATGTGGGGGGTCGGCGGGACCGGATCATTATGCCCGCGACTGGAATGGAGGACTTTGCTCGGGCGTTGGACGACTTGATTATCTTCGAGCAGGAAGAGTTGGGCCCGAGGGGATCCTAAAAGCTTTCTTCTTTTTGCCCCCCGCGGGCTTTGATTCGAGACGGCTTACTTGGGGGATGCGGGACTTTGCGGAAGGAGCTCGAGTGCCTTGCCGGCGGCGAGGCGAACCTCCTTGGGGGCGGTTGAATCGGACGCGATTCTTTTGATCAACGGGGCTGATTCCTTGTCGTGCAGTAAGCCCAAGGCGATGAGGGCGACCATGCGGACTTCCGGATCCTGATCCCCCGTAGCGTTACGCACCGCCGGTAGAACCCTGGGATCCTGAATACGGACAGCCGATTTTACGACCTCGACTCGTTCAATTCCAAGGGGATTGGCGACTTCGGCGAGGAGGATGTCGAGTCCCCGGCCGTCGTTGAGACGGGCGAGAGCGAGGGCGGCCACCACCTGCGTGGTCCGATCCTTTGATTCAAGGGCAGAGAGATAGGCATCCGGGGTGGTTTTGGTGGCAAGTTCGAGAAGGGAGCGCCGGGCGAAACGCCGGACGTAGGAGTCCCGGTCGCCGAGCATTTTAAATAGATCGGGAATGGCGGATGGATCATTCCGACTACCGAGCAAACGCGCGGAAATCGAGCGTGTCAGCCAGTCTGAGTCTTTCGATGCATGCCGGAGCAGGGGTAAAGCTTCGGGAGTGGAAAGGATTCGGGTGGCTTCGACGGCTTCGCGGCGAACCGTGGGGTCAGCATCTTTCAGGGCGTTGCGGAGGATGCCGAGGGGGGAAGGACGATCGGGGGGGGCGAGGGCGAAAGCCCGGAGGGCGAGGGAGCGGATGGCCGGAGAGGAATCGCTCAAGGGAAGCCGATAGGGCTGGGAGGAAGGCTTGGCTTGGAGGATTTGACGGGCCTCGGCGGCAGCAAGCTCCGGTTGGCCGGCGAGAAGGTTGAGATGGAGGCGTTCCTGACGGAGGTCGGTGCTTTCAGGAAACTGACGAAAACCTTCCTGGAGGGATTCTTGGGCCTGTTGAATTTTTCCTTCCAGCAAGAGTTGATGGATGCGTCGGGCCAAGGAGCCGTCCGGTCGGGAGCAGGATGAGAGGAGGCAAGTCGCGATAAAAAAAACGGGAATCCAACGCATCCACTGACTTTAGGTTGAAGTCGGGGTTGAAGGGAGAAAGAAAAAGATCAGCCCGTTTGACTTGGGAGGAGTCTTTTCTAGGTTTTGGGGATGAGAAGCCTTGCCCATCGTGTGTTCCCAGGTGCCAAACCGGATTGGCTGGGGGCGGATCG